>Ga0307440_1000001_pt1 | contig 109189 bp, 103 predicted proteins | sample SalMarWE160410MG_FD_202150 | JGI IMG/M metagenome (GOLD analysis project Ga0307440, IMG submission 202150) | Salt marsh sediment microbial communities from the Plum Island Ecosystem LTER, Massachusetts, United States - WE1604-10 | ecosystem: Environmental > Aquatic > Marine > Intertidal zone >...
AGTCCCCTATGTCACCGCTCCCCGCCCGGGGCGCATGGGCGCTGGAGGATTCGAACCTCCGACCTCTGCCTTGTAAGGGCAGCGCTCTGAACCGGCTGAGCTAAGCGCCCGGGGGCATCATGCGGGGCGGGGTCGAGCCGTGACGCGTGTCCCTCCGGTTCGGGGAGCCGACGGGTTCGGCTCCTTTCCGGCTAGGAGTCGTCGCCTCCAGCGCGCCGGTAGCCGACCAGGAGGCCGGCGGGGATGAGGACGGCGTAACCGAGCGCGAGCAGGATGGGGGCGGCGGTGATCGAGCCATGGTCCAGGAGGACGTAGCCGACGACGATGACCACGGCCGCACCTCCCAGGAGGAGGGCGTTCACGAGCCCCATGCCGGCGGGCCCGCGACCGCCGGCTCGCATACTCCCGCCGCTCTCGACCTTGCTCTCGTCCTTGGTCATGATCGCTCCAACTTGGCCGACGAGCCCCTCCCCGTCAACGCGGTCCCGACCCCGCGCGCGGAGGCTCCGCATCGAGCCGGGCCCGGCGCTCCGCCTCGTCCCACGCGGCTTCCTCCCTGCGGAGCCGCTCCATGCGCCGGCGATCGTAGCGGCGTCGGCGCCAGCCCACCAGGAGCAGGAGCAGCGCGATGGCGATCCAGAACAGCGAGGCCCGGGACAACAAGAACAGCCAGCCGTACCGGTCGCGGACTCCCGCCTCCCAGCGCCGCACGAACTGCTCCTCGGTCACGCCGTAGACCGAGCGCAGGGCCTCGTCCATCGAGTCGCCCGCTCCGAGCCGCGCGAACAACGCGTGGAGGGCGGGCGCCCGACCCATCTCCACGAGGCGATGCACGGCCGTGTAGGAGAGGAGGTACGCCAGCCGCGCCTCGTCCTCCCGGCCCCGCAGGTGCACGTCCAGGTCCGAGAGCGCGTCGGTGCCCTGGCGCAGGATCGCCATCCGCAGGCGCCACGCCTCCCCCCAGTCCCAGTCGCCCGCCGCGAGCTGGGCGTAACCTTCCTGGAGCCAGCGCGGCGCGCGCCCCCGGGTCACCCGGTCCAGGGCCAGGTGCGCCAACTCGTGGCGGGTCGTGCTGCGCAGCGATGAGAGCCGCCCCGCCCCCGGCCCGGCCGCCCGTACGGCCAGGATGTTCCGGCCCGGGAGGGCCAGCCCCGCCACCCAGTCGGGCTCCACGCCCGGAGCGCCCGGCACCGTGCCCAGGTCCCGCACCACCCACAGCGTCGGAGGCTCGGGCAGGACCGCCAGCGGCGGCCCGATCCCCGGCATCGGGGCGAGGACGGCGGAGTCGCGTGCCAGGGCGACGGCCACCTGTCGGAGACCGGTCCCGGCGTGCACGGCCGTCCGGTCCTGCCCCGCCCCGCCGACCGCCCACAGGAGCGCGACCACGAGGAACGGGCCGAGCCCCGCGGCTCGGCTGCCGGAGCCGAACCCGATGTGACGCCGGCGACGTCGTCCACCAAAAAAGAGGACCCACACGAGACCCGCGCTCACGAGTGATGCCAACGAAAGGAAGGCCCCATGCTGTGGACGATCTTCGTCATCCTGCTGGTCCTGTGGCTGTTCGGACTCATCAGCGGCTACGTGTTCGGGGGCTTCATCCATCTCCTGCTGGTCCTCGCCATCGTCGTCGTCGTGATCCGACTGTTGACCGGCAGGAGAGTGTAGCCGCGCCCTCTCAGCTCGTCTCGCGGGCCCATCGACAGGTCGACAGGAGAGGCTCCGGCAGGGTCGAGGTGAAGGAGAGCGCCTCCCCGCTGATCGGATGCCGGAAGGCGAGCCGGGCCGCGTGTAGGAACATGCGGCCCGTCCGGTCGGCCAGCTCTTCGGCCCAGCGCCCGCCCGCGCCCACGAAGCCGCGCTCCCAGCCGGGCGCGTACAGGGGATCTCCGACGATGGGGTGGCCCACCGCCTTGAAGTGCACCCGGATCTGGTGGGTCCTTCCGGTCTCGAGCTTGATGGCCACGAGGTCGGCCGAAGTCCAGCGCTCGAGCCTGCGCACGTGCGTGAGGGCAGGTCGTCCGCCCTCCACGACCGCCCGCCGCTTCCGGTCCCGCGGGTCGCGACCCAGGGGCAGGTCGATGGTGCGCTCCTCCGAGTCGAGATGCCCCCACGAGGCCGCCAGGTAGCCGCGTTTCACCCTGCGCCGCGCCAGGTCGCGGGCCAGCACCCGGTGTGACTCGTCGGTCCGCGCCACGACGAGGAGGCCGCTCGTGTCCTTGTCGAGCCGGTGGACGATGCCGGGCCGGTACGGCAGCCCCACCGAGGAGAGGGATCCCACCCGGGCCAGCAGCGCGTTCACCAGCGTCCCGCGGGGATGCCCCGGAGCCGGGTGGACCACCATGCCCGCGGGCTTGTCGACCACGACGAGGTGCTCGTCCTGGTGGACGATGCGGACCGGGAGATCCTCGGGCTCGAGGGTGACCGGCTCGGGAGCGGGGATCTCCGCCTCGACCACCTCGCCGGCCCGCGGTCGATGGCTCTTGGCGACCGGCGTCCCGTTGACGCGCACGGCCTCCGCGACGATCAGGGAGGCGGCCTGCGTCCGGCTCAGCCCGAGTCGATCGGCGAGCCAGCGGTCCAGCCGCTGGTCGGACGAGGCCTCGACGACGAGCCGCTCGCGGCGGGGAGCCGGCGGCTCGGCCCGGTCAGGCCTGCCCGTTTCCTCCGTCCCCGGACTCACGTCGCTCCTCCAGGTAGAAGGAGAGGAGGAGGAGGACCGCCCCCGTGCTCACGGCCATATCGGCCACGTTGAACACGGGCCAGCGGTGGGACCCGAGCCCGACATCCAGGAAGTCGACCACGCCGCGCGAGAAGCGCACGCGGTCGATGATGTTGCCGACGGCCCCGGACGACACGAGCGCCACCGCGCACAGTCTCAGTCGATCCCGCACGGGCGTCACGACGTACAGGTACGCGAGCACCAGGAGGGCGCCGAGGGAGAGCCCGAGGAACACGAACCTCGAGTGGGAGCCGACGTCGATCCCGAACGCCGCCCCGGGATTCTGCGTGTACGTGAGGCGAAAGTAATTCCCCAGCACGGGGATCGACTGGTACAGGGTCATGTGGGAGCGGATCCAGGCCTTGGTGACCAGGTCCGCCGCGACCACCAGCGTCATGGTGGTCGCGAGGAGCCACGCCTTGTTGAGCCGAGTCTCGCCCATGGGGACCGTCAGGGACGACGCCCCCTCAGCGGGCGGCACCGCTCTCTTCCTCCTCTTTGCAGCGAACGCACAGCCGCGTGTGCGGCAGCGCATCCAGCCGCTCGAAGGAGATCGGTTCGCCGCACTCCTGGCACACGCCGAACTGCTCGGGCGTCTGGTAGAGCCGCCTGAGCGCCTGGTCGATGTGGTACAGGAATCGCCCCTCCTTGCTCGCGAACAGGAACGCCTTCTCCCGCTCCATCGCGTCGGTGCCCTGGTCGGCCATGTGGAAGCTGTAGGCCGACAGGTCCCCGTCCGAGCCCTGCGGAGTATCGGAGAACGACTTGTCGTAGAAGCCCAGCTGCTTCAGCACCCGGGCCCTCTCTTCGAGCAGTCGTTCCTCGAAGTGCTTGATTTCCTTCTTCTTCATAGCTCCTGCACGCTCTAGGCGTGTCCCGCTTCCGATGCCAGGTCCCGGTCGCTGGCTCGCTCGAGTCCGATCAGGACCCGGTGGCCGTCCACGTCCAGCTCTCTTCGATGCTCCAGTGCGTCCGTCGCCGCGTCGCCCACCCGGAGCTCGACGGCCAGCGTCTCGCCGGCGATCTCCCCCTCGTGGGCCGACGCCGCCTCCTGGACCGCCGCATCGCCCGCCAGGGCGAGAGCGATCCGGTCCTCCACGGCGAGTCCCGCGTCCCGTCGCAGCCGCTGAACACGGCTCACCAGCTCTCGGGCCAGTCCCTCGCGACGAAGCTCGTCGTCCAGGAACGGATCGAGGGCCGTCAAATACCCCGCCGCGTTCCCGACGGTCAGATCGTCCCCGGTCTGTTCCAGGATCCGGACCTCGGAGGGCGCGATCTCGACCCGCTCCCCGTCGACCTCGACGGAGACGGCCTTTCCGGCCCGCAGCCGCCGCGCGTCGGGTGCCTCCAGCGCCTCGATCGCCCCGGCGACCGCCGGCGTGCTGGAGCCGAAGCGCGGCCCGAGCGCCGCGTAGTCCGGTTTGACGATTAGCCTTATAATATCATCCTGATCGTCAATGAAGTCAACGTGTTTGACGTTGAGCTCCTCCTCGAGGTGCCGCAGGAGCTCGGCGGGGATCCGCCTCCCGTCGGGAACCACGACCCGGACCGAACGAAGCGGCTGACGCACGCGGATGCCCGCCTTCTCGCGCGCCGCACGGCCCAGGGCGGCCAGCTCCCGCACGTCGTGCATCCCCCGCTCCAGCTCCAGGTCCCTCCGGCCGAGCGAGCGCGGGAATTCCGCCAGGTGGACGGAATCTCCGTGTAGACCCCGGTGCAGCCAGTCCGACAGGAAGGGGGAGATCGGCGCCAGCAGCCGGGCGCTGGTGGCCAGGGCCTCGTGCAGGGTGGCGTAGGCGTCTCGGGCGCTGGCGTCCGACTCCCGGGTGCGCCGGGTGGCCCAGAAGCGGGGACGCGTGCGCCGCACGTACCAGTTGGAGAGCTCGTCCACCACGAACTCGGACAGCCGCCGCGCCGCGGGCGTGGGGTCGTACGCCTCCAGGTCGCGTCCCACGCCCTCCACGAGACCGTCCAGCCGGGACAGGAGCCAGCGGTCGATGGCAGCCCGCTCGGCGGCCGGACGCGCCTCCCCGGCCGCGTGGCTCCAGCCCTCCAGGTTCGCGTACAGGGCGAAGAAGCGATACGTGTTCCGCAGGGTGTCGAAGAACTTCCGCCCCACCTCGTCGATCCCGTCTGGATCCCACCGCTTGGGGAGCCATGGATTGCTCGACGAGAGCAGGTACCAGCGGATCGCGTCGGCCCCGTGGCGCGAGATGGCCTCCCACGGGTCCACCGCGTTTCCCCGGGACTTGGACATCTTCTGCCCCTCGGCGTCGAGCACGAGGTCGTTGACCACCACCGCCCGGTAGGCCGGCCCGTCGAACAGGATGGTGGACAGGGCCAGCATCGAGTAGAACCAGCCCCGCGTCTGGTCCACGCCCTCGGCGATGAAATCGGCCGGGAAGTGCCGCCGGAAGGCCTCGTCGTTCTCGAACGGCCAGTGCCACTGCGCGTAGGGCATGGAGCCCGAGTCGAACCAGGCATCCAGCACCTGCGGGACGCGCCGCATGGTGCCCGGGCAGCCCGGCTCGCGGCACCCCCAGCACGGCTCGTCGATCTGGGGGCGATGCGGATCGAAGTCCTCGGGGAGGCCTCCGGCACGCTCCGCGAGCTGCACGAACGAGCCGATCACCTCGCGGTGCTCCGGCTCCGCGTCGCACTCCCACACCGGGAGCGGCGTGCCCCAGTACCGGTCGCGAGACAGGGCCCAGTCCACGTTGCCCTTGAGCCACTCGCCCATGCGTCCGGTACCGATCTCGGGAGGGTGCCAGTCCACCGACGCGTTGTTCTCCAGCAGCCGCTCGGTCAGCGCCGTGGTGCGGATGTACCACGAATCGCGCGCCATGTAGAGCAGCTTGCTGTCGCAGCGCCAGCAGTGGGGGTAGCTGTGGCGGTAGCGCTCGGACCTGTAGAGGGCTCCCACCTCCCGGAGGTGATCCAGGATGCGGACTTCGGTGTCGGACTCGTTGACCCCGAGCCCCGCCAGGCCGGCGGGCACGGAGGCCAGGAAACGTCCGTCCGGCCCGACCGTGTGCTGCCGGGGGAGCCCCGCCCGCGTGCCGAGGTCGAAGTCGTCCTCGCCGTACATGACGGCCGTGTGCACGACCCCGGTTCCCTCGTCCACCGTGACGAAGTCGGCCGGCAGCACGGTCCAGGCGGCCTCGCTGTCCCCGGCGTCGACCGCGCCCCGGAACGGCGGCTCGTACCGCCGTCCGACCAGCGCCGAGCCGGGGAAGGCGTCCAGCACGCGGACCTCGTTCCGCAGGACCGGCTCCATGCGATCGCGCGCCAGGATGAGGACGTCGCCCTCCTCGGCGAGCGCGCCGTCCGAGCGCCCGGTCACCCGGACCCGGACGTACTCCACGTCGGGATGGATGGCCAGGGCCACGTTGCCCGGCAGCGTCCACGGCGTGGTCGTCCACCCCAGCACCGAGGCGCCGTCCGCATCGTCCACCAGAGGGAAAGCCACGAACACCGCCGTGTCCTCGACCTCCTCGTAGCCCTGGGCCACCTCGTGGCTGGACAGTCCGGTGCCGCAGCGCGGGCAGTAGGGCAGCACCTTGTAGCCCTTGTACAGGAGCCCCTTGCGGTCAATCTCGGACAGGGCCCACCACGCCGACTCGATGTACTCCGGGGAGCAGGTGATGTAGGGATCGTCGTAGTCCAGCCAGTAGCCGATCCGCCGGGAGAGGCGCTCCCACTCGTCCTTGTAGGTGAACAGGTTCTCCCGGCACACCCGGTTGAACTCGGCGATGCCGAACTCCTCGATCTCGGGCTTCCCGGAAATGCCGAGCTGGCGCTCCGCCTCGATCTCGACGGGGAGCCCGTGCGTGTCCCACCCGGCCTTCCGGAGCACGTGGTGGCCGGTCATGGTCCGGTGGCGACCCGCGAGGTCCTTGATGGTGCGCGCCAGGATGTGGTGGACACCCGGACGTCCGTTGGCCGTGGGAGGACCCTCGAAGAACACGTACTCGGGACTGCCCCGGCGGGCCTCGAGGCTGCGGTGGAAGAGGTCCTCCTCCTCCCACCGGGCGAGGACGCCCTCCTCCAGCTCGGTCACGCTCCCGGGAAGCTCCGGATAGCCCACGATCAGACCCTGCGCAGGACCGCGCGCAGGAGGCGCGTGAGGTCGGGCTCGGCCGCGCCGGCCGTGGCGATGATCGTCTCCACGTCCGCCGGCTCGAGGGCGTCGGGCAGGCACGCGTCGGTGATGATGGACACGCCGAGGACCCGCATGCCGACCTGCCGGGCGACGATGACCTCCGGGACGGTCGACATGCCGACCACGTCCGCGCCCAGGAGGCGCAGCATGCGGTATTCCGCGGCGGTCTCGAGGTTAGGGCCCGTGACGGCCACGTACACGCCCTCGCGCAGGACGAGGCCCATGCGCAGGGCTTCCTCGCGCGCCAGGGCACGCAGCTCCTCGTCGTAGACCCGGGACATGTCGGGAAAGCGCGGGCCCTGCTCGTCGAGGTTGGGCCCGACCAGGGGGTTCCCCCACATGAGGTTGATGTGGTCGGCCAGGAGCATCAGCTCCCCGGGATTCCACAGCGGGTTCATGCCCCCGCACGCGTTGGATACGACCAGCGTGCGGGCGCCCAGCTCAGCCATCACCCGCACCGGCAGGCCGATCTGCTGCGGCGTGTAGCCCTCGTACATGTGGAAGCGGCCGTCCATGGCCACGACGGGGTGCCCCTCGAGAACGCCGTGCAGGAGCCGCCCGGCGTGGGACTCCACGGTCGACTCCGGGAAGCCCGGGATCTCCGAGTAGGGGATGGAGCCCGCGTCTTCGATAGCCGCGCCGAGCCCCCCGAGTCCCGTCCCCAGGATGACCGCGACCTCGGGCGCCGCCCCCAGGAGCGGACGCACCGTCTCGGTTGCGACGCGGACGTCGCGGTAGTCGGGGACCTCCCTGGTCACGACCCCTCGCCGGCCGGCGGGCCGCCCGATCCCTCCAGCCGGATGGCGGGCGGATCCCGATGCTCGGGCCCGGACCGCGCGGACGGCTCGCGGTCCGGGTCGGCCCGCAGGCGGGCCTGCTCGGCCTCGAGCTCCTCGAGGAAGCGCTCCAGCGTGTCCCGGAAGGAGCGCAGGAAGCGCTCGCGGCGGATCCTCAGGTCCTCCAGCCGGCGCTCGGCGGACCGCTCCTCCTCGCGCGCCTCCTGGACGATCTGCTCCGCCCGCGCCTCCGCCTCCTGTATGCGGAGGTCCGCTTCGCGCTCGGCCTGGGAGCGCGCCTCCTCGCGCAGCTCCTGGGCCGCCAGCAGCGCGTCGTTGAGGGCCTTCTCCCGCTCCTCGAATCGACCGAGCTTCTCCTCGAGAACGCCGATCCGCTCGCGCAGGCTCCGCTCCTCGGCCAGCAGGGCTCCCAGCCGCTCGGCGGCCAGCTCCAGGAAGGCGTCCACCTGCTCGGGATCGTAGCCCCGCATGGCGCGGCGAAAGTCTTCCTTCTTCTTGCGTACGTCCAGCGGGGACAGCTCGATCATGGCCTCTCTCCAACCAGGGCCGTACCCAGCCGGAGCCGGGTGCTGCCCTCCTCCACCGCGATCTCGAAATCGTTGCTCATTCCCATGGACAGGACCGTCGGCTCGAACCCGTCCACGTCCCGCCCGCAGCGCTCGAACAGCTCCCGGGCTCGCCGGAACGTGGCCCGCACCACGGAGGCGTCCCCGGTGAGCGGTGCCATGGTCATCAATCCCCGCACGTGGAGTGCCGGGAGCTCGCAGACTCGTCGGACGGCCTCGATCATCCGCGCGGCCTCGGACGGATCACTGGCTTCGAAGCCGCCCTTGGAGGCCTCGCCGGACGTGTTGACCTGGACGAGCACCGGGAACCCGTCGCGTCCCGCGGCCACCAGCTCGCGCTGGAGCTTCTCCGCGAGTCGCTCCGAGTCCAGCGACTCGAGCTCGTCGAACATCGCCACGGCGCGCTCGACCTTGTTACGCTGCAGGTGACCGATCATGTGCCAGCACAGTCCCAGGCGGCCCAGGCGCTCCTGCTTGGCCTCCGCCTCGCCGACGCGGTTCTCGCCCACGCAGCGCAGGCCCGCCGCCGCCACGGCACTCAGAGCCTCTGCGGGATGCCCCTTGGTCACCGCCACGATCTCGACACCGTCGGCCGGGCGTCCGGCCCGGTCCGCGGCGGCTGCGATCCGCTCCCGCAGCTGTTCGAGACGGTCGGAGATGGACGCAGCCCGGGCGGTCATGACCCCCGAAACGCGAGAGCCGCCCGGTCCACCCGGGCGGCTCTCGCTGACCGTCGGCCGAGCACCCGGCGTGCCGCTACCGCTTCACCTCGAAGGTGATGGGCTGGGCGATCCACACGCCGATCGGCTTGTCGCGGTTGATGGCCGCCTTGAACTTCATGTTCACCGCCACCTTGGCCGCGGCCTGGTCCAGCGCGTCGTAGCCGCTGGACTCCTGGACCACGGTCTTGCCGACCTGGCCCTTGTCGTCCACCCACAGCCACAGCACGACCCGGCCGCCGATCCCGACGTCCTTGAGGGACGGCGGATACAGCCGCTGGAGAAGCCGCTGGATCTCACCCGGGTTCTCGAGCTTGGGGTCCACGTCACGCGGGATGAATGACGGCCGGTCCGACGGGCTCCCCGCCTTGGGCGGCGGCGGGAGCTGCTCCACCGGGTTCTGCTCGAACGTCGTGGGGGCGATGGTGACGTCCTCCTTGACGTTGGCGGCCGCCACCTTGGGCGTCGCCGGCCGCGCGATCTGCTTGGGCGGGGGCGGGATCTTCACCTCGGGCGGGAGCTGGACCGCCTTCAGCGACTTGTTCTCCGTGCCCATGTTCTCGGCATGGAGCTGGGGGAAGAACTCCACCAGACCGAAGTGGAAGGCCACCGCGGCGATCAGGCCGATGTAGACCCACGTGGCGTAGCTGCGCTTGAAGTCGTCGTTGGCGGTGCGCATCGTGGTGCTCACGCCCCTCCGGTCGTTCCGCGTGTCGGCCGCCATGGTTACCTCCTCGGCCTGTTGACTCGCTGGGCCAGTCGGGTACCGAACACCACCCGGACAGCGCCCGCAGCCTGAAGCTGCTTCGTGATCGTGTTCACCATGCTGTAGGGCACGTCGCGGTCGGCCCGGACCTCGACCACCAGCTGCCGGTTCTCCGCGTAGATCGGCCGCACGAGGTCGCCGATCTGGTCGAACGGCACGTCCTGGTCGTTGATCCAGACCTTGCCCGTCCTGGTCAGCCAGATGTGCAGGATGTTCTTGCGCTTCGTGTCGACCTTCTTGGTCGCCTGGGCCTTGGGCCAGTCGATCTCCCGCTTCTTCTCCTTCCGAAACACCGTCGTCACCATGAAGAAGATGAGCAGGAGGAACGCGATGTCAGCCAGCGAGGAGGTCGGAATCTCGCTGCTGGCCCTCGACTTCCGGCTGAAGCCGCCTTGCCCGCCCCTGAGCCCCATAACCTAGTCCTCACCCAGCATCTGGAGGGAGATCCTGTCCGCTCCGGCGTCTTTCACCCCGTCCAGCACGTGTATCATATCCCGGTAGGGCGCCTTGGGGTCCGTCTTGATGGCCGCGATGATGTTCGGGTTGGCAGCCAGCTCCTGGCGCATGATGCCCGACACCTGCTCCGCCGTGACGGTCTGCGTCTCTTCGCTCTGGCCGCGCTTCACCACCACCCGCCCGTCCGCCTGCACCAGGAAGAAGATGATGTTCTTGGCGGCGACGGCCTGCTCCTTGGACTTCTCCGGCAGGACGATCGGCAGGCCCCGCTCCTCGTTGAAGACCGTCGTGGTCAGGAAGAAGATGAGGAGCAGGAACGCGATGTCGGCCAGTGAGGCCGTCGGGATCTCGTCCGAGACCCGCTCTCTACGTTGAAGAAGGGGCATGGTCCTCTCCGGTCGACGTCGTCTGCGAGTGGATCAGCCGCGGGGGCTGGCGGTGCCCCGGCCCTGACCCGTCTCGATCTTCCAAATGAGGTCGAGCACCGTCTGGGAGCCCTCCTCCATGTCGGCGATCAGCTTGTCGATCCGCGTCACGAAGAAGTTGTACGCCACGTTCACGGGGATCGCGATCGTCAACCCGGCCGCGGTCGTGATCAGTGCGACCTTGATACCCCCGGCCACCAGCGTCGGCTCCACCTGCCCGGCCTGCTCGATGGCCGCGAAGGCCAGGATCATCCCGATCACGGTCCCGAGGAACCCGAGCATCGGGGCCACGTTCGCGATCGTAGCCAGCACGACGAGACCGCGCTCCAGGAAGTCCACCTCGGTGTTGCCGGTGGTGCTGATGGCCGCTTCGACGTCGGCCTCGGTATGCTCCTCGCGGACCCGGCGCAGGCCGGCCAGGAGGATCGCCGCCACGGGTCCGGGCGTCTCGGCCGCCTTCTCGATCGCGGCATCCAGGCGACCCGCCACGCCCAGCTCCTCGATCTCGGTCAGCAGCTTCCGGGACTCCCGGTGCGCCACCCACAGGGTCCACGCCTTGGCGATGATGACGCCGAGGGCCACGAGTGAGCAGAGGATGAGGGGATACATCATGAAGCCCCCGTCCTTGAACAGCGTGAGCAGCTTGAAGGTTGGTCCACCTGGCTGCAATGCCGCCTCCCGTCCTGGGTGAGCGCACGACACTTCCGGCTCGGGCCCCGTCCGAGCCGCCTCATTCTACGGGCCGTCTAAGGCCTCGTCAACGAACATCCCGAGAATATCAATTCTCGCCGGCCGGCACGGGCAGCGGCTCCCCGGACGCATCCCCTTCGGCCGCGGAGCTGTCCCCGGCACGGGGGCCCGGGCTCGACGGAAGGCTTCCCGGTTCGCCCGATGCCAGTCGACTCCGCAGCGCCTCGGGACTGAGGTCGCGGGTCAACTGTCCGCGGTGGGCCAGGGAGATCTGGCTGGTCTCCTCCGAGATCACCACCACATACGCGTCGGTCTCTTCCGACAGCCCCAGGGCGGCGCGGTGGCGCGTGCCCAGGGAACGGTCCTCCACGGGGAACTGGGTGAGCGGCAGGATGCAGCCGGCGGCCATGATCTGGTCGCCGCGCACGATGACCGCTCCGTCGTGCAGGGGCGAGTAGGGGGTGAAGATCGTGGTCAGGAGCTCCGCCGAGACTTCGGCCCCGACCCGGGTGCCGGTGTCGGCGTACTCCCCCAGCCCCACTTCCTGCTCGATGGCGATGAGCCCCCCGATCCTGGCACGCGACAGCCGTCCCGCCGCCTCGGCGATCGCACCGGCCACCTCGCTCTCCTCCATGCGGGCGAAGAGGCGCCACACACGGTTCCGTCCGAGCTGGGCGAGCGCGTTCCGAAGCTCCGGCTGGAACACCACGATCAGGGCGAACGCCCCGTAGGTGAACGCCTGCGAGAGAAGGTAGCTGATGAGGCTGAGGTCGAGGAGGCGGGCCACGGCGTGCACCGCGACGAGCAGCACGAGGCCGAACAGGATCTGGAGTGCCCTCGTCCCGGTCCACAGCAGGAGGATGCGGTAGAAGACGTAGCCGACCAGGAGGACCTCGATGACGTCCTTCGGGCCGATCTGCAGGTAGCGGACGTAGTCGAGGAGAGTCTGCATGGCGGCTCAGCCCTGTCCGGTCCCCACGGGCGCGGAGGCGGCTGACGGTCGTCCGGCCCCCTCCCGCCGCACGGCGTCCGCGAGGTCCAGGGCCCTGCGCGCCGGCGCCACGTCGTGGACGCGGAACAGCCGCGCCCCCCGGTCCAGAGCCGCCACGCAGGCGGCGAGCGTGCCCTCGAGCCGCTGCTCCACGGGCACGCCCAGGAGCTGGCCGATGAACGACTTCCGGGACGGTCCCACGAGCACCGGCAACCCGAGCCCGGCCAGCTCGGGAAGGCGGGCGAGGAGCTCCGCGTTGCCCCGCGGCGACTTGCCGAAGCCGATGCCGGGGTCGACGACGAGCTGGTCCCGGCCGCAGCCTCGCGCGGTCGCCGTCGCGACGGCGGCGGCCAGATCGGCCTTCACCTCTCCCATGAGGTCGTGGTACGCGACATCCTCCTGCATCGTCCGCGGCTCGCCACGCATGTGCATGAGGATGAGCCCCGCGCCCGAAGCGGCGGCAAGATCGGCGAGACGGGGATCGAATCGGAGGGCGGAGATGTCGTTGAGCACCGCCGCGCCCGCCTCGAGCGCCAGGGCAGCCACCTCGCGCTTCGTCGTGTCGATCGACAGGGGCACCGGCAACTCCGACGCCCTCTCCACCACGGGACCGATCCGGTGCCACTCCTCGCGGGCGGTGACGGGGGCCGCGCCCGGCCGCGACGACTCCCCGCCCACATCGATGAGGTCGGCTCCCTCTTCCACCAGGCGCCACGCATGGTCGAGCGCGGCGCCCGGCTCCAGATGCCGCCCCCCATCCGAGAAGGAGTCGGGCGTGACGTTGAGCACGCCCAGGATGAGCGGTCGATCCAGCGGCAGGATTCCGGTGCGGATCCGCCAGCCCGAGGGCGACACCGGGCTCCTTCCGGCCGTCAAGCCGGGACGGGCGACGGCTCGCCCCCCCCGGTCCCCTCTACCGTTCGGCCCTTGTCGCTGGCCCGGCGCTGACGGGCCGCGGCCTCCTGCCCGGCCGTGCCGGCGGCCTCCGCCGAGTCGGTCGCCGGGAGCGGCGGCAGCGGCTGTCCGGCCTCGAGTGCCCCGATCTCGCCGGCGTCGAGCGTCTCCCGCTCCAGGAGCGCCTGTGCGATGCGCTCCAGCAGGTCCCGGTACTCCTCGAGGACCTTCCGGGCGGACCGGTACGCCGCGTCCAGGATCCGCTTGATCTCGGAGTCGACCAGCTGCGCGGTCTTCTCGCTCACGGACCGGCGCTGGCTGAGGTCCCGGCCCAGGAAGATCTCGTGGTCCGGGTCTCCGACCGACATGGGCCCGATCGCGTCGGACATCCCGAACTGGGTCACCATCCGTCGGGCCATCTCGGTGGCGCGCTCGATGTCGTTTCCGGCCCCGGTGGTGATCTTCTCCGCCCCGAAGATCATCTCCTCGGCCACGCGGCCGCCGAACAGCATCTTGAGCCGACCCTCGAGCCAGGACCTCGTGTAGTTGTGCCGGTCCTCCTCGGGGATCGACGCCGTGATCCCGAGGGCTCGCCCGCGCGGCACGATGGTGACCTTGTGGAGGGGATCCAGCCCGGGAGCCCGCAGCGCGATCACCGCGTGCCCCGCCTCGTGGTAGGCCGTGACCCGGCGCTCCTCGTCCGAGATCACCATGCTCTTGCGCTCGGCGCCGAGCATGACCTTGTCCTTGGCCGCCTCGAGGTCGTCCATGAACACCCGGTTCTTGCCCTTGCGGGCGGCCAGGAGTGCGGCCTCGTTTACGATGTTCTCGAGCTCCGCGCCCGAGAGCCCCGGGGTCCCCTTGGCCAGGGTGGCCAGGTCCACGTCGTCGGCGAGCGGGATCTTGCGCGTGTGCACCCGCAGGATCCCCTCGCGGCCCTTCACGTCGGGGCTGTCGACGACGATCTGACGATCGAAGCGGCCCGGGCGCAGGAGCGCCGGGTCGAGCACGTCGGGCCGGTTCGTGGCCGCCAGGAGGATGACGCCCGTGTTGGCCTCGAAGCCATCCATCTCGACGAGGAGCTGGTTGAGGGTCTGCTCGCGCTCGTCGTGGCCGCCCCCGAGCCCGGCACCCCGGTGCCGGCCCACGGCGTCGATCTCGTCGATGAAGATGATACACGGAGCGTGGGCCTTGCCCTGCTCGAACAGGTCACGGACCCTCGAGGCGCCCACCCCCACGAACATCTCGACGAAATCCGAGCCCGACATCGAGAAGAAGGGACGGCCGGCCTCCCCGGCCACGGCCCGTGCCAGGAGCGTCTTGCCCGTGCCCGGCGGCCCCACCAGGAGGGCTCCCTTGGGCAGACGCCCGCCCAACCGGCTGAACCGGTCGGGGTCCTTGAGGAACTCGATGATCTCCTCGAGCTCCTCCTTGGCCTCGTCGCACCCGGCCACGTCGGCGAAGGTGACCTTGGGCGTGTCCCCGGTCAGCAGCTTGGCCTTGGACTTCCCGAAGCTGAACGCGCGCGAGCTCCCGCCCTGCATCTGGCGGAACAGGAAGAACCACAGGCCGATGATCAGGACCCACGGGAGCACGGAGACGAGGATGTTCATCCAGTTGCTCCCCGCCTCCTGCCGGCTGATGTCCACCCCGGCCTTCTGGAGCTGGGCCACGAACTCCATGCTGGACTCGAACGGAAGCAGGGTGTGAAACTGCTTGACCTGCGCGCCATCGCGCTGGATGGCGTTCTTCAGCGCACCCTGGACCTCGTGGCCGTTGCGGATCGTGACGGACTGGACGTTGTCGGCCTTGAGCTGGGACTGGAACTCCGTGTAGGTCAGGTCCTGGCGCGATGTCTTGTTCCCCTGCATGAGCTGGTAGATGAACAGGGGCACGAGGAGGATGAGCACCCAGAAGGAGGCCGCGCGGAAGAACCGGCTGGCCTTCCCGCTGTTGCGGTTTCCGCCCCCTCGCTCCGGTCCCGGACTCGATGCAGGCATGCGAAGGCCTCAGAGGCTCGCGATGAACGGGAGGTGGCGAAAGTCCTCGGCGTGGTCCAGGCCGTAGCCGACCAGGAACTCGTCGGGCGCCTCGAAGCCGACCCAGCGTGGCTCGAGAGCCAGGCCCTCGGCCTTGCGCTTGTGCAGGAGCGCGCACACCTCCAGCGAGGCGGGCTCGCGCGCCCGAAGCGAGGGAACAAGCTCGTTGATCGTATGTCCGCTGTCCACGATATCCTCGACCAGCACCACGTGACGACCTTCGATCGATGTGTTCGCCTCGTACAGGGTGTCGACCCTGCCCGACGACGTGTTCCCATCCCCGTAACTCGACACCACCAGAAAATCGACGTGTACGGGAAGACCGATGCAACGCACAAGATCGGCCATGAAGATGAAGGACCCCTTGAGCAAGCCCAGCATCAGCAGGCTCGTGCCCTCCGGATACGCCGACGTGATCTCGGCCCCCAGGGTCCGCACCCGGCCCGAGATCCGTCCGGCCTCGTAGACCACACGCCAGGGACGGCGTCCCCCGGCCCGGGAGAGCTCCGCGCCCATCACGGACGCCGCGTCAGGCATCCTCGATCCTAAGCACCAACCGCTCCTCCGCGGCATCGGGCCGCAGCCCGGGGTCCACCGCCAGCCCGCCGACGGCCACCACTCGGCCGTCCGCCGACACCACCACCGGCACCTGCTGGCGGGCGCTCCTCGGGACCCTGCGCTCGCCGAACAGCTTCTTGAGCTTGCGGGTCCCCGCATCCATCCGGATGCGGTCTCCCGCACGCCAGCCCCGGACGACGAGCGGGAAGGCGATGCGCTCCAGCGCGAGCTCGACCGGTGCGCGGAGGGCGGTCGGCTCGGGGCCGGGCTCCCAGGCCACGACGACGGGCCGTCCCCCCAGGGAAACCCGTCCGCGGCCGGGCTCGGGACCGTCGATCGTCAGCGTGGTGTCCGGCCCGGCCCGGCCCGGTCGGCCGATCCACACGACCCGGAACTCCCGCGCGGCGACCAAGCCGCCGCCCAGGTCCACGCGGCCCCCGCTCCGGCCTCCGCTGATAAACTCCATCGCCGCCCGGGTTCCGCCCTTCGTGAGGCGAACGCCGGCCTTCCGCGCCACCCGGCGGACGACGCGGGCAAGCCCTTCCCGGTCGAGGCCGCGAAGCCGGTCCAGGTCGAGCGCCTCGGCCCCCGCCTGCCAGCGGTCGGGCGCCGCGCGCTCCAGCCGACATCTCTCCAGCACGGATCGCGCCCGAGCCTCGAGCGCCCGATCCGCCCGGCGCGCCGCGCGCCCCAGCTCCAGGAGCCGCTCGCGCACCGGCCCCTCCCAGCTCGCCTCCAGGGCCGGGAGCACGCGAGTCCGGAGCCGGGCCCGGTCCCAGCGGGGATCGAGGTTGGAGGGATCGACCACGTAGGCAATCCGTCGCTCGCGCAGGTACGCCTCCAGCGAGCGGCGTCGGAACGGCAGGAGCGGCCGGACGATGACTCCCCGTCGCGCCGGGATGCCTCCCAGTCCGCGGATCCCCGTACCCCGCAGGATCCTGAACAGGATGGTCTCGGCCTGGTCGTCGGCCTGGTGGCCGGTCGCGATGCGCGAAGCGTCCTCCTCCCGCGCGATCCGGCGGAGGAAGGCGTAGCGGGCGCGCCTGAGGTCCTCCTGGCGGGGTGGCAGGGGCTCGGCCGGCAGACCCGAGCGGCACTCGACTCCCGCGGCGACGACCCAATCCCGGACACGCTCGGCTTCCGCGGCGCTCGCGGCCCGGAGGCCGTGATCGAAGTGGGCGGCCACCAGCCGCAGGTCCAGGGAGTCCACCACGCCGAGCAGCAGGTGGAGGAGGGCCATCGAGTCCGGCCCCCCGGAGACGGCCACCAGGACCCGCGAACCACGCGGGAGGAGGCCGGGTCGGCGCTCCAGGTGGCGCGCGAAACGCCCCGGGAGGTCTCCGGGCGGACTACCGGGCCGTGTCGTCGTCCCGGGCGTCCCGGCCGCCACGCCTCCCGAGCGGGAGGTGCCGCCTCCAGGTCCCGGCGCTCCTGTGGAAGTCGAGCCGCTCCGGCACCGGAATCCGGCGGGTCCCGGGGCGCGCCTCCGCCGAGGCCCCGGACTCGGCGCCGCCCGCTTCGACCTCCCGGCCCCGCTCCGCGCGCTCGATCCGACCGGTGACCCGGATCCCGTCCGACAGCTTGCGCTCCGAATTCCGGCCGAGGTCGTGCCCGGTCACGTAGGCCTGGAGCGCCACGCGCCAGTCGCCGCCCTGCCCCGGCACGACGCCCGGGCGGCCCATGGTGCGCCGCCAGCCACCGGACCCAAACGGCGCGGCGCCTCCGCGCCCGTACGTCTCCTTCCAACGACGCGACGCGCGCTCCTCGCCGGCGGCCTCCTCGAGCCGGTTCGGGGCTGTAACCGACTCCCCGTCGGTCCTCTCCGCTGCGTCTGGCTCGTTCACGCCTCAGACCTCCATGACCTCGGCTTCCTTCTTCTTCAGCAGCTCGTCGATCACGGCGACGTGCTCGTCGGTGATGCCCTGCAGATCCTCCAGACGTCGATGGATCTCGTCCTCGCCCGCCTCGCCGTCCTTCTGCATGCGCTGCAGCTCGTTCTTGGTCTCCTGCCGAACGTGCCGAACGGAGATGCGGCCCTCCTCGGCCATCCGGTGCAGGAGCTTGACCATCTCCTTGCGGCGCTCCTCGCTGAGCGGCGGCACCGGGACGCGGATCACGGCACCGTCGACGGAGGGATTGAAGCCGAGATCAGCCTTCTGGATGCCCTGAGCGATCTCCGCCGAGATGTTGCGGTCGTAGGGCTGGATGAGGAGGAGACCCGGCTCGGGGGCGCTCACGTTGGCCACCTGGTTGAGGGCCATGGTGGAGCCGTAGGCGTCCACCCGCACCGTGTCCAGCAGCGTCGGCGTGGCCTTGCCGGTCCGCACCGTGTTGAACTCCCGTCGCACGGCGTCGACCGCCCGGTCCATGGCTTCCCGCGCCTCCTCGAGCCTCTTCTTCGGCATGCAGCCCTCCTGGTGTTGCGGCGCCCCGCGCGCCTCCCTGCCTCAGGCGACCATGGTGCCGACCCGGCTCCCGCGCAGCGCCGACAGGATGGAGCCCGGACGGCGGATGTTGAGGACGATGACCGGGAGGTCGTTCTCCTTGCACAGCGAGATCGCCGCGGCATCCATGACCTTGAGCTCCCGGGTCATGACCTCCAGGTACGAGATCTCCGGGATGAACTCCGCATCCGGGTCCTTCTCCGGGTCGGCCGTGTACACCCCGTCGACCCTGGTGGCCTTCAGGATGACGTCGGCCTCCATCTCGATGGCGCGCAGGACCGCGGCCGTATCCGTCGAAAAGTAGGGGTTCCCGGTGCCCCCGGCGAAGATCACCACCCGTCCCTTCTCCAGGTGCCGCAGCGCCCTGCGCCGGATGTACGGCTCCGCCAGCTCTTCCATGCGGATGGCGGTCATCACCCGCGTCTCGATCCCGTGACGCTCCAGCATGTCCTGCAGAGCGAGCGCGTTGATCACCGTGGCCAGCATGCCCATGTAATCGGCCGAGACGCGATCCATGCCCTGCTCGCTGGCCACCGTGCCCCGCACGATGTTGCCCCCGCCGACCACCAGGCCCAGCCTCACGCCGGCCTCGTGGACGGCTTTGATCTCGAGGGTGAGCTCCTCGATGATCGGCGGCTCGATGCCGAAGCCGCGCTCACCCGCCAGGGACTCCCCGGAGAGCTTCACCACGGCGCGGGGATACTTGAGATCCGGCGGCGCGCTCGCGCCCTCGTCCCCTCGCGCGGCCACCGCGCTAGCCGCCCACCTCGAACCGGACGAACCGGAGCACCTCGAGCGAGCCCGGAGCGCTCTCCAGGAGCTCGCCGATCGTCGTGTCGGAGTCCTTGACGAACGCCTGGTAGAGGAGTGCGTTCTGCTCGTAAAACTTCCGCATACGACCCTCGACGATCTTCTCCACGATCTGGGGAGGCTTGCCCTCCTGTCGGGCCTGCTCGCCGAGCACCGCCCGCTCGCGCTCCCTGGCCTCCTCCGGGATGTCCTCGGGGGAGATTCCGGCCGGGTCGGTGGCCGCGATGTGCATCGCCACATCGCGCGCCATCTCGGTCGCGGCCGTGCGTTCGTGGCCACCCGCCAGCTCCACGAGCACACCGATCTTGTTGCCGAAGTGAATGTAGCGGCCGATCACGGACCCGGCACCCGGCACCCAGCGGACGAAGCGGCCGACATCGAGGTTCTCCCCGATCTTGGCGAGCAGGCCCTGTAGCTCGGTGCGCAGCGCCTCGGCTTCGGGCAGATCCAGGAGCTCCCCTCCTTCCCGGACCTCGCCTTCGTCCCCCCCGGCGTCCGCCGCGATCAGGGCGGCCCGGCCGGCGAACTCGAGGAACTCGTCGTTCCTGGCCACGAAGTCCGTCTCGCACGTCACCTCGACCATGGCGACCGGGCCGTCGTCGTCACCCTCGATCGCGACGGCTCCTTCACTCGTCTCCCGGGCGGCCCGCTTGGCCGCCTTGGCGGCCCCGCGCTGGCGCAGGAGGTCGATGGCCTTCTCCTCGTCGCCGGCAGCCTCCTCGAGGGCGCGCTTGCAGTCCATCATGCCCGCCCCGGTCCTGTCCCTGAGCGACTTCACCGCCGCCGCGCTGATCTCCGCCATGCTCGGCCTCCCGCTATGTGTCGCACGTCGTTCGTGGATTACCCGAGACCGACCGCCGGTCGGTCGGCGATCCCGCAACCATCCTGCAACGGACGGGCCGGGCCCGACACCCGCGCCCATCCATCCAAAAAAAAAGGCCACCGAAGTGGCCTCTTCCCGGCGGGCGTCAGGAGGATTCGCCCTCCTCGTCCTCCTCCTCGCCACCGCCCGCTCCGGCCGACACGGGCACCTCGTCTTCGGGCTCCGCCCCGGCGCTCTTCGGCTGATCTCCCTTCGCCGACGGCTCCGCCGCGGCCTCGGCTCCCTCGGCCTCCGCAGCCTCGGCCTCCCCGACCGCGTCCTGGTCCGTGGCGCCGCCCTTGGTCTGGCGGCGCTGGGCGATCACCTCCGGGCGCGGCTTGCGGCGCCGCGGTCGCTTGCGGCGCCGCGACGACTCGGCCTCGGAGGTCTCGCCGACGTCGGAGGAGTAGGTGAACACTTCCTCGGCCTGCTCGCCCCCCGCCTCCGGGGCCTCCCGCCGGGCGGCGTCCACCGAATCGGCGATGGCCCGCGTGATCAGGGCCACGGACCGGATGGCGTCGTCGTTGCCCGGGATGGGCACCGTGAGCATGTCCGGATCGGCGTTCGTGTCCGCGATCGCCACCACCGGGATCTCGAGCCGGTGGGCCTCCTTGACCGCGATCTCCTCCTTCTTCGCGTCGACCACGAAGACGACGCCGGGGAGCCGGCCCATATCCTTGATGCCCGACAGGTAGCGATCGAGCTTCTGGCGCTCCCGGTCCAGGAGAAGCTGCTCCTTCTTCGTGTAGAACTCGAAGGAGCCTTCCTCCGCCCCACGCTCCAGCTCCTTCAGCCGGCGGATGTTCTTCTTGATGGTCTGGAAGTTCGTGAGCATTCCCCCGAGCCAGCGCTCGGTCACGTAGAAGGCTCCGCAGCGCTCGGCCTCCTCCCGAACCAGCGACGCCAGCTGCGGCTTGGTACACACGAACAGGACCGAGCCGCCGTCCGTGACGACGCCGCGCACGAGCTCGCGGGCCTCGGATAGCTTGTCCTGCGTCTTCTTGAGATCGAGCAGGTAGATTCCGCCCCGCTCGGCGAAGATGTACTTGCGCATCTTCGGGTTCCAGCGGCTGGTCTGGTGCCCGAAGTGCACCCCCGCCTGCAGGAGATCGTTCAGTGCCACGTCGGCCATCGATTCTCGTCCAGTGCTTGGATCAGCGCTTGGAGAACTGGAAGCGCTTGCGCGCCTTGGGGCGACCGGGCTTCTTGCGCTCCACCACCCGGGCGTCCCGCGTCAAAAAGCCCCGGGCCCGAAGCGCAGGTCGGTGCTCCTCGTCCACCTCGACCAGGGCTCGGGCCACGCCAAGCTGCACGGCGTCCGCCTGGCCCGTGAGCCCTCCGCCCCGCACCCGGACGAGAATGTCGTAGATCCCCTCCGAGTCCGTAGCCTTGAGGGGGGCTTCGATGGTCTGGCGATGCCGCAGAATGCAGAAGTAGCCGGAAACCTCCCGGCCGTTGATGGCCCACTGGCCGGAACCGGGTCGCAGAGTGATCCGCGCCACGGCTTCCTTGCGGCGACCCACCGTCTGCACGGGCCGGGTCTTCGAGGGACCGCTACTCGTCTCCGCCAACTTTCCTCCGTGCGTGTTCCCTGTTCGTCCTCACCGACGGACGCATCGCGCGCGCCTCAAAACTCGAAGGGCTCGGGTAGCTGCGCCTCGTGCGGGTGATCGGGGCCTGCGTAGACCCGCAACTTCTTGGCCATCTGGCGGCCGAGAGTGTTCTTGGGCAGCATGCCCTTCACCGCCCGCTCGATGACCCATTCCGGCTTCCGTCTCAGCATGCGCTTGAACGGAACGAGCTTCTCGCCGCCCATGAAGCCGCTGTGTCGAAAATAGCGCTTCGTGTCGGCCTTCTTGCCCGTGAGCCTCACGTCCCGGGCGTTGACGACGATCACGTAGTCGCCCACGTCCAGGTGCGGGGAATAGATGGGCTTGTGCTTGCCCCGCAGCACCCTGGCCACCCGGGTCGCGAGCCGGCCCAGGACCTGGTCCCGGGCGTCGACCACGTACCAGGTACGCTCGATCTCGCCCTTCTTGACGCTGTACGTCTTCATCTCATCGCGGTCGTTGCCACGGAGCCCCGGCCATGGTTCGCCGGGCGCGGCCCGGCGCTCATCGGCCGAGGACAAAAACGAACCGCCCCGCGGTTCAGGGCGGTCGACTCACTCCACTCGGAGCCCGGTAAGCTAGGAACGGGAATGGAGTGTGTCAAGCTGGCGGGCGGGGCGCGGACGCCAGTCGAGCCAGGGCCCTTGCCTTGATCTGGCGGGCCCTCTCCCGGCTCACGCCCAGGGCGGCGCCGATCTCGGCCAGCCCGGTCGGCGTGCCGTCATCCAGGCCGAAATACATCCGCAGCACTCGCTCCTCCCGCTCGGGAAGCGTGGCCAGGCGTGCGTCCATGCGGTCGCGCCTGCGCAGACGCTCGAGCCCCGCGTCGGGAGATGGCACCGTCTCGTCGGCCACCAGATCCCGCAGCCGCTCCCCGGCCCTGTCTCCCGCAGGATCGTCGAGCGACACGATCCGGAGCCGCCGGGTCGGCCGGTCTTCCCTGCCGCTCCGCCGGGTCCGGGGCCGGCCGGACTCGGGCAGCACGGGAGCCTCCGCTCGGGACAGGGCCCGGAGGATGGCCTGCCGGATCCACCATACGGCGTAGCTGATGAAACGCACCCCGCGGTCCGGCTCGAAGCGCTCCGCCGCCCGCAGGAGGCCGAGGTTGCCTTCGTTCACCAGGTCCTCCAGCGGCAGCCCCCGGTTCCGGTAGCGCTTGGCCACCGAGACGACGAACCGGAGGTTGGCGTGGACGAGCGCCTCGAGCGCCTGGCGGTCGCCGACCTGCCTCCACCGATGTGCCAGCTCCGCTTCCCTGGCGCGGGGCACCGGGTCCGAGCGGGCGATGTCGCGGAGGTAGAGCTCCAGGCTCCCGTCCCGGGAGCTGAGAGAGTTTGCGGTCATGCGGGGCCCTCGAGCTGCCGCCCGGCGGGACGGCGTCAGTGGATCGGCGTCAGGAAGCGTCCCCAGCGGATCTCCGTGAGCCACGGGAACACCGCGGGGTTGCGCTCCCGGTAGGAATAGTAGACGACCAGCGGTTTGCCCCGGATGGCGTCACGGGGCACGAAGCCCCAGTAGCGTGAGTCCTCGGAGTTGTCGCGGTTGTCACCCATCACGAAGTAACGCCCGGGCGGCACCACGATGGGACCCCAGTTGTCCCGGGTCGGACGGTAGCCGCGGGCGGCCCGGGCGGGCTTCACGAGGTAGTGGCGCTGCCACCGGAAGCTGGGATTGCTCGGGTCCCGGTAGGGCCGGATGTGCTTCACGTAGGGCTCGCTCACCCGGCTGCCGTCCAGGAAGAGCTTGCCGCCCCGCATGGACAGGGTGTCGCCCGGCACGCCGACGATGCGCTTCACGTACCGGGTGGAGGGCGACTGCCCGGCCGCCGGGGGCGGCTGGAACACGACCACGTCGCCCCGGCGGGGCCGCTCGAAGGCCGGCAGCCGGAGGTCGGTGCCGGGGACCTCGGCACCGTAGGCGGCCTTGTTCACGAGGAGGAAGTCGCCGACCAGCAGGGTGTTCTCCATCGATCCGGTGGGGATCTGGAAAGCCTCCACCACGAACGCCCGGACGAACATGAAGATGAGGACGGCGGTGGCGATGGTCTTGGTCCAGTCCCAGGCCCACCGCAGCAGCGAGGGAGACGGATCCCGCGCGGGTCCGATCGCTTGGTCACGAGACATGCCGGCGGTACCCTCCTCGTCGAGACCCGTTCCCGATACGGCCATCGGATGTTCGGCCCCACCCGTCACGGTCCCCTCATCGCCCGCCGCGCCCCCCGGCTCCACGGCCGCCCCCGGGTCCTACCAGGACACGTCGATCTGGGCCCGCTGCAGCCGGCCACTGTAGTCCACGTACGCCACCTTCGTCTCGCTGTAGAACTCGTACACTTCCCATCCACCTTCCCGGTGCCCGTTCCCGGTGCCCTTGACGCCACCGAACGGGAGGTGGGCCTCCGCCCCGATGGTGGGAGCGTTGATGTAGGTGATCCCGTTGTCGAGCCGTTCGATGGCCCGGAAGGCGGCGAGCACGTCGCGCGTGTACAGGGAGGACGAGAGCCCGTACTCCACGTCGTTGTTGATCGCGATCGCGTCGTCCAGCTCGTCGAAGACCACCACGGAGAGGACGGGGCCGAAGATCTCCTCCTGCTCGACCCTCATGCCCGGCTCGACGCCCGTGAGGACCGTCGGCTCGAAGAAGTGCCCCTCGCCGAGCTCGCCGTCCGTGGCCCGGACGCCGCCGCACCTCACCTGCACACCTTCGCCGCGCGCGATCTCCACGTACGACTCGACCTTCTCGAGCGCTTCCGCGTTGATCAGCGGTCCCACGTCGGTCCCCTCTTCGAGCCCGTCGCCGAGCGTGAGACCGGCGACCTCCTCGAGGAGGCGCTCGATGAACTCGTCGTGCACGTCCCTGTGGAGGAGGAGTCGGCTCGTGGCCGTGCAGCGCTGACCGGTGGTCCCGAACGCGCCCCACAGCACACCGTCCAGGGCCAGGTCGAGGTCGGCGTCGGGGAGGACGATCTGGGCGTTCTTGCCGCCCATCTCGAGCGACACCCGCTTGTGCATGCGGCCCGCGGCCGAGGCGATGATCGATCCCGTTGCGGTCGAGCCGGTGAAGGAGATGCCGTCGACGTCGGGATGCTCGACGATCGCCTTCCCGACCCTCGAGCCCGGTCCATTCACGAGCTGTACGCACTCGGGCGGCACGCCGGCCTCGAGCAGCACCTTTACGAACAGGTGCGCCGAGTGCGGCACGTCTTCGGCCGGCTTGAACACGACGGCGTTCCCGCACAGGAGAGCCGGGAGGATCTTCCAGCTCGGGATCGCGGTCGGAAAGTTGAAGGGTGTGATGATCCCGAACACACCGATCGGACGGCGGAAGCTCATGGCCCACTTGTCGCGCAGCTCGGACGGAACGGTTCGGCCGAACAGCCGCCGACCCTCGCTGGCGGCGTAGAACGCGGTGTCGATGGCCTCCTGCACATCGCCCCGTGTCTCCTCGAGAACCTTGCCCATCTCGCGGGTCTGGGCGCGGGCCAGCTCCTCCTTGCGCTCCACCATGAGCTCGCCCGCGCGCTGCAGCACGAGCCCCCGCTCGGGAGCGGGCACGCGCCGCCAGCGCTCGAATCCGGTCCGCGCGGAGGCGACCGCTCGCTCCACGTCCTCGGCCGCGGACCGAGGGAACAGGCCGATGAGGTCCGAGGTGCGCGCCGGATTGCGGTTCTCGAACGTCTCGCCGCTCGCGGCCGGGACCCATTCGCCGTCGATGTGGTTCAGGAACGTATCGGGCATTGTGTCTCTCTTTCATGGATTCTCGTGTCTCGTCCCGGGCCTCGCCCGGGAGCTTCCTCACTGCGGCGGACCGCGCTCGAGCTGCAGCCTCCCGTTCACCACCCTGACCGCCGCTACGTCCCGGGGCACGGTGAGGGCCACCGTGCGAGCCCGGCCCTTTCCGTTCGACAACCCCGTCTGCTGGAGCAGCCACGGGACCATCAGGTCCGGAATCGGCAGTCCACCGGCAGACACGTGGTGGACGCCCAACACGAGCACGCCCGGACGCTCGACGGAGGGCTGCAGCTCGGCGCTCGCCCGGGCCGAATCGCCCAGGAGGCTGCGGAGAGCGTCCGGGGTCTTGCCGTGCATGAGCCGCTCGACCTGGAGTCCCGCGCTGGCCTCCAGGGTGGAGTCCCCGAGCGTGATCCTGGGGTCCGAGAGCCCGGGTGGCAACGAGTCCAGGTACCGATAGCTCACCAGGCTCTGGAGCTCGGCCTGGTCGAAGCTGACCCGAGTAGGTCCCCGTCCGCGGAGGAAGTCGTCCAGCTTCTTCCCGGTCCGCCGCGCCAGGTCGGCGGAAGGCGCCTCGGCCACGGCCGCCCGATCGTGGTCGTGCCACCAGGCCAGGAGGGGGCCGCGCCAGATCCAGGCGGCCCCCACCAGCAGGACGACCACCGTCAGGCAGCCGATGCGGGCCAGGCAGCTACGAACGAATCGCATCGACCTCTTCCGCGACGCGGGTCGGCGCCGTCACTCGTCGGCCTCGAAGCGCGCCGATGCCTCGACCGAATAGCGGGTTCCGCCGGGCCCCAGACGACTGCGCACGAGGTCGACCGCCTCGACCTCGAACCCGCCCCGTACCTCCACGCGCGCCGCCACCCGTTCCAGCTCCCGGAACTCTCCCGCCTGCGCTCGATCGCGCGCGCGGCCGAGCGTCAGATGCGGGTGGAAGGCGCGCGATTCGCGATCGATACCCAGCTGCGCGAACGCGTGTTCGACGTCGTGCTTGAGCGCCCGGAGAGGCAGCGTGGCCTCGACACCCAGCCAGATCACCTGCGGCCGACGCAGGGACGGGAAAGCGCCGACTCCCTCCAGCCGGAGCTCGAAGGGCGGACATCCCGCGGCGGCCTCGAGGAGCGCATCCGTCACGGCCGGCAGCCGCTGCTCCCGAACCTCGCCCAGGAACTTGAGTGTGAGGTGGAGCTGGTCCGTGTCCACCCAGCGCGCCGGCAGGCCGGCCTCCCGGAGGGACGCGGTGCCATCGTGGATGAGCTGGCGGACCGCCGCGGGCGGGTTGATCGCGATGAACAGACGCATCGAACCGCCTTTCAGGCCTCGGGGATGGCCGGCTCCGCTCCGGCCAGGTCCAGGTCCACGGCCGCGTGCCGAAAGCCCGCGGCTCGGGCTCGCTCGACGATTTCCGATCGGACTTCGGGATCCAGCAGCGCCTCGAGGGCGGCCGCCGGGACCCGCAACACCGCGATCTCACGCTCCCGCCCCCCGGCCTCGACCACCAGCTGGTGGGCTCCCAGCCCGAGGCGCTCGCCCAGGTGGCACTCCAGGTCGGACGCGGCCGGACTCCGCTCTTCGGTCGTCCCGTCCGAGCATCTCACGAGCCGATCGACACCAGCGCACGGTTCAGGGATCCCCGGCGGTATCCCTCCAGGTCGAGCAGGACCCGCCCGAAGCCGAGCGACCGCAGATCGCGGACGGCCCGACGACAGCGCCGCACGTCGCTCCACCGAGCCAGCTCGCCCGGGGCGATCTCGATGCGCGCCGCGCCGCCGTGATGCCGCACGCGGAGGTCCCCCCGCTCGCCCATGTCCCGGAGGATGCGCTCGGCCCGTTCCACCTGCCACAGCCGCTCCTCCGTGACTTCGATCCCGTAGGCCAGGCGACTGGCCAGACAAGGCGAGGCCGGCGCATCCCACGTGGGCAGCCCGTTCCGCCTCGACAGGGCCCGTACGTCCGCCTTTCCCAGGCCCGCCTCCCGGAGCGGCGAGCGCACCCCGTGCTCGACCGCCGCGCGCGCGCCAGGACGATAGTCGTCGGCATCGTCGGCGTTGGCCCCGTCCACCACGGCCGCGTAGCCCCAGATCGGGGCGAGCCGCGCGAGGCGGCCATACAGCTCGGTCTTGCAGTGGTAACAGCGCTCGCCATCGTTGGCCACGTAGCGCGGATCCTCCATCTCCCGCGTCCACAGCCGTCGCCACGGAATGCCGAAGCGTCGGGCCACGCTGGCGGCCGTGTCGCGCTGATCCGTGGCCACGGAGGGACTGATGCCCGTGACCGCCAGCGCTCGGGCCGGCCCCAGGACGCGTGCCGCCTCGTGGGCCAGGAACACCGAGTCGACGCCGCCGCTGCAGGCGACCAGGACGCTTCCCAGCGAGCGCAGGACCCGGGCCAGCGCCTCGCGCTTCGCCACCTGTCGTCCCTGGTCGTGCTCGACCCGCCCGCTGCCGCCGATCGTCGCCTCCGTGCCGACAAGGTGGACTCATCGCTAGACAGTACGCCGGGGAGCCGCCCGCGTTTCAAACTCCGGCGCACCCCCAGCTTCTGCTGCCGGGCCGTGAGTGGCAAGAGCGAAACGGCTGGCCCGTCTCGTCCGGCTCCCCTATCGTCCACCGTCACCCGAGACCGACGCCCCGAGCCGCGGAGATCGACGTTTCATGGAGCCACGCGAGTCCTTCGAGATCACCGTCCGCGGGGATCGCCACGCCTTCGCCGCCGCCCACTTCCTGACCTACGGCGGGGGGCAGTGCGAGGCGCTCCACGGCCACAACTACCGGGTCGCCGTCACCGTCCGCGGCGAGCTCGACGAGCACGGCCTCGTGCTCGACTTCCTGGTGCTGCGCGACGCCATCGAGGCCCTGCTCGCGCCCCTCGACCACCGCACGCTCCTGGCGGGACGCAGCGCGCACCTGCGACTCGCCGAGGAGGGCGACACGGTGTCGGTGACGACACCGGAGCGGCGCATGAGCTTCCCCCTGGAGGACGTCGTGGTCCTCCCGATCGCCAACACGAGCGCCGAGCTGCTGGCCTCCCACCTGGCGGAGGCGCTGCTGGAGCGCCTCGGCGAGACTGCGGGCGGCGCCCCGAGCGAGATCGTGGTGGAGGTCGAGGAGTCCCCGGGGCTCACGGGCCGCTGCCGGGTGCGCCCGCGGGCCTGACCGCCACCGCCGCGGACGGTCGCAGAGGCGCCGGAGGTCCACTATGCTGTCGGCGTGATCCTCCTCGTGGACAACTACGACTCCTTCGTGCACAACCTGGCCCGCTACCTGAGGGAGCTGGGCGAGGAGGTCGTGGTGCGCCGGAACGACGCGGTCGACGTCGCCGAGGCAAGGTCGCTGGCGCCCAGCCACCTGGTGGTCTCGCCCGGGCCGTGCACGCCGGCCGAGGCGGGAGCTTCCTGCGAGCTCGTCGAAGCCCTGGCCCCGGAGGTCGCGGTCCTCGGCGTGTGCCTCGGGCACCAGTGCATCGGGGCCACCTACGGGGGGACGGTCGTACGGGCCCGGCGGCCCATGCACGGGAAGCTCTCGGCGATACGCCACGGCGGCCGCGGCCTGTTCACGGGCCTGTCCGACCCGTTCTCCGCCACCCGCTACCACTCCCTGGTGGTCGAGCGCGCCACCCTCCCGCCGGAGCTGGAGGTCACGGCGTGGACGGAGGAGGGCGAGATCATGGCGCTCCGCCACCGGGACCTCCTAGTGTGGGGCGTCCAGTTCCACCCCGAGGCCGTGCTCACCGACTCGGGACACCGGATCCTGGCCAACTTCCTGGCCCTGGGCCGCGGCCGGAAGCCCGAGCCCGACTGGTCGCGGGAGCCGGCGACGGAGATCCGGCGGGAAGCCGGGCGCGGGGCGGCCGCGTGATCGGCGGGACCCTCGGCGCGATCGCCACCCTGGTGGCCATCGCCAACCCGCTCGGCGCCCTTCCCGTCTACCTGGCGCTGCGCTCGCCGAAGGACGCGAAGGCGCACCGGTCCGACGCGTGGCGCTCGGCGATGGCGGTCGGCATCACGCTCGCCCTGTGCGCGCTGCTCGGCACCCGCATCCTGGACGCGTTCGGGGTGAGTGTGGCGGGTCTGCGGGCGGCGGGCGGGCTCATCGTCACCGCCATGGCCTTCTCCATGGTGCAGGGCGAGCGGCCCGGAGCGCAGTTCTCCTCGGGCGACCAGCAGGTGGCCGCCTCACAGGAGCAGGCCGAGTTCGGCATCTACGTGCCCCTGTCGATCCCGCTCATCGCCGGCCCCGGGGCGATCACCACCACGATCACGCTGGCCGCGGGCCCCGAGGCGGGGCTCGGACCCACCCTGGTCGCCGTGCTCGCGGTCAGCGTCCTCGTGTTCATCACGCTGTTCTTCGCCCGGGCGTGGCACCGGATCCTGGGTGACTTCGGGCTCCGCCTGGCCACGCGGATCCTGGGCCTCCTGGTGATGGCGGTCGGCGTCCAGATGGTGGTCTCCGGGGTGAAGCAGCTGTGGGTCGGCTGAGCCGGCGGCCGCCCGATCGCGACGCCGTGCCGGGCCGCGCGACGGCCCCGCAGGACGAGCACCCGCGCCCGTAGGAGGAGGCCTTGTCCCTGCGCGCATGTGACAGCCTGCCCGAGCGTTTCAACGCCGCCGAGTGGTTCGTGGCCCGGCACGTGCGCGAGGGGCGCGGCGAGCGCACGGCCGTGGTCTGGGACGGCGGCGCGCTGGATTACGCCGCGCTGGACGAGGCCGTGCGCCGGAGGGCGGCGGCGCTCCTGGAGGCCGGCCTCCATCCGGGGGACCGCGTGGCGCTCCTCCTCCCCGACGGACCCGAGCTCCTGGCCCTGTTCTGGGCCTCCCTGGCCGCGGGGGGCGTCGCCGTGCCGCTCAACACCCTCCTCCACGAGGACGAGGTGCGCGCCATCCTGGACGACTGCGACCCGCGGCTCGCGGTGGTCGATCCGGAGATGGCCGACCCCGCGCTCCTGGCGCGCCCGGGGACAGACGTGTGGCTTCCCGGCCAGGCGCGGGAGAGAGCCGCAGCGGTCCGGCCGGTCGAGGCCTACTCGGCCACCCACCGGGACGGCTTCGCCTTCTTCCTATACTCGAGCGGCACGACGGGCAAGCCCAAGGGCGTGGTCCACCTGCACCACGACATGTGGGTGTGCTGCGCGACCTACGGGGAGCGCGTGCTGGGGATTCGGCCGGAGGACCGCTGCCTGAGCCTGGCCAAGCTGTTCTTCGCCTACGGGCTCGGGAACGCCGGCTACTTCCCCGCCCATGTCGGCGCGGCCTCGGTACTGTACGCCGATCGCCCCACGCCCGCGGCCATGTTCGAGCAGATCGCCCGCCACCGGCCCACGCTGTTCTTCGCCGTCCCCACGGCCTACGCCCAGATGCTGGACGCCATGGAGCGGGGTGCGGACCCGGACTTCTCCAGCGTCCGGCTGTGCGTGAGCGCGGGCGAGGCGCTTCCCGCGCCCCTGTTCGAGCGCTGGCTCGAGCGCACGGGGACGGAGATCCTGGACGGCATCGGCTCGACCGAGATCTGCCACATCTTCCTCTCCAACCGGCCGGGCGAGTGCGCGCCGGGGACGACCGGGAGCCCCGTTCCCGGCTACGATCTGCGGCTGGTCGACGAGACGGGGGAGCCCGTGCCACCCGGCCGACCCGGCGACCTCCTCGTCCGAGGCGACTCGACCGCGGCCCTGTACTGGAACCGGCACGAGGCCACCAAGGAGACGATGGTGGGCGAGTGGATCCGCACCGGGGACAAATACCTGATCGACGAGGGCGGCCACTGGCGTCACGCCGGCCGCAGCGACGACATGCTCAAGGTCGGCGGCATCTGGGTCTCCCCGGTCGAGGTGGAAGCGACGCTCCTCGCGCACGAGGCCGTGCTCGAGTGCGCGGTGGTGGGCGAGGAGGACGTAGACGGACTCGTGAAGCCGACCGCCTTCGTGGTGCTCAAGGAGGGAGCCGCCGCGCTCGCGCCGGCGGAGCTCCAGGCGTTTGTGAAGGAGCGCCTCGCGCCCTACAAGTACCCGCGCCGGGTGGTGTTCCGGGACGCGCTCCCCAAGACGGCCACCGGCAAGATCCGCCGCTTCCTGCTGCGCCGGGAGCTGGGCGAGGAGCCCTACGCCGCGCCGTGAGCGCGGCGTGGCACGCCGGCCCCGGCTTCATCGAGGTCGATGGCGTCCGGCTGGAGGTCCGCCGCCTGGGCCCGCCCCCGGGCCGGGCCCCGACCGTCGTATTCCTGCACGAGGGGCTGGGGTCGGCGGCGATGTGGAGGGACTACCCCGACCGTGTGTGCGAGGCGGTCGGCGCCGGTGGGCTCGTCTACAGCCGGCGGGGCTACGGCGCCTCCGACCCCGCCGGGCTCCCGCGGGCGGTCGACTTCATGCACCGGGAGGCGTGGGACGCCCTGCCCCGCCTCCTGGACGAGGTCGGGGTCGAGGCTCCGCTCCTGTACGGCCACTCCGACGGGGCCTCGATCGCCCTCCTGTTCGCGGCCCGCTTCCCAGATCTCCCGCGCGCCCTCGTACTCGAGGCGCCCCACGCCTTCGTGGAGGACGTCACGGTCGAGAGCATCGCCCGCCTGGAGCGCGACTACGGGGAATCGGGGCTCCGCGACAGGCTGGCCCGGTGGCACGACCGGCCCGACCCCACGGTGCTGGGGTGGACGCGGGCATGGCTCGACCCCGCGTTCCGGAGCTGGGACATCCGGGGGGAGCTGGCCGCGGTCCGCGCACCCGTCCTGCTTCTCCAGGGCGAAGAGGACGAGTACGGGACGTGGGCGCAGCTCGAGGCGGTCGTGGAGGGGGTGTACGGTCCGGCGCGCGCCGTCCGCCTGTCGGGCTGCGGTCACGCTCCGCACAGGGACCGTCCGGAGGAGGCCCTGGACCGGGCGACGCGCTTCCTGCGCGACGTGCTGGCCGCGGGCTGAGCGGGCCGGCGCGGATCCGACACCGGCCGGCGTCCGGGGCGCGGTGGGCCCGCTCCGGGCCCGGTGCTCAGTCGCGCCCCAGCAGCACGACCATGCCCATGCGCCGGAACTCCTCGGCCTTCCTCGGGAACAGGCGGCCGATCAGCCTGGGGATCCAGGCTCCCTTCATCTCCCGGCCGAGGCGGTGTGCTTCTTCGAGGTTGAAGCGAACCTCCGCCTCCCTCCAGCCGTGCGGCGCGAAGAAGGCCGTGCCCTCGGGCGGCGCGAACCGGAACGGCACCTTGCCCGGGTCCATGCCCTTCCCGTACCGCTTCCGCATCATGTCGACGAGCCTGGGCGAGGCCAGGTCGATCAGCCACCAGTGGAACGTCGGCGCGGCGTGGAGGTCGTCCGCGAGGCTCGCCACGTCCGCGGGCTCCAGGTAGACGAGGAGGCCCTCGGACACGACGAGGGTCGGCCGCCCATCCTCGGCCAGCCGCCCGAACAGGGCGCGCCGCGCCTCGCGGTCGGAGAGGTCGAGCCGCACCGTCTCCAGGCGGCATGCGGGCCGCTCTCCCTCCATCACGGCGCCCTTATGGTCCAGGATGCCGGGGAGGTCGACGTCGACCCAGGCGAAGTCGGCCGGGAGGTCCATGCGCCACGGCCGCGCGTCGAGGCCGGCGGCCAGGTTCACGACCCGTGTCACGCCGTCGCGATCTATGGCCTGACGGATGATCTCGTCCATGACGGCCGTCCGGACGATCATCGCCCAGGCGCTCTGCCGCGCCCACGGGACGGACTCCAGGAGCGCCCGGCCGCGCTCCCCGGCCAGCCGGCCCGCGTACGGGTCGCGGAACAGCGCGTCCGGGCGCTCGCTCTCCATCGCCCTGTAGGTGGCCACCCACAGGGCGGTGTCCGAGACGTGCTCGACCCGGGTCACGGCGGCGGACTGGCCCGGGTCGGCGCGGGACGGAGGCTCGCCGCGGCTATCGCCCGCCGCCTCCCGTGCGGGGCGGCGTGCCCTGCCCGGGCTTGGTGCGGTCCTGATAAGGCGGCCGCTTCGGGCTCGGCGGCGGGTTCTTCCCGAGCGAGTCCTCCACCACCTGCACGGCGCGTTCGAGCTGCGGGTCGTGCCCCTTCGCCAGCGCCGTCGGATCATCCACGACCCGGACGTCCGGCTCCACGCCATGACCCTCCGGGAACCACTTCCCCTCGGGGCTATACAGGCGGAAGGTGGGCACGGTGACCGCACCGCCGTCGATCAGGCCCGGCACGCCGCTGATCCCGATCAGCCCGCCCCAGGTGCGCATCCCGATTAGCGGTCCCAGCTTCGCCTCCTTGAAGAAGTACGGGAAGGCGTCCCCGCCCGAGCCGCTCCAGCCGTTGATCAGCATGGCCTCCGGTCCGAAGTGGCCGATCGGCGGCCAGCGCCAGTCCGACCCGTTCCGCACCGCCCAGAACCCGAGGACCGGGCGGTTGAGGAGCTCGATGAAGCGGTCGGGGATCTGCCCGCCCGAGTTGAAGCGCTCGTCCACGATGAGCCCCGGCTTCGGGTATTCGGCCGTGAACTGCCGGACGAGCTCGTTCTGGCCCTCGATCCCCGTGTCGGGCACGTACACGTACCCGATCTTCCCGTTCGAGAGCGAATCCACCACGTGGCGGTTGTGCTCGATCCACGCCAGGTGCCGCAGGCGAGTGTCGCCGGCCAGCGTCTTGACCACCACCTGGCGCGCGCCCTCCAGCGTGGGCCGGTCGTTGACCGTGAGCACGACCGTCTGGTCGGCCAGCCCGTCGAAGGCCGCCCACGGGTCCTCGGCCGTGTCGAGCGGGGCTCCGTTCACGGCCAGGACGTAGTCGCCTTCCTTCACGTCCACGCCCGGCTGATCCAGCGGCGAGCGCGCCTCGTCGTCCCACGGCGCCCCGTGGAGGATGCGGGCGATCCGGTAGTGGCCGTGGTCCACGGCCCAGTCCACGCCCAGCACCCCGGTGCCGCGCCGGGGCGCCTGCTCCAGGTCGCCGCCGCCCCGGTAGGTGTGCGAGGAGCTCAGCTCCGCGATGAGCTCGCCGATCACGTAGTTCACGTCCGACCGGGTGACCGCGTCGTCCAGCATCTTCCCGTAACGCTGCCGCATGGAGTTCCAGTCCACGCCGTGCATGCCGGGGTCGTAGAAGTAGTCCCGGTCGAACCGCCACACGTCGTTGAAGATCTCCCGCCACTCCTCGGGCGGGTCCACGGTCATCGTCATCTGATCCGTGGCCAGCGGGTGCTCCATCTTCTGGCCCGGCTTCAGGTCGAGGATCGCGAACTTCTTGTGGCTGGCGACGAGGAGCTTCTTGCCGTCCGCCGACAGCAGGTAGGCGTTCGCGTCCTCCAGGACCGTCTCCTCCTTGCGCTGCTTCAGGTCCCAGTAGACGATCGGGCTCTTCTCATCCGCCGATCCCGTGCGGGGCAGTCGCCGGTAGACGACCTTGCCGGAGGCCGCCGACAGGTCCGCGTAGTTGCCGTGCGCGGGCGGGAGCTGCACCACGCGGCTCTCGAAGCCGTCCAGGTCGATGGCCACGGGCGCGGGCGTCTTGGGAGCGGCCTTGCCCGCCCCGGCCTTGCTCTCCTGTTTGGCCCCGCCGTTCGCCGTCTCCCCGTTGCCGTTCTTCCCGTTCTCGCCGTTGGCCGTGTCGGCGCCTTCCGTGTCGTTGCGGGGTGCCAGCGGCGAGGCGACGTCCTTGCGAAGCGGCACGGCCGCGATCGTGGTCGCGTTCGGGTACACCCAGGTGTTCTGGGCGTCGGAGTATACGGGCCGGAAGGTGCGGTTCGTGAGCAGGTAGACGTATTTGCCATCCGGGTCGAACACCGGGTCGCGGGCATCGTAGAACCCCGAGGTCACCTGGTGGCGCTGGCCGTCCCTGGTGTCGTACAGCACGATCGCGTCGTGGTGGTTGTCCTGCTCCATGGCGTACGCGATCCAGCGGCTGTCGGCCGACCAGCTCACCGTGAAGCCCTGCAGGGCGCCCTGCCCCATCCACATCGTGGCGTGATCGATGGTCGAGACCTTGCCCGAGTCACGGTCCAGGAGATGGAGCGCCCCGGTCTGGTCGATGAAGACGAGCTTGTTCGAGTCGGGCGACCAGAAGGGCGTATAGCGGAAGCCCGTCTTGAACGAGGTGAGCGTCCTGGGCTCCCCGCTGCCGTCGGCGCGCCGCACGGCGAGCTGGTACTCGCCGCTGGCGTCCGTCCAGTAGGCCAGCCACTTCCCGTCCGGCGACCAGGTGGGCTCGCGCTCGGCCGCGCCCGAGGTGCGGGTCAGGTCCATGACGGCGCCGTGCTCGGCCGGCACGCTGAACAGGTCCCCGCGGGCCTGGAACACGGCCCGCTTGCCGGAGGGCGAGATCCAGGCGTTCTGTATGAGGTCGTCGACCTTGGCCAGGTGGGGCTTCATGGCGCGCTTGTCGGTCACGACCTTGACCTGCACCTGGACCGCCTTCTCGGTGGAGAGGTCCATCCGGTACAGGATCCCGCCCGCCTCGAACACCAGGTCGTCGGGCCCGAGGGCCGGGAAGTGGATGTCGAAGTCGGTGAAGTGGGTCACCTGCCTCGTCTTCCCGCTGTCCAGGTCGTAGGCCCAGATGTTCTCGCGCTCGGCCTCGCCCCGGTCGGAGAGGAAGTAGAGGGTGTGGCCATGCCACATGGGCATGTCGTCGTTGGCCGGGGCGTCGGTGATCTGGCGGGACTGGAAGGTCTTCAGGTTGAACAGCCAGATGTCGGGCGCCCAGCCGCCGCGGTAGCGCTTCCAGGTTCGGAAGGCACGGCTCTTGGGCGTATAGGCGATCCAGGCCCCGTCGGGCGAGATGGCGCCGAACTCCCCGTAGGGCACCGGGAGCTTGTCCGGCAGGCCACCCGAGGGCAGGACGGCGAAGAACTGGTCGAAGCGCTGCCGTCCGCTCTGCATCGAGGAGGCGATGAGGAGCGAGTCGCCGTCCGGGTACCAGTCCACCAGTCGGTCCGCCATCGGGTGGTGCGTGACCCGCACCGGCTCGCCCCCCGTGGAGGGGATCACGTACACGTCCTCGTTCCCGTCGTAATCGCCCGTGAACGCGATCCGCTTCCCGTCCGGCGAAAACCGAGGGAACGACTCCTCGCCAGGCGGCGTCGTGAGCCGGTGCGCCGTGCCTCCTTCCTTGGGCACCACCCAGATGTCGCCCGCGTACACGAAGGCGATGGTGGTGGCGGAGATGTCGGGCTGCCGCAGCATGCGCGCGTCGACCTGAGCGCGGGCGGACAGGGGAAGGAGCAGGAGCGCGGTCGGCAGAAGCAAGGCGAGCGAGCGGACGCAGCGTCGCAGCATGAAAGACCTCACGTGCTGGGTTGACCCCGGCTTCGGCACCGGCGGACTCGCCTCCCTACGGAGGGTGCAAGCGAACGGTTTCGTGCCGGGACGCGTGCAGCGTGCGGCCATAGCCCCTCCTCGTCAAGGTCCGCGGACGCGCGGAGCCGGCCGGGCAAGCGGCGTCGTACGATGGACATCGGCCGCGGGCCGGACGTTGCCCGCGACGGAAGCCGCGCCGGGGCCCGCGACCTCGCGACCCGGGCGCGGGGAGCCTACGTTCCGATCGGAATGGGTCACATGCCACTCTTCGGCCTCGGCTACGTGCTCCTGGCCCTCGGGCTCTCCCTGGACGTCCTCCTGCACAAGGACCGTCCGGTCTCCGCCGTCCTGTGGCTCGGCATCCTGTGGATCGTGCCCTACGCGGGCGCCCTGGCCTATCTGGCCTTCGGGATGGACAGGGTTCGCCGTGGGGCGCGGGAGAGGCAGATGGCCCGGACGCTCCTGTCCCGGACCGCGCACCTGGGACCGGGGCTCGCGCGCCACGTGCTCGAGGTACCGAGCGAGTCCCGGTTGGCCGCTCCCGACCGCCTCGGGTGGCACATCCTCCGCGGCACGGATCCCGCCGTGCCCGGCCACCGCGTCCTCGTCGGGAACCGTGTCCAGCTGCTCGTGGATGGGGACGAATTCTACCCGGCGCTGAGGAAGGCCATCGAGGAGGCGCGCCACACGATCCACGTGCAGACGTTCATCTTCGCGGTCGACCGAATGGGCCGCGAGTTCCGGGACCTGCTGGCGCGGCGCGCCGCCGAGGGCGTCACCGTACGTCTGCTCTACGACCGCTTCGGCTCCGCGGCCGCCCACGTCACCCGCTTCTTCGAGCCGGCACGGCGCGATGGCGTACGGGCCCATTCGATCTCGCAGGCCAATCCCCTCAAGGGCCGCTTCCAGATCAACCTGCGCAACCACCGGAAGGTGGCGGTCGTGGACGGCCACGTGGCTTTCGTGGGCGGCATCAACATCTCCGATCGGAACCTGTCGGACTTCACCGACGGAACCCCGATCCGCGACTATCACGTACGCATCGAGGGACCGGCCGTGGCCGACATCCAGCTCGGCTTCCTGGAGGACTGGTACTTCGCGTCGCGGGAGCCCCCGGAAGAGCTCCTCGGTCCAGATTCCGTTCCCGAGTACCAGCGTGTGGGCGAGGCGTTGATCCAGGTGGTCCCCGGCGGGCCGGAGCCCGCCGGGCGGGGTCTCGCCGACGCGTACTTCGCCGCCATCGTCGCCGCCGAGGAGTCCATCGACCTCACCACACCCTACTTCGTGCCGGACCAGCCCATCATTCGGGCCCTGCGCTACGCCGCCCAACGCGGGGTGAGCGTCCGGCTCGTCGTGCCGGGGAAGAACAACCACTGGTACACCGGTTTCGCGGCCCGGGCCCTGTACTCGCGGCTTCTCAACACCGGCGTGCGCATCTTCGAGCGGAGCCCCCCGTTCATGCACGCCAAGTCGCTGGTCGTGGACGGCGTGTACGCCATGATGGGATCCGCCAACCTGGACTACCGAAGCCTCCACCTGAACTTCGAGACCAACGTGGAGATCGTGGATCCGGGCTTCGTATCGGCCCTGTCCCGCCAGGTGGAGACCGAGATCGCGGCGAGCCGCGAGGTCACGCGCGAGGCCCACGCGGCCCGGCCCTTGCCGCGCAAGCTGCTGGAGAACTTCTGCCGGCTGTTCGAGCCGGTGCTCTGACCGCCCCGGAGGACGCCGTGGCCGCCCCGCCCAGAACGCCGTCCACCGCATCCCGGCCCCTCGGAACCCGGAACCCGGCTCGCAGCGGGGTCCGGCGCCGGAGAGCCCGGCTCGCGGCCTGGACCCTGGCCGCGGCCGTCGCGTTCGGCCTGGCGTGCGGCTCCAGCTCGCCTCCCGCGGAGATGGGCACGAGCGGCCTGGTGGCCACGCCCGTGGTGTCGGGGCTCTCGTCCCCCGTGTGGCTCACGGCGCCGCCGGGGGATCCCCGGCTGTTCGTGGTGGAGCAGCGGGGCACGATCCGGATCGTGAAGGGCGACGCCCTCCTGCCCGAGCCGTTCCTGGACCTGCGCTCCGCCGTGGCGAGCGGAGGCGAGCGTGGCCTCCTCAGCCTCGCCTTCCATCCGGACTACGCGGCCAACGGCCGCTTCTACGTCGACTACACCGACCCGCAAGGCGACACGCGCGTGGTGGCGTACCGGGCGAGCGCCTCCGACCCCGACCGCGCCGACCCGGCCAGCGGGGACACGATCCTCGCCGTGGACCAGCCCTATTCGAACCACAACGGCGGCCTGGTGACCTTCGGTCCGGACGGCATGCTGTACGTGGGGCTCGGGGACGGCGGCTCGGGCGGGGACCCACGGGGCAACGGCCAGAACCGCGGCACCCTGCTGGGGGCGATCCTGCGGCTGGACGTGGACGCCGCCACCCCGTACCGGGTGCCGCCCGACAACCCGTTCTTGGACTACGCCGGCCTCCGGGGCGAGATCTGGGCGTGGGGCCTCAGGAACCCGTGGCGCTTCGCGTTCGACCCGACCTCCGGCCTCCTGTACATCGCCGACGTGGGCCAGAGCGACTGGGAGGAGATCGACGCCGAACCGGCCCGCTCGGGGGGGCTCAACTACGGCTGGAACGTCATGGAGGGCCGTCACTGCTACGGCTCCTCCACCTGCGACGAGCAGGGCCTCGTGCAGCCGATCCTCGAGTACGGGCACGACGAGGGCTGCTCGATCACCGGCGGGTTCGTGTATCGCGGGGGCGCAATGCCGGATCTGCAGGGGGCCTACTTCTACTCGGACTACTGCTCCGGCTGGCTCCGCAGCCTGCGCTACGACGGGACCGCCATCGGCGAGGAGCGGAGCTGGGACGTGGGTTCCCTCGGCCAGGTCCTCTCATTCGGTGAGGACGCGGCCGGCGAGCTCTACGTCCTCTCGGCGAACGGGACCGTGTACCGGCTGGACCCGGGCAGCTGACGCCCCGTCGCGGAGCTCCGTCGAGCGACCGGCGCTCCGCGGGTCCTCAGACCTCCTGCATACGATCCAGGCTTCGGTAGCGGGTCGCTTCCAGCACGTGTGCGGCCGAGATCCTCCCCTTCCCGTCCAGGTCCGCCACGGTGCGTGCCACCCGCACGACGCGGCGGCAGGCCCGCGCGCTCAGGCGCAGCCTGTCCACGCAGTCGCCGAGGACCTCCTTCCCGCGGGCGTCCAGGCGGCAGACGTCGTCGAGCTCGCCATCGGACAGCTCCGCGTTCGGGCGTGCCCGGCCGCCGGAACGACGCGCCGCCCGGTCCCTCGCGACGGCGACGCGCGCCCGCACCCGTGCGGAGGACTCGGCCGCCCCGTCTCCGGACAGGTCGCGCCACGGCACCCGTGGCACGTCCACCTGGAGGTCGATGCGGTCCAGGAGCGGACCGCTCACCCGCCGAGCGTAGCGGCGGGCCGCCGCGGGGTCGCAGGTGCAGGCGCCGTCGGAGCTCCCCATCCGGCCGCACGGACAGGGGTTCATGGCGGCCACGAGCTGTACCCTGGCCGGAAAGGAGACGGCCGCCCGGGCCCGCACGAGCCTCACGCGGCCCTCCTCGAGCGGCTGCCGGAGCCCCTCCAGCGCGGCCCGGCTGAACTCGGGAAGCTCGTCCAGGAAGAGCACGCCCCGGTGGGCGAGGGAGAGCTCGCCGGGGCGCGGCGACGACCCGCCGCCCAGGAGGCCCGCCGGGCTCACGGTGTGGTGGGGGGCACGGAAGGGGCGATCCTGGATCAGACCGGCGCCGCGTGGCAGGCGCCCCGCCACGCTGTGGATCGCCGTGACCTCGACGGCTTCCTCCAGCGAGAGCCGCGGCAGCAGGGACGGCAGACAGCGAGCCAGCAGCGTCTTGCCCGCGCCGGGCTCGCCGCGCAGGAGGAGGCTGTGCCCTCCGGCGGCGGCCACCTCCAGGACCCGGCGGGCGTGGCGCTGGCCGCGCACCTCGGCCAGGTCGGGACCCGACCTAACCCCATCGCCCCCGGCGGCCCCGGAGACCGGCTCCGCATCGCGGGCCCGGGGCAGGTCGGCGGCGCCGCGCAGGAAGGCGACAACCTGCCCGAGGTCCGCCGCGCCGTGGACCCGGAAAGGCCGTCCCTCCACCGCTCCCCATTCAGCGTCGACGGGGCGGACCTCGGCCAGGTTGTCGAGGGGCAGGACGATCCCGTCCAGGTCCCCGGATCGGCGGGCGTGCAGCGCCATGGGTAGGGCCCCGCGCACCGGCCGCAGGCTTCCGTCCAGGCCCAGCTCCCCGGCCACCAGCCAGCCGGCGCAGCCCTCGGCCGGAAGCTCGCCCCACGCCGCCAGGATCCCGACGAGGATCGGGAGATCGAAGGCCGCCCCGTGCTTGCGGAGCGCGGCCGGCGCCAGGTTGACGGTGATCCGGAGCCCCGGCACGTGCAGGCCCACCTGCCCCGCGGCCGCCCGGATGCGCTCGCGGCCCTCGCGCACCGCGCTCTCCGGGAGCCCGACGACCTGGATCATGGGGGTGCCGCGCGTGATCGCCACCTCGACCCGGACCCGGACGACCTCCAGGCCCACGAGGGCGGCGGAAGGAATCGTGGCGAGCATGTCCGACGATGGGCCGGAGCGATGAACGCGCTCTCAACGACCGGGTGCGGTCCCCACCGCGGAGAACGCGTGCCGGGGCGTGGCTCTATGGTTCGGGGCGCGACCGGCCCGATCCGCGGGCTGCGGCGCCGTCACGCATCCAGCGCCTCCACGACCTCGTCCGCGTGAGCGGCCGGCTTCACCTTCTCGAACACCTTCTCGACCGTTCCATCCGGACCGATCACGAAGGTCGTGCGCAGGATGCCCTCGTACTCGCGTCCGTACATCTTCTTCGTGCCCCACACGCCGTACGCGCTCGCCACCTCGTGCTCCGGATCGGCCAGGAGGGGGAAGTTGAGACCGTACTTGGACCGGAACTTCACATGAGAGCCCACGTCATCGGGGCTCACGCCGAGCACGACCGCGTCGAGATCCTCCAGCTCGGGCATCGCGTCCCGGAACCCGCACGCTTCCTTCGTGCAACCGCTCGTGTCGTCCTTCGGGTAGAAGTAGAGCACGACGCGCCGTCCCCTGAAGTCCTGGAGGCGCACCGTGTCACCGCGGTCAGACTCGAGCTCGAACTCCGGCGCCCGCTCGCCCTCTCGTACCATCGTTCCTCCCGGTAGATTGTCGTGGGGATCCAGGCCCGGATCGGCCTCTCCCCTGAGAGTGGACCACCCCGGGTACAGGCAGGCTGCGTGCCGCGGGTCGCGGACCCCGGACCGGTTGCCCCGCGAAACCGCCGCCGCCTACGGTGTCGCCCGCGCACGTCACACCGACCTCCCGAGCCCCGGAGCCGGCTCATGACCGACACCACGCTTCCCGAACGCGGATCCTCCGCCGGACCGCTGAGGCTCGCGGACCTCTCCTGGAGGGAGGCGAACGAGCACTTCCGGCGCGATCCCCGTCTCCTCGTGCCGGTGGGGACCCTCCTGCAGCACGGCCCCCACCTGCCGCTTGGCACGGACACCGTAATCGTGACCCGCCTGGCCGCGCGACTGTCTCAGGAGTACGGGGTCGTGCTGGCCCCCACCCTGCCCTATGGGGTGGGCTCCGAGACGGAGCAGACCTATGCCGGATCCGGCTGTGTGCGAGGGAAGACCCTGCACCGGATGCTCAACGAGCTGGTGGAGAACTGGGAGGATCAGGGGGTAGAGGAGATCTACCTGCTGACGGCTCACGGGTTCGGAGCCCACCTGCAGGCCATCGGGACCGTGGTGAGCGCTCGTGCCCGTATCCGGGCGGTGGACCTTCACGCCGTCGACCTGCAAGCCTTCCTCGAGACCCCGCACGTGGAGGAGCACGCCGGAGAGCTGGAGACGTCGCTCCTCCTCTACCTCGCTCCGGAGCTGGTCCACGCGGCGCTCGTGCGGGACGCACCGGTGGAGGAGGAAGAGCTCAGAAGCCTTCTGGTCGGAGAGGAGCCCGTCCCGCTGCCGGGGTCGCCGGGCGTGGTGGGACGGCCCTCGCGCGGGTCGGCCGAGAAGGGTCGGAGGGTGTTCGAGTATCTCGTGGCGTTCCTGGGGGAGCGCGTTCTGGAGAACGGAGGAGGGGAGCATGCGGACTGAGCGAAGGTCACGCGGCCGAGGAACCACGATCCTGCACGCCGCGCGTGGTTGGACGGCCCGGGTTGGATGGACGTGCGTCGGACTGCTGGCCGCCGTCGCCGTCTTCGCCCTCCCCGTCCCGGGCCGCGCCCAGGCCGCCAGGACGCTGGACGAAGGATCGTTCGACATCACCATCGCGGGCCGCCACGCCGGCCGCGAGACCTTCGTCATCCGAAAGGAGGGTGCGGCGATCAAGGCCGTCGGGGTCGTCAGCCTGGACTCCGCCCGGCCGCCCTTCGTCCCGGAGCAGGTCTGGCTCCAGACCGACACGACGTTTCGACCCGAGCTCTTCCAGCTCAAGCCGCGCGCCGGCGACCTTCACAACGTGGTCGCCCACCGGGACGGTCCGCGCATCCGTCTCCAGATCACGTCGGACGAGGGGAATCGCTCCCGCCAGTTCGTCGCCTCCCCCGGCCTCGCTCTGCTGGAGCCGGGGATCGCTCACGAGTATTATATGCTGTTCCGTGAGCACGCCGCCCTCGGTGGCGGCTCCTCCTGGTCCACGTCGGTGATCGTTCCCTCGCTCGGTGAGCAGGCGACGATACAGGTCCGTTCCGCGGGATCCGACAGCATCCGCGCGGCCGGACAGGAACGGGCGGCGACCCGATACGAGGTCACGCTGGACGGCGAGCGGATCCAGGTCTGGCTCGACGACCAGGGACGGGTCCTCCAGGTTCGGCGTCCCGATCGCCAGTGGACCGCCACGCGATCCAGCATGACGAGGTGAGCCATGGCCGCGAGCGACGACGTGGGTGTCGGAGGTGTCGAGTCGGGATCGATGGGGCCCGGGGCGCCGGGCGGAGAAGGCGGAGCGACTACGGAGCCCCGCCTCCCGAACCTGGCCGTCCGGACCTATCAGCTGTTCGTGTCGCCCGGGAAGCTGTTCGAAGCGCTCCGTAGCCAGCCGAAGTGGCTGGGCGCGCTCCTCCTGGTCGTCGGCCTCACGCTGCTCACGTCCGTGCTCATTCCCTCGGACGTCATCACCGAGTCGATCCGACAGCAGATGCTGCGGAGCCGGCCCGACGCGCCGGCGGAGGCCATCCAGAAGGGGCTGGCCGTGGCCCGGATCTTCCGGTTCGTGGGTCCCATCATCTTCATGCCGCTGGTCATCGTGGTCGTCTCCGCGGTGTTCTTCCTGATCTACGAGATGGGGATGGGCGGCGAGGCCGGCTTCCGCAGCGTCCTCTCGGCCACGAGCCACACCTTCCTCATACCGACGATCGGCGGCCTCGTCACCCTGCCCGTCATCATCAAGGCCAAGGACCTGCAGGCCACCCTCACCCTCGACCTGCTCGTTCCCGGCCTCGACCAGGCGGACTACGCGTACCGCTTCCTGCATGGGATCGGCTTCTTCGGCGTGTGGGCGGCGGTGGTGCTCGGCGTCGCCCTGAGCCGGATCTACCCCAAGCGGTCGGCCGGCAGCTGCATCGGACTGGTGCTCGGGCTCTACCTCGCGCTCAAGGCCGTCCAGGCCATCTTCGCTCGTTGACGTCGGGCGGCCCGGCCGCCGGAGCCCGGCGGCCGGGCCGGTTAAGCGGGGCCGGGCTCCGGGGTGTTCCCTTGACGGCACGGACCGAGACGTGGGCCGCAGGGTCCTCCCGGTCCGCGAAACCTTTCCCCGGCCAGAGCCGTACGAACCAGCGATCTCACGAACTTTGATCCGGTCTTTCAAAGCAAGGACTACCCGATAGATGAGCGGAAAAGGGAAGATCGCCATCGGCGCCGGCGTCCTGCTCGTGATCGCCGTGCTCGTGATCCGGGCGATGGGCGCCAGGCGCGGCGCCGGACCGGAGGTGCGGGCCGAAGTCGTGGGGCGCCACGACCTGGTGTCGCACGTCAACGCCAGCGGCCACATCGAGGCCAAGCAGTCCGTCGACATCAGCGCGGACATCTCGGGCCGCATCGTCCAGCTCCCCGTCCAGGAAGGCCAGCGCGTGAAGGAGGGCGACCTCCTTCTGGTCATCGATCCGACCCAGTACCAGGCCGCCGTGCGGCAGGCCGAAGCCCAGCTCGCGCAGGCGAAGGCGGGAGCGGCGCAGGCCAAGGCCAGTGCCGATCAGGCCGGGCGGGACTGGGACCGGGTTCGCGAGCTGAAGAAGCGTACGCCCGACCTGGTCACCGACCAGGAGGTCGAGCAGACGCGCACCAAGTCCGAGGTGCAGACGGCGCTGTGGGAGTCCGCGCAGCACTCCGTATCGCAGGCGGACGCCTCGCTCGAAGAGGCCAGGGATCGGCTCAACAAGACCGTGATCAAGGCCCCGATCGACGGCATCGTGAGCCGCCTCAACGTCCAGAAGGGAGAGACGGCCATCGTGGGAACCATGAACAACCCGGGCAGCCTGCTGCTGACCGTGGCCGACCTGTCGGTGATGGAGGCGGTGGTCCAGGTGGACGAGACCGACATCCCGATGATTCACGTCGGTGACTCGGCCTCGGTCGAAATCGACGCCTGGCCGGATTCGGCGTTCGCGGGGCGGGTGGTGAAGGTCGCCAGCAGCGCCATGCAGGACCGGAGCAGTCGGAGCGCCACGGCGTCCCAGAGCACGTCCGATCAGGCCGTGGACTTCGAGGTCCGCATCCAGATCGACAGGCCGCCCACGGGCATTCGCCCCGACCTTTCGGCGACGGCCGACATCGTGACCGCGACACGCAGGAACGCCCTGGCCGTGCCGATCATCGCACTGACCCTCCGGGACAGCACCGCGACGGGCCCGGCGCCCGACAGCACGTCGGGCGGGGAGCCGGACGAAGCCGAGGGGGTATTCCAGCTCCGCGGCGATGGGGTCCACTTCGTCCCCGTGCGCGTAGGCATCGCCGGCGACGCCTACTTCGAGGTCCTGAGCGGGATCGCCGAGGGGGACACGGTCGTGTCGGGGCCTTACAAGACGATCCGGGAGCTCCGGGACGGAGGCACGGTCCGGGTCGAGAAGGTCGACCGGGGCGCCGGGACCGCGAGCATGGACAGCGCCGCCGGTCGCCGCGATGCGGCGACCGGGGGCGACACCGCAGAGGGTTCGTGAGCCCGCGCACACGCGCGGCCGAACAGGAGCCGGAGATGGACGTGACCAGAGACCTCATCATCGTGACGCGGGGACTGACCAAGGACTACCAGATGGGCTCGGAGACCGTCCACGCGCTTCGCGGCGTGGACCTCGAGATCCGACGCAACGAATACATCGCCGTCATGGGTCCGTCGGGCTCGGGCAAGTCGACCTTGATGAACCTGATCGGGTGCCTCGACACGCCCAGCGGCGGGGAGTACGTGCTCAACGGCCAGGCCGTCCAGGACCTGGACGACGACGAGCTGGCGCGCATCCGGAACCGCGAGATCGGATTCGTCTTCCAGACCTTCAACCTGCTTCCTCGAGCCACCTCGCTGCACAACGTGGAGCTGCCGCTGATCTATGCCGGCGTCGGCTCCTCGGAGCGGCGCGAACGCGCCGAGGAAGCTCTCCGGACGGTAGACCTCGGAGACCGGATGGACCACAAGCCCAACGAGCTCTCGGGAGGCCAGCGGCAGCGCGTGGCCATCGCACGTGCTCTGGTCAATCGCCCCTCCATCCTCCTGGCGGACGAGCCGACCGGAAACCTGGACTCGGCCACCTCGGCCGAGATCATGGCGGTGTTCGAGCACCTCCACAAGAACAGCGGACAGACCATCATCATGGTCACGCACGAGTACGACATCGCCGCTAACGCGGAGCGGGTGGTCACGCTGCGCGACGGTCAGATCGAGTCGCTCGACGCCGACATCACGATCCCGCATGCCGTGGCGCAGTAGCGCCCCGGATCGCAGGCGACGCACGTGCCACTCCTCGAGGGCCTCCGCCTCGCGCTGAGCCAGATCTGGGCGCACAAGCTCAAGTCGTTCTTCTCCCTCATCGGCGTCATCATCGGCATCACCTTCCTGATCGCGGTGATCACGATCGTGGAGGGCATGAACCGGTACGTGCGGGAAGACTTCGCCGGAGCGATCTTCGGCATCAACACCTTCACGATCGTGCGGCGCCCCACCATCCGGACGGGCCGGACAACGGAGGAGCAGCGCCGTCGCTACGCCCGGAATCCGCGGCTCACCGTGCACGACGTGGACGTGGTGCGCCGCTCGGCGCCGCCGGGCGTCACGGTGACGTGGGACTCGGACCGTGGCTTCGACCAGGTCCGCTACGGGGAGCGGGAGCGGAAGAACATCCGGGTGATCGGTGCCTCGGAAGGCTACGCGACGGTACAGGGCTGGGACGTGGCCCAGGGACGGGGGCTGTCGCCCCTGGACGAGAGCCGTGGGCTCAAGGTCGCCGTCATCGGGCCGGACATCGCCCAGAAGCTGTTCCCGACCGAATCGCCGCTCGGGAAGGAGATCCGGGTAGGGCCCTACCGCTTCCGGGTCGTGGGCGTGTTCGAGAAGCGGGGCGGCCTGCTCGGAGGCATCTGGGACGCGGCCATCCTCCTGCCTTTCTCCGCCTACGACCAGACGCTGTCGCGCGATCCGGGCAAGCTCGATGAGATCTCGGTCAAGGCCCCGACCGAGAAGGCGATGAACGACGCCATGGCGGCCGTCGAGGGAGGGCTCCGTGCCGACCGCAGGCTGCGCCCGGCACGGGACAACAACTTCGACATCCAGACGTCGAGCGGTCTGCTGAGCGCCTGGGACAAGATCAACAACGTCCTCCTCACCGTGCTGCCGGGCCTGGTGTCCATCGCCCTCGTCGTCGGCGGCATCGTGATCATGAACATCATGCTCGTGTCCGTTTCGCAGCGGACGCGCGAGATCGGGCTACGCAAGGCCGTGGGCGCCCGTCAGAGCGACGTGCTCGTCCAGTTCCTAGCCGAGTCGTCGGTCCTCAGCCTCATGGGCGCCGGCCTCGGGGTCGGGATCGGCGTAGGCCTCGCCCGGATCGTGCACGCCCTCACGCCGCTGCCCGCGTCCACGCCCCTGTGGTCGCTGGCCCTGGCCGTGGCGCTCGGTGTTGTGGTGGGACTGGTCTCGGGCGTCTACCCGGCCAGCCGGGCCGCGCGGCTGGACCCCATCGTCGCTTTGCACGCCGAGTGAGGAGGGTGGAGGGATGAGCTGGCTCGTCGCCCTGGGCGAGGGCATCGTCATCGCGCTGGACTCCCTGCGCGCCAACAAGGTGCGCAGCGGCCTCACGATCCTCGGCGTGACCATCGGGGTGATGGTCGTCATGGTGATGGCCGCGGCCATCACCGGGATCAACGACAGCTTCACCGAGCTCATCTCCTCGCGGGGTCCCACCACCTTCTACGTGGCCCACGCCCCCCAGGGCGGCGGCATAACGACCGGCACCGAGGAGGAGGAGTCCGCGTTCATGAAGAACCCGCCGCTGGAGCCGCGCTGGGCCGATCAGCTCGCGCAGCTCCCGGCCATCAAGAGCGCCGACGCGATCGCCGACCTGAGCCAGAGCGGCTACAAGGCGCGGCACCGCGACCGCGACATCGGCATCGCGCTGGTGGCCGTGGCGGCCGACTTCCTGGAGACGGACAACGGCCAGCTCGAGGACGGGCGCTTCTTCACCTCGACCGAGGCCAAGCGTGGCCGGCCGGTGGCCGTGGTCGACTCTCAGGTGGCCGAGGACCTGTACGAGGGGCGCGACCCGCTCCAGCGACAGTTCACCATCGCCTCGCCGTCGGGCCAGGGCACCGCGACCCCCTTCCAGGTGGTCGGCACCTATCGCAGGGCCGACAACCTGTTCGCAGGATTCGTGTCCCACTACATGCTCATACCGTTCGAATCCGCCTGGGAGTACGTGCCCTTCTGGCACCGGCTCATCACTTTCATCGTGACCCCGAAGGACGGCGTGCCCATCGACGTGGCCATGGACCAGGTCGAGGGGAAGATGCGGCAGATCCGGCGGCTGCACCCCGGCCAGAAGGACAATTTCGCCATCATCACCCAGGACGAGATCCTCAAGCTGTGGGGTCAGCTCACCACGGCCCTGTTCACGGTCATGTTCGCGCTGTCCAGCGTGGGGCTCATGGTGGGCGGCGTGGGCGTCATCGGGATCATGATGATCTCGGTCACCGAGCGTACGCGGGAGATCGGGGTCCGGAAGGCGCTGGGCGCCCGGCGGAGCGACATCCTGTGGCAGTTCCTCGTCGAGGCGTCCACCGTGACGCTGGTCGGAGGCGCCACCGGCATGGCGATCGGCGGCGCCATCGTGTGGGCGATCGACCGCTGGACGCCGATCCCGGCCACCGTGCCGCTGTGGTCCGTGGTGGCGGCGCTCGGGGTGTCCGCGTTGACGGGGATCGGCTTCGGTCTCTACCCTGCTTCCCGCGGCGCACGCCTCGACCCCGTCGAGGCGCTGCGCTACGAGTGAAGGCCGGCGGCCCCGTGGGCCGCGCCGGGGGCCGGGCAGCGGGAGGTGGGCGATGAGCGACGAGGAGAAGACGGGGGCCGAGGAGCTGGCCGCCCGCGCACGCGCGATCGGTCCCGTCGACCTCCTGGCGATCGCGGCGCACCGGGACGACGTGGAGCTCACCTGCGGGGGCACCCTCCTCCGCGCCGCCGACCAGGGTCACCGGACGGCCATCGTCGACCTCACCCTGGGTGAGATGGGGACCCGGGGCTCGGCGGAGCTGCGCGGGCAGGAGGCCGAGAGGGCGGCGGGCGTGCTGGGCGTCGTGGCCCGGCTCAACGCGGGCCTGCCCGATGCCGGCCTGTTCAACACCGATGAGAGCCGCCGCCGCCTGGTGGGACTCGTGCGCGGCCTGCGGCCCCGGACCGTCATCCTTCCCTTTCCTCGCGGACGCCACCCGGATCACCGGATCGCCTCCGAGCTCTCCCGTGATGCCTGCTATCTGGCGGGCCTCTCACGGTACGGAGACGGCGAGCCGCACCGTCCGCTCAAGGTCCTGTACGCGCTCAGCTACCGGGAGGACCCGCTCAAGCCGACGTTCGTGGTGGACATCGGCCGGCAGTTCGAGCGCAAGATGGAGGCGATCCGCTGTTACGCGTCGCAATTCGACGGAAAGGACGCGGCCGGCGAGATCTTTCCCACGGGACAGGACCTATACGACCTGATCGAGACGCAGAATCGGCACTACGGGTCGCTGATCCGCCGGCCCTACGGCGAGCCCTTCTGGACCGAGGAGACGGTGGAGGTGGACGACGTGACGACGCTGGGCGTGCGTTCGATGTGACCCCGCGTCCCCGCCGCCTCAGGTGGTGGCCGGTGGACCCCCACGTCCTTCCCCACACACGACCTCCACCAGGAGGCGCTTCCAGCTGGGCACGCTCTCGTCTCCCACGCGCACCACCCGCGCGTGAGCTCGGCCTCCGCTCCGCATCCAGGGGGCCAGCCAGCCGCCGATCTCGTCCGGGAGGTGCCCGAGCGGATCCCCTTCCCGAAGGTGGACCCACACCTGTTCCGGATGGCCGCCGGGTGGATCGGGAATGAGCAGGAGATGGTCCTCGCCGTCCAGATTCATCAGGTGTCGGCTGCGGCCGGCGAAGGCGAGTCCGTGGACGGTGGCTCGGAACAGCGAGGCGGCGGGCGGAGGAAGAGTCTCGGAGCAGAAAGCGTCGGGGTCCATGATCCTCCCTGGCACGGTCGGAGGCGCACGCTGGTGGATGGCTACGATGAGCCGCAGTCTGAAGCTAGCGAGTCCTCGGGGACGTCGGAAGATCCTTCCGCTGCAGGAACTCCACCCGCGGCTCCGGATATGAAGGACCGGACGGACGCCGGGGCGCCGGCGCTCCCGGACGTCCCCACGTGACCCTGAACCCTGGTGCGGAATTCGCCATGCGCGACCACCCTGCCGACGGCGAGCGAATCTACCTGGACCACGCCGCCACCTCGCCCCTGCGCGGCGAGGTGTGGGCCGCCATGCAGGCAGCGCTCGGCGAGGCCGACTTCAACGCCGCGAGCTCCCACGGGTTCGGGAGCCGGGCACGCAGCCGTCTCGAGGAGGCGCGCGGACGGCTCGCCGGTCTCCTCGGAGCGCCGGTCTCGGAGCTTCGGTTCACCGCCGGCGGGACTCAGGCCGACAACCTGGCCGTGCTCGGCTTCGCGCGCGCGCATGCCGGGCGCCGGCCGACACTCCTCGTGTCGGCCATCGAGCACAAGGCCGTCCTGGAAGCCGCCTGTCAGGCCGAGCGCGAGGGGGCGCACCTCGTCCACCTCCCGGTGGACGGCCACGGGGTCGTCAGGCTCGCCGCGCTGGAAGCCGCCCTCGACGAGGCCCGTGGGGGCCCGTGCCTCGTGTCCCTCATGTGGGCCAACAACGAGGTCGGGTCGATCCAGCCCGTGGCCGAGGCGGCGCGCATGGCCCACGCGCGCGGCGCTTTCCTCCACACGGACGCCGTTCAGGCGTTCGGAAAGGTACCGGTGTCCCGCGAGGCCTCGGGGGCCGACCTCCTCACGGTGACCGCACACAAGCTCGGAGGTCCGGTCGGCATCGGGCTCCTGGTCGTGCGCGAGGGGCTCCGGCTCGAGCCCCTGACCTTCGGCGGCTCCCAGGAGCGCGGGCTGTGGCCCGGGACGCAGAATCCGCTGGCGGCCGTGGGCTTCGCCGAGGCGGCGCGTCTGGCCGTCGAGGCCCTCCCGGGCTCGGCCGCCCGCTGGCGGGAGCTCAGGGATGAGCTGGCCGGTCGTCTGGAGGCCGGGGTCCCCGGCGTGCGCGTGCACGGCGCGGGCGCTCCGGAACGGCTGCCGAACATCCTGAGCGTGGGCCTCCCGGGGGCGGACGCGGCCGAGCTGCTCGTCACCCTCGACCTGGAGGGCGTGGCGCTGTCCGCCGGCTCGGCCTGCAGCAGCGGGGCCCACCACTCCTCGCACGTCCTGGACGCGATGGGCGCGGGAACCGGGTCGGACGAACCGTACGGCGTGCTCCGCTTCAGCTTCGGACCGGGGACCACGGCGGAAGAGGTGGAGCGGGCCGGGCGCAGCGCGGCCCGTCTGGCCGCCGAGATGCTGGAGCCGGCCGGGACCCGCCACGCCGCCCCGGCTCCGTGAGCTCGCCCGGGCGCGTCCTCGCCGCCATGTCGGGCGGCGTGGACTCCAGCGTGACGGCGGCCCTCCTCCACCGGGCCGGACACCAGGTGGTGGGCGCCACCATCAAGACCTTCTGCTACGGCGAGGTCGACGGCCCCTCCAAAACGTGCTGCGGGCTCGAGGGCATCGGTGATGCGAAGGCGGTGGCGGGGCGACTCGGCATTCCGCACGTCGTGTTCGACGCCGAGGCGAGCTTTGCCGAGGACGTGATCGACGATTTCGTCGGCGAGTACGCCGCGGGCCGCACGCCGATCCCCTGCGTGCGCTGCAACAGCTTCACGAAGTTCCGGGACCTCCTCGGGCGGGCCGAAGCCCTGGGCTGCGAGCACATGGCCACCGGCCACTACGCCCGCATCCGGCGATCGCCGGGCGAGCCGACGCTCCTCTGCCGCGCCGAAGACGACCGGAAGGACCAGACCTACTTCCTATGGGGCATCGACCGCGCGGCCCTGGACCGCCTGCTCCTGCCGATCGGAGAGCTCCGCAAGTCCCGGGTCCGGGCCATCGCGCGCGAGCTCGGGCTCTCGACGGCGGAAAAGCCCGAGTCGTTCGAGATCTGCTTTGTGCCCGACAACGACTACCGGGGCGTGCTGCGACGGTATCTGGGTCCCGGCCACCCGGCCCTGTCGCGGGGGGACGTCGTGCTCCGCGACGGGAGGGTGGTGGGCTCCCACGAGGGCTACGCCGGCTTCACGGTCGGACAGCGCCGGGGGCTTCCGGGGGGCTTCCCGGAGCCCATGTACGTGGCCGAGATCCGGCCCGAGGCCCGCCAGGTGGTGATCGGCCCCCGAGAGGCGCTCCAGACCTCGGTCCTGCGGGCCGAACGCGCCAACTGGCTGGCCGAGCCGCCGCTCCCCGGCGAGGAGATCGGGGTGCGCATCCGACACGGGGCGCCCGTCGTCGAGGCGGTCCTCACCGCCATGGACGGCGACCGATTCGAGCTCGAGCTCCTGGCGCCGCGCCGAGCCGTGACCCCCGGTCAGAGCGCCGTACTGTACCGGGAGGACGTTGTCGTGGGCGGAGGCGTCATCGTCCGCTGAAGCCCCGCCTCAGTACGGGAGTCCTTCCTCTTCGGCCATCTCGCGGGCCAGCTCCAGCCCGCGATCGCTCATGTCCTCGGGCACCCGGATCTGGACGCGCACGAGCTGATCGCCCCGTTCTCCCTCCCCTCCGATTCCCTGACCTCGGATCCGGAACACGGTGCCGCTCTGGGTCCCGGGGGGAATGCGGAGAACGACCTTCTTGTTGTCCACCGTCCGGACGCGGACCCGGGACCCGAGCAGGGCCTGGGCCAGGTTGATCGGTACCTCGCATACAAGGTCGCGCCCCTCGCGGCTGAAGAAGGTGTCTTCCCCCACGTGGACACGGATGATGAGGTCGCCCTGGGGGCCGCCGCCCGGCCCACGCTCCCCCTGACTCGGCACCCGGATGCGGGCCTCGTCGTCCACGCCGGCCGGGATGCGGACGTTCAGCTTGCGCGCGCTGCGGACCTCCCCCTGACCTCCGCATACGCTGCACGCCTGCGTGGGGATCTCTCCGCGACCCATGCACTGCGGGCAGGGGCGGTTGACCGCGAAGCCACCCTGCTCGTAGGCGATCGTCCCCCGACCCCCACACCGCGTGCACTTCTCCAGGCTGGCGCCCGGAGCCACGCCCGTGCCATCGCAAGCCGCACACTCCTCCCGCACCGGGACCGTGACCCGGATCTTCCCCCCTCGGGCTGCCACGCGAAGCGGGATGTCGACGTCCAGCTCGACGTTCCGGCCTCGACGAGTCTGCCGCTCGTGGCCGCCGGACGCCCTCCTGCCGAAGTCGAAGATGGAGCTGAAGAAGTCGCCGATACCACCGAACCCGGACTCGCCCAGGTCCTCGAACCGCACGCCGCCGGCCGGGCCGGGCCTCGCACCCGGGCGCCGCCCCGCGAACGGACCGGCGCCCCCGTAGCGCCGGAGCTCGTCGTACCGCTTGCGCTGCTCCGCGTCCGACAGGACCCGGTACGCTTCGCTGATCTCCTTGAAGCGCTCCGCGGCTGCCGGGTCATCGGGGTTCGCATCCGGGTGGTGCTTCTTGGCCAGCTTTCGGTACGCCTTCTTGATGTCGTCCGCCGTCGCGCTCTCCGGGACCCCCAGGACGTCGTAGTAGTCCTTGGTGCGCGTGGCCATCAAGCGGCTCCGTCGCCGGCTCCGTCCCTCATGGCGTCTCCGGCCCCGGGCTGGTATTTCATGACCTCCACGCGGGCGGGTCGCAGCACCCGGTCGCCGAGCCGGTATCCGCTCACCAGCACTCGCGAGACGACCTCGTCGCGATCCGGGTCGGCGACCGGGACGGTGAGGAGGGCATCGTGCACGCGCGGATCGAACGGCTCGCCCTCGGCCTCAATGCGCTCCAGGCCGGCGTCGGCGAGCTCCTTCCTGAGCTTCCGCTCGACCAGCTCGACGCCTTCGTGCAGCGCCTCGACGGTGGTCGCCTCCGCCGGCGTGGCCAGCACCCGCTCCAGGTCGTCCAGGCCATCGAGCAGGCGGACCATGAGCTCGCCCTGCGCCCGCTCGGAGGCCTCGGTGAGCTCCCGGCGCGTGCGCTTACGATAGTTGTCGTATTCGGCGGCCAGCCTCAGGTGGCGCTCCCGCAGCGCCTCGAGCTCGGCGAGCTCCTCCCGGATCTCGTCCGACAGACGCTGACTGTCGTCCTCACCCGCGTCCTGGACCGCGGCCGTCTCCGAGGTGGCCGCGAAGCCGTCGGTGGCGTCGGGCCCCTCTGGCGCCGGGGCACGCCGCTCCCCGTCCGCATCCCGCGGCTCGACGTCCTCGCGCTCCGGTTCCTCTCTGTTTCGTCTATTCACTTAAGACCCGGCTCCTGTTGAGTCTTCCGCTCACTCCGAGTGGATCACGGTCCTGCGGAGGAGATCGAGGGCCGCCGCGACGCTCCGGTCCCTCACCTCCGCCCTGCCCCCCGGCAAATGATACCGCCGCACGGCCTCCCGTTCGCCGACGGCGGCCATCCACACCGTGCCCACCGGCTTCTCCGGCGTGCCGCCGGACGGTCCGGCGACGCCCGTGATGGACACGCCCCAGCTCGTCTCCGCACGCCCCCGCATTCCCCGCGCCATGGCGAGGGCCACGGCCTCGGACACGGCGCCCTCGCGCTCCAGCATGGGCCCGGGCACGCCGAGAAGCCGCTGCTTGGCCGCGTTCGCGTAGACGATCACACCTCCCCAGAACACGTCGGACGAGCCCGGCACCGCGGTCACCGCCGCGCCCAGCCCTCCACCCGTGCAGCTCTCGGCCACGGCGAGCGTCATGCCCCGGGAGCGAAGCTCGTCCACGACCGTCTCCGACAACCCGCGATCACCCACCTCGTACAGGTCCGGCCCGAAGCGTAGCCGCAGGCCCCGGACCGCCGCCTCGAGGGCCAGCGTCGCCGCGTCCCCCTCCTGGCCGGGAGAGGGACGGACGAGCAGATCGACGGTGCCGCGATGCGGGTAGCTGGCCAGGCGAAGGCCGCGCAACTCCGCCACCTCCTCGACGCGCGCCGCCACCACCGACTCGGGCACTCCGGCGATCGCCGCGCGAACGACCGGCCCCACGGAGCCGGGCAGGCGATCGTCCAGGATGTTCCCCGCCTCGCCTGCCAGCATCGCGGAGATCTCCGAAGGCACGCCGGGAAGCACGAGCACCCATCCCCCTTCCCGGGTCTCGGCCAGGAAGCCCAGGGCCGTGCCGGTGGGATTGTCCACAGCGCGGGCGCCCTCCGGAATGCGTGACTGCCGCTCCATCCCCGGGAGGCGACGGACGATCGGGTGTCGGGCGGCCGCTCGTTCCGTCCACCCGTCGTCCACGACCAGCGGGACGCCGAGCGCCGCCGCGACCCCCTCTCGGGTCACGTCATCCCGCGTGGGTCCCAGCCCTCCCGTCACGATCACGCCGCCCAGCTTCACGCCCTCACGCACGGCGCGGGCGATCGAGTCGAGGTCATCCCCTACCGACTCGATGCGCACGATCGACCCGCCGCGCGCGCTGACCGCCGCCGCCACCCGGACGCCGTTCCGATCCCGCACGGAGCCGTCCACGATCTCGTCGCCGACCACCAGCACGAGGACGCGGCCGGACCGGCCCCGTCCCGCAGCCGGTACGGTCACGACGCGCGACGCCTCTCGAGCACCCGTGCGAAAGCGGTAAGGTACTCCGCGAGCGAGCCCACGGTGAGGAGTAAGGCACCCGACAGAGTCACGGCCGTAGCCCAGCCGAGGAGGGCCATTCCAGCACCGCCGGGACCCGCCCCGGCCGTGCGGGCGATGACCCAGAGCATGGCGCCCCCGAGGAAGAGGTTCTGCACGAACGCCTTGTACTTGCCGGACCGCATGGCGGCGACCACCCGCCCACGGCGCGCGGCCACGGAGCGCAGCACCGTGATGAGGAGCTCACGTCCCAGGAGCACCAGCACCGCCCACAGGGGGACCGTGTCGTACACGGGGATGCCGGCGAGATCGGCCGACCGCCGCGTGAGGAGGTACAGCGGCACCAGCGCGGCCGCGAGGAGCAGCTTGTCGGCCACCGGGTCGACCAGCCGACCGTAGTCGGTGATCTCGTGACGGCGCCGCGCCAGGTATCCGTCCCACAGGTCGGAAACGGCCGCGACCAGGAACACGCCGAAACCCAGAGCGCGCGCCGTGGCGCCGGGCTCCAGGAGCAGAAACGCCAGGAGCGGCGCGAGCAGCACCCGCAGCGTCGTGATGGCGTTGGGCAGGTTCCAGATCAAGACTCACCCGCGTCCAGGGTGTCGAGGCCTCCGGGACGGCGCCCGCGAAGCGTCGAGCCGATCCCTTCTTCCCCGCAACCACGAGACCGGACGGGCCCGCACGCGCTCAGGCGCCCCCGGCCGACTCCGCGGCCGCCGCCAGGTCCTCTTCCATCGTCTCGAGGATGCCCGATGCCTTGCGGCGCAACAGGGGGCGCTCCTCCCAGGCGAGAAAATCCCTCAGCAGCAGGACGTTGTCTACATCCGGGTGCGACTTCAGGTATCCCAGCGCGGCCAGGCGGCGGAGCGGGTGCGGACTGAACAGGTCCTTCCGGTGACGGACCATCTGGTCACGCGCCAGCCAGGCGCCCAGCGCGGTCACGGCCCCTGCGCCCAGAAGCGCGAGCCCCGCGACCTTGAGGATTCGCCACGCACGGTCCTCCGAGTCATCCAACGAGATCCAGGTCGGCATCCGGTGCTCCCGCGTTACATGTCCCTGCGGCCGGTGAACGCTTCCGCGATGGTGACGCCGTCGGCGTACTCGAGGTCTCCGCCGACCGGCAGCCCCCGGGCCAGGCGCGTGATCCGCACGCCATCCATGTCCCGGAGGAGGCGGTGGAGGTAGGTCGCCGTCGCCTCGCCCTCCACGCTCGGGTTCGTGGCCAGGATCACCTCCCGCACTCCCCCGCGCAGGCGCGTCAGGAGGGAGGCGATGTTGAGGTCGTCCGGCCCGATGCCGTCCAGAGGCGAGAGCCGTCCGCCCAGCACGTGGTACACGCCATCGAAGTGACCCGACTTCTCGATGGCCGTGATGTCAGAGGCCTCCTCGACCACGCACAACACCGCGTCGTCGCGTCGGGCGTCGGAGCAGAACTCGCATGGATCGGAGTCGCTCAGGTTGCCGCACGTCGAACACGCGTGCACCTCGTCCACCACCCGATCGATGGCACGGGACAGCTGCCGTGCCTCCCCCGGTGGCGTCTTCAGGAGGTGGTAGGTCAGCCGCTGTGCCGTCTTGCGACCGACGCCCGGAAGCCGGCCCAGCTCCGTGATCAGGTCCTCGATCGCGGACACGGGCGCCTCCGTGGCGGGAGAGGGCTCGGAGCCGTCAACCGCCCAGGAGCTGGGAGAGGCCCGGCATCGGAAGTCCGCCCGTGGCCTCCCGCATCTCCTCCTCGAGCTTGTCCTTCGCCCGGCGCTGCGCCTCGGACACGGCGGCCAGCACCAGGTCCTCCAGCATCTCGACGTCACCCGGATCGACGACCGAGGGGTCGAGCTTGACGCGCTTGACTTCCCCGGTTCCGTCAACGGTCACCTCCACCATCCCGCCTCCGCTCCGCGAGGTCACGGTTTCGCTGGCCAGACGCTTCTGCAGGTCGTTCATGCGCGACTGCATCTGCTGGCCCATCTGGAAGAGCTGCTGGAGGTTCTTCATGGAATCCACGGCGGTGTCACTCCTTGATCGACAGGTCGAGTTCTTCTACCGCTTCCCGAAGACTTGGGTCCATGCCAGCCATGTCCTCCAGCCGCTGTTTTCGCGCCGCTTCTGCCGTCATCCGGCGAGGGGGACCGGCCTCACGCACCCGGAGCTCGATGCCGGCCTCGGGGCGGCCCAGCGCTTTGGCCAGCGCGGTCCGCACGGGCCGGGAACGTTCGTCGGCCAGGTAGGCTTCCAGGTCGTCGGCCAGGCCCGCGGGGGCCTCCACCAGAAAGGCCCCCCGCTCCGTCTCCCGGAGGCGCGTGCCCCGCAGTGCCAGGCCGATGCCAGACAGGTTGGTGGCTCCGGCCAGGGCCGTCCGCCACGCCTCCTGCAGCCCGACCGTTCCCCCGGCGGCGCCGCTCTCCGGGCGCTCGTCCGGGGGCGGTTCGGGCGACTCCTCCGCGCGCCCGGCCGGAACGGGAGAGGAGCCCGATCCTGCGCTCGACTCGTCCGCACCCGCATCCGCACTCCCCTCCGCACCCGCGTCCGGAGCCGACGACCGCGGACGTCCCGTTCCGCCCGGGGCGGTGGGGCGGGACGAGCCCTCCGGATGTCGGGGGCGGCGTCCGGAGGGCGGGATCTCTCCACCCGCGGCCCGCAGCAGGTCCTCGAGCTCCACCGCGGAGTCCATCGACACGAGCCGGAGCAGCAGCACCTCGAGCTGGATCCGCTGCTGGGCGCTGCGCCGGAAGCGGCCCGACGTCTCGAAATCCGACACCGCCATCAGGAGCCGCAGGAGGTCCACTTCCTCGAAACGCTCGGCCATGGCCACGAAGCGAGGCCTGGAGTCCGGCGAGACCTCCACGTCCGCCCCCGGGTCCATGCGCAGGGCCAGGAGAATGCGCAGACCGTCCGCCAGCCCACGCACGAACTCGACGGGATCGTAGCCAGCGTCCAGCAGCTCCTGCACGAAGGGGAGCACGCCTGAACGATCACCCTCCGCGGCCAGCTCGAAGAAGGCCAGGTAGCGGTCCTCGTCCACCAGGCCCAGCATGCGGCGGACGTCCGCGGCTCCGATCCGATCGTCCGAGAAGGACAGCACCTGGTCCAGCAGGGAGAGCGCGTCCCTCACGCCTCCTTCGGCCCGGCGAGCGATGGGGAGCAGGGATCCCTCCTCGGCCTCCACGCCCTCGCGCTCCAGCACGGTCTCCAGCCGTCCGAGGATGTCCTGGACGGAAACGCGCCGGAAGTCGAAGCGCTGGCAGCGGGACAGCACGGGCGCCGCGGTCTGCTGGATGCGCTGGGGCTCGGTGGTCGCGAACGCGAAGATGACCCGGGACGGGGGCTCCTCCAGGATCTTGAGGAGGGCGTTCCAGGCCTCCCGGGTGAGCATGTGCGCCTCGTCCACGATGTACACCTTGTAGCGCCCTTCCTCGGAGGGAGCGTACATGGCCCTCTCCCGCAGCTCGCGCGCGTCGTCCACGCCCCGGTGGCTGGCGGCGTCGATCTCCACGACATCGAGCGACGTCCGACCGGACCAGATCCGTTCGCACGATTGGCAGGTCCCGCACGGCTCGCCACCCTCCCGGTTCGGGCAGTTGAGGGCCATGGCGAGGATGCGGGCGGCCGTGGTCTTGCCGACGCCGCGGGGGCCGCAGAACAGGTAGGCGTGCCCCACGCGACCGCCCTCGACCGCGGCGCGCAACGTGCGCGCGACGGCGTCCTGGCCGACCAGCTCCTCGAAGCGCCGGGGACGGTGTGTGCGGGCGAGTGCGGCGCGGGACACGCTTCTAACCGATGCTGGGGGCGAGAGCGAGGACCGGCGGGATGCGAGAACGCCCCAGACTCACCGTGGCGACCTTCGCACGCTTACCGCTGCTACCTTCACGGTCCTGACGGGGTTCACGCGTTCGGAGTCCCACGGGCCTGGGGCGCCCTTCATGGTACGGATCGGACGCGGGCGCTGCAAGCGTCCCGATGCGACGGTCCGGCCGTGCGGCCCCCCCGGGAGGGCCGTCGGTACGGGCCCTCCCGCGGATCCCGCAAGCCGCGCCGCGGCTCACGCGTCCTCTCCCCTGAAGGCATCGCGCACGTGCTCGAGGCGAACGCGGCTGCCGGGGCCGAGAAGGACGCCGACGGCGTCGAATCGGAACTCCCTTCCGATCCCCGGATGACGGTGAATCCAGGCTTCGGCCGCGCGACGGACCCGGGCGCGCTTCCGGCGGTCGACCGCCTCCAGCGGAGCCTGCGGTCCCTCGCCGCGGGTCTTCACCTCCACGAACGCCACGACCGGGCCTTCGCGGGCGACCACGTCGATCTCGCACCGCCCGGAGCGCCAGTTCCGGGCGAGGATCTCGAGACCCGCGGCCCGCAGGTGCTCGACCGCCAGGGCCTCGCCCCGGACGGCCCGCTCGCGAGCCCGGCGGGCCGGATCGACCACGGGAGCGATCAGCCCCCGGCGACCGCCGACTCGGCCGGCCGGACGATGCCCCGCCCGAGGGCGTGTGCGATGGCCGTGACCTCGACGACCAGGTCGTCGTACTGATCCGGGGTCAACGACTGGGCCCCATCGGAGAGGGCCGAGGCCGGGTCTGGATGCACCTCCACCATGATGCCGTCCGCGCCGGCCGCCACCGCGGCCCGGGCCATGGGCGGGACCTTGTCCCGGTGTCCCGTACCGTGCGCCGGGTCCGCGATGATCGGCAGGTGCGAGAGCTCCTTGACGCTGGGGATCGCGGTCAGGTCGAGGAGGTTGCGGGCGTGGTGGTCGAAGCTGCGGACGCCGCGCTCGCACAGGATCACCCGGGACTCCCCCTCGAGCAGGATGTACTCCGCGGCAAGGAGCAGCTCCTTGATGGTGGCCGACATGCCCCGCTTGAGAAGGACGGGCTTGCCGGCCCGGCCCGCCTCCCGGAGGAGCGCGTAGTTCTGCATGTTGCGCGCGCCGATCTGGATGATGTCTCCATACTCGGCCACCAGCTCCACGCCCTCGGCGTCCAGGGCCTCGGTCACCACGGCCAGGCCGGTCTCCTGCCGCGCCAGGGCCAGGAGCTTCAGGCCCTCTCGTCCGAGCCCCTGGAAGGAGTAGGGCGAGGTACGCGGCTTGAAGGCGCCACCCCGCAGGATCGTGGCCCCGGCCGCACGCACGCGACGCGCCGTCCGGAGGATCTGCTCCTCGGACTCCACCGAGCACGGGCCGGCGATGAGGACGATGTCCCGGCCCCCGATGCGCACGCCGTTCGCCAGCTCGAAGGTGGTGTCGTCGGGCTTCCACTCCCGGCTCACCTGCTTGTAGGGCTGCGACACGTGGATGACCCGCAGCACCCCCGGGAGCGTCAGGAGCCGGCCATCGTCCACCCGGCCGTCGTTTCCGACCAGCCCCACGGCCGTGCGCTGGCGCCCGGGGATGGGCTCCGCGTCGTAGCCCATCTCGCGTATCGTGTCGGCGACCCGGTCGATCTCCTCCCGGCTCGCGCCGTGCTTCATTACGACCAGCATGCTCGTATGACTCCTGGAGACTCTTTCGTAACCGAGCTCAAGGCTCCCTCAACTCCCGCCCGCGCTCCGCCCCGACTCCACGGGGAGCGCCACCGACATCCCGTCTGCAGCCACCCGCGTCGGACCCGTCCAGCCGGCCTCGGCCACCAGGGCCGGCACGTCGAGTCGCTCTCGAACGTGCGGGTAGATGTGCGAAAGAAGCAACACGCCGGGCTCGGCCTCGGCGGCGATCGTCGCCACCCGCGTCGGCGAGAGGTGGTTGTCACCGACCTGATCGTCGGTCAGCGAGCACTCGCTCACCAGCAGGTCCACTCCCGCGAAGAAGCGCCCGAGTCCCGACACCGGCCCGGTGTCGCCGGTGTAGCCCACAGCAGCTTCCGGACCGTCCAGCCGCACGGCGTGGCTCTCTTCGGTGTGTGCGGTCTCGTGGGCGGAGAGGGCCACCCCGCAGGGGAGCTCCGAGCGGGAGCCGGGCGTCACCTCCCGAAAGGCCAGCGGGAAGCCCGGATCCAGCAGGTAGTCGCCGAGGGCGGCCGCCAGCCGCTCGAACAGGAGCCGCGTCCCCGGAGGGCCCCATACCGTGAGGTCGTCCCGGCGCGGGGGCATGATGCCGTGCTTGAGGGCAAAGAACAGGCCCGGCACCGCACCGACGTGATCGGCGTGGAAGTGGGTGATCACGAGGTCCGAGAGCTCGCTCCACGGCAGCCCCAGTCGCGCGAGGGACTGGACGGCCCCGGCCCCGCAGTCGAGGAGTATGCGGCCTCCCCCGAGCTCAAGGTAGTAGGAGGAGCAGCCCCGGTCGGCCTCGGGCACGACCGTCCCGCATCCGACGACGACCAGGCGGCTCACGCGACCTGCCCCGCCGGGAGGTTCCCGAACTCCACGCCCACCACCGAGGAGACGCCCGGCTCCTGCATCGTCACGCCGTAGATCCAATCCGCCGCTTCGATCGTGCGCGGATTGTGGGTGATCACGATGAACTGCGTGTCATCCTTGAACCGGGCCAGCATCTGCACGAAGCGTCCAATGTTGGTCTCGTCCAGGGGCGCGTCCACCTCGTCCATGATGCAGAACGGGCTGGGCTTGGCCAGGTAGATCGCGAACAGCAGGGACAGCGCCGTGAGGGCTCGCTCCCCGCCGGAGAGGAGGTGGATCCGCTGCGTCCGCTTGCCGCGTGGACTGGCCGAGATCTCTATGGGTGAGTCGAGGGGATCCTCCGCGTCCTCGAGCCACAGGTCGCACTGGCCGCCCTCGAACAGGCTCGTGAAAGTCCGCTGGAAGTTCTCGCGCACCTGGTCGAAGGTGGACTGGAAGGCGCGGGCGGCTTCGGTGTTGATGCGCCGGATGGACGCGTGCAGGTCGTCGCGCGCCTCGACCAGGTCGTCGCGCTGCGCGGTGAGGAAGTCGAGGCGCTCCTTCTCCTCCTCGTATTCCTCGGCCGCCAGAAGGTTGACGGGCCCGAGGCGCGCGAGCTTCCGTCGCACCTCCTCGAGCTCCCGCGACCAGGCGTCGGGCCCGCCATCCTCGAGGGGCTCGATCCGCTCGAGCAGCGCCTCCAGCGTCTCCTCCCACTCCGCCTCGATCCGCTCCCGGATCGAGCCCCGCTTGCCCCGCATCTCGGCCAGCTCGAGCTCCAGGCGGTGGCGGTGCTCCACGTGCTCTCGCTCGCTCCGCCGCACCTCGCGCAGGCCCTGCTCCAGCGTCTCCAGGGCCTGGCGGCGGGACGCGAGCTCCCGCTCCGCCTCGCCGAGGCGCTCCTCCATCTCGGCCCGACGCTCCAGCAGGTCGACCAGCGCCTCTCCCGCCTCCTCCTGGTGGCGGATCGAGGCGTCCTGCGCCTCGCCCTCGGCGGCGCCCTCTTCCTCCAGGCGACGGCGCCGCTCGTCCAGCTCGCGCGTCGCCGTCCGCGCCCGATCCAGCCGCTCCTTGGCTCCGGAGAGCTCCGATTCGCGCCGGGCCAGCTCCAGCTGCAGCTCGTGCAGGCGTCCCCGCGACTCCTCCGCGGCGCCCCGCGCCTGCCGGGAGCGCTCCCGGACGCCCGCCAGGCCCTCGGACGCCCGCTCGAGCTCGGCCCGAAGCTCCTCCAGTCGCTCGTCGCCCCGCCGTCGCAGGGTCCGCGCCTCCTCCAGGCTGCCCTCGAGCTCCGCGATCCGCGCCGACGCTTCTTCGCGCTCGCGGGACGCGCGCTCGAGCCGTGCCGCCGACGCCTCGGCCCTCTCGGTCGCCTCCCGGGACGACCGCGCCGCGTCGGTGGCCTCCTCCCCCAGCTCGGAGGCCCGACCGGCGGCCGCCTCCAGCCGGGCTTCCATCTCGGCTACGTCTCCCCGGAGCGATTCGACCCGCTTCTCCTTCCTGGCGGCCGCCTCGCGTGCCTCCTCCAGCTCCGCCCGTCGGCGCACCGTGCCGCGGGCCGCGGCGAGCTGTCCCAGCCGCACGGCGCCCCACCGGTCCTCCCCGCTCCCATCCGGCGCCACCCAGCTCCCGCCCCGCGAGGAGAGCTCTCCATCTGCGTCGAGCCGAACGCCGTCCAGGAGCGCCTCGACCCAGGCGGAACCGGCTCCGTGAGACCGGACCACGTCGACCAGGGGTCGACCCCGGCCGCCCTCCGTTCCGCCGGCGGAACGTCGTGGTCCGGGATCCAGCGGCAGAAGGAGAACACCCTCCTCGGAGCCCTCGTCCAGCAACCGCCGCACCGCGCGCACTCCGTCCCACCCGTCGACGAGAAGGCCGTGAAGGTACGCGCCGAGCGCCGCCTCCACGGCCGGCGCGAACTCGGCGCTCGCGGAGATGGAGTCCGCCAGAAGGCCACGAAACCCGGGGATCTCGTCCGACCGCTCCAGGAGCGCGGCCACGGGAGCGGGGACATCTCCGCCGGAAGCCAGCAGGCTCTCCAGGCCCGCGGCCCGGGCTCGCTCGGACGCGAGCTCGCCCTCGAGGGACGCGAGCTTCTCGCGCAGCCCGCGAAGGTCCTCCCGCCGCGCCGACACCTCCCGCTCGGCCTGTTCGAGCCGGCGGGCGACTCCGGCCGCCCGCTCCGACGTCTCTTCGGCCTCCCGCCGGGCCGACTCCAGCTCCTCGGCTCGCCGGCCCGCGGCTTCGCCCAGGTCGCGAAGCTGGGACCGGCGGCGCTCCAGCTCCGCGGCCCGCTCGGCGATGCGCTCCTCGCGGGCCTCCTCCTCGGCTTCCCCGAGCCGGACCTCCCGCCCCAGGGAAGCGGCCCGTTCCTCCGCCTCCTCCTCCTCGTGACGGGCCGCGTCCCGGTCGGCGGCCAGGGTCTCCGACCGTGACTGGAGCTCCGCCTCGCGCTCGCGCAGGCCGGTGAGTTCCGCCTCCTCGGTCGCGGTCCGCTCCTCCAGCCGCCCGGACTCGGACTCGAGGCGCTCGCGGCGGGAAGCCAGCTCCGCGAGCTCCTGTCCGATCGCCTCGATGCGGCGCTCGGCGGCGGCGGCCCGCTCGGCGGCGACGAGGCGCTGTCGCTCGTGCTCCTCGATGCGGCCCCGGACCTGCTCGAGCTCCCGAGCCCGATCGCCGCGCGCGCGCTCGGCCTCCGCGATGCGCACCCGCAGGGCCTCCGCCTCGGTCTCCCGGGTGCGCAGCTGGCCCTCCTCGCCCGGCTGGCGGCGCCGGAGCTTTTCGAGCTCCGCCTCGCGCGACTCGATCCTGGCGGTGAGGTCCTCGAGGCGGGCGCCCGCTACCGCGACCTCCAGCCGGAGGAGTCGGTCACGGTACTCCGTGTGACGGTCGGCGCGCCCGCGCTGCTGGGCCAGCGACCGCACCTTCGTCCCCACCTCGCCGATGACGTCCTCGAGCCGTTCGAGGTCGCCCTGCGCCTGGTCCAGCCGCCGGAGCGCCGTCCGACGACGGTCCTTGTAACGCCCGATCTCCGCGGCTTCCTCGAACAGGGCACGCCGCTCCTCGGCCCGATCGCTGAGGATCGCGTCGACCATCCGGCTCTCGATGACCGAGTACTCCGTAGCCCCGAGCCCGGTGTCGCGGCACAGGTCCTGGATGTCGCGCAGTCGGACGACCTCGCCGTTGAGCCTGTACTCGCCCTCTCCGCCCCGGTAGACCGTACGTCCGATGACGACTTCCCTGTAGGGGAGGGCCAGGGCGCCATCGTCGTTGAGGATGGTGAGCGACACCTCGGCCCGGGAGATGGGACCGCGCTGGGACGTCCCGCCGAAGATCGCCTCCTCCATGCGGGCGCCCCGTATGGCCGACGGCCGCTGCTCGCCGAGCACCCAGCGCAGGGCATCGGAGATGTTGGATTTCCCGCACCCGTTGGGGCCCACGATGGCCGTGATGCCGTCGTGCAGCTTCACCTCGGTCCGGTCGGCGAACGACTTGAAACCCTGGAGCGTGAGCTTCTGGATCTTCATCGTCCCCTCGTTCCCCGCCTCGTCACCAGCTTCGCCACCTGTCCCGACTTGGCCAGCGCCCGCGCCAGCACGGCGCCCGCGTCCGCCGACTCGAACGCCCCCGCGTACACCTGCCACACCGTATCGTCCGCGGCCACCGCCGGGATCACGTAGGCCGGGACCCCTCGCGTGGTCAGGGTGTCCGCCCGCGCAGCCGCCGCCCGCCGGGTGGCCCGCAGGGCCAGCCTGAAAGCGAGCGAGACGGGCCGCACGTCCCAGGTGCTCGATCGTTCCTTACGTCCGCGGTGCACCAGGCGGTTCATGAGCCGCGTGGCATCGTCCCGGCTCCCCTGCGCGCCGGCGAACAGGCGGTAGTAGACGCGGCCCTGCACCGGCGTCGGAGCCACGAGGTACAGGATGTCGTCGTCGGCCGACCACTGGCGGGCCCGGCTCACGGCGTCGCTCCGCGTCGAGTAGCTCGCAATGAGCACCGAGTACGGGAGGGCCGGGGCCCGATTGGCCACGCGGGAAGCCGACAGCGGGGCCGCCGGGCGCGTGCTCGACGGCCGCGGCGCTCCACGCGTGGCGAGGCGGTTCGCGGCGCCGGGCGCCGCGTCCTTCGTGTCCCTGGCCGCCCGGCTCGAATCGGTCGGGCCCGAGGCGGTCCCGGAGTCGGACGCTCCGCCCGCTCCCACCCTCATGGTCTCGGCCCCCGCCGCCCGGGGGGCGAGCTCCGGTGTGGCCGGCTGCTCGGGCCCAAAGATCTCGATGGTGATCCACCAGCCTCCCACCGCCGCCGCGACCAGCGTGACCGCCGCGACCGCCCGGGCCACGGCCGTCTGACCGCGCTTGCGGTGGCGACGCCACCGGCCCCGTTTGCGTCGACGCGCCTCTTCCTCCGCGTCGCTCGTTATCGGCGGACCGACCTTTCCCGCCGGCGCGACCGGGAGGCCCGTCCCCTCGGGCCCGGCGCCCCGCAGCACGAGGTCGGCGGATTCGGCCAGCCCGGCCGCGGTCGCCACCTCGGCATCCAGGAGCAGCACCAGGGTGGCGCCAGCCTTCCGCAGCACGGCTCCGAGCCGCTGCGCGCGCCGCACGGCCCCCTCACGGTTCGGCGCCCGTCCGGCCTCCGGCACGCCGGAAGGGAGGTAGATGGGCTCGCCGTGGCCCGTCCGTACCGCGACCTCGGACAGGGTCGCTTCGCCCCGGAACACCGCCTCGAGACCTGCGCCGGACGCGGCTCGGACGCGGTCCAGGACGACGCCCGCGCCACCGATGCCGGCGAGCAGCACGTGCGCACGGGAAGCCGCCAGCGTCCTCGCAACGCCGACCGCCCGTTCGGCGGCGGCGCGAGCGTCGTCGCTCGACTCCATCGCGACGACGACCACCGCGCTTCCGTCGGGGAGGCCCCCGAGTCGATCCGCGATCCGGTCGTCCGGCGGCGAGGTCACCGGTTCGTCAGCGCAAGTTCTCCGGCGACAGCGACCCGGGGCGAATCTCGGTCACCCACACCTTGAGCGAGCGCTCCCGGCGCAGCTGCCGTGCCGCCGCCTCGGCCGCATCTCGAGACGGATACGGACCGACCATGCCCCTGTACCATACCTGACCCGCGTCGTCGAGATACCGCTGGATGGCGGTAGGATAACCGGCCGCGGACAGCTCGGAGAGCAGCGTCCGGACGCCGGACATCGCCTGCGCGGAGGTGACGATGGCGTAGATCCCGGCCTCGGGATGGAGGGCGGGTGTGGAGGTCGGGCCGCCGTCGGTCGCCGTCCCGGCCGCGGCCGCCAGGGTATCGGCCGGCGCGGCCCGGGGGGCGGCCGCCGGGGTCGGCGGCGGGGTGCCGGTCGCGCCTGTGTCGGCCGCGACCAGCGGGGCGGAGCTGTCGACCGCCGGACCCCGCGGACCCGCCGATGCGGAATCCACGCTCGCCATGCGGACCGGCGGTGGCGCGGGGTTCCAGCGCACGGCCGACCACCAGCCGTCGGCCGGGGCTTCCACCGCGACGGGCGCCCGGCCCGTCTCCGGGGTCCAGGAGTAGAGGCTGTCTCCCCGCACGAACAGGACGTTCCCCGACGGCGTTCCCAGCGGGAGGTCCTCGCGCCACTCGGCCTCGGTCGTCTTCGGCGGGGCGCCGCCGAGCGGAATCCAGGCGACGCGGCGCCCCTCCCGCCCCAGCAGGAACTGACCCAGCACCGCCGAACGCAGCGCGGTGAGCGTCGTGTCCTCGCGAGCCAGCACGCTCGTCGCCCGACTGAAGCGGTTGACGCTGATCACGCGGGGGGGATCGGACAGAGCGGCGTACAAGTCGTGCGACGAGGGAGAGGCCGCCAGCGCGGACAGGGAACCTCCCAGGTCGATGTCTTCGGCGTCGGCCAGGGACGGCACGGCCAGGACCCGGACCCCGTGCCCGCCCGCCGCGGTGAGCACCAGGCGCTTGCCCCACGCCGTCGTGAGGCCCGGCCCCGCGTAGCCCGGGCCGGTCCGGCTCGAGGGGGTGGAGTCACCGCGGTTCACGAGCCACACGGATCCCGCCTGTCCCTCCCCATCCTGCAGCACCGCGAGACTTCCGTCCTCCACCGGGCTGGCCCACCGGGGCTTGCCGGAGAGCGCGAACTCCCAGGCTCCCTCGGGTCCGATCTCGAGGACGCGTCCGTCCGACCGATCCAGGTAGGCGCCGTACGCGCCCCACGCGTCCCAGCGGGCATCCGAGCCGACATGGCCCACACGACCGAGGCTGTCCGTGGTGGGATCGTAACGGTAGACGGCGCCACCCGCCGTCCTGAGGACCAGCACCGGACCCTCCAGGGCATGAACCTCGCGGGCGGCGGGCAGGTCGCTCGATCCGGTCCACAGGACCCGCGTCGGGTCCCTCACGTCCCGCGACGTGGCCTTGCCTCCCGAGCGGGGCACCACCAGCAGGGACCAGTCGTCGACCTCGGTTCCGACCACCAACGACACGCCGTGCAGGGCGCCGGTGTCACCGACCGTGCGGGAGGTCGGACCGCCCGTCCCGCCCCCGCATCCCGCCAGCGCCAGCGCCGCCAGGGCGAGAGCGACCCTTCCGGCCCGTGCCGGACCCGGCCCGGTCATGCCTCGACCGTCGTGCGTGGCGCGTCGCCCCAAAGCTGCTCCAGTCGGTAGAACTCCCTGACCCGCGGCAGGAAGACGTGCACCACGACATCGACGTAGTCGAGCAAGATCCAACGCCCGCTCGAGCGACCCTCGATCCCGACCGGATCGAAGCCGTGCTCATCCAGGCTCCGCACCAGGTTCTCGGCGATGGAGCGCGTGTGGACGTCCGAGTCGCCGGACACGATGAAGAAGAAGTCGGTGGCGTCGGACAGCCCGCGGAGATCCAGGATGACCGGATCGCGCGCGTGCCTCTCGAGGGCGGCATCGACGAGGAGGGCGACCTCCGGCGGCACGCCCGGATCGCCCAGGCGCAGCTCGTCCCCGGAGGCCACCTGCGTGCTCCTCTCCACCCCCTCGGTCATGCCCCTCCCGGACGTACGGTCACGAACGGCAGCCTCACGAAACTAACTCTCCACCTGGTAGGCGATTCCCCACGCACCAGGCCCGGCGTGGGCCGCCAGCACGGCCGTGATCGGACGGCAGTAGGTCTCCACCGGATCGTAGCGCTCGCGGACCTCGCGTTCCAGCGACTCGGCCAGCTCGGGGGCCCCGGCGTGCACCACGCCGATGCGGTAACGCCGCGCGCCCGCCAGCCCATCGTCGAGCGCACGGAAGATCTCCTCGCGCGCCGCCTCATGGCCCCGTACCCGGGCGCGGGGAACCACGTTCCCGGCCGGATCGAGCTGCAGGACCGGGATGATGCCCATGAGCCGGGCGATCCACGCCTGCCCTCGACCCAGCCGGCCCGAGCGTAGCAGCCAGTCGATCTTGTCGACGGTGAACACCAGGTTGGACCGGGACCGGATGCGCTTGAGCTCCTCGGCCACGCGCTGCACCGGGAGCCCCGTCTCGAGCAGCTCCACCGCCCGGATCACCAGGAGTCCGAGACCCAGCGACCCGCTACGGGAGTCGACGAGCACGCCACGACCCTCGCCCACGGCCCTGGCTGCTGTGCGCGCCGCCGCGAAGGTGCCCGAAACAGCCGAGCTCAGGAAGATCCCCAGGTAGCCATCGGCGCCGGATTCCAGGACCCGGCGGAAGGCCCGCTCGAAGTCCGCCGCCGGGGGCTGCGACGTGGTGGGTTGGAGACCGTCCGGGTCGAGGAGGAGTTGGATTACTTGCCCGGAGTCCAGGTCGCGACCGTCCAGGTAGGTCTCGTCGCCCACGATGAGCCGGAGCGGGACGACCTCGACGCCCTTCTCTCTCACCCACGACGAGGGCAGATCCGCGGACGAGTCGGTGACCACGACACCCGGGCGCACGGCCGTGCCGGTCTCGGTGACGCGCGTATCCTCCACACGCGTCGCGACCAGGGTGCCGAGCGGCGCCAGCGACGACTCGACGGCCCCCGGATCGTCGGCGTGGATGTGGATGCGGGCCAGGTCCCCGGAGCGCACGACGATCAGCGAGGTGCCCAGGGACGAGAGGCGGCGCCGGAGAGCCTCGGACGAAGGGAGCTCGGACGCCTCCAGCGTGATCTGCACGCAGTACCGTCCCTCGCCCTCCACCGCCCGGCTCCCGGTGACGGCCCCCGGGCCCGCCGGAGAGAGATCGGAGGTCGCGGAGGTCGCCGATGCCGCCATGGCCGATCCGGCGATACCGTCCTCTACGCCGGTCACCCCCGCAGCCCAGGGGACGGGACCCCGGTCCACCAGCGTGGATACGCCCTCGAGCATCTCGACGAATCCCTTGGCGCCCGCATCCACGACCCCCGCCTCGCGCAGCGACGGGAGCATGTCCCGAGTGCGGTCCAGGGAGCGCCGTGCGGCGCCCCGCATCTCGCGGAGCCAGTCGTACAGGTCGTCTCCCTCGTCGACGCGGTCCCGCCCCGAGGCCGCCGCTTCCCGGACGACGGTGAGAATCGTCCCCTCTTGGGGTGCCTCGAGCGCTTCGGCGAGCGACCGGGAGGATGCCAGCACGGCCTCGGCGACCTCGCGGGCGCCCGCCCGTGCGCGACGGCCCAGGTGACGGGCGAAGCCCAGCAGGAAATGGGAGAGGATCATGCCGGAGTTGCCGCGCGCGCCCAGGAGGCTGGCACGGGCGGCCGCGTCCGCGACCTCGTGGAGGGGCGCGCGATCCAGCGGTCCCACCGCCTCGGCCACCGAGCGCAGCGTGAGAGCCAGGTTGGTGCCCGTGTCGCCGTCCGGCACGGGAAACACGTTGATGCGGTCCAGCTCGTCGCGGTCTCTCGCGACCTGCTCGGCGGCGGCCAGCAGCGCCCGGCGCAGCCTCGACCCGTCGCAATACGCGATGCGGGCCGGGGGCGCCTGGCCTGTCACCGGCCTGAAAGGAGACCTGCTCGGGCTCACGCGTAGCTCCCGTATCGGAGTCCCGGCGACGACGAGCGCCGCCGGCAGGCTGCAGCGTGGCCTATTCTTCGGCCACCACCCACACCTTGAGCTCCGGCCGCACGTCGGCGTGGAGCTCCACCGCGACGCGGTAGACGCCCAGCTCCTTGATCGGCTCCTCGAGCCGAATGAGCCGTCGGTCCACCGCGATCCCCTCTTCGGCCAGCCGCTCGGCAATGTCGGTGCTCGTGACGGAGCCGAACAGGCGCCCTTCCTCTCCGGCGCGTACCGAGAAGCTCACAGAGCGATCGGCGAGCTGCTGCGAGAGCTCCTCCGCTTGATCGCGCTCGCGGGTGCGGGCCCGATGGAGGCGCCGCCGCTCCTGCTCGATGCGCTTCACGTTCCCCTCGGTGGCCGGGATCGCCAGCCCGCGCGGGAGGAGATAGTTGCGGGCGTAGCCGGGCTTGACGTCCACGACCTCCCCCGCCTCGCCCAGGTTCTCGATGTCCTGCTGCAGGATGATCTCTGTCATCGTCGCGTCCTTGTCGTTTCAGCTTCCATCCGGGCCCGACGGGGCCCCGAGGCGAGCGCGCAGGTCCAGCCAGGTGTCCCCGAGGCCCACCAGCAGCGCGAGCGTGATCCCGACCGGGTAGAGCAAGATCGCGATCACCGTCCACAGGAGGGCGCTCCATACCGATGTCACGACGGCGGCGCCCAACCACAATAGTATCCCCGCGCCCCGCAACAGGTACAGTCCGCCCATCACGAGCAGGGCGTTTTCCCCGAGGCGCGCCGCCAGGTCTCCCAGGGGCAGAAGGAACAGCGCCATGCCCCCCAACAGCACCCACACGAGGTGGTCGTTGAACCGGAACTCACGCACCGGCCCCACTCCGTCGGGGCGTCCCCGAAGACGCGTGGTCACGTAGGCCCCGACACCCAGGGCCGCCAGGGACGCCAGCGCCAGGGATCCGGGATACAGCCTCACCTCCCAGTTCACGGCCCCGTACAGCGCCGTCTCGAACGCCCCGCTTCCACCTCCCGAACGGCCCTGGAGCCACAGGGAGACCACGGCCGCCTTGTCGGCCAGATCGTGTCCGATACGCCAGTCGAGGTCCGCCAACAACGAGTGGTGCACCAGCGCGGCGAGCACCACCAGGCCGAACGCCGCCGCCGTGGCGGCCAGCCCGCGGGAGACCACGCCTCGCCGGGGCCACAGCACCGTGGCGACCACGAAGCTCCCTCCGAGAAGCAGGGACCAGGCCCGCTCCACGTACCAGAGGGGGTCGGCGGGACTCCGCGTGAGTCCCGCGAAAGCCACGACGACGGCCGCCGCCGCCAGGACGAGCCCGCCGCGACTGTCCCAGCGGAAGGCCAGGATCTGAACCGCGAGCGGCACGAACACCAGGACCAGCGGGTCGACGGGTGAGAAGGCCGCCACGGCCAGGGCCAGCGCCAGGGCCCGGGTCAGGGCCCACCCTCGGGAGGTCACACCGCACGGGGGGGCGCCGCCGTCCCCCGTCCTCCTCCGCCGCGGAGCGTCGAGCTCAGCCCCGGTACCCCTCGATGTACGGCACCAGGGCCAGGAAGCGGGCTCGCTTGATGGCCGTGCACAGCTGATGCTGGTGCCTCGAGCAGGCTCCCGTGGCCCGTCGGGGCAGGATCTTGCCCCGATCGGTAATGTAGCGCCGCAGCAGGTCCGCGTTCTTGTAGTCCACCCGGTCGACGTCCCGGTCACACAGCTTGCAGCTCTTCCTGAACGCGCTCATGGCTCAGTCCTCCTCGTCCTCGTCACGGTCATCGCGGTCGTCGTCATCGTCATCGTCATCGTCCTCTCCCCGGAGGGATGGCAGGACGGCGGACTCGCCTTCGGAGATGACGACCAGATGGCGCAGCACCGCCTCGTCCATCTTGAGGGCGTTCTCGAACGGCTTGATCCGGGCCGGGTCGGCCTGGAACTGCGCCACCACGTAGTAACCGGCGGACTGGTCGGCGAGCTCATAGGCGAGCTGCCGACGGCCCCAGTGCTCGACGGCCGTGATCTCGGCGTCGGCCAGCAGGCCGTGGAAGGTCTCGAGCTTCCCGTCGATCTCCTCGGGCTCGAGGGTCGACTGGAAGATGTAGACGGTCTCGTACTCTCGCATCGTGCCTCCTTCGGTCTCGATCGGCCCCGGGTCCGTGCCCGGAGCAGGAGTGGCGGCGCGCCATTGGGGCGCGCCGCTCGGTCGCACCTCCTTTCGGAGGCCCGTCGCCGTTCCTTACACCAGATGCCCCAGCAGGTGCACGAGCTGGTGCCAGGCCGCGCCCATCCCGACGTCCCCGGCCGGCACGATCCCGTGCACCCGCGCGAACCAGGGCGCCAGCACCAGCGACACCACGCTGATCAGCTTGATCACGATGTTCATCGACGGACCCGACGTGTCCTTGAACGGGTCTCCCACCGTGTCGCCCACCACGGCCGCCCTGTGCGAGTCGGATCCCTTGCCGCCGTGCTGGCCCGTCTCGATGAACTTCTTGGCGTTGTCCCAGGCACCTCCAGCGTTGGACATGAACAGGGCCAGGAGCACGCCACTGATGGTGGCGCCGGCCAGGAGTCCGCCCAGCGCCTCCACGCCCAGGAAGTAGCCCGCCAGGACCGGGACGGCGATCGCGGTGAGCCCCGGAATGATCATCTCGCGCAGCGCCGCCCGGCTCGAGATGTCCACGCAGCGGGAGGGATCCGGCTTGCCGGTCCCCTCCATGATGCCCGGGATCTCGCGGAACTGTCGGCGCACCTCCTCCACCATGCCCGCCGCCGCCCGACCGACCGCCGTCATGGTGAGCGCCGAGATGAAGAAGGGCGTGATACCACCCACGAACAGTCCGATGACGACCAGCGGATGGACCAGGTTGATGCCTTCGCGCGTGAGCCCGACGGCGTTCGCATAGGCCGAGAACAGGGCCAGAGCGGTCAGGGCGGCAGAGCCGATCGCGAAGCCCTTCCCGATGGCGGCCGTGGTATTGCCCAGGGCATCCAGCCTGTCCGTGATGGCGCGTACGCTCGGGCCGAGGCCGCTCATCTCGCTGATGCCGCCCGCATTGTCGGCGATGGGGCCGTAGGCGTCGACCGACATGGTGACGCCCACCGTGGCCAGCATCCCGACCGCGGCGATCCCGATGCCGTACAAGCCGGAGAACTTGAAGGCCAGGAAGATAGAGGCGCAGATGAGGAGGAGCGGAATCGCCACCGACTCCATCCCGACCGCCAGGCCGGTGATGATGTTGGTCGCTGCCCCCGTCTCCGACGCGTCCGCGATTCTCCGCATGGGTCCGCCGGCCGTATAGAACTCCGTGCTGATGCCGATGGCCATGCCACACAGGGAGCCGAACAGCATCGCCCAGAACGGCCCGGCGGCGTGGTTCAGGAGGTGCCAGTGTCCGGCGTTCGCGCCGGCGAACACGTCCAGCTGCACGGTCACGAAGTAGGCCCCGATCCAGAAAAGCACGCCCGCCACGAACGTCGTGTTGCGCAGCGCCGAGGCCGGGTTCATGCGCTCCAACACGCGCATGGCCAGCACTCCCACCACGCTGGCCAGGAGGCCGATCATCACGTAGAGGACGGGGAGGGCCACGGCCTCCAGCCGCTGCGAGCTCATGATGATCGGACTCGAGACGCCGATCACGATCGTGGCCACGATCGAGCCCACGTAGGACTCGAAGATGTCCGCTCCCATGCCGGCCACGTCCCCGACGTTGTCCCCGACGTTGTCCGCGATGGTGGCGGGGTTGCGCGGATCATCTTCCGGGATCCCCGCCTCGACCTTCCCGACCAGATCCGCCCCGACGTCCGCCGCCTTGGTGTAGATGCCGCCGCCCACCCGTGCGAACAGGGCGATGGAGGAGGCTCCCATGGCGTAGCCGGAGATGATCTCCCCGAAGGTCCTGAAGGAGAAGCCGACGGCTGCGGGGTGCAGGAAGATGAGGACGACCGCCCCGATACCCACCAGTCCGAGGCTCGCCACGGCCAGCCCCATCACGGAGCCGCCGCTGAACGCGACCCGCAGCGCCCTGGCCTGGCCCGAGGAGCGCGCGGCCTCGGCCGTACGCACGTTGGCGTGCGTCGCGGCCTGCATGCCGAACACCCCCGCCAGGATCGACGAGAACGCGCCGAGCACGTAGGCCGCCGCCGTGGCGCCCCCGATCAGGGCCCACAGGAGGAAGGCCACCACGACGATGAAGGGGATGAGCACCGTGTACTCACGGCGCAGGAAGGTCATGGCGCCGCTGTGGATCTGCTCGGCCAGGTCTCGCATGAGATCGCTGCCGTCCGGCTGGCTCCGCACGTAGGCGTACAGCGCCCAGGCGAACGCCAGGCCAATCAGACCCAGCCACAGCGCATAGTTAGAGTATACCTCCACGGCCCTCTCTCTCCTCTCTAGGTGTCCACCGCGATCGAACCGATCTCAGCCGTTGTGGCGACTCATGGCCGCCCCGACGCCCTCGACCAACCAGCAGTCGACGGCTTCGATCGCCCTCGGGAACGTCTCCAGCACCGCCTCCTCTTCGGGCCCGGGCAGCGGCGCGAGCACCCAGTCGGCCAGATCGATCCTGTCGTCGTGGGGCCGGCCCACGCCGATGCGGAGCCTGGCGTACTCCCGCGTCCCCACCGCTTCCTCGATCGACGCGAGGCCGTTGTGCCCACCCGATGACCCGCTCGCCCGCATCCTCAGGGCGCCGGGCGGCAGGGAAACGTCGTCCACCAGGACCAACAGGTCCTGGGAGGGCGACAGGCCGGTCTCGACCATCATGTCACGAGCGACGCGGCCGCTACGGTTGACGTACGTGAGAGGCTGGACGATGCGCACCGTGTGCTCACCGCGCCGTCCCTCCGACGTCCGGGTCGCGTCCCGGGCGCGGAAGGCCGGAAACGACCACGCGGCCCGCAGCCGCTCCGCCAACCACCACCCGACGTTGTGGCGTGTGTCGACGTAGCGGTCGCCGGGGTTGCCGAGGGCGACGATGGCCTTCACGCGGCCTTGCGCCGTGCGAGAGAGAGGGGGTCGACGCTACGCCTCCTCCTCGTCCTCCTGCTCGCGCTGGCGCCCCGCGGCCTGGGGCGTCTCCTCCTCGCCCTCCTCCTCGCCTTCGCGGCCGATGAGCTCGGGCTCCAGGCCCTCGAGCAGGACCTCCTCCTCTTCCTCCTCGACCTGGATGACGGTCGGCGGCACCACCACGCAAAGCGTGAGGTCGAGGTCCTCGAGAGGACGCACGCCGCCCGTGTTCAGGTCCGCCACGTGCAGCGAGTCACCAATGTCCAGGTTCGAGACATCGAGCTCGAAGCGCTCGGGGATCTCGCCCGGCAGGCATTCCACCTCGATGTCGTGGCGGCTCTGCTGGAGGATGCCCCCCTCGTCGAGCACGCCCTTGGGAACGCCCACGAGCTCTAGCGGAACCGCCACACGGAGCTTCTCGTCGGCGCGGATCTGGAAGAAGTCCACGTGTAGCACACGCGCCTTCCACGGATGCCGCTGCACCTCGCGGATCAGCACCTTCTGGCTCGCGTCGCCGTCGACCTCCAGGTCCACGAGCGTGTTGTCCACGCTGATCCGGTCCAGGAGCGTCTGCAGCTCACGCTCCCGGATCTTCAGGTTCCTGGACGACTCGCCGTGCCCGTACACGACGGCCGGGACGTACCCGTCGCGGCGCATCCGGCGCGCCGCGCCGCTACCCGTCTGGGTCCGCTCCTCCGCCTTCAGAATTGCTTCGACCGCCATGTCACGCCTCTCTATCCGTCGGCACCGCCCGCAGCTCGACCCCGGCATCCTCATCCTCCGAGGAATCGCCGTTGAACAGGGAACTCACGGACCGGCTGAAGTGGGTGTTCTCGATCGCCCGGGCGAGCAGGCCCGCCACGGACATGATGCGCAGGGACGGGAGCGCCGCCCGCTTGCTGGCGGGGATGGCGATCGTGTCCGTCACCGCGACCTCCTCCACGTCCACGCTCGCGAGCCGCTCGATCGCCGGGCCCGACAGCAGCGCGTGGGTCGCAACGCAATACACCCGCGTCGCTCCACGTTCCTTCAGCGCCGTCACGGCTCCGGCCATGGTGCCGGCCGTGTCGATCATGTCGTCGACGATCAGGCAGGGGCGCCCGTCCACTTCCCCGACCACGTTGGACACCTCGGCCACGTTGGGTCCGGGCCGCCGCTTGTCGATGATCGCGAGGCTCGCCTCGCCGAGACGCTGCGCGTAGCCGCGGGCCATTTTGGCCGCACCGACGTCCGTCGCCACCACGACCGGCTCCTCCAGCTCCATCTCGCGGTAACGGCCGGTGAGGACGGGGGCCGCGTACAGGTGATCCACCGGAATGTCGAAGAACCCCTGCAGCTGGTGCTGGTGAAAGTCGATCGACAGCAGGCGATCGGCTCCTGCCGCCGTGATCAGGTTCGCCATGAGCTTGGCGGCGATCGAGACCCGCGGCTGGTCCTTCCGGTCCTGCCTCGCATAACCGTAGTACGGCACCACCGCCGTCACCCGGGCGGCCGAAGCTCGCTTGGCCGCGTCGATGAGGATGAGGAGCTCGAGGACGTTGTCGCCCGGCGGATTCGTGGGCTGGATGATGAACACATCCCGTCCACGAACGTTCTCGTTGATGCGAACGAAGATCTCGCCGTCCGCGAACCGCTTGATCGTCACATCGCACAGCGGCCGGTCCAGCTCGCGGGCGATGCGCTCCGCCAGGGCCGGGTTCGCGGTCCCGGCGAGCAGCATCATGGGGCTCGCCGTGGCCGATAGCTCCGACATGCTCTCCTCGGTGGCAGCGGGTGTGCGAATGCTTAAGAGCCCATTAGCCTATATCGGGCGACGGCGCGAGTCAACGCGGCGATCGGCTGCGGCGCCGGGGTCACGCCCCGTCCTCGCCGCACGGATCCCCCCGCAGTCGGAAGCCGGGCACGAAGTCGGGCAGGGTCGGCAGGGGCGGCAGCTCCGGGCTGGACGCGGCACGGGCGAAGGTCTCGACCCACCAGTATACGTCCTGATCCCGTACCACGCTCCGGAGCCGCTCCATGCGCCGATGGCGCTCGTCGCTCGGCATGCGGGCCGCGCGTCCGATGGCCTCGGCCACCTCGATCGTGTCGTACGGGTTGACCAGGAGGGCCCCGTCCTGGAGCTGGGCCGCGGCGCCCGTGAACTCGCTGAGGACGAGGACGCCGTCCAGGTCGACGTTCGCCGCGCAATACTCCTTGGCGACGAGGTTCATGCCGTCCTTGAGGGGGGTCACGAGGGCCACCGAGGCCTTGCGGTAGTGGGCCACCAGGGCCGGCCGATCCAGGCTCCGGTAACGGTAGTGCACCGGGACCCACGTGTCGGTCGTGAACCGGCCGTTGATCTCGCCCACCATGCGCTCGATCTGCCGCTTGAGATCGTGGTATTCGGGGATGTGCTCCCGGCTGGGCACGACGATCTGGACCAGCGTGAGCTTGCCCCGCAGGGACGGGTTCCGCTCCAGCACGATCCGGAACGCGTCGATCCGGTTCGGGATCCCCTTCGTGTAGTCGAGCCGGTCGACGCCGAGGATCATGTGTCCACCGGGAGCGATCCCGCCGAGGTCCTGCATGAGCGACACGACCTGGTCGCTGCGAGCGGTCCGGTCGAAATCGTCGAAATCGATGCTGATCGGGAACGCTCCGACGCGGACGCTGCGATCTTCGAAGTCGCACCGGACCACCGTCCCCTCCCCTTCCACGCGGACGTTGCGAAGGAACTGGCCCGCGCACGCCAGGAAGTTGTTCCGGTCCCGGATCGTCTGGAACCCGAGGAGGTCGTAGCACAGGAGGGCACCGAGGACCTGCATGCGCCACGGCAGCTTGACGAGGATGTCCGGAGGAGGGAACGGCGTGTGGAGGAAGTAGCCGATCCGGTTCTTTATCCCCATGCCCCGCAGCGACGCGGCCACCAGCATGAGGTGATAGTCGTGCACCCACAGGTAGTCGTCCGGCCCGGCCACGCGGGCCATGGTCGCCGCGAAGGAGCGGTTCACGGTCTCGTACGCGCTCCAGTAGTCGGGGTCGAAGCGGAACAGGGTCTGGAGGTCGTGGAGGAGGGGCCACAGCACCTCGTTGGAGAAGCCGTAGTAGTAGTTGTCCCGCTCCTCCCTCGTGAGAGGCACCGGCTCCAGCCGATAGCCGGCGTCCCGCGTGGCCCGGTCCAGGACCCCCTCGAGCTCGTCGTCCGCCTTGACGGTGCCGGGCCAGCCTACCCACACGCCGCCTCGGCTCCGGAGGACGGGCGCGAGCGCGGTCACGAGACCGCCCGAGCCCGGCTCGACTTCCCAGCCGTCTCCCGTTCGCTGGAGGCTGACCGGCAACCGGTTGGAGGCCACCACGATCCTCCGGCCCGGGAAGGAAGCGCCCGCCGAGATGGCCCGGCCCGCGTCAGACACGGGATGGCTCCGGCGTCGGCCCGATGGTGCGGGGCTCGCCCCGGGGCGCCCGGCCATCCAGGCGCACGGTCCGCGTCGGGAACGCGAACTCGATGCGCTCGTCCTCGAAGCGTCGCATCAGATCCAGGTTCACGGCCTGCTGGATGTCCATGTAGGTGTTGAACGCCGGGTCGGAGACGAAGTACACGGTCTCGAACTCCAGGGCCGAATCGCCGAACGCCTTGAAGTGCGACCGGTCCACCCGCACTTCGTCGTGGCCCCGGAGGATGTCGCGCACCATGTCCGGGATCCTCTCGGCCACGTCAGGGGGCGTATCGTACGTGACGCCGAACTCGAACACGGCCCTGCGCTCCCGCATGCGGCCGTAGTTCCGGATGCGAGACTCGAGCAGGTCCGCGTTGGAGAACACGAGCTGCTCGCCCGACAGGCTGCGGATCCGGGTCGTCTTGATCCCCACCTGCTCGACCGTGCCCATGTGGTCCCCCACGACGAGAAAGTCCCCGATCACGAAGGGCTTGTCCAGCACGATGGACAGGGAGGCGAACAGGTCGCCGAGGATGTTCTGCACCGCCAGCGCCACCGCGATGCCGCCCACGCCGAGGCCCGCGAGTAGCGTCTTGACCTCGAAGCCCAGGTTGTCGAGCGCCAGGATCAGCAAGGTGCTCCACAGGATCAGCTTCCCGATGAAGCCGAAGGCGCTCACCGTGGTGACGGCCTCCGCGTCCACCTCGAGCTGCCGGTTGCGGTATCCCCGGATGAAGAAGGTGATGGCCGCGCCGCCCCACACCCCCGCCTGGGCGAGGAGCGCGAGGACGGCGGCCACCCGGATCCCACCCTCCAGCCGTACCGGGAGCTTTACGGAGTAAGAGGCCGCCCACACGGCCACCACGAACAGGAACGGCGCTCCGGTGCGGTCCAGGAGCAGAGACGCGAGGTCGTCCAGCCGCGTGTCCGTCCTCCGGGAGAACGCCTCCAAGCGGCGCACCACGACCGAGGCCACCAGCCGGAAGATCACAAGCGTGGCCAGCAGCACGCCGGCCGCCGTCAGCCAGCGGGCCGGCGTGTTCCCGTAGAACGGGGTCTCCCAAAAGTTCATTCGCTCTCCGTCAAGATGTCGACGCTTCGATCCAGTCGTCGAGGAACCTCAAGAGCCCGGCGGGCGGCCGGATCCAGGCGTCGGCGGCGGTCTCGCGCAATCGCGGACGCACCAGGATGGCCGCGCCCCGGCCCCGCATGGCCCGGAATGCGTCCTCGTCCGTCTCGTCGTCCCCCAGGTAGGCGGCCCCGACATCTCCGGCAGGCGAGGAGCCGCGAGCCTCGGACAGCACGGTACGCACCGCCTCCCCCTTGTCCCGTCCGGGCACGCGGAGCTCGAGGCCTCCGTCGAACTCCCGTAGCTCCAGCCCGTGCCGGGTGGCCAGCGGCTCCCATGCCGAACGCGCGCCGCTCAACGTCCGCTCCGCCGCGCCCGCATCCAGCCCGCGAACGTGGAGCGCCAGGGCGGCCGGCTTTCGTTCCAGCCGGCCGGGCCCCTTCCCGGCGGCCTCGGCCCGCGCTGCCTCGTCGAGCCCGCGGCGCGCCTCCTCGGGGAGGTCGACCCGAGGGGGTTCCCGGCCGGGCAGGGCCCGCTCCCACCCGTGCGTCCCCCACACCTCGGGAACTGGATCCAGGCCCAGGAGCTCCCTCACCTCCCGGGCCGGTCTCCCGCTGACCACCACCAGCCGCGTGGCGCCCCGCCGGATCGTGTCGAGCCGCCCGCGCACGCCCTCGTACGGGCGCGCCTGCATGGGATCGACTCGGAAGGGGGCCAGCGTCCCATCGTAGTCGAGCAGGAGCACGCGAGCCGCGGCCCCGCGCACATGCGACAGGAAGCCGGCAGGATCGAAGTCGGGGCGGAGGACCTTCACGCCGTGGTCACGAGTCTCCGGCATCCCCCAGGCGCTCCAGCAGGAAGGATCGCAGCGCCACGGCGTTGTTGCGCTCGGTGTCCCGCGCGGCGAACACGAGCGTGATCGGCCCCTCGCGGGCCGCTTCCAGCAGGGCACGCCACGCCTCCGGCCGGTCCTCGAGCTCGGCCCGGTAGCTCCGGCAGAACTCGTCCCACAGCTGCGGCTGTCGGTGGAACCTGCGGCGCAGTTCGTCGCTCGGTGCCGCCTCGCGCGCCCAATCAACCAGATCCAGCGCCTCGCGGCTCCGGCCGCGCGGCCACAGGCGGTCCACCAGGAAGCGCTGGCCGTCCTCCACCGCCGGCTCGTCGTAGGCCCTCTTGAGGCCGATCCTGGCCCGCATCCGCCCGCTCCCGCCTAGCCGTCGCCGTCCGCTCTGGATGCACCGTCGATGCAGTCGGGCGTGCGAATTCCGTACCGTCGATCGTCGCACGCACGACTCTCCACCCGGGCCCCCTGCGCTCCTCGCCTCACTCTTGCAACCCATGGCGCTCCGGACCCCCGGCCGGCCTCCGGCGACGGCGCCCGAGGCGCGCCGGGATCGTAGGGATCGAGCGGGGAGTGTGAAGTTGCGACGGATTGATCGGACGCGACAGCAGGTGCCACGGCTCGAGCAGCGACAGGGCTGGTCGGGGGGACGGAAGGGAGGCCTGGTATGGCTCCTCTTCGCCGCCCTCCTCCTGGCCTGGCTGTGGAGCCCCCTCGGGCCGGGGAGCACCCACCGTACGAACATCTCCTACACCCGGTTCCACCGGCAGGTGGTGGCCGGCAACGTCCAGCGCGTCACCGTGAAGGGTCAGCGGATCCAGGGCACCCTGTCCCGTCGGGTCGAGACGAAGGGGCCTGACGGAAAACCGTTGAGCTACAGACAATTCACGACCTACGTGCCCTCGTTCGGGGACCCGACGCTGCTCGGGACCCTCCGCGACAAGGGCGTCACCGTGCAGGCCGAGCCGCAATCCAGCTTCTCGTGGTGGGCCGTGATCCTCCAGGTGGCTCCCTTCCTGCTCCTCCTGTGGCTCGGATGGCTGTTCTTCTCGCGCATGCGGCAGCAGGGGCAGAGCCTCTTCTCCATGGGGAGCGCCGGGGCGAAGGCCTACGACAGGACGGACGAGCGCGCGACCTTCGAGGACGTGGCCGGACTCGACGGCGCCAAACGCGAGCTCGAGGAGATCATCGAGTTCCTCAAGGACCCGGAGCGCTTTCAGCGGCTGGGCGGCGAGATCCCGCACGGGGTGCTTCTCGTCGGGCCGCCCGGGACGGGAAAGACGCTGCTCGCCCGGGCGGTGGCCGGGGAAGCCGAGGCCCCCTTCTTCAACATGACGGGCTCGGATTTCATGGAGATGCTCGTGGGCGTGGGGGCCTCCCGGATCCGGGACCTGTTCAAGGAGGCCAAGAAGTCCTCGCCCTCCATCATCTTCATCGACGAGCTCGACTCCATCGGTCGGCGGCGCGGAGCGGGACTCGGCGGCGGACACGACGAGCGCGAGCAGACGCTCAACCAGCTCCTGTCCGAGATGGATGGCTTCGATCCGAGTCACGAGGTCATCGTAATGGCGGCGACCAACCGCCCCGACATCCTCGACCCGGCGCTCCTGCGGCCAGGCCGGTTCGATCGCCGGATCACGGTGGACCTCCCCACCCGCTCGGCTCGCCGCGAGATCCTCGAGCTGCACGCACGCGACAAGCCGCTCGCCGACGACGTCGACCTCGACGAGATGGCGCGCGGCACGCCGGGATTCAGCGGCGCCGATCTCAAGAACCTCCTCAACGAAGCGGCTCTCCTGGCCGCCAGGGAGGACAAGCAGCGCATCGGCGCCGACGACATCGAGTCGGCCCGCGACAAGGTCATGATGGGCCTGGAGCGGGAGAACCTGGCCCTGACGGACGAGGAGAAGGAGCTCCTGGCCTACCACGAGGGCGGACACACGGTGGTCGCCGCCGTCCTGCCGGACGCCGACCCGATCCACAAGGTCACCATCGTCCCGCGCGGACGCGCCATGGGCGTGACCCAGCAGCTGCCCGAGCGGGACAAGTACCTGTACCGGCGGGAGTACATCCTGGACAGGCTGGCGGTCATGATGGGCGGCCGCGCCGCCGAAGACCTCGTCATGAACACGGCGACGTCGGGCGCCGAGCAGGACCTCAAGCAGGCCACGCACCTGGCGCGCAAGATGGTCCTGGACTGGGGGATGAGCGAACGCTTCAAGGACGTGTCGCTGGGCGGAGCGCAGGAGAACGTCTTCCTGGGCGAGCAGATCGCACGGGGGCGTGAATACAGCGACGCCACCGCCCGCGACGTGGACGAGGAGGTCCGGAAGATCCTCAACGAAGCCTACGAGCGGGCCACGAACGCCCTGCGCGAGCACCGCGCCGGGCTCGACGCACTCGCGGCCGAGCTGCAGGAGAAGGAGGAGCTCCGCTCCGACCGCGTGCTGGCGATCCTCGGCCTGGACGGTAGCTCCGCCGATCCGCGAGGGGCCGACCGCGCCGGGGGGCGCGGTTCGGAGGAGGGAGACGGCGGAGAGGACGGACACCATCGCGAGGCCGACCGCCGGAGCGAGGCGGAGACGGCCCCGGCCTAGTCCCTGCCCTGGGACGGGTCTCGCGTGGCGCCCCTCCGCTGCAGGCGCAGCCCGTCGGGCACGTACACGGTTCGGATCGGGAAGGGAATCTCGATCCCCTCCTCCGCGAAGCGCGCATGAAGCCGCTTGATGAAGGCGTGCCGTACCTCGAACTGGCGCCCCCATTCGTCGAGCTTCATGCGGACCACGAAGCCGATGCTGGAGTCGCCGAATCCGGTGTACCGCAGCACCGGGTCGGCCGAGGGTGACATCCCGGCTTCGTCGAGCACCCGTCGGGCCACCTCCAGGGTGACCTCCTCCACGCGGTCCAGGTCGCTACCATACGAGATCCCGACCTCCACCTTGACCCAGAAGGCGCGCACGGGACGCGCGAAGTTGGTGACGATCGTGTTGGCCAGCTTGGAGTTGGGAACAATGATCTCGTGGTCGTCGATCCGGGACCGGATCGTCGTATTCCGCCACTGGATATCCGTGACGTAACCTTCCTCGCCCGAATCCAGCTGGACGAAGTCCCCGCTCCGCACCTGGCGAGCCAGGATGATCTGGAAGCCGGAGAACAGGTTGGAGAGCGTGTCCTGGAGGGCCAGCGCCACCGCCAGGCCGCCGATCCCGAGGCCGGTGACGAGCGCCGTGACCTGCACGCCCAGGTTCTGCAGGATGAGAAACAGCCCGAACGCGAGGACGAGGATCCGCGCGAGGTTCTTGAGCAGGCTGGACGACGGCACGCCGCCCGTGGTGTGCCGGGCCCACACCTCCACCCCTCTCCCCGCGGCCCGGGCGGCCACGATCGTGAGCGAGAGGAAGATCGCGGCCGCCAGCACCTTCCGAACGACCGTCTTGGCGTCCGGACCGAGAGGCACGGCCAGCAGCGCCCCGTACAGCCCTGCCGCCGCCAGCCACACGAAGCCCATGCCACGGACGGACTCGAGGACGACGTCGTCCCAGCGCCACTGGGTCTCTCGGGCCTTCCGGCGCAGCCACGAGAGTGCGATCGTCTCCCACAGGATCCCCAGGAAGACGCCGCCGGCCGCCAGGGCCACCGGAAGGATCCAGGGCCTCACGTCCACGCCGAAGATCATGCCGCCGCTCCGAACGGCCGCGCCGATCGACGATCGGCGACCCCATCGACGGGATCCGGACCAGCGCAGGTGCGCCCCGCCTCTCGCGAGACTCCGAGGACCTTCGCCCTGTTCTCCTGCAGGCACACCGGTGACCCCCTCTCTGTGTGACGAACGGCGCGCGCCCTCCCGACGCCACGGGGGGCTCGCGTATCACCCGTGTTCTGAAAACACCGTGCCGGGGATGCGAAGAGACCCGGAGTCGGTCGTGCCGGCCCCGGGTCTCGGGAGGAAGTCCGCGATCCGGACCCTCGTCCGGCCGCGGCCGCGGAGCGCGTCCCCTACTTCGAGCCGCCTCCCATGGACGAGGAATCGGACATCGCCCCTCCGTCCGCCATGGCCGGAATGTCACCGCAGGCGGCGGGCGTTCCGTCCGGGAGATGGGACTGGACGAAGTACGAGGAGTCCGGCATGAACAGCGCGTGGGCCACGGTCGTGGTGCTCGTGCCCGTGGAGTCAGCCATGCCGGTCACGCTGTTCAGGGGCTGAGCCACCGGGCCTTCAGTCGCGCAGCTGCCGTGGTGGATGTGCGTCGGGTACTCCTTGCCCTGCTCGATCCCCTTGAGCGACACCTTGACCTGGACCGAGTCCGACCCTGCCGCCGAGACTTCCGCCGTGCCCGTGATGCCGCTGTCGTTCTTGGGGGACAGGCTGATCGACTGGGCGCCGCCCGTGGCCTGCTCGCTCATCTGGCCGGACTGCTCGCTCATCCCCTGCTGGCTCTGGGACTGCTGGCCTTCCTTGCTCGTGCACGCGATCGCGACGAGCGGTACGAGGACCCATGCCAGGGTGCGTGTGCTCTTCATGCGTAGCCTCCTCTCCGAAAGGAACGCGAAGCTTTGAACGTATGGGTGCTGCCGGAACCGTGCCAGCGCGGGCCATGGCCTTATCTACGAGATTCATAGTTGACACGAGAAGGCCCTGCGGCGACATTTCTACTATAGTTATCGTAGACAGGCCGGGCGCTGGCGTCGGAGAGGCCCATGCGAGACATCGCGTTCACCGATCGAGAGCTGGACCTGATGAGCGTGCTGTGGCGGCGAGGATCCGGCACGGTCGCGGAGGTTCGCGAAGCCCTGCAGGACGAGCTGGCCTACACCACCGTGCTCACGGTGCTGCAGACGCTCGAGGAGAAGGGGTACGTCCGGCACGAGGAAGAGGGTCGGGCCTACCGGTACTTCCCCCTGGTCGGGGCCGGCCGGGCCGGAGACAGCGCCCTGCGCCGCATCCTCGACACCATGTTCGAGGGGAGCGCTGCCCGCCTGTTCGCGCACCTGGTGGCCGGGCGCGACCTGGACCGGGCCGAGCTCGACCGGATGCGCGAGCTGCTCGACGAGCGCCTCCGAACTCCTCGTCGGCCCGGCGAACGCGGCGCCGACGGCGCGATGCCGGGGCCATCGTCGACCCCCGACCGGGGAAGCGGCGATCCGGAGGCGTCATCATGACGCTCGCCTGGATGGTCTACGTCACGGCGCTCACCGCCCTCCTGGGACTCGCCGCACGAGCCGCCGAGGCCGCCCTCGACCTATACGGCCGCCCCCTGCGGTGGGCGTGGGCCCTGGCGGCAGCGGGGGCTCTCGTGCCGCTGGCGACCTGGGCCGCCGCGGCCGTCGGCCTCCACCCCTGGGGGTGGCTCGGCGCCGCGGCCGCGGAGACCGGGGGACGCGTGCTCCTCCCGCCCGGCACGGTGACGGGCCCCGCCCCCGGCACGAGTGCGTCGTGGCTGGCGAGCCTGGGTCGGGCACTCGACGGCCTGCGCCTTCCCGCCACCGGCGAGGCGTGGATCCTCCGGGCGTGGGCCGCCGCGGCCGCGGCCGGCGCGGCGCTGGGAGCGGGCACCTTCGCGTGGCTCGCACGGCGGCGGCGACGCGGTCGGTCTCGCCGGGTCGGCCGTGCCCGGGTCGCGCTCACCCCCGACCTGGGACCGTTGGCTGCCGGCGTGATCCGGGCGTGCGTGTACATGCCGCGCTGGGTCCTGCGGCTGGATCCGGCCGGGCGGCGCGCGGCCTGGCTGCACGAGCGAGAGCACATCGAGGCCGGAGACCCCCTGCTCCTCACGGGCGCGACCCTCCTCGCGCTCCTCGTCCCCTGGAACCTGCCGCTGTGGTGGATCCTCGGACGGCTGCGCCAGGCGGTGGAGGTGGACTGCGACCGGCGAGTGCTCGAGCGGCGCGTCGACAGCCGGCGCTACGGGGACCTGCTCCTCGAGGTGGGCCGGCGCGGCGCCCGTCCGCCCCTCCCGGCCGCCGCCCTCGTCACCCCCGAGCGTTCCCTCGAGAGGAGGATACGGTCCATGACCCGATGCGTACCGCACGATCGCCTGCTCCGGGCCCTCGGCCTGGTGGCCGCCGGCGGCCTCGTTCTCGCCGCCGCCTGCGAGACGCCGGCGCCCAACGGTCCTCCGGACGCCTCGGCCAGTCAGGCGCCCACCGCCCCGGCTGACTCCGCGGCGGGCGCCAGCGCGAGCGGCGTCTCGCCCGATCATCCCAAGTTCGTGCCGCGAGACCGGGACCCCGCGCTCCTCAACGTGGACTCGGTGATCACGGCGCTGCAGCGCGACTACCCGGCCGAGCTCCGTGACGCGGGCATCGGCGGCCGCACCGTCCTGTGGATGCTGGTCGACGCGAACGGAAACGTGACGTCGACGCGCGTGCAGCGCTCCAGCGGACATGCCGCCCTCGACTCGGCGGCCATGCAGGTCGGCGGCATGATGCGGTTCCGGCCGGCCGACAACCACGGCCAGGCCATCGCGGTGTGGATCGCCCAGCCGATCATCTTCGAATCGAAGGCCCGGCGATCGACGTCCGACGCCTCGAGCGCCTCCGCGCCGGGAGCCGGAGACAAGGCCGAAGGCCGAAGCACGATGAAGAAGGTGGCGGGCGTCCCCGCCAACGCGCTCGTGCTGGTCGACGGCCGCCGCCTCACGAGGGAGAGCGAGCTCCGATCGTTGGACGCCGCCAACATCCAGTGCATCTCCGTGCTCAAGGGCGCCGCGGCCCGCGCGCTGTACGGCGATGACGCGCTCGACGGCGTCATCCTGGTGCACACGAAGGCGGACGCGGGAGGCTGCAGCAAGGGCTGACCGGGGCGCCGGCCGGGTCGAGACCGCGCGCGGGACCACGGGCGGAGGTGGCGGAGCCCGGCCCGGCGGCCCTGCGCCTCCCGGGCCGGCCCGGTACATTGTGGGCTCCGGCGGCCCGGGCGAGTCCGGGCCGCCCGCCGGGACCCGGCCCACGACAAGGAGCCCCGAGCATGCAGCCCTCGTCCGAGCCGAACGTTCGCAGGTGGCAGGTCCTCGGCGGCCTGTTTCTCGCTCTCGCGTGCCTCGTTGCCCTGGCCGCCTGGGGGGCGAGCCGTTCGGCCGCGGCGCGGGCCTCGATCCCCGGAACGGCGATCTCCAGACCCGGTGCCGGTGCGGGCGACCACTCCGTCGCCGGCGGCGCCCAGGATCCCCCCGCCTGCGACCCCGATAACGGCGGCCTGACGCTCCCGGACGGCTTCTGCGCCCTGGTGGTGGCCACGGACGTCGGCAAGGCCCGTCACCTGGTCGTGGCGCCGAACGGCGACCTGTTCCTGGCCCTGAACGGGAGTCCGGGCGGGGTAATCGCCCTGCGTGACACGGACGGCGATGGTCGGGCGGACGTCCGGAAGCACTTCGGGAACCAGGGCGGGACGGGCATCGCCCTGCGGGACGGCTGGCTGTACTTCGGCGCCGACGGAGAGGTGATGCGCTGGCCGCTCCAGCAGGGCGCCCTGGAGCCCTCGGGCCCCGCGCAGGCGCTGGTCACCGGCCTTCCGGCCCACTACCACGCCGCCAAGTCCCTGGCCTTCGACGGGCAGGGTCACATGTTCGTGAACATCGGCTCCCCGTCGAACAGCTGCCAGGAGAAGGACCGCGTGAAGGGCTCGCCCGGGATCGATCCCTGTCCCGCCCTGCAGACGCGCGCCGGCATCTGGCGCTTCGACGCGAACCGGCAGGGTCAGACCGAGGCGGACGGGCTCCACTTCGCCACGGGGCTCCGCAACACCGTGGCCCTCGCCATGAATCCCGCCGACGGCCACCTGTACGGCGTGGTCCACGGCCGCGACCAGCTCTACCAGAACTGGCCCCAGTACTACACGGCCGAGCAGAGCGCCGTGCTCCCCGCGGAGAAGTTCGTGCGGCTGGAACGTGGGGACGACTACGGCTGGCCGTACTGCTTCTGGAACGAGCTCGAGGGCCGCTGGATCCTGAACCCCGAGTACGGCGGGGACGGCCACAAGCAGGGCCGCTGCGCCGACCTGAACAAGAAGCCGCTCATCGGCTTCCCGGGCCACTGGGCCCCGGACGGGCTCCTGTTCTACACGGGCGAGCAGTTTCCCGCTCGGTACCGTGGTGGGGCGTTCATCGCCTTCCACGGCTCCTGGAACCGGGCCCCCGAGCCGCAGGCGGGCTACCGGGTCGTGTTCGTCCCCTTCCGAGAGGGCTCCCCCGTGGCCGCCGATACGGCCACCTTCGCCAACGGCTTCGCGGGCGAAAAGGTCGGTCCCGGAAGCGCCGCGCACCGGCCGGTCGGGCTGGCCCAGGGCCCCGACGGCGCCCTGTACGTGAGCGACGACCATGGGGGCACGGTGTGGCGCATCCTCTACCGCGGGAACGGATCCCACCGGTGAGCGGGGACTATGCCATACCCAAGCGCCGCGTGGAGGCCGACCTCAAGCTCCTTCACGAGGCGCCCTTCCCGGTGCGCCTCCACCTCGCGGAACGGGCCGCGCGGCACTCGGGGCGAGAGCTCCCCAGTGACCTCCTGAACGGGGAGGGGAGTTTCTTTCCGGTGACGATGCCCTCCGACGACCAGGTCCGACTCGTCCGCCGCCGCTCGGTCGTGTGGGCGGAGGTGGCCCGCGACGACGAGGAGGACGAGGAGGGCGGCTCGCCCCTGGTCTCGCCCGACGACCCGGAGTCGGCCACAGCACTCGTCCGCATCCAGTTCGAGGATGGCAGCCGCTCGGAGGGCGAGATCTGCTGGGTCCTCCCCCAGGGTCGGCGGCGCGTCCGCGACTTCCTGGACGCGACCGACACCTTCTTCCCCGTCAGCCAGGGTCCGCGCGTTCGCCTCGTCAACCCCGAGCGCGTCGCTCTGATCGAGCTGACGTGAACCGCGCCCGTCCGCGTCCGTCCCGACGTCAGAGAAGCCTGTGACCATGCCAGGAATGGACCGATTCATCCACGCCCTGTTCGAGGCGGGAGGCCAGAGACTCTCGTTCGCATCGGGCCAGCCCGTGACTCTCCTCGTAGGAGGCGAGGCGACGGCACTGGCCCAGGCGCCGCCCACGCTCGCGCAGCTCGAGGCCCTCCTGCTCGAGATCCTCCCGGAGGGAGAGGACGACCCGGCCGCCCCGGGTCGGTACGAGTTCGTGTACCGATCGCCCGCCGGATCCGTGGAAGTGCGGGCCTACAGGACTGGATCGGGCATCCGTATGCTCCTGGTGCCCGCGGAGAACGGGCCTCCTGCACCGGACGGGACCACCGGAGGGGAGGCGGCGGATTCGGCCGCGACGGGGCACTCCGACCAGGTCGAACCCGGGACCACGCCGGCCTCGAAGCCGGCCTCCACCGAAGCGCCGTCCGCCGCCAGCGCGGACGCCGCCCCGCCCGGGCCGCCGGCCGATGCCCCGCTGATGGAGCGTCTCTTCCACCGGATGGTGCGGAAGGGGTGCTCGGACCTCCACGTGTCGGCCGGGAACCCGCCGCTCTTCCGAAAGGACGGGGAGATGGTGGACCTGGGCGACGAGGAGACCCTGTCGCCGGCGCGCACCCTGGAGGTGCTGCTCGAGATCGCGCCCGTGCGGAACCGCGAGGAGTTCGAGGACCGTCACGACACGGACTTCGCGTACGAGATCCCCGGGCTGGCCCGCTTCCGCTGCAACCTCTTCCTGGACCGGCGGGGCGTCGGTGGCGTGTTCCGCCAGATTCCCACCAAGATCCTCACGGCCGAGCAGCTGGGCCTGCCCGCCGCGGTCCTGGAGCTGTGCGAGCTGGGCAAGGGACTCGTGGTGGTAACCGGCCCGACGGGCTCGGGGAAGTCCACGACGCTGGCTGCCATGATCGACCACATCAACGAGCGGCGTCGTGACCACGTCATCACCATCGAGGACCCGATCGAGTTCGTCCACGAGAACAAGCGCTGCCTCATCAACCAGCGCGAGGTCGGCACGCACACGGCCGGGTTCAAAGCGGCCCTGCGCGCGGCACTTCGAGAGGACCCGGACATCGTGCTGGTCGGAGAGATGCGGGACCTGGAGACCGTCGAGATCGCGCTCGAGACGGCCGAGACGGGCCACCTCGTGTTCGGGACGCTGCACACGAACACGGCGGCGTCGACCGTGGACCGGATCATCGACCAGTTTCCCGCCGACCAGCAGAATCAGATCCGCACCATGCTCGCCGAGAGCCTCAAGGGCGTGATCGCCCAGACGCTGTGCCGACGCAAGACGGGTGGACGGGTGGCAGCCCTGGAGGTCCTGCTCGTGAGCAGCGCCGTCTCCAACCTGATCCGGGAGGGGAAGACCTTCCAGATCCCCTCGATCATGCAGACCAGCAAGGGAGCGGGCATGACCACGCTGAACGACGCCCTGCTCGGCCTGGTCCGCGAAGGCACGGTCGAAGTGGAGGAGGCCTATCGGAAGGCGGTGGCCAAGGGCGAGTTCAGCGCCCTCCTCGAGCGGAACGGTTTCTCCCTCGCGGACGAGGCGGCCGGCTGATCAGTCCTCGAGGGCCGCTCGCAGGGCACCGGCCTCGACCACCGGCGCCGCGCACGCGAACTCCCGGCACACGTAGGCGCGGGCGCCCGCCTCCCCCGGTCCCATCTCCCTTGTGAACGGCGCGAGCCGGGCCACACGGTCTCCCTCCTCTCCGGGAGGCCGCAGGAGGAGGACGGCCCGGGGGCGATAACCTTCCCGGGCCACCTCCAGCAGCTCCCGGGTGCGCCGGGAATCGCGGGCGCCGGCCACCACGACCTCGCGCCCCGGGCCCAGCCGGAAGTCCGCGGCCAGGAGAAGCGCCGCGTGGGCCCCCGGGGCCTTCCGGAGCGCGCCCCCGAAGGCGCGCTCCACCGCCAGGGCCCGAGCCTCGAGCCCGGCCCGGCCCGTGAGGCGGGCCAGGCGGTAGCCGTTCCACGCCGCCACCGCGTTGGCCGACGGGAGCGCTCCGTCGTGGGCCTGCTTGCGCCGTACGGGCAGCTCCGATGCGTCGGCGGCCAGGAAGTAGCCGCCTTCTTCTCCGTCCCAGAAGTGCGCTGCCATCTCGTCGTGGAGCCGCAGCGCCTCGGCGAGCCAGCGGGGCTCCAGGGTGGCCTCGTACAGCTCGAGCAGCCCCCACACCAAGAAGGCGCAGTCCTCGGCGGTGGCCGCGATCCCGGCCTCGCCGCGGCGCCATCGGTGGAGGAGACGCCCGTCTGCGTCGCGCAGCGAGGCCAGCAGGAACTCCGCGGCGCCCGTGGCCGCATCGATCCAGCGCTCCTCGTCCAGCACCAGGCCCGCGCGCGCGAAGGCCGCCAGCGCGAGCCCGTTCCAGTCGGTGAGCACCTTGTCGTCCCGCGACGGCCTGGGCCGCGCCCCGCGCGCCCCGAGCAGCCGCTCCCGGATCCGCTCCAGGCGCTCGCGGAGCTCCTCCTCCGTCCGGCCCGACTCCGCCGCCAGGGCGGCGACGGGGACCGCCCCATGGAGGAGGTTGCGCCCCGTGAAGCTCCCGGTGGCCTCCTCGGTGTAGTTGCCGCGGCGCCGTGCGCCGAACGCTCGCCGCGCCAGGGCGGCGTCGGCCTCTCCCAGGGCCGCGTCCAGCTCCTCTACCGTCCAGGTGTAGTAGGCACCTTCCCCTGCCTCGCTGTCGGCGTCCTCCGCGGCGTGGAACCCCCCGGAGGCATCCCGGAGGTCGCGGAGCACGTAGGTGAGCACCTCGTCCGCCACCCGGGCGAAGTGGTCCTCCCCCGTGGCCTGCGCGGCCTCGAGGTAGGCGAGGGAGAGCAGCGCCTGGTCGTACAGCATCTTCTCGAAGTGCGGGACGAACCAGCGCGCATCCGTGGAGTAGCGGTGGAATCCGTATCCCACCTGGTCGAAGATGCCGCCGGCCCGCATTCGCTCCAGAGTCCGGGTCACCATCACCCGGGCGTTGTCCTCACCCGACCGATCGGCATAACGGAGCAGGAAGAGGAGCACGTGCGGGCTCGGGAACTTCGGGGCCGAGCCGAACCCTCCGTGGACGACGTCGAATCGGGATGCGAAGTGCTCGTAGGCCGCCTCCAGCTCCTCCGGCCCCGCCTCCGTACCGGGCTCCCCGCCCGAGATTTTGCGGAGAATGTCGGTAGCCCGATCCGCCTCCGAGCGCACCTCCTCCCGCCTCTCCGCCCACACGTCGGCCAGGCGTCCGAGAAGATCCAGGAGTCCGGGCCGCCCTCCGCGCCCCAGCCTGGGGAAGTAAGTGCCCGCGAAGAAAGGCCGGCCCTCGGGCGTGGCCACGATCGTGAGGGGCCAGCCGCCCTGGCCGGACATCGCCTGGCAGGCGGTCATGTACAAGTCATCGACGTCCGGCCGCTCCTCCCGGTCCACCTTCACGGGGACGAAGGAACGATTCAGGATCGCCGCCACTTCGTCGTCCTCGAACGACTCGTGGGCCATGACGTGGCACCAGTGGCAGGTCGAGTAGCCGATAGACAGGAACAGGGGACGATCCAGCCGGCGCGCGTCCTCGAAGGCCGCGGGTCCCCACTCGCGCCAGTGCACCGGGTTGTCGGCGTGCTGGAGGAGGTAGGGGCTGGAGGCGCCGGCCAGTCGGTTGCCGGCCGGCCGTGACGGATCGTCCATGCGTCCTTCGCCCTTCGCGGAAGTCTGCAGCGGAGAGAACGGGCGTCCCCGGGGGCTCCGGGCTCCACGACCCTCAAGATGCGGGCCGTCCGTCGTCGGGCCAGCGCACGCCCGTTGCCGTGATCGACCCGGGTGGCTATCGTCGGCGCCATGAGCGCTCGCGATGTCCTCCGCCGGGGCTCCGCCCTGCTCCTGGCCGGCCTCTTCCTGGCCGGCGAGCTCGGCTGGTCGGGGATCGACGCGCTCGCCTTCCACACGGACGTCGCCCATCACGCCGGCTCCCGGGGCGTGGCCGCTCCCGGAGCGGCCGGGGCCTCGGGCCTCACCCTCCTCACGGCACCGACGAGCACCGGCGACCACGCGGCCCACTGCGTGCTGGGGCTCACGACCGGGAGCGCGCGCGCCTCCGTCTCGGCGGCCCTGCAGATCCGGCTGGAGCCCGCCGTCACCCTGAGATCCGACGCCACCTCGTGCGCGCCGGGCCTGCGAACCGATCCCGGCACCCTGGCGCTACCCCGCGCGCCACCCGCGCCCACCGCCTGACGCACAACCCTCTCACAGACTGAAACGTCCCGCTTGGGGACGGCCGCCCGCGGGCGCGCCTCCCGGGCGGGCCGCGCGCCGCGCGCCCGAACAGGTCCCGGCGCGTGTCACGACGTCCCGGAGGTGGCCGTGTACGCTCCCCGATGGTGCCACACATCCATCGCGCTCGCAATCGCGACGGCCGGCATGATGTCGGTCGCCGTCCCGGCCGCGGCCCGCGGAGCCCCGGCGGAGCGGACCATCGGCACCGTGGCAGACACCATACCCCCCGGCGCCGCGGCGAGCCGTGACCGCGCGTCTCCGCTGCGGGTCACGCGCGCCGAGGCGATCGACAGCGCCCTGGCACACAACCCCGCAGTGCACGCGGCCCGGGAGACGGTGGCCGAGGCGCGGGCCCAGGCCGTCCAGGGCGCCGCCTTCCCGGATCCGAGCCTTCTCGGGGAGCTGTCGGGTCAGAAGAGCGTGTTCCGCCCGGGCACGTACACGGGCCAGGCGGTCGCCCTCGGACTCGACGTGCCCTTCCCCACCAAGATCCTGCTGGAGCGTCGGATCGGGCAGGCGGGGGTGGACGCCACGGGCTTCGGCTACCGCCAGCTTCGCCAGCAGACGGCCGATGCCACGGCCCGCGCCTACGACGCCCTCCTGGTCGCGGAGCTGTGGCACCGGCAGCTGGGCCAGGCGCTGGACCTGGCCCGCAGCTTCCTGGCCAAGACCGAGGCTCGCTCGAAGGCCGGAACCGCGCCCGGCCTCGACGTCATCAGGGCGCGCGTCGAGGTGGCCGCCGCCAGGAACGACCTCCTGGCCAACGGACAGGATCTGGCCGACGCCCGGGCGGAGCTCAACCGGCAGATGGGTCGACCGCTGGGCGCGGAGGTCGAGGCCGCCGACTCCCTCCTCGTGCCGGACACGGTGCCCGACCTGCAGGCGCTGGTGGCCCGCGCGGCCCTGTCCCGCCCGGCGCTGAACGGTCTCGACCGGGAGCGAGTCGGGGCGAGGGCCGCGGCGTCCCTGGCCCGGTCCTTCTGGCTCCCCGATCTGAGCCTGAGCTTCGAGAAGGACCTCTCGAACGACACGCCGAGCAGCTACACCACGGACCTCTCGATCAGCGTCCCCCTGTTCTTCTGGAACCACACCCGCGGGGAGGTGGCCGAGGCGTCCCACCGGGTCCGCGAGCTGGACGACAGCTACCGGGATGCCCGCGCCGCCGTCGAACAGGAGGTCAGGACGGCCTACACGGCCGCCATGACGTCGCGCCGACAGGCCCTGTATCTGCGCGACGAGCTCGTCCCCGAAGCCCGAAAGGCCTTCGAGATCGCGACCACGAGCTACGGCATCGGCGGCTCCTCCTCGCTGGAGGTCATCGACGCTCGCCGAACCCTGCTGGACATGGAGGGGCAGCTCGCGGACGCCCTCGGCGCCGCCAACGACGCCCGCGCGGACCTCGAGCTGGCGGTGGGCGTGGCCCTCGAGCGGGCAGGATCGAGCCGGGGCGCAGCCTCCGACACGACCGGCCGATCTCCTTCCACCGACGGCCCATCCCCCGACGCCGACGCGGCATCCCACGGCACCGACACGCTGCCCCACGGAGACTCCCATGAATGAGCCGTCCCGACCCACCGTGATCGCCCGATCTCCCGTGGACTGGCTCCGGCCCGGCGCCCGGATCCTGCTCGGAGCTCTCGCGGCCGGCGCGCTGGCGCTGGCGTCGGCGTGCGGCGGAGGAGCAAGCAGCGGCACTCCGGCCGACAGCACCCGCTCGCCTCTCACCGCCGCGCAGCGCTCGCAGCTGCACCTGGTCACCGTGGAGCCCGACACCTTCCGCGCCTCGGTGAGCACCACGGGAACCGTCGACTTCGACGGGGACCGGAGCACGCAGGTCATGGCCCCGATCTCGGGGCCCGTGAGCCGGGTGCTCGTGAGCCTCGGGGCTCGCGTGCGTCGCGGACAGCCGCTCGCCGTCGTGGCCTCGCCCGACTTCGCCTCGGCCGTGGCGGACTACCGGAAGGGCGTGGCCGAGGCCACCAACGCCCGGCGCATTGCAGACATGGACCGGAAGCTCTTCGCCATCGACGCGATCGCGCGGCAGGAGATGCAGGACGCGGAGACGCAGGCGGAGGCGGCGGAGGCGGATCGGGACGCGGCGCTCCAGGCCCTGGTGTCGCTCGGCGTCGACTCAATCTCGTTGGCCGCGGTGCGCCGCGGCGAGCCCGTCTCGGCCGCGGGCGCCGTCATCCGGGCCCCGCTTCCCGGGATCGTCGTGCAACGGCTCATCACGCCCGGTCAGCTGCTCGAGGCCGGGGGCACGCCCTGCTTCGCCGTGGCGGACCTGTCCAGGGTCTGGGTGCAGGCCAACGTGTTCGACACCGATCTCCCGAACGTCCAGGTGGGCGACTCGGCCGAGATCCGGCCGACCAACGGCGCCCAGGTCTTCCGGGGCCGGGTGGACAACGTGGGCGCGGAGGTGGACCCCGACACGCGCGCCACGTCCGTGAGGGTCGTGGCGGAGAACTCGGGGGCCGGACTCAAGCGCGGCATGTACGTCCAGGTCACGATCCTGGGGCGCTCGGCCCGAACCGGCCTGCTGGTCCCGTCCTCCGCCGTGCTGCGCGACGAGGACAACCTGCCCTTCGTGTTCGTGGCCGGTGACGACGGCAGCTACCACCGGCAGCTGGTCAAGCTCGGGCAGGAGGTCGGGGACCGCCGCGAGATCGCCTCGGGCCTCGAGCCGGGTCAGCGGGTCGTGGCCGAGGGCGCCCTGTTCCTGCAGTTCGCGGAGGCCCAGTGAGCACGCCCGAGCCGCCGGTGCCCCAGTCCTTCATCCACCGGGTCGTCCTCGCCGCCCTGCGTCAGCGATTCCTGGTAGGCCTGTCCGCGGTGCTCCTCGTCGGCATCGGGATCTGGTCCTTCCGCCGGCTGCCGGTCGACGCGTATCCGGACCTGTCTCCGCCGATGGTCGAGGTGGTGACCCAGTGGCCCGGCCACGCCGCCGAGGAGGTGGAGCGCCTCATCACGGTCCCGCTCGAGGTCGAGATGAACGGGATCCCGCACATGACGGTCATCCGCTCCATCTCCCTATACGGCCTCTCGGACATCCGCATGACGTTCGAGGACGGCACGGACGACTACTTCGCGCGCCAGCAGGTGTTCGAACGCCTGCCCGATGCCGAGCTCCCGGACGGCGTGAGCCCGGGAGTCTCACCGCTGTTCTCGCCCTCGGGGCTCGTGTACCGCTACGTGCTGGACAGCCACGACCGCTCGGCCATGCAGCTCAAGATCCTCAACGACTGGGTCATCTCCAGGAAGTACCGCTCGGTGCCGGGCGTGGCCGACGAGTCGGGCCTCGGCGGGGAGACGATGCAGTACCAGGTGCTGCTCGACCCGACCCGGCTGGCCGGCTCGGGGCTGTCCGTCGCCGACGTCGTCTCCTCGCTGGCCGGCAACAATGCCAACGCGGGCGGGGGCTTCTACTCCGAGGGCGGGCAGTTCTACTACGTGCGAGGGCTGGGGCGCATCCGAACGCCCGAGGACATCGGGAACATCGTGCTCGCGGATCGGCACGGCACGCCCGTCCTGGTGAAAGACGTCGGCAAGGTCACGATCGGCCACGCGCCCCGCCTGGGTCAGTTCGGCTTCAACGGCCGCAACGACGCCGTCGAGGGCGTCATCCTCATGCGCAAGGGGGCCCAGACTCAGAACGTGCTCCAGCGGGTCGAGGCCATGACGAAGGAGCTCAATGACCAGGTCCTGCCGAAGGACGTCAAGATCCACCCCTTCTACGACCGCAGCGACCTGGTCCACCTCACCACGCACACGGTCGAGCACAACCTGCTCCGGGGCATGATCCTGGTGGTGTTCGTGCTCATCCTGTTCCTGTACGACGTGAGGGCGGGGCTCATCGTGGCGGCCACCATCCCGCTCTCCCTGTTCTTCGCCTTCATCTGCCTGGACCTCCGTCACATCCCCGCCAACCTGCTCTCCATAGGGGCCATAGACTTCGGCATCCTCGTGGACGGCGCGGTGGTCATGGTGGAGAACATCCATCGACAGCTGGCCCTGCAGCAACCCGAAAAGGGCCGCCTCCGGGACGTCATCGCGGCCGCGGCGGCGGAAGTGGACCGTCCGATCTTCTACGCGGTGGCCGTCATCGTGGCGGGCTTCCTGCCCATCTACGTGTTGCGGGGGCCGTCCGGGAAGCTGTTCCGGCCCATGGCCGACACCACGATCTTCGCGCTGCTCGGATCGCTGGTGCTCGCCCTCACCCTGCTCCCGGTGCTGGCCTCCTGGCTGTTCAAGCGGGGCGTGACCGAGCGCCGGAACCCGATGATGGCCTGGCTGCGAACACACTACGAGCGCTCCCTGGACTGGTGCCTGGCGCGGCCGTGGACGACGGTGGCCGTCTCGAGCGCCGCTTTCGCCGCCTCGCTCCTCGTCCTGCCCGCGATCGGGGCGGAGTTCATGCCGCACCTGGACGAGGGGGCCCTGTGGGTCCGGGCCACCATGCCCTATACGATCTCCTTCGAGGAGTCCTCGAAGATCGTGCCCCGCATCCGGGCCATCCTGCGCTCCTTCCCGGAGGTGACGGACGTCGGCTCCGAGCACGGCCGGCCCGACGACGGCACGGACCCGACCGGCTTCTTCAACGCCGAGTTCTACGTGGGGCTCAGGCCGTACGACAGCTGGCGGGGGAAGATCCACACCAAGCGGCAGTTGATCGCCGCGATCAACAAGAAGCTGTCCGTGTTCCCGGGGATCATCTTCAACTACACGCAGCCCGCGGAAGACGCGGTCGACGAGGCCGAGACGGGGCTGAAGAGCGCGCTGGACGTGAAGATCTTCGGACCGAGCCTCGACACCCTGGAGGCGAAGGGCAAGGAGATCCGCCACGTGCTCACGCGAGTGCGGGGCATCGACCACGTGACGCTCGTCCAGGAGCTCGGCCAGCCCAGCCTGGCGGTCGAGATCGACCGGTCGAAGATCGCCCGCTACGGCCTCGACGTCGCCGACGTAAACGACCTCATCGAGTCGGCCGTGGGCGGCGTGCCGGCCACCTCGGTGGTACAGGGCGAGCGGCTGTTCGACCTGGTCGTGCGCCTGGAGCCGCAGTTCCGCGGCAACGCCCGGCAGATAGGCAACATCCTCATCGCCACTCCGGACGGACAGCAGGTCCCGCTTCGCGAGGTGGCCGACCTCAGCGTGACGCGCGGGGCGTCGTTCATCTACCGGGAGGACAACGCGCGCTTCATCGGGGTGCAGTTCTCGGTGGACGGACGCGACCTGGCCGGCGCCGTGGCGGACGCCCGCAAGCAAGTAGCGTCCGCCGTGACCCTCCCTGCCGGCTACACGGTGAGCTGGGGCGGCGAGTACAAGGAGTACACGGCCTCGAGGCGGCAGCTGCGCTTCGTCCTGCCCCTGACCCTGTTCCTCATCTTCCTGCTGCTGTTCGCCCTGTACAGCAACTTCAAGTTCCCGGCGATCACGGTGCTGGGCGTGGTGCTGTCAGCGCCGATCGGGGGGCTGCTGGCCCTGTGGGTGACGGGCACGCCGCTGTCGGTGAGCTCGGGCATCGGCTTCCTGGCCTTGTTCGGGGTCTCCGTGCAGACCGCTGTGGTCTACATCTCCTACGCCAACGAGCTGCGGAGAGGGGGGACGGGGATCTTCGAGGCCACGCGGGAGGCGGCCATCCTGCGGCTGCGGCCCATCATGATGACGGCGCTGGTGGCGGCCCTCGGCCTGCTGCCCGCCGCCCTTTCGACCGGCGTCGGGTCGGACTCGCAGAAGCCGTTCGCGCTGGTGATCGTCGGAGGCCTGCTGTCGCGGCTGTTCATCAGCGTCCTCCTCATGCCGGCGCTCTACCTGCTGGTGGCGCGGCCGGGGGACCGGCTGGAGGTGTAGGCGGGTCGGGCGGGATTGGCCCCCCAGGACTCGAACCTGGATTACCGGCTCCAAAGGCCGGGGTCTTGCCGTTAGACGAGGGGCCACCGGATACCCCGGCGGTGATCGGTCGACCGCCGCCGGCTCCAGGAAGAAGGCTGGCGTCGCGGAAGCCGTGCCGCAAGCGCGGCGGCCGCGGGCGACGCCCCGGGCACGCGCCGCGTCCCGTGGCTCCGCGCGGGCGGCTCCCGGCTAGGCGGGTCCCAGAGTGTGCAGGACCGCCACGTCCGGCCGGCCCTCGAACCGCTCCGCGGCCTCGTCCCGCTCCGCCTCCCCGTGAAATACACCGAACAGAGCCGCCCCGCTTCCGGAGAGGAGCGCCGGTCGGGCCCCCGCCTCGTGGAGCTCGGCCTTCCAGCCGGCCAGCACGGGGTGGCGGGCGAACACCGGCGCCTCGAAGTCGTTGACCGCCAGTCCGTCGAGCTCCTCCCAGGAGGCGAGCCGATCGGCCGACGGCAGGAGGAAGGCGCCCCCCGGACCGTCGTCGCCCCCGCCTCCCATCTCCGGAAGAGCCGGCGCCTCCCCGGTTCGGGCCGTCGCTGCGCGGTCCTCGTCCAGCCACCGGTACGCCTCCGCCGTGGCAACGGCGAACTCCGGAACGAGGATCAGGACCGGGCGCGGAGGCGGCGCCGGCAGCGGCAGGAGGCGGCGACCCCGCTCCCATCCCAGCGCCGCCGGAGCGTCGGCCAGGGCGAAGGGCACGTCGCTTCCGAGCCGCCCGGCCAGCGACATCAGTCGGGCCGCCCCCAGGGCCTCTCCGCTCATCGCCTCGAGCCCCCGCAGCACGGCGGCCGCGTCCGCGCTCCCGCCCCCGAGCCCCGCCCCGGCGGGCAGCCGCTTTCGGAGCAGGATGTCGAGCGCCGGCTCGTGGTCCAGGGCCCGGTAGTAGGCCTCGGCCGCGCGCCAGCACAGGTTGGTCTCGCCCCGTGGCACGGGCTCCCCCCGCCGCATCGGGCCCGCGAGAGGTCCGGGCTCCTCCTCCACCGTGAGCCGGATGCCGGACGGGCCGGGCGCCAGCTCGACCTCATCGCGCAGCGCCAGGCGCAGGAAGAGGGTCTCGATGACGTGGAAGCCGCTCGCTCCCGTCTCCAGGACCCGCAGGCGCAGGTTCACCTTGGCGTGCGCGGCCACCCGCACGGGCTCAGGCACCGCCCACCGCCCCGTGCCGCCGCGCGCGCTCGTCGTCCGCCCGGCTCGAGGCCTCCTCGACGGACGCCTCCACGATCTCCTCGCTGTGCTCGACCTCGCTCCAGCGCAACCCCAGCCGCCACAGCTGCCAGAGCCCCAGGAGGGTGATGGGTACGAAGGTGAGGATGTGGTACGTGGTCGCGAAGGCGACGATGCGCGTCGCATCCACCCCGTAGGCACGCAGCCCTACCCGCGCCGCCGCCTCCAGGGGCCCGAAGAAGCCCGGGCTGGACGGGATCGCCACCGCGAACCCGACCAGCGCCTGCACGAGCACCGCGCCGGTAAAGCCGGGGCGCTGGATGCCGAACGCGAGCATCCCGCACCACATGGAGGCCGACAGGCACAGCCACACGGCGACGGACCAGGCCACGGCCCGCGCCAGGATCCATGGATGGCTCACGATCCTGAGTCCGCGCACGAACGTCGCCAGGAGCGAGCGCAGCTTCTCGTAGAACCGGTCGGGCAGCACCCGTCCCGCGGTGGCCTCGAACACACGCACGGCCACGCCCGGGTAGCGCACCATCACCCAGATTCCCACGAACCCCACCCCGAACACGGCCGCCGCCCCCAGGGCGATGCGCCCCAGGAGCGGAACGTCCAGGAGCCCTGAGCGGGCGTGGCCCGGCAGAAGCAGGACCAGCACGAGGAGGGCCGTGAGCGTGAGACCGTCCAGGACGCGCTCGATGACCAGGGAGCCGAACGCCGCTCCCGCCTCCACACGCTCGACCCGGGACAGCGCCAGGGCCCGCGCGAACTCCCCGAGCCGGACCGGGAACACGTTGTTGGCCATGAAGCCGATGCAGACGGCCGCGAACCGGCCGTGGAAGGAGGTGCTCGGATACTCGGGCAGCAGCAGGACCCGCCACCGGAAGGCGCGGAGCGGGAAGGCGGCCGTTGCGGCGACGACCATGAGGGCGAGCCAGCCCGGATGGGCACCCCGCACCAGCGCCAGCACGCTGGCCGCCGACACGTCCCGCAGCGCCCAGGCCAGGAGGAGGACCGAGATGACGAGGCCCAGGAGCACCTTGCCGCGATGCTTCCTCAAGGATCGCCTCTTCCGGCGGCGCCGTCGTTCACGACCGACCGACCCTCAGGCCCCGAACCGGCGCGCGTCGTCCACCAGCCGCCGCATGTCGCGCACCGCCGCCTCCATGCCCGTCAGCACGGCGCGGCTCACGATGGAGTGGCCAATGTTGAGCTCCTCGCACTCCGGGAGGGCGGCCACCGGCGCCACGTTCTCGAACGTGAGGCCATGACCGGCGTGCACCGCCAGCCCCGCCTCCCGGCCGCGGATGGCGGCATCCCGCAGTCGACCGAGCTGCCGCGCCCGCGCCTCCGAGCCGACGGCGTTGGCATACTCGCCGGTGTGGAGCTCCACGGCATCGGCCCCGAGCTCGGCCGAGGCCGCGATGACGTCGGGGTCGGGATCGATGAACAGCGAGGTGCGGATCCCGGCGGACGCCAGGCGATCGAGCGCCTCGCGCAGACGCTCCCGGCCTCCGGGCACGTCGAGGCCGCCCTCGGTGGTGACCTCCTCCCTGCGCTCCGGGACGAGCGTGGCCTGCATCGGCTGCCAGCGCTCCGCCAGGCTCAGGATCTCATCGGAGGCGGCCAGCTCGAGGTTCACCACGGTGCGCACGGTCCCGAGGAGGAGCTCCACGTCCCGTTCCTGGATGTGCCGTCGGTCCTCGCGCAGGTGGACCGTGATGCCGTCCGCTCCTCCGAGCTCGGCCAGCACCGCCGCCCGCACCGGATCGGGCTCGTCGGTGCGGCGCGCCTGCCGGACCGTGGCCACGTGATCCACGTTGATGTACAGCCGCACGAGTCCCCGCTCCTCCACGCTACCCCCTCGCCTGTGTCCCTAAGCCCCGGCGTCGTCTCTCGGGGCCAGCGCCGCCCGAATCGCCGCCGCCCGATCGGGCGCGAGGTCCGGGCCGGCCAGCCGCAGGAGCTCGTGGGCCAGGGCCCGATACAGCTCCCGTCGCTCTCCGTCCAGCACCTCCAGGTGCCGGCGGACCGTACCCGCGTCGCCCCGGGCCACCGGCCCCGTGAGTCCTCGCCGCACTCCGCCGCGCGCCACCGCCTCGAGGGCGGCCCGGGCCAGCGGGAGGAGGGGCTCCACATCCGGGGCGGCGTCGGGTCCGACCGACGCTCCGGATGCCGCCCTCCGCAGCTCATCGGCGGCCACGCCCAGGCACGCTACCAGGAAGTTGGAAGCGAACACGGCCGCCGCATGGTAGCGGGCGTGCTGGTCCGGAGCCAGGCGAAGCGTGCGGCCCCTCAGGGCCTCGGCGAGCTCGGTGGCGCGGCCCACCGCCGCGGCATCACCCTCCAGCCCCCACGTGACGCCGACCAGGGCCGCTCCGTCCGGCCGATCCACCACCGTCAGCGGATGCCACGCGGCCACCGCGAAGCCGACCTCCCGCAGGGGCGAGAGGATCGACGCGGGGTGGACGCCGCTGGTGTGGAGGGCCACCCGGTCGGGCGGCTGCCGCGAGCCCGAGGCGCCGCGGACCACGGCCCCGTCCGCCCGGCCGGGTGCGAACGCTTCCGCCCGGACCCGCACGGCGGCTTCGAGGGCGTCGTCCGGCACGCAGAACACGACGGTCGCCGGGGCGGGACGCCGCGGCTCCCGGCCCTCGAGCTCGACGTGCGTCCCCGGGGCGTGGGCTTCCAGCGCCTCGACCAGGGAGCGTCCCATGCGGCCCCGGCCCACGATGGCCACGGTGCCGCCCACGGGTCCGCGGGCCCCGCTCACGCCCCGGGCGTGGTCACGCCGCATCCTGACGAACGACGCGGACTCCCTCCTGGCCCTCCCAGCGTCCCACGACCGCCTCGGGCACGCGGGCCACCAGCACGATCTCCGTCCCGTTCTGCTCCCGGCTCAGTACCTCGCCCTCTCGGTAGGCCTCGGCCAGCATCCGGCCGTCGGCGACCGGCACCACCAGGCGCACCGTGGTCCGAAGGGCGCGGATCCGCTGGCGCAGCAAGGCGCGCAGTGGCTCCAGCCCCTCCGCTTCCTCGACCGTGGTCATGACGTGGGGTCCCATGAACGCGGCCGAGCGCTCGCGGAGCGCGGCGCGGCGGGTCGATCCGAGCCGGTCGACCTTGTGGAACACGAGCAGGACTCTGGCGGGGTCGGCACCCATGTCGGCCAGCACCTCGTCCACGGCCTGCGCCTGGTGCTCCCAGTTCGGGGCCGATGCGTCGATGACGTGCAGCAGGAGGTCGGCCTCGCCCACCTCCTCGAGGGTCGCCCGGAAGGACGCCACCAGGTGGTGAGGCAGCTTGCGGATGAAGCCCACCGTGTCGGTGACCAGCGCCTCGTAGCCTTCTCCGAGCTGCACGGCCCGGGTGGCGGAGTCCAGCGTGGCGAACAGCCGGTCCTCCACGAACAGGTCGCTCCCCGACAGGGAGCGCAGGATCGATGACTTCCCGGCGTTCGTGTAGCCCACCAGGGCGACCTGGAACGCCGTCCGGCGCGCCTTGCGCTGCGTGTCCCGGGAGCGGGCGATCTCCTCCAGGCGGCCGCCCAGGCGCGCGATGCGCCGGTCGATGAGCCGGCGGTCCGTCTCCAGCTGCTGCTCGCCCGGACCCCGGGCCCCGATGCCGCCGGCGGTCCTCGACAGGTGGGTCCACATCCGCTTGAGCCGCGGACGCATGTACTGGAGCTGCGCCAGCTCGACCTGGAGCTTGGCCTCCGCCGTGCGGGCGCGCAGAGCGAAGATGTCGAGGATGAGCTCCGTGCGGTCCATGACCCGCACCCCGATCCGCTCCTCGATGGCGGAGCCCTGGGCGGGGCTGAGGTCCTCGTCGAACACGATCAGGGTGGCGCCGCGCTCGCGCGCCATGCGGGCGAGCTCTTCCAGCTTTCCAGTCCCGATGTAGGTGGCGGGATGGGGTGCCTCGAGTCGCTGGACGAGGGCTCCCACGACGGCCGCCCCCGCCGTCGTGGCCAGCCGGGCGAGCTCGGCCAGGTGCTCGTCCACGAGCTCCTGGGAGCGGTCCAGGGGTGGCGCGCCCACCAGGAGGACGCGCTCGGTCGGTTGTTCGACGTCGATCATCGAGTCGGGAATCTACCTCCCCCGTGCCTCGGGTGTCGTGCGCGAACGCCGCCGGAAACCTGGGCCCGCGGCCCCGTGTGGGGACGCCACGCCCGGTCCCGTGGCGGCGTTCGGCTTCCCGTATCCCTACCCTCCGCCGCCGGACCGGGTCCTGTCCCCGGCGTCGGACTCCGACGCCTCGCCGCGCTTCCTCAGCTCGGCGATTCGCCGCAGCCGCCGCGCCAGCTCGGCCTCCTCCCCCCGGTTGCCGGGCACGTAGAAGCGCCGGTCGGCCAGGACATCCGGCAGGTACGTCTGCGGGGCCACGCCCTCCTGGAAGTCGTGGTCGTACGCGTAACCCTCGCCGTAGCCGAGGTCCTTCATGAGGCGAGTGGGAGCGTTTCGGATGTGGAGCGGGACCGGCTCGGCGGGCGTGTCGCGGGCGGCTCGCCTGGCCTCGCCGAAGGCGCCGTAGATGCGGTTCGACTTGGGTGCGGCGGCCAGGTAGGAGACCGCCTCGGCCAGGGCGAGATCCCCCTCCGGCGAGCCCAGGAAGTGGTAGGCATCCCGCGCGGCCAGGGTCACCTGCAACGCACGCGGATCCGCCAGCCCGATGTCCTCCGACGCCATGCGCACCATGCGGCGCGCCAGGTAGAGCGGGTCCTCCCCGCCCTCCAGCATGCGGGCCAGCCAGTAGAGGGCCGCGTCGACGTCCGAGCCCCGGACCGCCTTGTGCAGGGCCGAGATGAGGTTGTAGTGCTCCTCGCCGCTCTTGTCGTAGCGGGGAAAGCGGCGCTGCAACGCGCCCTCGACCTCCTCCACGCCAATGGCACCTTCAGCTGCGGCGAGCTCGGCCGCCGTTTCCAGCGCGTTGAGGGCGCGGCGCGCGTCCCCATCGGCCGCTTCCGACAGGCGGCGGAGCGCCTCCTCCTCGATCGACAGGCCGCGGCCGCCCAGGCCGCGCTCCGCATCGTCCAGCGCCCTCCGGCACAACACGGCGATGTCCGAGGGCGAGAGCGCCTCGAGCACGAACACCCGGGCGCGGCTCAGGAGCGGACCCACCACCTCGAAGCTCGGGTTCTCGGTCGTGGCCCCGATGAGGGTGACCGTTCCCGCCTCCACGTGCGGGAGGAAGGCGTCCTGCTGCGCCCGGTTGAAGCGGTGGATCTCGTCCACGAACAGGATCGTGTCGCAGCCCGTGGCGCGCTTGCGGACCCGGGCCTGCTCGATGAGCTCCCGGACGCGGGCGATCCCCTCCGTCACCGCGCTGAACGGCTCGAACGCGGAGTCGGTGGCGCGGGCGATGATCCCGGCCAGCGTGGTCTTCCCGCAGCCCGGAGGGCCCCACAGGATGAGGCTGGGCACCCGGTCGTGCTCGATCAGCTCGCGCAGCGGCCCGCCCGGGCCCACCACCTTCTCCTGCCCCACGAACTCGTCCAGCGATCGGGCCCGCATGCGGGCGGCCAGCGGCGCGCCCGGGTCGACGGACCACGGGCCCCGCGCGGAGGCGCGGTCGCCCGGCACGGGCGCACGGCCCGGCGCGCCGCCCTCGGGTCCGAACAGGCTCGGCTCGTCGCTCATGCCCGCCCCTCCTCGGTCGGAGGACCGGCCAGGAGGCCGCCCATCTCTGCGTATTCCCTGGCCAGGTCGAGGAGGGACTCGCGCTCGTTTAACGCGGGATCCTCGATCACGGTGGCGTGGAGCTCGTCGAGGAGCACGCCCATCCCGGGCCCCGCCGCGACCCCGAGCGCGAGCAGGTCGTTGCCATCCACCGCCAGCTCGGCGCGGGTGAGGGGAGCGTGGGAGAGGAGCTGGGCGTGGACCCGTCGCCACAGGAAAACCAGGTAACGCTGGCCCTCCGTGGCTCCCGCCGAGCGCGCCGTGGCGGCGTGCAGCCGGAGGACGTCCCGCACCGTTTCGCGTCCCACCTCGGCGATCCACTCCCGGACCTGCGCATCGGAATCGGTGGGGGCCGGCACCGGTTCGTAGGCCCGCAGGAGGTGGGCGATGCGATCCGTGTCGGAGTTGGAGAACTTGAGGCGCTCGAGCACGACCCGTGCGCGCGCGCCCCTCTCCTCGGGATCCTGTGCGATCGCCAGGAGGAGACGGGCCACGCGCAGCCGCGCGCGCGCAGCGGGCACCGCGTCGACAGCCCCGAGGTCGAGCTCCCAGCGCGGGTCTTCGACCGCCGCTTCGGCCAGCTCCGGGTACCACATGGCCAGGATGCCGTGTTGGCGGTACAGGTGGAGCGCGGCCGAGGGCGCCGGTCCTCCCATGATCTTGAGGAGCTCCTCGCGGACCCGCTCGGCGGACAGGTCGCGGGTCCCCGGCACGGCCTCGTCCAGGGCGCGCTCCGTCTCCGGTTCGATGTCCAGCCGAAAGCGACCTGCGAACCGGAGGCCGCGCAGCACCCGAAGGTAGTCCTCGGCGAAACGCGTGGCCGGGTCCTCGACCGCCCGAAGCCGCCGCCGCTCCAGGTCCTCCCTGCCGCCGTACGGGTCCCGGAGCTCACCCGTCGCCGGACGCCACGCCAGCGCGTTGATCGTGAAGTCCCGCCGCGCCAGGTCCTCCTCGAGCGAGTCTGCGAACTCGATGACCGCGTGACGGCCGTCCGTCTCCACGTCCCGGCGGAAGGTGGTGACCTCGTACATCACGCCGTCCGAGGCGATCACCCCCACGGTGCCGTGCTCGATCCCGATCGGTACGGTGCGCCGGAAAAGGGAGCGCACCTCCCGCGGCCGGGCGTCCGTGGCCAGGTCCCAGTCCGCGCGGTGATGCCCGGCGAGCTCGTCGCGGACGGCGCCGCCCACGGCCCACGCCTCGCGGCCACGCTCCTCGAGCCGGCGGGCGACCTCGAGCAGGCCCTGCGGGGCGTCGAGGTCCATGGAGGTCACCCGCAGACCACGCTACCGCCGTTCACGTTCACGATCTCGCCCGTGATCTGGCGTCCCAGGTCGCTGAGCAGGAAGACGATGGGACCGGCGACATCCTCGACGGTGGCCACCCGCCGCAGCGGGATCTCGCCCAGGATCTTGTCCATCGCCTCCGGGTCGGCCCCCTCCAGGATCGGGGCGCTCATGTCCGTGTCCACCCACCCCGGGGCCACCGAGTTGACCGTAATGCCCTCCGGTCCCAGCTCGCGGGCCAGCGACTTGGTGAAGGAGATGATGGCTCCCTTGGTGGCCGCGTACTGGTTGTGATACGGCTCGCCGCGCTGGCCGGCCGTGGAGGAAAGGAGCACCACGCGCCCGCCCCGGCCCATGCGCCGCACGGCCTCGCGCGTGCTCAGGAAGATGGAGTCCAGGTTGACCGCCATCATCCGTCGCCACTCGGCCATCTCGAGGTCCCGGATCGGAGCGTCGTCCACGTTCCAGATGCCGGCGTTGCCGACGAACAAATCGAGTCCGCCCAGCTCTCCATCCACCCGCTCGAACAGCGACTCGACTTCCTCCTCGCGCGACAGGTCGGCGGCCTGTCGGAAGAAGG
>Ga0307440_1000002_pt1 | contig 108191 bp, 102 predicted proteins | sample SalMarWE160410MG_FD_202150 | JGI IMG/M metagenome (GOLD analysis project Ga0307440, IMG submission 202150) | Salt marsh sediment microbial communities from the Plum Island Ecosystem LTER, Massachusetts, United States - WE1604-10 | ecosystem: Environmental > Aquatic > Marine > Intertidal zone >...
CGGCCCAAGTCGGGGACATGGAGCGCCTGAACTGCCTGTTGGTGCTGAGCGTGGCGGATATCGCCGCCGTCGGGCCGATGATCTGGAATGAATGGAAGGGTTCGCTGCTCGAGGAGTTGTACCGGGCCACCGAGCTGCAGCTGATGGATTCGGATGTGCGCAGCAAGGCCCTGAAGATGCGGGTCGAGACACGGGTGCAGAGCCTGTTGCGTTCGGTTTCTACGACGGAACGGGCCGGGATTACGGCGGCCTGCGACATCCTTCCCGAGCGCTGCATCATGCAGTTCGAGGTCGACCGGCTGCGGCCGATCACTACCCTGATTGCCCGTTCGGGGGATGGCCAGGGGGTGGATGTCGATATCGATGCAAGGCGTAACGAATCACGCCTATTGGTGCTCGCCCACGAAAGGGAGGGCCTGTTTGCCGGCCTGACCGGCGAAATAGCGGGCGGCTTTATCAACGTGGTTTCGGCACATGCCTATGATCTCAGCGACGGCCGGGTGCTGGACGTGTTCCGCATCCAGACCCCGGAGGGGCGCGCGTTGACGATTCCGAGCGATCTCGAAAAGCTGATGCAGCGCATCAGGGCTTTAATCGAGCATCCGTGGGAGATCAGTCCGCCGGCCGTGCACCCGCCGAGAATCCATATCCTGATGCGTCATGTACCTGTGCTGGCGCAGGAGCTGCCGACCGCCTCCACGCGTCATACTGCCATTGAAGTAACGGCGGCCGATCGTCCGGGCCTGCTGGCACAACTGGCCTATGCCATCTATCAGGCCGGTTATCATCTGCGCGGAGCCAACATCTCGACCTTTGGCGAGAAGGTGGTGGACGTGTTCTTCCTGCAGCGCCGCGATGGCAATAAGCTGGCGCCGGCCGAGGTCGAGTCGTTGTGCATGGCCCTGGTCGAAACCGCCCGGCTGGCGAGGGACGCATGAAAAAGCACTGGTGGAGACGGAAGCGCCGGCCGATACCGCAGAGCCAGGGGTTCGTGCTGGCCCTGGGCGGAGGTGGCGGCCGGGGATTGGCGCACCTGGGCGTGCTGGATGTGCTGGAGCAACACGATCTGCGTCCGCGTGCCATCGTCGGCAGCAGCATCGGATCGCTGTTCGGAGCCATGTATGCGCTGCAGCCGGATGCCAAACTGGTGATTGAGCAGGTCACTGCTTTCCTGCGCTCACCGGCCTTCGCCGAGTTGAACCTGCCGGTGATCGACGGCGCCGAGGTCGAGGATCAGTCCTGGCTGTCCGCGCTGACAGCGGCGGCCCGACAGACAATGCTGTTCACGCGCGCCGCCACCGGCATCGCTGTTGGCCGGGTCGAAACCCTGGTCAGCGTGGTTCGTACGCTTTGTGAGGACAATGGTTTCGACGATCTGATGATCCCGATGCATATCTGTGCCGTATGTTTTCCCAGCGGCGAATGCCGTGTGTTCGATGATGGCGATCTGGTGCGTGCCGTGGCGGCGAGCATGGCGGTGCCCGGCGTGTTCGAGCCGCTGCTGATCGACGGGGAGAAGTTCGTCGATGGTGGTCTGGCCTCCGAGGTTCCGGCGCGTGAGGCGCGCCTGGTGGCCGACAACGATGTGGTCGTGGCCGTCAATGTCGGCGCCCGCCCCGATCCCAATTTCGAGCCGAGCAACGTGCTGAGCATGCTGGACTGGTCCACGCGTGTGAAGGCGCTGTACCTGCGCCGTTTCGAGAAGGCGCAGGCCGATGTACTGATCGAGCCGCTGGTTGGCTTCCGCCAGTGGCACGATTTCTCGCGCGTGGAGGCGGAGATCGAGGCTGGGCGCCAAGCGGCGCTGGAACAATTGCCGCTGCTGCACCAGATGCTGGCCCGATGACGGGCGGTGGCTGGCGCCTAGACAATCCGGTGCAGGTGCTGAGCCTGCTCGGCTCGCTGATGATCCTGATCGCTTACGCCATCACGGTGCATCTTCCGGCACGCAGGCGACTATACTGCTCCATCAGTCTGGCCGGCGGCATACTGCTGCTGATCGTGGCGCTGATTTACCACAACCTGGGGCTGACGATGCTGGAGGTGGCCTGGATCGCTATCAACCTGTGGGGTCTTTGGCATGCGCGCACCGCTGGGGCCTCCGGGGCCGCCGATGTACGTTGATCGTGCCGTGGTACTGGCGGCGGGGCTGGGCACGCGCCTGACGTGGCTGACGCGCGAGCGGCCGAAGGCACTGATGCACGTCGGCGATGCCACGGCCATCGAGGCAGTGATACGAAGGCTCGCCGCTCAGGGTATCCGCGATATTGCCATTAACCTGCATCATCAGGGTGATGCCATCACCGAGGCTCTGGGATTTGGGGAGCGCTTCGGCGTCAGGCTGGTGTACAGCCGCGAGGAGAAACTGCTCGACTCGGGCGGTGGCGTTCGCCAGGCCCTCTCGCTGCTTCCGGGCCAGGGCTTGGTGGCCGTGCATAACGTCGATGTGCTCAGCAATGTGCCGCTGCGGCGGTTGGCGACCCGGGTGCCGCCGGGCGGGGCCTGCCTGGCGCTGGTGGCCAATCCGCCACACCATCTCCAGGGCGATTTCGGCCTTGAATCCGGGCGTGTGGTGCTGAAAGCCAAGGGCAACAGTTTTACCTTCGCCGGCATCTCGGTGTTCGATCCGGCAGTCTTCGCCGATTGGTCTGCTGCGGTGTTCTCACTGTCGTCGGTTCTGGAACGGCTGCTGGCCGACGGCCGGCTCGCCGGTTACCGGCATCAGGGGATGTGGCTGGATATCGGGCGTCCGCGCGACCTGTTCGCGGCATCGCGCTACCTGCATACCTACCCGGCATGAATTGGCGCTACCGCATCGCCGGCCTGGCATTGGGGCTGGACGAGGATGAAGCGGCGCTGCCGGCCACGGTGGCAACGCTACTCGACCTGCCGTCGGCAGCGATCCGTGAGTGCCGGGTGGTCAGGCGGGCGCTCGATGCCCGCCGCAAATCCGACATCCATTTCGTTTGCACCCTCGAATGCGTCAGCGGCCAGGCCGCGCCGGAGCCGCTGCCACCACAGGTTACGCTGGTCAGCGACTCGGTGCTGGATGTATCCCGGCCTGATGCGTTTCCGCTGGCGCTTGCATCGGGAAAGGAGCGGGTGGTGGTGATCGGCGCCGGCCCCGCCGGGCTGTTCGCGGCGCTGGCCCTGGCCGAGGCCGGTATCAACGTGACATTGCTGGAGCGCGGCCAGCCGGTGGAGGTGCGCATGCGTGACATCGGCCGGCTGCGCGCGCACGGCGAGCTGGATGGCGAGAGCAACATCTGCTTCGGCGAGGGTGGCGCCGGCACCTACACAGACGGAAAGCTGTATACGCGCATCAAACATCCGTTCGTGCGCTGGGTGCTGGCCACGTTCGTGCGTTTCGGTGCGGCACCGGACATCCTCGTCGATGCCCATCCGCATCTGGGCACCGATCGCCTAGTGCATATCGTGCGCGAACAGCGCAAACATCTTCTGCATCTCGGCGTCGACTACCGTTTTGGAGCCCGCGTCGTGGCCGTCGAAATGCGGGATGGGGCGGCCGCGGGCGTCGTCCTGGCCAGCGGCGAGCATATCGAGGCCAGCGACGTGGTGCTGGCCATCGGGCATTCGGCGCGCGACACCTTCGCGCAGCTGCTGCATCAAGGCCTGCCGATGCAGGCCAAGGATTTCGCCGTCGGCGTGCGCGCCGAGCATCCGCAGGCGCTGATCGACGCCATCCAGTTCGGACGCATGGCCGGTCATCCGAAGCTGGGCGCGGGCGAATACAGCCTGACGCACCAAGTGGAGGATGTGCATTCGGGCCGGCGCGGTGTCTATTCGTTCTGCATGTGTCCGGGCGGCATCATCGTGCCGTCGCCGACCGAGCCCGGCATGATGGCCATCAACGGCATGAGCAACGCCAAGCGCTCCAGCCCCTTCGCCAATGCCGGCGTCGTGGTGCAGGTGACGCAGGCCGATCTGGATCGCCATGGGGTGGCTCCGGGGCCGTTGCGCGGCATCGAATTACAGCGCGAGCTCGAGCGACGTGCCTATGAAGCGGTGTCCCGCCCGTATGCGGCGCCGGCCATGCGCCTGACGGATTTCCTGACAGGAAAACCCTCCGGCAGTCTGGCGCCGACGCGCTTCCGCCCGGGTGCCGAACCGGCCGATCTGCATGCTATCCTTCCCCGGTGGCTGACCCGGCCGCTGGCCGCCGGCCTGAAGGGCTTCGATCAAAAGATGCGTGGCTACGTCACAGACGAGGCCAACCTGCTGGCGGTGGAGTCGCGTACCAGCTCGCCGGTGCGCATCCCGCGTGGTGCGGACATGCAGAGCGAGGGTTTCAGCCGGCTATATCCGGTCGGCGAGGGTGCAGGCTACGCCGGCGGCATCGTCAGCGCCGCCGTCGATGGCCTGAAGGCCGCCGAGGCGATCATTGCTCGGCGGGGATAGGAGGCAGTAGCGATGCACGTGAACATGAATACATCGACCATCATGTGGGGGCTGCTGTTCGGCTCCATCGGCGTCGGTTTTTTCACTTACGGCAGGAAACAGCGCAAGATCGTGCCGTTGGTGTCGGGCATCGTGCTGATCGCCTATCCATATTTCGTGACCAATCCCTATGCCGAGGCCGGCATCGGCACAGTGCTGATGGCGGTGCCGTACTTCGTCCGCCTCTGACTGCGCGAGGGAAGCCGAATGTACGTTGTGATTTTTCGCGCCAAGGCCGGAACCTGGGTGCCCAGTATCTGGAAACGGTGCAACGTATGCGGGACACCGCGATCAGCCAGTTCGGGTGCATTGAGTTTCATTCGGCCACCGAAGGCCGGGACGAGGTTGCCCTTTCCTACTGGCCGGACGAGGAGAGTATCCGGGCCTGGAAGGCCCACCCCGATCATATCCTGGCCCAAAAATCTGGCCGCGAGCGGTGGTATGAATCGTACTCCGTGCAGATCGCACAGATAGGCCGCGAATATCGGAGGCAATGAGGCCGATGCCAGGCGCCGGCCGGTGATTGATTATTTCTCGACCAGGACCATGTGCTGGCCGCCGTCCCTGGGTTCCACCGACAATACCTTGTAGCCCTGCTCCTCGCAGGAGCGGGGTACGTTCTCCAGTGGCTCGCCGTCGTTCAGCAGTACCTCGAGCTGCTCGCCTTTGCCGAGCTTGGCCAGCATCAGCTTGACCTTGACGAAGGTCATCGGGCAGGTCTCGTGGGTGATATCGAGAAAGTGTTTCATCGGGCTCTCCTCAGATGAAGATGATGTGGGCGTCTTCCGAATCGTTCAGGAAGGTGGCGACGCCGACAACGTCCTGCACCTCGTCGATCAGGTCCTCGCGCTCAATCTCCAGGATGTGCATGGCCATCTCGCAGGCGACAATGCGTACCCCGAGCGCGTGCGCGGCCTCGACCAGCTCCGGCAGCGTGGCCACATTGTGCTGTTTCATCATGCCGGTCATCAGCCTGGGGCTGGCGCCGAGAAAATTCAGGCGGGACAGCGGCATGTTCTTAAAACCGCCCATCAGGAAATTGAAGGCGCGGGCCAGTACGCTCTTGCCCATGGCAACGCGTCCCTGGTTCTTTTTCAGGGCGTTTAGGCCCCAGAAGGTGAAGAAGATCGTCACCTGGCGGTTCGTGGCCGCAGCACCGGTGGCGATGGTGAAGGCAGCGATCAGCTTGTCGAACTCGCCGGAGAAGCAGACGATCGATATGTTTTTCTTGTCTTTTTTGACCTTCCTGTCGGCCATGCCACGCTCCTTGTCCCGGGCGGCGCCGGGGACGGCGAGGCATTATACTGGCAAATGGTAAAAGGAACCACCTACGCGCCAAGGGGGGAAGAGGAGCGGGCGCATGTTGCCTGCGCGACTACTCTTCCGGGCGCATGCGGATGTAGCCGGTAGGGCATTCTTTGGCGCATATGCCGCAACCCTTGCAGTACTCGAAATCGAATACGTAGTGAGAGCCGTCGCTGGCCAGCTCCACCGTCTTCAGCACCGCATTGTCCGGGCAGTAGTTCCAGCAGTTGTCGCAGGCCAGGCAGTTGCCACATGACAGGCAGCGATCCGCCTCGCCGAACACTTCACCCTCGCTTAAGCTGCCGATGATCTCGGCCTGGTCGGTGCGTTCGGCAACCTTCAGTTTTGGCGGTTCGGCGCGCGCGGCCGGGGTGAAGTAGTTCAGGTTCAGCGCCTCGACATCGATCCTTTCCCGGGACTCATCCGGCAGGGAGCGCTTATCCAGCATGGCGGCAATGGCGATGGCGGCCTTGCGTCCGTCGCCGATGGCGGCGGACACCGTGCCCCGATCGCCCCGGGCATCGCCACCAGCCAGCACGGTCGTGCGTCCCTGCAGGCGGCCCCATTCGTCGGGGTGGAAGTAGGGCTGGTGGTCCAGAAGCTCTTCCAGGCCGGCCGGATCGACGATCTCGCCGATGGCCGGGATTACCATGTCCGCATGCACGACCCGTTCCGTGCCCTCGAAGGCGATGCGTTTTTTTTTGCCTCCGGCGCCGGGAATCTTCTTCAGCCTGGCGATCTCGACCCCCGTCGTCTGTGAGCCGCGCATGATCAGGCGCTTAATCGTGTGGTGGGGGTAGAACACGATGCCTTCCTCGACCGCCTCATCAAATTCACGCGGCACCACGTTCAGTACGTCGTCCGGGTCCGTGTCCGGGCCGGGTAGGCCCGAGGCGGTGATGATGGAAACCTCGGCGACCCCCGCACGCTTCATGATGCGGGCCAGATCCACCGCGGTGTTGCCGCCGCCATGGATGACCACGCTGGCTGGCTTGGGGATGGAGCCGAGATCGATCCATTCGCGGATCATGTGCAGGCCCTCGTGCAGGTCGGGGGGCGTGGCGCCGTCGACATCCCAGCCGTGCGACTGCTGGCAGCCGGGGGCGAGGAACACGGCATCGTACTCGGCCTCGAGATCCTCCAACGCTACGTCCCGTCCCAGCTGCTGGCGCGGCCTGAACTCGATGCCGAGCGCGAACAACCGTTTAAGCTCCGCGTCGACAACGTCGCGCGGCAGGCGCGTCATCGGGATGGCCGAGCGCAGCAGGCCGCCCGCCTCCGGCAGGGCATCGAGCACGCTAACGGCAAAGCCGCGCCGGATGAGCTGGTAGGCACAGGACAGGCCGGCAGGTCCCGCGCCGACGATGGCAATGCGCTCTTTGCGGCTGCCCTTTTTGGCCAGCCACGGGTAGGCCCAGCTGTGCTCGATCGCCGCATCGCCGACGAAGCGCTCCAGATCGTGGATGGCGATCGCCGTATCGAGGCTGCCGCGGTTGCAGGACGTCTCACACGGATGCGGGCAGACGCGGCCGGTGATCGCCGGCAGTGGATTGGCGGCAACCAGCTCTTCCCATGCCTCCTGCAGCCGGTGTTCCTGGATCTTGGCGATCCAGGCCTGTGCATCCTCGCCCGCCGGGCAGGCATCGTGGCAGGGGGCGCAGCGATGCTGATGGAACGGGGCTTCGACCCGCCAGGTTCCGGTCTTGAAGGCCAGCGAACTTCCGGGTTCGGCCCAGGCGCCGCGCGTCATCACGTGCTTCTTGGCGGCGCTCATGATACCAGCCCTCCGCGGCGCACCGTATCCGCCTCCTCGCTGTCGAGAGGATCGGCATGATCAATGGCCAGGCCGTAGGTGGAGATGTTGTGGTCGGCCAGCGCCTGCAGGTGCTCCCGCTCCTCCAGGGCGCGCGGATCGTCGCTGAACAGGTGGCGGAACCGTCCCTGGGTCTTCAGGTAGTCGACCACCGGCCTCGGCTTGTGCAGCGGCATCACCTCGGTGACCTCGCCACGCTCCAACTCGATGATCGGGAATAACCCTGTCTGCACCGCCAGGCGCGCGATCTCTATGGTCAAGGCGCCGTCGTGACCCCAGCCGAGCGGGCAGGGGCAGTGCACCAGCAGGAAGGTCGGTCCCTCGATGTCGATGGCCCGGCGCACCTTTTTGCGCAAATCGGCGGGATAGGCGACCGAGGTGCTGGCGGCATACGGAACATGATGGGCGGCGATGATCGACACCAGATCCTTCTTCAGGTGGCGTTTGCCCATGCGCGCCTTGCCGGGAGGCGAGGTGGTGGTGCGCGCCGCATGCGGGGTGGAACTGGAGCGCTGGATGCCGGTGTTCATGTAGGCCTCGTTGTCGAAGCAGACATAAAGCACGTTGTGGTTGCGCTCCAGCATGCCGGAGACCGCCTGGAAGCCGATGTCGAAGGTGCCGCCGTCGCCCCCGAAGGCCAGTACCTTGCTCTGCCGGCCCTGGGCCTTCAGCGCCGCCTCGATGCCGGAGGCGACGGCGGCGGCGTTCTCGAATACCGAGTGTATCCACGGCACGCGCCACGCCGACTGCGGCCAGGGCGTGCTGAACACCTCCAGGCAGCCGGTGGCGTTGGCCACCACCACGTCGGGACCTGCGGCCTGCAGCACCAGCCGTGCCCCCAGTGCCTCGCCACAGCCCTGGCAGGCACGGTGCCCGGATTCCAGGCCGCGGAAGCGCGGCTCGATCGCGCGCAGTCGTTCGATGTCCTTAATCTCGATGGTTTCCGATGGTGTGGTCATATCAGCGCTCCCCGGCCGGCAGTTTTTGCAGTTGGACATCGAATATCGAGAAGGCGTCGCGGGCCGGCTTGGAACTGGCCTTGAGGATGCGTTCCAACAGATCCAGCGGCATGTCGCGCCCGCCCAGGCCGGCGGCGTAGTTGTACACCTCCGGTGGCTGCGCCATGCGTGACAACGCTGCGCGCACCTCAGCGCCGATGATGCCGCCGGCGCCCGGCGACAGGGCACGCTCCAGCACGATCAGCTTCTTCACACCCTTGCACATCCGGCGCAACTCGTCCTCGGGGAAGGGGCGGAAGCAGCGCAGGGTCAGCAGCTTGATCTTTTCTCCCTCGTATTGGGCCATGGCCTCGCGCAGGGTGCCCAGCACCGAGCCGATGGCCAGGATCGCCGTATCGGCGTGCTTCGCACCCTCCTCCCGGATCAGACCGCCGCTGGCACGCCCCGAAATCGCCTGCCAGTCCTTGTCGGCGGCGACGATTTCGTCAGCTGCCTTCAGCATGGCCCGGTGATGCGCATGACGAATCTCGGTGAAGTAGTCCGGGGTGACCAGGGTGCCGAGGGTGATCGGCTGCTGCGGGTCGAGGGTGCGCGAAAAATGGAAGGAGGGAAGAAAGGCATCGACCTGTTTCTGCTCCGGCAGGTCGATGATCTCCAGCGTGTGTGTCAGCGTGAAACCATCGACGCAGACCATCACCGGCAGCTCGGTGCGCTCGGAGATGCGGAAGGCCTGCACCGTCGTGTCCACGGCTTCCTGGTTGCTGCTGCAGTACAACTGGATCCAGCCGGCATCGCGCACGGCCATCGAGTCCTGGTGGTCGTTCCAGATCGAGATCGGGGCGGATACGGCGCGGTTGGCGCAGGTCAGCACCATCGGCAGGCGCATGCCGGCGATGTTGTACAGCACCTCGGCCATCAGCAGCAGGCCCTGGGAGGAGGTGGCCGTGTAGGAGCGTGAGCCGGCGGCGACGGCGCCGAGCACCACCGAGGCGGCCGAAAACTCGCTTTCGACGCTGACCATCTCGCAGTCCAGCACACCGTCGGCAATCAGTTTGGAGATGTTTTCGACGATATGCGTCTGCGGGGTGATCGGGTAGGCGGCCACCACCTGCGGGCGGCACTGGGCCACGGTCTTGGCGATGGCCTGGGAGCCTTCAAGCGCTTGCTGCAAGTCGATCCTCCTTCCACAGCCCGGCCGGCACCCTGTCGGCTGCCAGCTCCACCAGCTGCTTGTTCTTTTCCAGCACTTCGCCCTTGAATCGCTGCTCCAGCGCATGCACGAGGCTTTTGTGCGGCAACAGCCCGGTCAGCGTCAAAAAGGCGGACAGCAGCGGCACGTTGGGGACGTCCTTGCTCACCGTTTCCAGCGCCATGGCCGTGGCCGGCAGCGTCACCGTCGGCTTCCCGAGCTGCTTCGACATCTCGTCGGACGAACGGGTGGAATTGAGCAGGATGGCGCCGCCGGGCAGCAGGCCGTCGGTCAGGCCCGGTTCATGCAGCAATGTCTGGTCCTGGATAATCAGATAGGCCGGGTGCAGCACCTGATTGCGCCGGGAGATCGGCACTTCGGCGATGCGCACGAAGGCGACCACCGGTGCCCCCCGGCGTTCGGCACCGAAGGCCGGAAAGGCCTGGCATTGCAGGCCCGAATCGGAGGCAGCGATGGCCAACAGATAGGCTGCGACCACGTTGCCCTGTCCGCCTCGGCCATGAATGCGGATTTCAATCATGAAGATGGCTCCCGTGTTGGTGCTGCTGGATGGATGTCATCCCGTGCATGAGTGTAGACGGCATTGATGCAGGTTGCATCGTCCTGGGGGAGGAAATATTGCGTCGGATTTTGCTGTTCCACCCTGTTCACGATACAATGCGGCGCTTTATTGGGGGTTGCGTCCATGCATGAGCCGATGTTCGTCGAGGCGCTGACATTTGATGATGTGCTTCTGGTGCCGCAGGCCAGTTCCGTGCTGCCGAAGACGGCCGATGTCTCTTCGCAGCTGACCCGCAACATCCGCCTGAATATCCCGGTGGTATCGGCGGCGATGGATACCGTCACCGAATCGCGCACGGCGATCTGCATGGCGCAGGAAGGTGGCATCGGTGTGATCCACAAGAATTTCGCCCCGCAGGAACAGGCCGCTGAGGTGCGGCGCGTCAAGCGTTACGAGGCGGGCGTGGTGCAGGATCCGCTGACGGTGACTCCGGAGCACACCCTGGCACAGGTGCGCGAGCTATCGCTTCAGAACGGTTTCTCCGGCTTTCCGGTACTGGATGCCGACGGCAAGCTGTGTGGCATCATTACCAATCGCGACATCCGTTTCGAGAGCGACGCCGATTGCCTCGTCAGCCAGATGATGACCCCGCGCGACAAGCTGGTGACGGCGGCGCCGGGCACGGCGCTGGATGCCTGCAAGCAGCTGTTCCGCGAGCATCGCATCGAGAAACTGCCGGTCGTTGATGCTGATGGCTATTTGCGCGGCATGATTACGGTGCGCGATATCGAGAAGTCCACGGCCTTTCCGAACGCGGTACGCGACAGCTACGGGCGGCTGCTGGTGGCGGCAGCCATCGGTGTCGGCGAGGCGGAGCTGCAGCGTTTCGAGACTTTGCACGCCGCCGGTGTCGATGCCGTGGTGGTTGATACCGCGCATGGCCATTCGAACGGTGTCATTGAGCAGGTGCGCGAGATCAAACGCCGTTATGCGGATATCGAGATTATCGCCGGCAACGTGGCCACAGGAGAGGCGGTGCGCGACCTGATCAAGGCCGGCGCTGACGCGGTCAAGGTCGGCATCGGCCCCGGCTCGATCTGCACCACGCGCATGATTGCCGGCGTCGGCGTGCCGCAGCTCAGCGCCATCGTCGAGTGTACCAAGGCCGCTGCCGGCTCCGGCGTGCCGATCATCGGCGACGGTGGCATCAAATTCTCCGGTGATTTCGCCAAGGCCGTGGCTGCCGGCGCCGACACCTGCATGTTCGGCTCGATGCTGGCCGGTACCGATGAGGCGCCGGGGGAGAAAATCCTGTACCAGGGCCGCGCCTACAAGTCGTATCGCGGCATGGGCTCGCTGGCGGCGATGAAGAAGGGCAGCAAGGACCGATATTTCCAGGGCGATGTTGACGAGGCGATGAAGCTGGTTCCGGAGGGCATCGAGGGGCGCGTGGCCTACAAGGGAGCCCTGTCCGATATCCTGCACCAGCTGGTTGGCGGCCTGCGTGCGGCGATGGGCTATGTCGGCGCCGCCGATGTGCCCGAGATGCACAAGAGGGCGAAATTCGTGAAGATCACTGGTGCCGGCCTGCGTGAAAGCCATGTGCACGACGTGGCGATCACCGAGGAAGCTCCCAATTATAGGCTCGACTCCTGACCTTCTGGCCGATAGGAACAGGGTATTCACCACTGAGGACACAGCGGTCACGGAGAATATTGGCAATCACTCGAGGCATATGAATGTCGGATGGCCTCGGCGGGGCTAGCAATGTTGGTTGGCAACTTGAATTGCATCCTCTGAATCTCTGTGCTCTCGGTGGTTAAAGGATTTCATATCGATGGAAAAGATTTTGATTCTGGACTTCGGCTCGCAGTACACGCAGCTGATCGCGCGGCGGGTGCGCGAGGCCAAGGTCTACAGCGAGCTGCATCCGTGGGACATGTCGGAAGCGGCGATCCGCGAGTTCGATCCATCCGGCATCATCCTGTCCGGTGGTCCGAATTCGGTGTACGAGGCCGAAACGCCGAAGGCGCCGCAAGTGGTGTTCGAGCTCGGCGTGCCGGTGCTGGGCATCTGCTACGGTATGCAGACCATGGCCGCCCAACTCGGTGGCGCGGTGGAGACCGGCGCCGTGCGCGAGTTCGGCTATGCAGCGGTGCAGACCAGCAGTCGGACAGCGCCTGCGATAGAGGTTATCGAGGACCGCGAGGGCGCTTCGATGGAATCGGTGGTGGTCGAGTCTGCGTTACTTAGGGGAATCAAGGACCGCGAGGGTGATATCCTCGATGTCTGGATGAGCCACGGCGACAAGGTGACCGGGCTGCCGCCGGGCTTCCATGTGATCGCCCACAACGACTCCACCCCGATCGCCGGCATGGCCGACGAGCAGCGGCGCTTCTATGCGCTGCAGTTCCATCCCGAGGTGACTCATACGCATCAGGGCAAGGCGATCCTGACCCGGTTCGTGCACGAGATCTGCGGTTGCGGACAGTCGTGGACGATGCCGAACTACATCGACGAGGCGGTGACGCAGATTCGCGCCCAGGTCGGCGATGAGGAGGTGATCCTGGGGCTGTCCGGTGGCGTCGATTCCTCGGTGGCGGCGGCGTTGCTGCACCGTGCCATCGGTGACCAGCTGACCTGTATCTTCGTCGATAACGGTTTGTTGCGCCTGGGCGAGGCCCAGCAGGTGATGGCCACCTTCGCCGAGAACCTCGGTGTCAAGGTCGACCACGTCGATGCCAGCGCCGAGTTCCTGGGACACCTGACCGGCGTTAACGATCCGGAAGCCAAGCGCAAGATCATCGGTCGCGAATTCGTCGAGGTGTTCCAGAGAGAAGCGAAGCGGATGCCGAAGGCCAAGTGGCTGGCGCAGGGGACGATTTATCCCGATGTCATCGAATCGGCCGGCTCGAAAACCAAGAAAGCGCACACCATCAAAAGCCATCACAATGTCGGCGGCCTACCCGAGACGCTGCACCTGAAGCTGTTGGAACCGTTGCGCGAGCTGTTCAAGGATGAGGTGCGCGAACTCGGTGTCGCCCTCGGCCTGCCGCGCGACATGGTGTACCGTCATCCGTTCCCCGGGCCTGGGCTGGGCGTGCGCATTCTCGGCGAGGTCAAGCGGGAATACGCCGATTTGCTGCGCCAGGCTGATGCGATCTTCATCGAGGAACTGCGGGCCTCGGGCTGGTATGACAAGACCAGCCAGGCCTTTGCCGTGTTCCTGCCCGTCAAGAGCGTCGGCGTCATGGGTGATGGCCGCACGTATGAATGGACGGTAGCCTTACGGGCGGTTCAGACGCAGGATTTCATGACAGCGCACTGGGCCGAGTTGCCGCACGCGTTGCTTGCCAAGGTATCCAACCGTATCATCAACGAGGTTCGTGGCATCAATCGCGTCGTCTACGACGTCACATCAAAGCCTCCGGGCACTATCGAATGGGAGTGAATCCCTCCAAGGAGAACATGGATATGAAACGGTTTTACATCGGCATCGCCGCGGTGCTGCTTCTCGCCGCCTGCAGCCAGCAGGGCAAGCAAGCGTCGGATCATGGCAAGCTCAAGCTCGACAGCGATGCCAAGAAGAGCAGCTATGCCATTGGCATGAGCATCGGCCATTCATTGAAGAGCAGTGGGGTTCCTGTCAACGTCGATGCCTTCGTCGCCGGTGCCCGCGCCGAGATCGAAGGCAAAAAGCCGCTGCTGGACCGGAAGGCCGCGCTGGAGGCGCGCCTGGCGTTCATGCAGAAGCAGATGGCGGTGAAAGCGGCCAAGACGAAGAAGACCGGTGAGGCGAACGAGAAGGCCTCCGAGGCCTTCCTGGCCGCCAACAAGGACAAGCCTGGGGTAAAGACCACGGCCAGCGGCCTGCAGTACAAGGTGCTTCGGAAAGGCAAGGGTCCGAAGCCGAAGGCCACGGACACCGTGACGGTCAACTATCGCGGCACCCTGATCGACGGCACCGAGTTCGACAGCTCCTACAAGCGCGGCGAGCCGTCGACGTTCAAGCTGAACCAGGTGATTCGCGGCTGGACCGAGGGTTTGCAGTTGATGCCGGTTGGCTCCAAGTACCGCCTGTTCCTGCCTCCCAAGCTGGGCTATGGGAAGCGTGGCGCCGGCGGCGTCATCGGCCCGAACCAGGCGCTGATCTTCGATGTCGAGCTGTTGAAGATCGACCATCACAAGAAGAAATAGCGATGTTCAGCAGACTGACCGAGAAGTTCGGGCAGATCACCGACCGTCTGCGCGGCGCGGCGCGGGTCAACGAAGCGGATCTCGACGCCACGCTGCGCGAAATGCGTATGGCGCTGCTGGAGGCCGACGTGGCATTGCCGGTGGCCCGCAAGCTGATGGACGAGGTGCGCAGCCGCGCCCTCGGGGCCGAGGTGGCCAAGAGCCTGCAACCGGGGCAGGTGATCATCAAGATCATGCACGATGCCCTGGCCGACATCCTCGGTGGCCAGCGGCGGGATCTCGATGTGTCGGGTATCCCCTCGGTCATCCTGCTGTGCGGCCTGCAGGGTGCAGGCAAGACGACGACAGCCGGCAAGCTGGCCAGACTGCTGACCAGCCAGGGGAAGAAGGTGGCAATGACCAGCGTCGATGCCACGCGTCCTGCGGCGCGCGAACAATTGCAGGTGCTGGCCGGCCAGGTCGACGTGCCGTATCTGACCGGTGACGGGAACGATCCGGTGGCCATGGCCCGCTCGGCGCTGTCGCAGGCCAGAACCGGTGGCCATCACGTGCTGATCCTGGATACAGCAGGCCGTCAGGTCGTCGACGAGACATTGATGCACGAGATCCGTGCCGTGCAGGGTGAGGTCGGGGCGGCCGAGCGCCTACTGGTGCTCGATGCGATGACCGGCCAGACAGCGCTGGCGGTGGCCGAGCAGTTCCATGCAGCCGTCGATCTGACCGGTTGCATCCTGACCAAGACCGATGCCGATGTGCGCGGCGGTGCGGCGCTGTCGGTGGCTTACAGCACCGGCGTGCCGGTGCGCTTCGTCGGTACCGGCGAGAAGATCGAGGCCTTCGAGCTGTTCGATCCACAGCGCATGGCCGGGCGCATTCTCGGCCAGGGCGATGTCGTTGGTCTGGTCGAGAAGATCCAGTCCACGGTCGACCGCGAACAGGCCGAGAAGATGGCCAAAAAGGTCAATAAGGGCGCGTTCGACATGGGCGATTTCGCAGAGCATCTCGACCAGGTGCAGAAGATGGGCGGCATGGCCTCGATGCTGAAGATGATGCCCGGCATGCGCCTTCCCGAGGAGGCGTTGGGAAAAATCGACGACAAACCGATGCGCCGTATGCACGCCATGATCGGATCGATGACGGTCAAGGAGCGCAGCCATCCGAAGCTCATCAACGGCAGCCGCAAGCGCCGCATCGCTGCCGGTTCCGGCACCACGGTGCAGGAGGTCAACCAACTGCTGAAGCAGTTCGCACAGATGCAGTCGATGATGAAGAAGATGAAGGGTGGCAAGGGCCGGCGCCTGATGGCGCAGCTGGCCGGAAAGATGGGCGGCATGGGTGGCATGCCGGGGATGTAATCGATTCCTGTCGAACTATGAGGGGGCGCGGTGCGCCCCTTTTTCGTGCGCTAGCCGCGCTGCGGGTATTCGGCGAAGGTCGGGATATCGTCGCCCTGACAGGACCATACGGCGCGCGAATCCCAGAAGATGCGAGCTTCCGGACGGATGCCCGGATCGGAATCCAGTGAGCCCGCCGGCACGAACGCCATACCCATCTCCCTGCGGATGCGTGGCAGCTGGCTGCCGCAGCGGGTGCAGAAGCAGGTGGAAAAGCGCTGCGCCTCCGGCAGCTTGAATTGCCCGAGCAATTCCTCGCCCTGGATCCAGCCACCATCCGTCATCTTGACCATGATGTTCGAGGCATGCCCGGTGCCCGTGGCCTTGCGGCAGCGGCCGCAGTGGCAGTGATAGAAGCGCACCGGCTCGCCGCTGATTTCGTATTGCACACCGCCGCACAGGCAGCCTCCGCGTAGATTCACCTCTGACACCCTTGCCTCCTTGTCGATCCTTTCCGGTCGCTGTCACAGCCTACAAGCCCCGACGACAGCGGCAAGTCGGGTGCAGATCTCCTGGCCACCCATGGCCATGCCCGAGGCCGGTTGCACTTCATTTCTACTGTTCTTTAATAAAACAAACGCATATTTTCTATTCAACGCCGTTGCGGAGATCGCCGCACGCGAGGTGCCTGTCATGCCGAAGGCCGCCATCGTCCAGTTGCCGTCCGTGGTTCTTGATAAAACCGCAACCATCCGGCGTGCCGTTGAGGCAGCGACCGAAGCTGTCGGCAATGGTGCCCAGCTTATCGTGTTTCCCGAGGCTTTTATTCCCGGCTATCCCGCATGGGTTTGGCGCCTGCGGCCGGGAAGCGACTGGAACCTGAATGAAGAGATTCATGCGCGCCTGCTGGAGAATGCGGTCAACCTCGAATCCGACGATCTGGCGCCTTTGTGCGGGATCGCGAAAAAGCATGGCCTGACCATCGTCTGCGGGATGGATGAGCGCGAGGGAAATCCAGGCCGGGCGACGCTGTACAACACGGTTGTGATGATCGGTCCGGACGGGCAGGTGCTGAACCGTCACCGCAAACTGATGCCGACCAACCCTGAGCGTATGGTGTGGGGATTCGGCGATGCTACCGGATTGAAGGTCTTGGATACGCTGGCCGGACGCCTCGGCACCCTGATCTGCTGGGAGAACTACATGCCGTTGGCACGCTACGCACTCTATGCCCAGGGCATCGAAATCCTTATCGCCCCGACCTACGACTGTGGCGATACCTGGGTGGCCAGCATGCGCCATATCGCCAAGGAAGGCGGCTGCTGGGTCATCAGCTGCGGCAGCGCGCTGAAGGCATCGGATTTTCCGGACGACTTTCCCGGCAAGTCCGGCTTGTATCCGGATACGGACGAATGGATCAATCCGGGAGACTCGGTAGTCATCGCGCCGGGCGGCAGCGACATCGTTGCGGGGCCGTTGCGTGGAAAGCAGGGCATCCTGTATGCCGACATCGATCTGGCGAGAGTATCCATGTCACGCCGCAATCTTGACGTCGTCGGCCACTATGCCCGCCCCGATATCTTCCAGCTGCACATCAATACGGATGCCCAGGACCCTGCCGATTTCAAATGAAGCGATCATCGGGCTCTGTCGAGCGCGGCGGCTTGTCTGTCACGGATCATACGCATATGCCAAACGGGATGGACCCGGGCACTGGGCGGAGGTCATCACGGTCGCATCGACACCTGTTTCGATCATGTAGGGATCATGCATGTGCTATGATATGTACGCCGCATACCACGATAACAGGAGGTTGAATCGATCTAAACGCCGAAGGAGGTCGAAACTCATGGAATGGAGTGATGATCTGTCGTTGGGAAATGATTTCCTTGATAAGGAACATAAGGGGATTATTCAACTGGTCAACGGGCTCCTGGATTATCGGGATGGTACCGTCGAACCGAACAACAAGTTCTCCCGTCTACTGTCAAATCTGAGAATAGAGATGGCTCAGCACTTTGTGGATGAGGAGCGCCTGATGGAGCAAAACGGCTGCCCCAATCCTGAGTTAACCGAACATGTAAATGACCATGTGCTCATGCTGTTGACACTGGCAGAAACCCGTTTCATCCCGAAAGAGGAAATACTTAACCAGACGATTCCGAATCTCAGTGAAAAGCTGGTCTCGCATATGGCCGAAATGGATCAGGCCTACGCCCTCTATTTAAGCCCAACAACTTAACTAACATGAAGACGTTCGGTGGAGGCTCCAATCGGATTCGAACGAACGGGCAGGAATGGTCATATACCGTCGCTGGCGAATGCGCCTGACGGTACTTGCCAGTTTCGGCGCGGCATGTCGCCATCGTCGACGCCAGGACGGAAATTTGCCCCGAAAGGGCCTCGTTGTGCCTTGCGGGCGCGGGCGCTCCCGTCTATAGTGCGCCGCCCTGAGATTGGATTAGAGGTATCAGACATATGGCGACAGTTATTCGTTTGCAGCGCGGTGGCCGCAAGAAGCGTCCGTTCTACGCGGTCGTGGTGATGGATTCGCGCAACCGCCGCGATGGTGCGTTCATCGAGAAGCTCGGTTATTACGATCCGTGCCGTGAGCCGGAGGTCATCGAGCTGGATCTGGAGCGCGTAAAGTCCTGGACCGACAAGGGCGCGCAGGTGTCCGAGCGCGTCGCCAGCCTGGTCACCCTGGCGGGCAACCCGGACCGCGCGGCTGAAGCCCAGGCCAAGATCGAGGCCAAGAAGAAGGCCGAGGAAGCTGCAAAGAAGAAGGCTGAGGCTGAAGCCAAGGCGGCCGAAGAGGCTGCTGCCGCTGAAGCCAGCAAGGAAGCTCCGGCCGAGGAAGCCGCCGCAGAGGCCACCGCTGAAGAGGCCAAAGCCGAGGTCGTTGAAGAGACCGCGGCCGATGAAGCCGTAGCTGTGGAACCTGCCGAGGAGGCACCGGCTGCAGAGGCTACCACTGAAGAAGCCAAGGCCGAGGTTGTTGAAGAGACCGCGGCCGAGGAATCTGCCGCAGAGGCGCCGGCTGAGAAGCCTGCTGCCAAGAAGGCTAAGGCCAAGCCCGCTGAAGAGGCTCCGGCTGAGGAAGCGGCTGCCGACGAGGAAGCCTCCGACGCCTGACCGATTTCTTGAGGTCGGCGGCGTGCAATCGCCCCACGGGCTGCAGGGCGCGCTGACCATCTATTCACATACCCGGCCTGCCATCGGCATCGCCGGGTATTCTTTTTGGTATATCGGAAAGAATCTGGAATCGGCAAAGATGTTTGAGGTGGAGCGCTGCTGGCAGCATGGCAAGCGCCTGCTGGCGAAACTGGTCGGTGTCAATGGTGCCGATGCTGCGGCGACGTTGAAGGGCGCGGCCATCTGGGTGGATGCAGCCGAGGTGGAACTCGACGCGGATGAATACCTGTGGGCCGATCTGATCGGTTTTGAGGTTATCGATGTAACCGGGCGGCTTCTGGGTCATGTCGTCGGCCTGCAGGAATACGGGGCGCAGGACATCCTGAGTGTGCGCACGCCCGAGGATGCCATGCCCGCGGGGGAATGGCTGATTCCGTTTGTCGACGGCATCGTGCAGCGGATCGATACCGATGCCCGGCGCATCGAGGCCAAACTGCCCGAAGGGATGGATGCATGCTTCACGCCCAGATCCTGACCCTGTTTCCCGAATTCTTCGCCTCTCCCCTGTCCTGCTCGATCCCGCGCCGTGCCATTGATGCCGGGCTGGTGCGCGTCGACTGCCTGAACATCCGTGACTTTTGCCTGGACAAGCATCGCCGGGCCGATGATGTGCCGTATGGCGGTGGCCCGGGCATGGTGATGAAACCGGAACCAGTGGTGGCGGCCATCCGCGAGGCGCGCGCCCGCGATGTCGACACGCGCGTGGTGCTATTGTCACCAGCAGGTCAGCCGTTCACACAGGCCAGGGCACGCGAATACACCGCACTTTCCGGTCTGACGCTGCTGTGCGGCCGTTACGAGGGTATTGACGAGCGCGTGGCCGCCTATGTTGACGAAGAGGTGTCTCTCGGCAATTACGTACTGTCCGGCGGCGAACCGGCGGCGATGTGTGTGCTCGATGCGGTGATACGGTTGCTTCCGGGTGCGCTCGGAGACACGGAGTCCGCGACGCAGGACTCGTTCACGGCCGAGTGGCTGCTCGACTGGCCGCATTACACGCGCCCAGAAGTCTTCGAGGGAAGGCGGGTGCCGGAGGTGCTGCTGTCCGGCAACCATGCCGAAATCGACAAGTGGCGCCGTGCCGAGGCGATGGAACGATCCCGCAAGCGCCGTGGCTGAGCCGCGCTTCGCTGTGGCTCTGGTGCATTATCCGGTGTTGAACCGCCTGGGCGAGACCAGCACCACCGCCATTACCTCGATGGATGTGCACGATTTCGCGCGCACCTGTGCCTTCTTCGCCGTGGCGCCGGCGTTCCTGGTCCATCCGGCAGACGGCATGCATGCCTTTGTCGAGGAGATGCGCGGCTACTGGAGTGAAGGGGAGGGTAGTGCGCGCAATCCGGGGCGCGGACAATCTCTGGAAGCGCTGAGGCTGGTGCACACGCTCGAAGAGGCGATGCAGGTGCTGGGCGAGTCGTCGCTGTGGTTCACCTCGGCCAGGCCACCGGAACAGGGTACGACCGAGGTGGAAAGACTGGGCGCACTGCCCGGCCGGCACCTGATCGTGTTCGGTACCGGCTGGGGGCTGGATACCGCTTCGCTGCCTCGCCCAACTGGATGGTTGTCACCGATCGATGGGACCGGTATTGTTCGCCACCTTTCGGTGCGGGCGGCCTTGGCCATCTACCTGGACCGGCTGCGGCGATAGTTTTGGAGGCAAGCCATGCGTGCTTTGGATGAGATCACGAAAGACCAGATACGCAGCGATATCCCGAGCTTCCGCGAGGGAGACACCGTGCGCGTCAGCGTGCGCGTGGTCGACTACAAGGAGGCCAAGGGCGGCAAACAGGAGCGCCGCGAGCGCCTGCAGGCCTACGAGGGTGTCGTGATCGCCCGCCACAACAACGGTATTTCCAGCAGTTTCACGGTGCGCAAGATTTCGAACGGTGTCGGGGTGGAGCGCGTGTTCCCGCTGCATTCGCCGATGCTCGAGAAAATAGAGGTGGTGCGCCACGGACGCGTGCGCCGCGCCAAGCTCTACTACCTGCGCGATCTGAGGGGCAAGAAGGCTCGCATCGCCGAGAAACGCCGCTGATCGTCCGGGCCTTCGGGCTTCATGCGAGGGTCCCCCAGGGGGCCCTCGTTGCGTTTCAGCACCGCGGATGACGGGACAGGGCGCATTGGCCATAATACGCGGCCATATCCGGGCGCGAGAACATAGGGAGAGCACATGTCAGACCGATCCGATTTCTTCAACGCACCGCTGGGCGATGCGGCGGTACTCGAGGCCATCGAGGCCGAGCTGGGCCGCCAGCAGCACACGCTGGAACTGATCGCCAGCGAGAACATCGTATCGAAAGCGGTGCTCGAGGCCCAGGGCTCGGTGCTGACCAACAAGTATGCCGAGGGTTATCCGGGCCGCCGCTACTATGGTGGCTGCGAACATGTCGATGTGGTCGAACGCCTGGCGCAACAGCGTGCCTGCGAGTTGTTCGGGGTTAAGCACGCCAATGTACAGCCGCACTCGGGCTCGCAGGCGAACATGGCGGTGTACATGGCGCTGCTGCAGCCGGGCGATGTCGTCATGGGCATGGATCTGTCGCACGGCGGACATCTGACCCATGGCAGTCCGGTGAACTTCTCCGGCCGGCTGTACCAGGTCGTGGCCTACGGCGTACGCGAGTCCGATGATCGCCTCGATTACGACGCCATGGAAAGCCTGGCCAGGGAACATAAGCCGAAGATGATCATCGGTGGCGCCTCGGCCTACGAGCGGGAGATCGATTTCGCGCGCATGCGTGCCATCGCGGACGAGGTCGGTGCCGTGCTGATGGTGGACATGGCCCATTACGCCGGACTGATCGCAGCCGGGGTGTACCCGACACCGGTGGGCCATGCGCACGTGATCACCACCACCACGCACAAGACGCTCAGGGGCCCCAGAGGCGGCATGATCCTGACCGATGACGATGAGATGGCGAAGAAGATCAACAGCCGCATCTTCCCTGGCATTCAGGGAGGGCCGCTGATGCACGTGATCGCCGCCAAGGCCGTGGCTTTCGGCGAGGCGCTTGGCGAACGCTTCCATACCGACCAGGGTCAGGTGATCGCCAATGCGCGCGCCATGGCCGAGGTACTGGCTGGTGGCAATCTGCGCATCGTGTCCGGTGGCACCGACTGCCATATGTTCCGCGTCGACTTGCGTCCACACAACCTGACCGGCAAGCAGGCCGAGGAGGCACTGGAGGCGGCCGGAATCACCACGAACAAGAACACGGTGCCGTTCGATACCGCCTCGCCGTTTGTGACCAGTGGCATCCGCATCGGTACCCCGGCCATCACCACCCGTGGCATGAAAGAGGCCGAGGCCCGCCAGGTTGGCCAGTTGATCCTGAAGGTGCTGGATGCGCCGGAGGATGTGGCGGTGTGCGAGGCCGTGCGAGCCGAGGTGCGCGCCCTGACCGACCGTTTCCCGATCTATGCTGATTAGATACGCAAAAAAAGCATCCTTGTATTTTTGCGCGACGACGGCGGAAACGTGTGGTTTCCCACTGCCTCACAAGTCGAGCCCCGCGATTTTCCATCCGTCCGTGGATGGGTTGGTCTAGTTCGTGCACTGTCCATTCTGCGCCCACCCGGATACGCGGGTTATCGATTCCCGCGTGGTCGAGGAGGGCGGGGCGGTGCGCCGTCGGCGCGAATGCGAGGCCTGCGGCAAGCGTTTCTCCACCTTCGAGCGGGCGGATTTGCGCCTGCCGCTGGTGGTCAAGAAGGACGGCACGCGCCAGCCTTTCGATGCCGGGCGCCTGCGCGCAGGTATGCAGAAGGCGCTGGAGAAGAGGCCGGTGTCTGCCGAGGCCATCGAACAGGGCGTCGGCGCCGTATTGCGCGCCGTGCGCGAACTCGGGGAGCCCGAGGTGGCCTCGGCTGCCATCGGGGCCTTTGTGATGGAGCAACTGCAGAAGCTTGATGGGGTGGCGTACGTGCGCTTCGCCTCGGTCTACCGGGAGTTCAAGGATGTGGACGAGTTCCTGGCGGCCGTGAAGCACGCGATGGGGGAGAAGCAGCGGCGCGGCAGGTCATAGGTCGGTCGGGGCAGCAAAGGAGAGAGCAATGGCTTTGAGGATTGCGGTATTGCCGGGGGACGGCATCGGTCCGGAAATCGTGCACGAGGCATGCCGGTTACTGGCGGTATTGAATCGGGATTTCGGCCTTGATGCTAGTTGGGAGGAGGCACCGGTCGGCGGAGCCGGTTTCGAGGCGGCGGGCAATCCCCTGCCAGAGGCAACGCTGGAACTGTGCCGGCAGGCCGATGCGGTACTGTTGGGGGCCGTCGGTGGCCCGCAGTGGGAACGGTTGGCCAAGTCGCAACGCCCGGAGGCCGGCCTGCTAAGATTACGCGCGGAGTTGGGATTGTTTGCCAATTACCGGCCGGCGAAGGTGTATGACCAGTTGCTGGATGCATCGACGCTGAAACCGGATGTGGTGCGGGGCGTTGACATCCTGGTGGTGCGCGAACTGGTCGGGGGTATCTATTTCGGCCAGCCGCGCGGCATCGAGACCACGGGCGGTGAACGCCGCGGTTTCAATACCGCTACCTACAGCGAAAGCGAGATCCGGCGTATCGGACGCAAGGCCTTCGAGGCAGCACGCCTGCGCAGTGGGCGTGTATGCAGCGTGGACAAGGCCAATGTGCTGGAAACCAGCGAGCTGTGGCGGGAGGTGATCGGTGAGCTGCATCAGGCCGAGTTTGCGGATGTCGAACTGACACACATGTATGTCGATAACGCCGCCATGCAGCTGATCCGCAATCCGCGGCAGTTCGATGTGCTGGTGACGTCAAACCTGTTCGGCGATGTGCTGTCCGACGAGGCTTCGATGCTGACCGGCTCGATCGGCATGCTGCCCTCGGCCTCGGTCGGTGAGCAGCATGCAATGTATGAGCCTATCCATGGCTCGGCGCCGGACATTGCCGGTCGGGATGTAGCCAATCCCTTGGCAACGATCCTGTCGGTGGCGATGATGCTTCGCTTTTCGCTCGATCGCCCGGATCTGGCCGAACGGGTGGAACAGGCGGTGGAGCAGGCACTGAACGCCGGCATGCGTACCGCCGATCTAGCGATTCATGGCGAGGCGCCGATCGGTTGTGCGGCGATGGGCGAGGCGGTGTGCAAGGCATTGGAGACAAAGGTATGAATGAATTTCTTCCACACAAGGACGGATATCGTGTAGCGGTGGTCGGCGCCACCGGTGCCGTAGGCAAGGTGATGCTTGAAATTCTGGCTGAACGCGATTTTCCGGTCTCCGAAATCGTGCCGCTGGCATCCAGCCGCAGTGCCGGCTCCAGGATCGAGTTCCGTGGCAGGGAATACGTGGTGCAGGATCTCGAGAGCTACGATCCGGCAGGCCTGGATATCGCCCTGTTCTCGGCCGGCGGCAGCACCTCCAGGCAGCATGCCCCGCGCTTCGCCGAGGCCGGATGCTATGTCATCGACAACTCGAGCGCCTGGCGCATGGACCCCGAGGTGGCGCTGGTGGTGCCGGAGGTCAATGCGCATGCACTGGAGATGGCCAGGGTTAACCGCATCATTGCCAATCCGAACTGCTCGACGATCCAGATGGTGGTGGCGCTGAAGCCCCTGCACGATGCGGTGCCGATCCTGCGCGTCGTGGTATCGACCTACCAGGCCGTCAGTGGTGCCGGCAACCGGGCGATGGACGAACTGGCCGACCAGACCCGCCACCTGCTGTCCGGCAAGGAGGTGGCGGTGAATGTCCTGCCGGCCCGCATCGCCTTCAATGTGGTGCCGCAGATCGACGTGTTCACGGAGGATGGTTATACCAAGGAAGAGCACAAGATGATGGACGAAACGCGCAAAATCATGGAGGCGAACATTGCGGTTTCCGCCACCACGGTGCGTGTACCGGTGTTCTTCGGACATGCGGAATCGGTCAATATTAGCTTCGATGGCTCGATGACGGCCGAGCGCGCCCGCGATCTGTTGGCCGAGGCGCCCGGAATCTGTGTTGTCGACGATCCGTCAGGCGAGGATTATCCGATGCCGATGGAGGCGACCGGCACCGATCCGGTGTGGGTTGGCCGCATCCGGGATGATTATTCCTGGCCCAATACCTTGAACTTGTGGATAGTTGCTGATAATGTACGTAAAGGTGCGGCTCTAAATGCCGTTCAAATAGCGGAAATTTTGATTGGAAAGCACTAAGGTTCATGCTTTCGCCGCTGTTGTGAACTGGGGGATGGGGCCGTGTGATGATGACAAAAACGGCGCTTTAATCGCAACTTACGGCGGAGGAGGCGGTATGCGTAACAAGATGGCGCTAGGACTCCTGGTTTTGGCAGCCTGGGTATTATCGGCCACGAGCGCGTGGGCGGTATCGCTGGGCAAGATCGATGTTGCCAGCCATCTCGGTGAACCATTCTATGCGGAGGTGCCGCTGCGGCTGGATCCCGGCGAGAGCATCTCCAATGTCTATGTCCAGATTGCCTCCCCCGCCGATTACCGCATCCTCGAGGTGTATCGAGATCCGGCTCTGAACAATATCACCGCCGATGTGAAAACCGACAAGCGCGGGCCGCGGGTGGTGCTGAGTTCCGATTCGGGCATCGAGGCCCCGTTCTTCAATCTGGTGCTCAAGCTCCGTTATGAACGGGCGACGCATTTCAAGAAATTTCCGATATTCCTGGATATTCCCCAGATGGCCAGGCCCAAACGCATGAAAGCGCTGCCAACGATCAAACAAGGCCAACGCCAGATCCCGATCGCGTCATCCCAGATGTCCGCGCCGGTGACGACAACGGTGGTCACAGCCAAGCCTACAACCGAACCGGCAACCAAGCTGCCGGGTTCAACGTTCACGCCGTTTGACGGCTGGGCCCGTACCTCACGCTACGGCCCGATGGTGTATGGCGATACCATTACGACGGTGGCCGAACGCCTGCAGATCGGTAAGCGCTACACCCGTCAGCAGGTGATGATGGCCATCTTCGAGAAGAACCGGGCCAAGTTCGATCATGACAATATCAATCTGATCAGGGCCGGCACCTTTTTGGATGTGCCGACGGCAGCCGAGGTGGATCAGCACACGCCGAGGCAGGCGCGTGATTTCCTTGCCCGGCAGGAAAGGGTATGGAAACAGCTGATCAAGCAGCCCAAATATGCGGCAGTGGCCGAGGCGCAGAAGAATCGTTACAGCAAGCGCGTGCGTGTGGGTGAGAGGGCCAGCGGCGTTGCCTCTGCACCAATGACATCCCAGGGTCGGCAAGGCATTGCGCAGTCCACCCATCAAGGAACATCGGGTACCGCTGGGAACGTTGTGCAGACGAAGAAGCTGAACATGCTGCAACAGCAGTTGCAACAGCTTAAGCAACAGAACAGTAAACTGCAGGGCCAGTTGACATCGACCCAGAAGCAGCTTGCCGATGCTTCTACCAGTTCGGACGCTGCGGCTGCCGCTGCGGCGAATGCCAAGGTCAAGAAGCTGCAGATTCAGTTGGCACGTCTGCAGGCCCAGCGCGACCAGGCTCTGCAGCAGGCAAAGGCGCAGCCGTCACCCATGGGCTTGCTGACCTATGGCCTGCTTGCCGTGATTGTGCTGTTGCTGCTGGTCGTCGGCTATCTGATGCGGCGGGAACCCTCGCATCCGGCGACGGAATATGCGGGGTTGGATGCTGAGCCGCAGCTTCCCGTGGCCCCCACCATGGCCGAGCCGCAGCAGCGCCATGCCGAGAGCCATGCTGACATGTTTGAAGAAGCACCGGAAATCGACGTTGAGGAGGTACCGGATTTCGACAGCACCAAAACCATGCAGATGAGTTCGGAGGACGTCACCAAGGAGTTCACCGATTCGATTCCCGACCTGACCGATGAGGATACCGGCAAGATGGAGCCGTTCGAACAGGAAATCGAAGAGGAACCGAATCCGAACGTCGATTACCTGGCCGAAGCGGACGTTTACCTGCGCTATGGCATGGAGGATGAGGCGATCCAGCAGGTGAAGATGGCGCTGAAGCTCGATCCCCATAATGCCGACGCCCATATCAAGCTGGTGCAGGTGCTCAAGGCGAAGAACGATCAGGCGGCTCTGGACGAAGCCATTGCTAAGGGGCGGCAGTCCCTGGGTGGCGGATCCCTGCAGCGGTTCGAGGAAGCGGTAGCCAATCTGGATCAGATCGTGGACGCATTTGCGGATACGTTGCCACCGACCATGGCCGAGGAAATGGACGAGTTGCCGGAGATGGGTGACGGGGCGTCGGAGGCATCGTCTGAGACCGAGTTGCCCGAGGTATCACCTACGGCAGAGACCGAAGCTGAAGCGGGTGGCGGGCTCGACGATCTGGATATCGAGTGGCCTGAATTCGAGGATACGGAAACCTCGCTGCAGGAGGCTCAGAACGAGGTGGTGCAGCAGCAGGGGGCTGACGAAGAAATACCACCGGTTGCTCCCTCTGCCGCGGAGGAAAGCGGTGAGTCGGCAGAACCGGCAGAGATGCTGACCCCCAGTGACAAGGATTTCGACCTGTCCGACTTCGAGATTCCCGACACCGATACCGGCCCTGAAGAGGGCGGGGAAAGCCGCGCCTCCTCATTCGTGGACACAAGCGATCTTGAAAAGACGGTGGCCATCGACTGGTCGCAGGAAACATCGGTGGAAGACATGGAGCAAGAGGAAACGATCGCTGAAACCAACACCGAGGATTTGCTGGCGGAATCGGCAACGGAGAGCACTTCCGAGCCGGAGGCTCCGGCCGCCGAGGAGGAACAAAAGCCCGTGCAAGCAGCAGCGCCTGAGGCAGCTGCTACGCCGGCAATGGATGGCGGTATCGACCTCGGGAACCTCGATTTTGACCAGATTCAGGAAGAGAAAGCGAAGGAACCGGCAGCTGATGACGAGTTCAGCAGCACCATTCGTACCTCTTCCATGCTCGTAGAAGACGTGGAGTCCGATGAGGAGCCGTCATTCGACATCTCGACCAGGTTCGAGGTTTCCGACGAGGCTACGGAGTCATCCGAGGATAAGGCGGCGGATAAGCAGAAGGAGCAGAAGGGTGCGGGGTTGCCGGACGAGGACGAGGCGAGCGGATCCGGGCTGCTGCTGGATATCGGTGAGGATTTTGACAAAACCCAGAAACTGGATGATCTGCTCAGCGAATTTGCCGACGAGAGTGAAAAGGATAGCGGCGGTAAGAAAGACTGACCGCTTCTGCGATCATTTTGAGCTTTCGGTGATGTGGATGTGAGCCGTTTTTTCACCCTGCGCATGCGCTGCGCGGGCTATATATGGCGAAGCTACCCCGCAGCGCGGTTGTTTGTCGGTATCGCCTGCCTGGGCGCAGGGCTCGGTTCCGCCTCGATGGCGCATGCCCTTGTCCTTCTCGGCTCTGTGCTCGTGTTGCTACTCGCCATGGGTACGCCGGCTGTGGTTGTCATGCGGGCGCTCAAAGTTCTGGCCTTTCTGATTCTCCCCATTCTGGTATTGCACATGTGGCTGACACCGGGTCGGATCCTGGTGTCACTCGGACGATTCGGAGATATCAGTGCGGAGGGGTTGGAACGAGGCGGCTGGCTGAGCCTGCATCTGGCGCTGATGTATTTTTCCGCCATGCTCTTTTCCCGACTTATTTCCCTGCAGGAGTGGATGGCCTTGACCTCGGCGTGTGGCGGCAGGCGCCTGCAACCGTACCTGTTGCTGCTGAGCCCGCTGGCTCGGCAGGTGCGATGGCGGACCCAGGGCCTGGCGCGCCAGTGGCGCCGGCGCGGGACCTGGCGCGAACTGGCACCGACCCTGGCGGCAGTTCTGCGCCAGTGCATGTCAGTGTCTCGCATGCAGGCCGATGCCCTGTGGTTGCGCTGGCCCAGTGGCACGACGTTTCCCCGCCCTTTTTCCATCATGGACGCATCCATCCAGGCATGGTCGGCTACCCTGGTGATGGTACTGATCGGTACAGGCATGCTGGCCACGGCCATGGTTGGCCGGTGAGCACATATCCGTCCGCAAGCCGGCGCATCGCGCTGGTTCTCGAATTCGACGGCACGCAGTTCAACGGATGGCAAAGACAGAGGGACGGTCGCTCCGTGCAGGAATGTCTTGAACAGGCCCTGCAGGCTATCGATGGCAGAGATTGCCGGGCGGTGGCAGCCGGACGCACTGATGCAGGCGTCCATGCCGAGGCATTGCTGGTGCATGCGGATGTCAATGCTGCGCGCTGCCGGCGATCTCCGAGGGCGTATATGCACGGGGTTAACCAGCATCTGCCTCCGTCACTGCGGGTGGTGGGGGTCCGTGGTGTGCATGAGCATTTCCATGCCCGATTTGATTGCCTTGAACGGGCTTATCGTTACCGGATATGGAACCGGCCGACAGCCTCGGCGTTGCATGCCTGGCGGCACTGGTGGATGCCGCGCACCTTGTCCACCGATGCGATGAATGAGGCGACTGCCTTGTTGGTCGGTGAGCACGATTTCAGCGCGTTTCGTGCTGCGGGGTGTCAGGCACATTCGGCTGTCAGGGATGTGAAGCATATGCATGTCGAACGGGATGGATGGGTGGTTTCGATCGAAGTACGTGCCAACGCTTTTTTGTACCATATGGTACGTAATATCGTCGGTGGACTGGTCAGGGTCGGGGTGGGGGACTGGCAGCCGCAAGACATCCGAACCCTGCTTGAATCCAAAGACCGGGGACAAGGGGCGGCAACGGCTCCGGCCCACGGATTGTATTTTCTTGATGCCGGCTATGCAGACTTTTGGGCATCGGAATTGATCGGTGATTGCACCGGCTGAGTCGGCCGTGTTCCCCGGCTTGTTTGAATGGCGGCGATATGGGCGGAAAGGGCCCGGTAGCTGACCGGCTTGTGGATGACGCCGGCGCCGAGATTTGGAAGCTGATGCAGGCGATCCTCCTCGCCGTAGGCCGTGATCACCATGATCGGCAAATGTACGCCGAGATTGCGCAACTGGCGGATCAGCTGCAGTCCATTCATGCCCGGCATCATGTAATCGGTCAGGATCAGGTCGAAGCTATCGCTCTCCGGCTGCTCGAAGTAGGTGAGCGCGGTCTGGGCATCTGGAACGGCCACCACCCGGTGTCCCATGCGCGTCAGCATGGCCTGATGCACCTTCAGCACCACCGGGCTGTCGTCCACGAGCAGGATGCGCCACGGGGTGGTAGGGACCGCTTCGTCCGTATTCTGGACTGCCCCGCTTTCCGCTGAATTCTGGCTGGTCGCGCCGGACTGTTGCGATGCTTGCGTATCGGTGGGCAGATGCACGGTGAACTCGCTGCCTTGTTCCGGAGTCGATTGCACGTCGATGTGGCCCTGGTGGCGTTGCACGATCTGCCTGACCACGGACAGCCCCAGACCGGTGTTACCCCGGTCTTTGCGCGTGGTCCAGAATGTGGCGAAAATCTTATCAAGATTTTCACTGGCGATGCCGCTTCCGGTATCCTTGACCCGGATGACGATGCCGGCAGGGCTGCTATCGGCCGCGGCCGTGATGCTGACATCGATGGAACCAGTATCGGGGATCGCCTGATAGGCATTCTGGATCAGGTTCATGATGATCTGTTCCAGTTCGGAGATCTGGATGCCGGGTGTGGACAGATCGGGATCGGCATGGCAGGTGAGCGCCACCTTTTCCGGCAACTGCAGCCTCACGAGGTCGATCATTTTTTCCAGTGAGGCATGGATGTCCGTGGCTTGGGGCTGTCCCCGTTTGGGGACGGGGCGCAAGCCGCTGAGATCCAGCAATCGGGCCGTCATGTCTGCGCCGCGTTCGCCAGCTTCGATGACCGGGTCGAGTCGCTGCTTCAGGGTCGTATCCTGAATGTCCATTTGCACGATTTCCGCCTGGCCGATGATGCCGGTCAGGAGATTGCGCAGGTCATGGACAATGCCGGACACGAAGCTGTTTTCGTAGGCGGTATGTTGGGATTGTTCGCTGGTGTCAATCAGGAAGCACAAGCCAATCCACTGGGATTGCCAGCGAACCCGGGCCACCTCCCCTGTCAGGTTCAGTAGTTTGTCGGATGCATTGCGTCCGCGTATATAGAATCGGGAAGATGCGCTGGCCTTCTGCTGCAAGGCTTGGCGGCATTCGCTGACGATGATCCCGCCATCTTCGGGCAGGGCCAGCATGTCCACCTGTTCATTGACCAGGCGGTCAATGGGATCACGGCAAACTGCCTGTAGGGCGGCATTGGCATGCAGAATGCGGGGAGAGCCTTGCGCATCGAGATGGTAGGTGAACATGGGCAGTGGGGCGAGATCGAGCAAGGCGGGCATGTTCTGTTCCGCCTGTTCCGGCGCATGGCGCGCCGTTGAAAAACGGTAGGCGAGCGACATGGCATAGGGCGGCAGCAGCAACAGGGCAGCTGCCTGGAATCCGAGCAGGGACCAGATGGTATTGGTCTGCAATTGCTGCAGGCTCAGGATGGCTGCGCCCACCAGCCCGGCCAGGCACAGAGCCTGGGTATAGAGCATCATCATGTTGCCGTAGCGGAAGGCGTTGCCAAGGATGATGACCAGGTAGATCAGGCTCAGACCGCTGATATTGCCGCCGTCGATTACCAGGCCGAAGCTGACGAGATAGGCATCCAGGATCGGTGACACCAGCAAACGGCCGGGCGAAACGGGATAGCGGCGAATGGAATAGATGATGTAGAGATTGTAAAGGAGATACAGACCGAAAGTGGCCAGAAACGGGGTGGCATAGATATCGAAGAACGGCCCATGCAGATACAGATAGCCAATTCCCAGGGCTGCCATGAGCATGCGTAACCACGCCAGACGGACTTGGGTACCAACATGGCTGCCCAGAGGCAACTTGCCAAAAAACCCCGATCGATCGATTGGCTTCACACGCCTGCCCCCCCCAATGCTTTCCCTCCTTCCCCCGTTACAGGTTAGCACAGCAAACGCGGCACACCACCACTATTTGGATGGCGGCATGAACGGAACGAATATGCTACCGTTCGCCATTCCGAACGGGTTCTTTTCAATAACAGGAGTGTCGACGTGCTATATGTGGCTGTCCGTGCCGCACGCCGGGCGGGGGATATGATTGCCCGCGCCTTCGACGAGCGAGATAAAATGAACGTGCGCCAGAAGAGCGACAGGGATTATGTGACGGATGTCGACCAGCGGGCCGAGGCAGCCATCGTGCATGATATTCGCAAGCATTATCCGACGCATGGCATCGTGGCCGAGGAATCGGGTCGCCTCAACCCCGAGGCCACAGTGCAATGGTATGTCGACCCGCTCGACGGCACGACGAACTTCGTGCATGGCTATCCCCATTTTGCGGTGTCGATCTCGGCCTGGAAGGAGGGGCGCCCTTTGTTGGCGGTGGTACATGATCCGATGCGCAACGAAACCTTCGAGGCCCAGAACGGCGGTGGGGCCTTTCTGAACCGCCAGCGGCTGCGTGTGACTTCCGAGGGCCGCGTGGCGCATGCGCTGTTTGCCTCCGGACTACCTTCCTACCGCCGGGAGCAGATCGATGTGTTCCAGCGGCGCATGGATGCCTGCATGCGTGCCACGGAAGGCTATCGCCGGGGTGGTTCGGCGGCGCTGGATCTGGCCTATGTGGCCAGCGGCCGACTGGATGCCTACTGGGAAGCCGGTCTCGGAGCATGGGATATCGCGGCAGGCGTGCTGTTGGTGCAGGAGGCGGGAGGGATGGTTACCGACCTTGCCGGCGACAGCGTGGACCTGGCACGGGGTGATGTGCTGGCCACCAATGCACAGCTTCACCGTGCCTTTCTGGGCCTGCTGGCGGACGGGGATTCCCAGCTGTAATCTTATTTCCCTTCCTTGCGCATCAGCAGGAAGACGGCCATGCCGCCGAACGACAGGTTCGGAAGCCAGGCGGCGTAGCTTGCCGGCAGGCGGCCGCCGGTGGCCAGCAGGTTGCTGGTGTCACCGAAGATGTAAAAGGCCAGACCGAGGCAGATGGCTGCGGCCAGTCCCCATGAAGCGGCGGTGACCCGGCTGCTCATGTTCATGCACAGTGCCAGGGCCAGCACCACCATGATGAAACAGGCCAGCGGAGCCGCCAGTTTGCGGTGGAAGGTGTAGATATAGCCGGAGGCGTCCATGCCGGCCTTCTGCAGGTTGCGCGCATATTCGCCGAGTTCCAGCAACCGCATGTGCCGTGGTTCGGGGGGAGAAGCTGTACCCGGTCCGACGGTGGAATCCAGGCGCATGCTGTCCTTGTGTTCGAAACGCAGCCCGCTGACTCCGCCCGGGGAGTTGATGTCAACGTCCGACAGATTCCAGGCGTGGTCCGCATAGACGGCATCGGCGGCATCCAGCCGCTGCAGCCAGCGGCCGTTGGCATCGGTTTCGATCATCATCATCTTGAAGTGCTGGCCGCCCAGTGGGGTCAGCCGGAAGAAGCGGCGACCATCGCGCAGCCATTGCACCTCACGGCTGGTTTCCGGCAGATGGTGGATATGCACGCGTTCGATGTAGTCCAGGCGCGTATTGGTGATGGGGGTAACCCATTCCCCGATGGCAAAGCTGAGAACGGCAGCGACGGCGGCGACGGCCAGTAGTGGCGCCAGTATCTTGTTCAGGCCGAGACCGGCTGCCCTGAGCGCCGCCAGTTCCTGATGATGGGAAAGCTCGGTCAGAAAGACACTGGAGGCCAGGAGCACGATCACCGGCATAAATCTACCGATCATGAAAGGCATCTTCAGCAGGATGTACTCGACCATCAGGGAGCCGGTGAGACCGTGTCCGAGAAAACGGACCTTATCGAAACCCTCCACGATCACGAAAATACTAAGTAACACCATCATCGTGGCCAGACCACGTTGCAGACAACTGGTGAAAATCCAGCGGAAGACGATCGGCATGACCCGATGCTAGCAGCCGCGTCGTGTTTGGGCGATGCACATCGTGGGTGGGAAACCTGCGCGTGCATCGCACGTTACAGGTGCTACACTCGGCGCTTCCTATCGCATTGGGGGTCTTGAATGCCTTGGAGTGATCCGAATCAGTCCAATAATCCCTGGGGGCGCCGTCCATCCGGTCCCGGTCAGATGCCGCCGAATCTCGACGAAGTGATTCGTCGCCTGCAGGAGCGGCTTTCGCGCTTGCTGGGCGGGGGTGGCGCCGGCGGTCCCGATGGTGGTTCCGGTGGTGGTTCCGGCATCGGCAAGGCGCTGTTACCCATCGGTCTGGCCATCCTGCTGCTGCTGTGGCTGGCCTCCGGTGTGTATGTCGTGGGTGCGGACGAGCAGGCTGCGGTGCTGCGTTTCGGCCAGTATGTGGCCACCGAGGGCCCGGGCCTGAGCTGGCATATGCCCTATCCGATCGAGACGGTCGAGAAGGTGCCGGTGACGCGCATCCAGCGCCTGGAGATCGGTTTCCGCCGCATGGGCGACAACACCACGCGCAGCGTGCCGCAAGAGGCGCAGATGCTGACCCAGGACGAGAATATCGTTGATATCTCCTTCATCGTGCAGTTCCGCATCCGCGATCTGAAGCAGTATCTGTTCGATATCGTGGGTGGTCCGATCAATGTGCGCGATGCGGCAGAGAGCGCGATGCGTGAAGTGATCGGTCACACCAACATCGATGGCGTATTGACCAACCAGAAGGCCCAGGTCGAGGTGGCGACACAGAAGTTGCTGCAGCGCGTTCTCGACAGCTACAAATCCGGCATCTCGGTGGTGACGGTGAAGCTGCAGGATGTGGAGCCTCCGGAAGCCGTGATGAAGCAGTTCAAGGATGTGGCCAGTGCGCGTGAGGACAAGGCACGCACCAAAAACGAGGCGGAAACATACGCCAACAATATCCTGCCGAGGGCGCGCGGTGATGCCGCCAAGCAGGTGCTGGATGCCGAGGCCTATGCCAAGGAGGTGGTGGCCCGGGCCACCGGTCAGTCCGACCGCTTTGTCAGCCAACTCGATGCCTACCGCAAGTCACCGCTGGTGACCCGCAAGCGCCTGTACCTGGAAACGATGCAGGATGTGTTGTCCAAAGTGAATAAGGTGATCGTGGATCCCAGCGTGGCGAAGCGCATCTTGCCGTACCTGCCGATCGATCCGAAGTCAGGCAAGGTGGAGGTGAAGTGATGAGCCCCAAACAGAGCATCGGATTGATCATCCTGGCCGTGGTGGCGCTGGTCGCATCGATGTCGGCCTTCGTCGTGGATCAGCGTGAACAGGCGCTGGTACTGCAGTTTGGCAAACCCATCAGTGTCATCAAACAGGCCGGACTGCATTTCAAATGGCCATGGCAGAGCGTATCCGACTACGATCGGCGTCTGCTGATCAGTGATGCCGTGCCCAACGAGATGATCACCATGGATCAGAAGCCTATCCTGGTCGATAATTACACGCGCTGGCGCATCATCAATCCGTTGCGCGTCTATCAGGTCGCCGGCACCCAGCGTGAGGTCGAGGCACGCATGCAGGACGTGATACGCTCCAAGGTGCGCGAGGTCCTGGGAAAGAATACCCTGACGCAGATTGTTACCGGTGGCAAAGAGGGCAGGATGCGTTCGGCCCTGATGCGAACCATCACCGAACAGGCGAATGCCAACGTCAAGGATCTCGGCATCGAGATCATCGATGTGCGTATCAAGCGCGTCGATTTGCCGAAGGAGAACCTGGACGCGGTATTCAAGCGCATGCAGGCCGAGCGCGAGCGTATTGCCATGCAGTATCGGTCCGAGGGCCAGGAAGCGGCCAAGGAGATTCGTGCCCAGGCTGACAAACAGCGCAAGGTAATTCTGTCCGATGCCTACGAGAAGGCACAGATCATCCGCGGCAAGGCCGATGCCAAGACGACCCTGATCTATGCCAAGGCCCATAGGAAGGACCCGCAATTCTATGCCTTCATGCGCTCCCTGAAGGCCTACCGCGATTCGATCGGTCCGGGGACACGCCTGGTGATCACGCCGGATTCGGAGTTCTTTAAATTCTTTGAGCACTCCGGGATTAAATAAAGGCACAGGAAGAATTTTCCTGTGCAGGATTTGTGGATTGCGTTCGGTCTGGTGCTGGTGATCGAGGGGGCGCTGTATGCACTTTTTCCGCAGCACATGATCGACATGATGCGCCGCTTGCCGTTGATCCCCCCCGCCGTGTTGCGGTTGATGGGTCTGGCGGCCGTGGGTGTGGGCTGGGTCATCGTCTGGTTGCTGCGGGGCAGCAGCTGACGTCTTATTCCTTGGGGTCGCCGGCGGCCTTACGCTGTTGTTCGATCGGTGGCAGGGTGTCCGTCGTTCGCGCCTTTGCTTCCTCTTCTCCGATGACATTGCGCATGGCTTCCAGGCTGTGCTGCAGCTTGCGCTGGACGCAGGCATAGAGGGAAAATCCGAAATCCGAATAGCGCTTGCGCCAGGCCTGGACGGATTCGGTGCTGATGGCCATCAGGCGCAATTGCGAGGTGGCGATCACGGTGGCGGCGTGGGGGCGCTCGGTAATGACCGAAATCTCTCCGACCTCGTCGCCGCTGGAGATGCGCGCAAAGACGATCCGCTTCTTTGGATCGTGGGGGTGCCGGATCGAGGCCTCGGCCTCGCCGCCCAGCACCAGGAACATGAAGCGGGTATCCGAATCCCCCTCGTGAATCAGCGTTTCCCCGGCTTCCAGCGATATGAACTGGCCGTTATAGAGAATGACCTCACGTACGGACTGCGGCAGCGTGGAGAAGGCCGGATTCACGGCCAGCGCCGTCGCGGCGGATCGGCGCTCGGCCAACTGGGTCAGTGAACGCTGAAAACGCTCGTTGGTTTTCATCAGTTCACGGATATGCTGGCCATCGATCTGGTACAGCGTCGTTGGCTCCACGGTGCGTACGCCGGCACCGGCAGGTGCGTTGTACAGAACCGAGGCCTCTCCGAACACGTCACCCGGGGTGATCGAGCCAACCTGATACACGTCATCGCCGTGGCGCTTGTTGACCATCAGCATGCCCGCACGTACGAAGTACAGGTAGTGCGGCTGCTGCCCTTCAATCATCACCGGGATATCGGCGGCCAGTTCTGCGGTGCTGGCCACCGAACGCAGGAAATGGATTTCGTCCGGATACAACACGGCGAGCAGAGGGAACGACCGAGTCTCGAAATCGCTGGTTTCCTGAATTTCGTCAGTATTGAAACGCTCTTCCATCCACGCCAGTATGGATGTTCACGTATGGTGCCGCAAGCAATGGCGAGCGCCTTCTTCCCGTTACTGCCATGGAGGTCTGGTTGCCTGAACTGCCCGAAGTCGAGGTGGTCCGCTCCGGCCTGGACACACTGATCCGGAACCGCCGTATCCGCCAGGTGCAACTGTACCGGCGTGCATTGCGTTACCCGCTTCCGGCCGGCATGGCCGAGCGCCTGCGGGGACTCACCGTGCTGGCAGTGGAGCGCCGCGGCAAATATCTGCTGTTCCGTCTTGATGGTTCGGAGATTCTGGTCTGGCATCTCGGCATGACCGGGCAGTTCCATGTATTGGCCGAATCGGATTCGCCTGGACGGCACGAACACGCCGTGTTCGTTCTCGACGGTGGCCTGAGTCTGCGCTATCGCGACATGCGCCGCTTCGGTTATGCCGGCCTGCTTCCGGCCGATGCCTGGCAGCGGCATCCATGGTTTGCCGGGCTCGGACCGGAACCGCTGCAGGAGGGCTTTGATGACGCCTATCTGTACGGCCGCTGCCATTCGCGCGCCGCACCGGTCAAGCAGGTGCTGATGGATGCGGCGGTGGTTGTCGGCATCGGCAACATCTATGCCTGTGAGGCCCTGTTTCGGGCCAGCATCGATCCCTTTCTGCCGGCGCACCACCTGGCATTACTCCAGGCCGGGGCTCTGGTAAAAGCGGTCAAGGACGTGCTGCGTGAGGCCATTGCCGCCGGCGGCAGCACCATCAGTGATTTCGTGCGCGCCGATGGCCGTCCTGGCTACTTCCATCATGCCTTCACGGTCTATCAGCGCCAGGGCCAGCCCTGCGTCCGTTGCGGCTCTCCGATTCTCCGACGCTTGCAATCCGGGCGCGGAACATTCTATTGCAGCGGTTGCCAGCGATGATGGGAGCGGTTCACCCGAAACGGCCCCGTTGCTGCCATAGAAATTGGTGTGAACCGGTCCCGACTGTGTAGGATGCGCCGCTCATGATGCGGGAGGCCATGTGAAGACCCAGTTGGAAGCGGCACTGAAACAGGCGGTCGATGCCATTCTTTCCGAGCATCAGCAGCAGTCGGATATCCCCATGCGGCTGACTCGCCCGAAGTCACAGGACCATGGCGATTATGCAGCCAATGTGGCTATGCCTTTGGCCGGTTTGCTCGGTATCAAGCCGCAGGCAGTAGCCAAGATGATCCTGGACAGGGTGAATTGGCCCGCGGCTGTCGAGGCTGCGGACATCGCTGGTCCCGGGTTCATCAATATACGTCTCAAACATGACTCGGAGTTCGATGTCGTACGGCGCGTGATGCAGGAAAAGGAGCGCTTTGGTTGGCACGAACCCAGCCGGGATGCAGCGCGGATTTGCCTGGAGTTCGTTTCCGCCAACCCGACCGGCCCGATGCACGTCGGACATGGCCGCGGCGCCGTGGTTGGCGACACCATCGGCCGCATTCTGCTTTCCCAGGGTGCCGATTTGCACCGTGAATACTACATCAACGATGCCGGTGCCCAGGTGGGGGTGCTGGCCGATTCGGTGTGGCTGCGCATGCGCGAACTGCAGGGCGAACCGGTGGCATTTCCGGATTCTGCTTATCCGGGTGAATACGTTATTGATATTGCCCGCCAGATCCTGGCGGATGAGGCGTTCTCCTCGCTGGCGCAACTGCCGGACGATCAGCGCCGTCAGCACATCGGCCAACGGGCCGTGGCCGCCAATATGGTCGCCATTCGCGCCGATCTGGCGGCCCTGGGCATCCAGTTTGATCATTTCTTTTCTGAACGGGATCTGCACAGCTCGGGACGCATCGCCTCCCTGATCGCGCATCTGCGCAAGCAGGGGCTGGCCTATGAAGGGGTGCTGCCGCCACCAAAGGGCAAGGAGGTGGATGACTATGTGGCGGAACCGCAGCTGTTATTCCGAACCACCCGGTTCGGCGACGACGTGGATCGACCGCTGCAGAAGCAGGATGGCTCACCGACCTATTTTGCTGCCGATATCGCTTACCATATGGATAAGCACGAACGGGGCTTCGCGCACATGATCGATATCTGGGGTGCGGACCATGGCGGCTATGTGGCGCGCGTGCAGGCGGCGATGAAGGCCCTGACGGGTTTGGAGGGAGAGCCGTCGGTGGTGCTGGTGCAGATGGTCAACCTGACACGCGGCGGCGAACAGGTGCGTATGTCCAAACGGGCGGGGACATTCGTCACGCTGCGCGAGGTGGTCGTTGAGACCGGTGCGGATGCGGTGCGCTTCAATTTCCTGACCCGGCGTTCGGAAAGCCAACTCGATTTCGATCTGGAGGCGGCCAAGAAGCAGAGCGATGAGAACCCCGTCTATTATGTGCAGTACGCGCATGCCCGGGTTTGCGCCATCCTGCGCAAGGCGGCCGAGGAGCGGGTGCATGAGGTGGAGCCGGAGGATGTGGACCTGTCGAGGCTGTCTGCCGATGAGGAGATCGCCCTGATCAAGCGCCTGCTGCAGTTTCCGGAGACATTGCAGCAGGCGGCCGAGCGCCTGGAACCCTATCGCGTGGCTGTTTATTTGATGCAGCTGGCAGCCGAACTGCATGGCTTTTACCACAAACACCGGGTGATTCATGACGACGATGGCCTGACCCAGGCCCGGCTGCTGCTGGTCAAGGCGGTGGGGCAGACGATCCGCAACGGCCTGATGCTGCTTGGTGTGTCAGCCCCGGAGCGCATGTAAGTGGCCGACCGGGACTTCGCGCACGTGCAGGCGACGGTCAAGCCCGACGAATCGGTGCCCGGCGTTTCCGGCCTTCGTGCCATCCTGCTGGCGGTGGGCATGGTTTCCGCGGTGATCATGAGCTTCGTCGGTGGCTATTGGCTGGGAGGCCGGCAGGGCCACGAATCGGCGGTGGTGGCGACCAAGGCTCGACTGGAGGCTCAATTGCAGGCGCAGACGAAGGAGTTGCAGATGCTGCGCCAGCAGGCCAGGAACAAGGCCAAGGCATTGACGGACATCTCACCGACCACGGAGGTCGGCGATCTGACCTTTTACACGGACTTGCCGAAACAATCGGTCAAGCCTCAGCCCCTGTCGCAGCCAGTGGCGTCGCCTGAGATGCCATCATCTCCGGCAACCACTTCGCTTCCTGGCCAGCCTGCGGCAGCAAGCTCCAAGATGGTGAGCTCCATCATTCAGCGGGAACTGGAGCGCAAGCCACCGGACGCGTCGGCGGCTGGTAGCTATTACGTGCAGGCCGCCTCGTTCCAGGATGCGAATGTGGCGGCCGGCATGCAGAGCAAGCTGCAGGCAGCCGGTTTCGCTTCGAGGATCCAGCGTGCGGATGTGGCCGGACGGGGCACCTGGTACCGGCTGCAGGTCGGTCCGTATGCATCCCATGAAGCCGCCGATGCCGCACGCCTTGCGCTCGGCAAGAAGATGCACATGCAAGGAATCGTGATCCGTGGAGGCGGCTGACCGCCGCCTGTCCGAGGCCAGACAATGGCTGGGTAGACACCTTGATGGACCGTTCGATATCGAACCCCTGGCCGGCGATGCCTCATTCCGGCGCTACTTCCGGGTACGTCAGGGGGAGCAGACATGGGTACTGATGGACGCCCCACCCGGCAAGGAAGACGTGTTGCCCTTTCTTTCGGTGCGGCAGCGCATGGAGCTGGCAGGGCTGCATGTGCCGCAGCTTCTGGCCGAGGACCGGCGTGGTGGCTTCCTGCTGCTTGCCGATTTCGGTGACGAGACCTGGGCTGCTGCGCTCAGGCGCGGCATGGCGCTTGCGCCGTTGATGGACGATGCCCTGCGCCAGCTGCACTGCCTGCAACAGACGATGGACAGCGCAGGACTACCGGTTTTCGATCCTGCACGCATGCGCAGAGAAATCGATCTGTATCTGGACTGGTACCTGCCCTGGGTGGCCGAGCATCAGCCCGATGAGCATCTGCGGCGGGAATTCCATGCCTTGCTGGCTCCGGTGGTGGAGCAGATCGCGATCCTGCCTCGGGTGGCTGTACATCTCGATTACCACAGCCGCAACCTGATGCTTCCGCCTTCCGGGCCGCCGCTCGGCATCATCGATTTCCAGGATGCCGTGTGCGGACCGGTCACCTATGATCTGGCCTCGCTGCTGTACGACTGCTACCAGGACTATCCGGAGGACGAGCGGCGGCAGTGGAGCCTGCGCTTTTTCGATGGACTGTCCGCAGAACTGCGCGATGCGTTCTCAAACGATGGCGAGCGTTGGCACCGGGCCGTGCGCCTGAGTGCCTTCCAACGCCACATCAAGGCCATCGGCATCTTCGCGCGCCTGGCATATCGTGACGGCAAACACCAGTTTCTCGTCGAGATTCCGCTGACCCGCAAGCATCTGCAGGAAGAGATTCGGCAGCTCGCCCTGCCTGTACTGCCGGGATTGGCGAGCGCTGCCTAAAGCACCCCGGATCTTACGGTAGTGGTGCATTCGCGCAGTTCGGTGTCGATCTTCAGGATGTGATTGATCAGCCAGCTGCGCAGGAATTCGTGCAGCTTCTGAAGCAGATCGTTGCTGACCCCCTCGGTTTCAAAGCGCAGCCGGTAATGCTTGTAGGCCTCGAGCAGCTTCTCATGCTGTTGCTTGTTCTTTCCGGCGACGGGACATTTCTTCTGCCGCATGCAGATCTCCTCGTAGCAGAAATGCGAGCGGGTATAGAGTCCCAGCATGTCGAGGAAGCGTTTGACATAGGCGTCGTCGGCACCGCTTTTCATATGTTCTTCGAGATCGGCGAGATATTGAAACAGTTGCTTGTGCTGCTTGTCGATCTCCGGCTCGCCGGTGGAATATTCCTCGCTCCAGGCCAACGCCATGTCCATGCTCCTCTGAGCCGCGATTCCGGCTTCCACGTGATTCTCTTGCGCCCGGCAACTCTGCCACATGGGCAAGCCGGATCAAGGCGCTCGGCGGTAGATGCCTCCACGTAGTCGTCCGGCAAGGTCACGGATCTCCCCCTCGAGGGCCATGGCCGTTGTCGGTGCCGGCAGCCCGCACGGACCCGTCTCGATGATAAGGAGTCCGCCGGCCGTGAGCCAGTCGGCAGCGCCGGCAAGCAGCGCGGTCAGCAGGCTCAGGCCGTCGGTGCCATCCGTCAGGGCTTCGGCCGGTTCGAAGCCAAGTTCGGGATCAAGATTCCGGAACTCATCGAGGGAGACATAGGGTGGATTGGAGACGATGGCGTCGAATGGGGCGGTGCCGGGCGGCAGGGCCTCATAAAGGTGCCCGCGATACCAGTGCATGCGTTCCGCTACGCCATGGCGTGCGGCATTGCGGCGGGCCACCGCCAGCGCCGAATCCGAGATGTCGGTGGCGGTGACGCTGGCCTCCGGGTGTTCGCAGGCGAGCGTCACCGCCAGGCAGCCGGAACCGGTGCCGATGTCGGCGAACCGCCATGGGCGGCCATGATCGGAAAAGCGTGTCAGCACCGACTCGACCAGGTGCTCGGTCTCCGGACGGGGGATCAGTACCCCTGGGCCGACCTCGAATTCGCGCGACCAGAATTCCTTGTTCCCGACCAGATAGGCCAGCGGTTCCCGCTGGCAGCGCCTAGCCAGCAGCCTCTCGGCCGCCACTTCGACCTCGTCGGGCAGGGCATCCATGTTGCGGGTGATCAGACTGGTGCGGTCGACGTCCCAGGCATGCATCAGCAGCAGTTCGGCATCTAGGCGGGGCGATTCCACGCCAGCGGCAGCCAGCGCCGTCCTGGCATGGCGCAGCCATTGGCCGGCGGTGATCATGCGCCGCTGGCGAGCAGTTCGGCCTGGCGTGCGGCGATCAGCGGCTCGATCAACTCGTCCATTTCGCCGTTCAGAATGGATTCCAGTTTGTACAGGGTCAGGTTGATGCGGTGGTCGGTGATCCGGCTTTGCGGAAAGTTGTAGGTGCGGATGCGCTCCGAACGGTCTCCGGAGCCCACCATGCCCTTGCGTGCCTCGGCGCGTTCGGCGTCGGCCGCGCCCTGCATCGCATCGTAAAGCCTGGCCTGCAGTACTTTCATGGCCTTGGCCTTGTTCTTGTGCTGGCTTTTTTCGTCCTGGCAGGTCACCACGATGCCGGACGGAAGGTGGGTGATGCGCACGGCCGAATCCGTGGTGTTCACATGTTGGCCGCCGGCACCCGAAGAGCGATAGACGTCGATGCGCAAATCCTCGGGCTTGAGGGCGACCTCCACCTCCTCGGCCTCGGGCAGTACGGCCACGGTGCAGGCGGAAGTGTGGATGCGGCCCTGGGTTTCGGTGGCCGGGATGCGTTGCACCCGGTGCACGCCGGATTCGAACTTGAACAGGGCGAAGGCTCCGCGACCGGTGATCAGGGCGATGATCTCCCTGTAGCCGCCGATGCCGGTTTCGTGGGTCGACAGCACCGATACCTTGAAGCCCTTGCGTTCGGCGTAACGGCTATACATACGAAACAGGTCGGCGGCGAACAGGGCAGCCTCTTCACCGCCGGTGCCGGCACGGATTTCCAGGATGACGCTGCGATCGTCATTGGCATCCTTGGGCGTCAGCAGTCCCTGGATTTCGGCATCCAGCTTCTCGAGGCGTTGGCGCAGATCGCCCATGTCTGCTCTGGCCATGTCGCGCAGTTCCGCATCGATGTCCGGGGACGACAGCAACTCCGTGGTGTCGCGGATATCATGTTCGACCTTTCGACGCTGCTGGATTTTTTCCGCCAGTGGCTCGATCTCCGCGAATTCGCGGGTCAGCTCCATGTAGCGTGGGGTATCCGAGGTGATCTCCGGGTCGGCCAGCATGACAGTGAGTTCCTGCCAGCGGCCGAGGATGTCATCCAGACGAGAGTTCATCGGACTCCTTGTGAGGCAGGGTGGCTTCGATGCCGTCGAGATCGAAAAGGCGCCGGGCGGCTCCCATCAGCAGATCGCCCTCCATGTCGTCCGGCAGGCTTTTCAGGGCGCAGAGCGTCGGGTGCAGGAATCGCTTCATCAAAGCCTTGCTGAGGCGGTCGACCGCATCCCGCTGGTCCGGGGTAAGATCCTTCAGGTAACGCTGCACGGCCTTGGTCAGTTCCTCTTCCCGCCGCATGTCGTAGGCCTGCTGCACGCTGCGGATCAGCGGTACGGATTCCAGGGACTTCAGCCAGGCGAGGAATGTCTTCGCCTCCTCTTCCAGTAGGGTATACGCCGTCTTTGCCGCTTGCTGGCGCTGTTCGAGGTTGCCCTGCACGACCTGCTGCAGGTCATCGATGTCGTACAGGTAGATGCCATCGATATCCCCGACGCGGGGATCGATATCGCGCGGCACGGCGATGTCGACCATGAACATCGGTTTGCCGCTGCGCTTCTTGCGGGCGATATGTACCGGCTCCGGCAGCAGCACATAGGTATTGGCCCCGGTACCGGAGATCACGATGTCTGCGGCATCCAGGTATTCCGGCAGCTGTTCCAGGGTCAGGGCATGGCCGCCGAACTCGCGCGCGAGCTGGGTGGCGCGCTGCAGGGTTCGGTTGGCGACGAGGATGTCGGCACAGCCGTTGGCACGCAAGTGGCGAGCGGCCAGTTCGGCCATCTCGCCGGCCCCGATCAGCATCACGGTCTTACCGGTCAGGTCACCGAAGATGCGTTTGGCCAGCTCCACGGCGCAGGATGAGATGTTGACGGACTGCCTGCCGATATCCGTTTCGCTGCGGGCACGCTTGGCAGCCGAGAATGCAAACTGGTAAAGCCGATGCAGAATGTGGCCGGCGGTGCCGTTTTCCAAGGCATGCTCATAGGCCGCCTTCGTCTGTCCCAGGATCTGCGGTTCGCCGAGCACCAGCGAGTCCAGGCCGGAAGCTACGGAGAACAGATGCAGCACCGCCTCGTTGCTGGTCAGGGAATACAGATGCTCAGCCACGGACTCGATGTCCATGCCCGCCTTGTGCGCGAACCATTCGTGGGCCGATGCGATGGCGGCGTCCGGATCGTGGGTGACCATCGTGATCTCGACGCGGTTGCAGGTGGAAAGCAGCGTGACCTCGCGCACGGCCGGGCGGGTCACCAACTGCTGCAGACAGGTAGCGATCTGGTCATCATTGACAGAGAGCCGTTCACGCAGCTCGACCGGCGCAGTCTTGTGATTCAGGCCGACGTGACAGATTCGCATGACGGCAGGCTAACGCTTGACCGAACTCAGGTACAGGGGGCTATCGTCAAGCAGCGTCAGGGGCACGGATTCCAGCCGGTCGGCATGGTTGCGGACATAGGCGTGCAGATCCAGGCGGCCTTTCGTGTCCAGGGCGATCAGCAGGTGAATCGGCATGTCTTCCGGTCCGGGAACGGGGATAGGCTTGGAAAGTTGCTCCAGCCACTGCATCATGGCTTCGTCCGGTTCATGGCTGTCGACTTGCGAGTGGAACCAGCCGATGATGCTCATGCCCTGCTGCTGCAGTCTTTCGACCGCGTCCTGGAAATCTGCGGCCTGCGGCCGCCATGATGGATCCCGTGGCTGGGGATGCGGGACCAACGGTGTGGCTGCGTCGATACAGCAACCATGCCCGGCCAGCAGCCCCATGCAGGGCCGGGGCGCCATGGTCAGGGCACAGTGCATCATTTCCTGGGTGGCATGGCGGGAAACGATGATTTTGTCCATCTGTGGCATCTGTGAAGCATAAACGTGAACAAGCGATGGTCAAATAGCGGATTTTGTGACCAAAATTACAGTTTTATATTGACATGCCGATGAATTATATCTAGTAACGACGCTGAAATTATTGGGCCGAGGGTATTCGTGAGACAGTATTCGTTTCTAATCGTTCCGGATGAAGGGCAAACCATCAACTGGCGGGTGACCTCCCGCGCCATCACATGGGTGACCGTGGCGATGATTGCCATGGTCGGTTTTGGCAGCTTCGGCATCTATGCCGTGGCGCAAAGGTGGCATCAGCGCCAGGCGCTGGAGCAGACCAAGCAGGCATTCCAATTGGCGCGCGCCCAGCAGGAAAGGCAGCTTGCGGACCTGCGCGATAAGCTGTCCGCCGAGGTCAAGAAGAACGGTGTGTTCGCACGGAATATCGGCCAGATCAAGGCGCGTCTGTCTCGCCTGGATTCCCTCGGCCAGCGCCTGGTGGATGTCGCCTCCCTGAGCAAGAACGAGTTTGATTTCAGTGTGAAGCCGGCCTTCGGTGGTCCACGCCTGGTTGTCAATGATGCGAACGCCCGTTCGGCACTGAATATCGGCAAGAATATCCAGTCGATGGATGTGCAGACATCGCGCCTGGATACGCAGTTGGCCGCGATCGATTACCTGCTGCAGGGCAAGAAGGATGAACTGGCGGCGCGCCCCCATGACTGGCCCACCGAGGGTGGTTGGTTGAGCTCCCCCTACGGGCTGCGTTCCGATCCATTCACCGGAGAGCCGGAAATGCACCGCGGCGTGGATATCGCCAATCGCTTTGGCGCACCGGTGCTGGCCGCGGCCCGCGGCATTGTCGTTTTTTCCGGCAAGACCCCGGATTTCGGCAACATGATCATCATCGACCATGGCTATGGCTATAAGACTCGCTACGGGCACATGTCGGCCCTGATGGTGAAGGTCGGCGACATGGTCAAGGCGAACCAGGAGATCGGCCGCGTCGGTTCGACCGGCCGCTCGACCGGCCCGCATCTGCATTTCGAGGTGTACCGCTACGGCATGCACCTGGACCCGGCAGGGTTCCTGCCGCCGCGCCACGGCTGATCTCCGGCTGAATGGAATCGTGAAATAGACGAAGCCCGCGGGTATCCGCGGGCTTTTTTATTGTTAGGTGTTGGCGGCGCGGGCGGCGGCGATGGCCGCCATGTTGACGATGTCGTCCACCGAGGCGCCGGTCTGCAGCACGTGCACCTGCTGCGGCAGGCCCAGCAGGATGGGGCCGATGGCCGTGCCGCCGCCCAGTTCGCGCAGCAGCTTGTAGGCGATGTTGCCGGCCTGCATGGTCGGGAAGATCAGCACATTGGCTCCTTCCTTCAGCTTGCTGAACGGATAGTGGGCCAGGATGGTGTCGTTGACCGCTGTATCGGCCTGCATCTCGCCATCGATCACCAGCCCGGGATTCCGCTCGTGCAACAGGCGCGTGGCCTCGGCCACTCTGCGCGGTTCCGGATGATCCACACTGCCGAAATTGGAGAACGACAGCATGGCGACGCGCGGCTCGGTGCCGAGCGACTGGGCCGTCTCGGCCGCCAGCGTCGCCAGTTCGGCCAACTGCTCGGGATCCATGTCGACGTTGACGGTGCAGTCGGCCAGGAAATAGGCCCCCTTGTCCATGATCATCACGTACATGCCGAACACGTGGTGATGGTCGCCGGTGCTGGTGTGCCCGAGCACACGCAATACCGGGCGCAGCACGTTCGGGTAATGGGCGGTGCGCCCGGACATCATGCCGTCGGCAAAGCCCTGGCGGACCAGCATGGCGCCGAGCACATTGCGGTCGGTACGCAGCAATTGTGCTGCTTCATGGCGCAGGATGCCGCGGCGGTTGCGGTCGAAATAATAGGCGTCGGCAAGGCTGTCAAAGCGGGCGCTGTGGCCATCCGGATCGATGATCTCGATGCCGGTCAGTTCCAGGTGAAGCTCAGCGGCGGTTGCCTGAATCTGGGCCGGCCGGCCGATCAGCATTGGTTTGGCGATGCCCTGCTCGTGCATGACCACGGCCGCCCGGATGACGGTCGCATCGTCGCCCTCCGGCAGCGCCAGACGCAACGGTTGGTTACGGGCCTTGTCGTGAATCCAGCGCATGAACAGGCGCGAACGGTCGATGCGTCCAGCCAGTTGGTGGGCATAGGCGTCGATATCATGGATCGGCTTGCGCGCCACCCCGGACTCGGTGGCGGCCTTGGCCACGGCGGCCGGCACCGTTTCGATCAGGCGCGGGTCGAAGGGCTTGGGCAGGATATATTCCGGGCCGAAGCGCATGCGCTTGCCGCCATAGGCCTTGCTGACCGAATCCGGCACGTCCTGGCGGGCCAGTTCGGCGAGCGCCCGCACGGCTGCCAGCTTCATTTCCTCGTTGAAGACGGTTGCGCCGGCGTCCAGCGCCCCGCGGAACAGGAACGGGAATCCGAGCACGTTGTTGACCTGGTTCGGATGATCGGAGCGACCGGTGGCCATGATCAAATCCTTGCGCGTGGCCATGGCCACGTCATAGGGAATTTCCGGCGTGGGGTTGGCCATCGCAAACACGATCGGCTTTTCTGCCATCGAGCGCAGCATCTCCGGGGATACGATGTTGCCCTGCGACAGACCGACGAACACGTCGGCGCCACGCATCGCCTCCTCCAGCGTGCGCTCCGGACGCTCGGTGGCGAAGTAGGCCTTGTGCGGGGGTAGATCCTTTTGCCCCTTGTGGATGACGCCGGAGCGGTCAAGAAACAGGATGTTTTCGCGTCTAGCCCCCAGCTCCTCGATCAGCTTCATGCAGGCGAAACCGGCCGCACCCGCTCCTAGGCAGACGATGATGACATCCTCGATCTTTTTTTCCTGCAGGATCAGGGCGTTGAGCAGGCCGGCGGCCGTGATGACGGCGGTGCCATGCTGATCATCGTGCAGCACCGGAATGCTGACCCGCTTCTTCAGCTCCTCCTCGATGATAAAGCACTCGGGGGCCTTGATATCCTCCAGATTGATGCCGCCGAAGGTGGGTTCCAGCCGGGCTACTGTCTCGACAAAGGCCATTGGATCGGTTTCGGCGATCTCCAGATCGAATACGTCGATGTCGGCAAAGCGCTTGAACAGCACACCCTTGCCTTCCATCACCGGTTTGCTGGCCAGTGGTCCGATGTTGCCCAGGCCCAGCACCGCCGTGCCATTGGAGATCACCGCCACCAGATTGGCGCGTGCGGTGTATTCGTCGACCAGTTCAGGGTTGGCGGCGATGGCCACACACGGTTCGGCCACGCCCGGCGAGTAGGCCAGAGACAGGTCGCGCTGGGTTACACAAGGCTTGGTCGGCTGCACGCTGATTTTCCCCGGACGCGGGAAACGATGATAGGCGAGGGCCTCTTCGCGCTGCTGCGAATCCTTGGACATGGACGCTCCTTCGATCTTTACATACGCCGCAGTCGGCGCATGCTACACAAAACCAAGATTTCCGATAGCAGCATGGGGAGTGCTTGATGAAAATCGGTGTGGCCGGTGCCGGAGCGGTCGGTTGCCATTATGCGAGCAAGCTCAGCCAGGCGGGCACGCCCGTGGCGCTGCTGGCCAGGGGTGCGCATCTCAGGGCCTTGCAGGCCGACGGGCTGAAGCATGAATCCATGGGCAAGGTGACGACGGTGCACATGCCCGCCAGCGACGACGCGGCCATCCTGGCGGAATGCGACATCGTGCTCATCGGCGCCAAGAACACGACATTGCCCGAGATCCTCGCCCAGATCGCCCCGCATCTGGCGAAAGGGGCGCTGATCGTGACGCTCGAGAACGGCGTGCGTGCGCCCGAGATCGTCCAAAAGGCACTGCCCGGGCATCCGATCGCCGCCGGCTCCGCCTTCATCGGTGTGCGCATCGAGCATCCCGGGCACATCATCCATTCCGCCGCCGGCCATATCCGCTTTGCCCCCTGGACGGCGGACGCCGCAGCGCCCTTGTCGGCGCTGGTTAAGGCTTTCGAGCGGGCCGATGTCGATGCCGCGAGCGAGCCCGATGCGCGCACCATGCTGTGGACCAAGATGCTGTGGAACTGCGGCTTCAATGCCATCACCGCCCTGACCCGGCGCTATGCGCGGGATATCGCAGCCGATCCCGACACGGCGCATTGGGTGGAGGCGGCGATGCTTGAAACGGCGAAGGTGGCGCGTGCCGAGGGCGCAGCCCTGGCCGCCGATGCGGTGCAGAAGTATCTCGTCGGCAGCCGCGGCATGGGCGAGGTCAAGACCAGTATGTGGCAGGACATCGAACACGGCCGGCCTACCGAGATCGCCGACATGAACGGCCATGTCGCCGAGCTTGCAGAAAGCCACGGCCTGGCCGCGCCCGTCAACGCCATGCTCGCCAGCCTGATCCGCGCCGCCGAGGGCGCTTCTGGGCACTGACCGGCTGAGTTTGGCCAAGGTGTGTAAAAACCCGGATATTTCTTTGTGCCCAGGGACGAAGCACCACAATTAGACTTAACACGTGGATGTAGATATTGGTTCACACCACAACGCCATTGGATATTGCCATGTTTTTCATGGAGATTCCCACGCCTGAAATTTAACCCGCGTTTTTACACAACCTGGGCCACTTTCAGTCATTCGTTCGAATCCCGTTTGGTGTGCCAAACAGGATAAATCTGAGCACTGAATAGAGGTGATTTAGGGGGCCTGAACGCCCGCATCCTGAGGCCAAAAGCGGACATTCAACTTCGTTAGAACAAAATCCCCTTGTCAGAACAAGTTTTTTATATATCATAACCGTGATTTTGTCAGTTGCGCACGTTTTTCCCCTTTGTTTCATCTCTTGATTATCGATTGATTTTTACTATGGGCCTATAACCGACGTCTTTGGTGAAATCCGAATCCTTCGGATTCGATTTTGATATTTTTAGGATAATTTAGTATGAATATTTATGTTGGAAACCTTTCGTTTAATAGTGATGATGAAGGGCTGCGCAAAGTTTTCGCAGAGTTTGGTAACGTTGCTAGTGCAAAAGTGGTCATGGATCGCGAAACAGACCGCAGCCGCGGCTTTGGTTTTGTTGAAATGTCTAATAGTGACGAAGCAAATGCTGCAATTAAAGGGCTTGATGGTGCTGAGCTTGATGGACGCAATCTGCGTGTGAATGAAGCCAAACCTCGTAAGGACAACTTTTAAGAAAGGCCTTTCCTTGTAGAATCCAAAAGCCCGCCTCTGGCGGGCTTTTGGATTTCTCAACCACAAACTCTTCTGCTTAAACCCCATCTGATTTCATGCATGTTAAACGACCGCTTTTGGCGGCCATATTGGAGCACTGCCCCTTACCGAGCAGTCGACTTATTCAACGGCGCGTTTGTCTGCTGTCGCGTATTCCCGGATAGCCTTGCGTAGCTTGGAGTTGCCATCAATCTTCCCCTTGCCTATGATGCGCGCCCCGACGAGCCAAGCTTGATGGAACATGGTATATTTTTTGGTATGTTTGCAGAAAATACGATCCGTTCGGCAAGCAAGGATTCTTCGTAAGTCGTTAATAATAAACGACATTTGGAAATGGGCGATTAGCTCAGCGGGAGAGCACTGCCTTCACACGGCAGGGGCCGCAGGTTCGATCCCTGCATCGCCCACCATTCCCTTTCTTCATTGACCCAACTTCGCGATCATGCAAGATCGTCGGTTCGATCTGTCCCGCAGTCGCTGTTTAACAAGGTCCACCTGCGGTGACGGGAACTCCTTCGCATCACAGGAGTCGATATGCATTGTATTAAAACCATTGCGGGATTGTTGGCGGCGGCGATCATCATCGGTCTCGGTGTGCTGTACGCGGGTATCTTCAATGTGGCTGCCGATTACCCCCATGCCGCGCTGACCCGCTGGTTGCTGCACACCGGCATGAAAGAGTCGGTACGCTACCATGCCAGGGTGATCAAGGTGCCGCCGCTGGACCGGCCGCACATGGTGATGATGGGCTTTCGCCATTATCGGGAGATGTGCGTAAAATGTCATCTGGCGCCGGGCGTCAAAAGCTCCGAAATCCGCCAGGGGTTGATGCCGAAACCGCCCAAGCTGCAGCGCGTGGTTGGAGGCCTGAAACCGGCCGAGTTGTTCTGGATCGTCAAGCACGGTGTGCGGATGACGGCCATGCCCGCCTGGGGAAAAACCCACAGCGACGACAAGATCTGGGACATCGTCTCTTTTTTGCAAAAGCTTCCGAACATGACGGCGGCCCAGTACCAGCAGATGGACAAGGCCGCAGGCAAGGGCGACGGCGATGACGATCATGCCGCCGGATCCGCCAAAAGCGAGGAGTAACGGGATGACACAACAGCTTTGCCCGGTGTGCGGCATGGACGCAACCGGTTCGGAAATTACGGCCGAGCATGTCGGCATCGTTTATCACTTCTGCTCCGGGCAGTGCCTGGAGAACTTCACCGTCCGTCCGGGACTCTATGTCGGCAAGGGGGCGCAGAAGCCCGGAGGCAAAACCCTGATCAAGCAGCGCACGTTTGCGCTCGAGTGTCCGCTTGCCGATGCCGAGGCTGATGTCATGAAGGCAGCGCTGCTGCGCATGATGGGCGTCCGGGATGTCGATATCTCCGGGGTGAGAGTGGCGGTCACGTATGACCTTCTCGAGGCCACGGCGGCCCAGATCGGCAGGGAAATCGAACAAGCCGGCGCCAAGGTGGGCAAGGGCTGGGCGGCGCGACTGAAGCGCGGCTGGGTGCGCTACACCGAGGAAACCGAGTTGGAAAACCTGGCGGCCGGGGATGCCCCGTGCTGCAACCGTCCCCCGCCTGCCTGATCGATGGCTTCGGATTGTCAGATTCACCAAAAGGGAAAGGGGAATACGGTGTCCGTAGGCTGCGGCGTGACATTGAAGGAGGCAGGCCATGATGATTGATCCGGTATGCGGCATGGAAGTCGCCGAGGACAGCGAGCACGCGCGCAGCTTCAGGGGCGCGGATTTCCGCTTCTGCAGTGCCCATTGCCTGCAGAAGTTCAACGACAGCCCTGAAGACTATCTGGGTGACGACTGCGCCATCGACCCCGTGTGCGGCATGCGCGTGCCTCCCACATCGAGCAACCATATCGTGCATGAGGGCAGGGACGTCTATTTCTGCAGCCAGCACTGTGTGGGGAAGTTCCGTGCCGATCCGGCCGCTTTCCCCGAGCTCACGGAGGCGATCAAGCCGGCCGCCAAGCCGGCGGCGCCGGCCGATAAGGATGCAATGTACTTCTGCCCGATGTGCCCGGGACAGGAGCAGCAGGGGGCGGGTATCTGCAAGGTCTGCGGCATGGCGCTGGAGCCGATGTCCGGCCCCATCCTGGCCGAGAAGACCGAATACGTCTGTCCGATGCATCCGGAGGTCGTGTCTGACGAACCGGGGGACTGTCCGAAGTGCGGCATGGCGCTGGAGCCGCGCACCGTGGCCGTCGAGGAGAAGAACGAGGAACTGGAGGACATGAGCCGCCGCTTCAAGATCAGCGTGGCGCTGGCAGCTCCGGTGTTCATGTTGGCGATGGTGGCCGACCTGGTGCCGGGCTGGCTGCCGGCGGCGTTGCCGATGAAGGCGGTGCAATGGATTGAATGCGTGCTGGCCACGCCGGTGGTGGTCTGGTGCGGCTGGCCTTTCATCGAGCGTTTCTGGCGTTCGCTGAAGACCTGGAATTTGAACATGTTCACGCTGATCGGCCTCGGCGTGGCCGTGGCCTGGAGCTACAGCGTGGTGGCCCTGGTCGCCCCGCACATCTTCCCGCCGATCATGCGCACGAAGGATGGCCTCGTGCATGTCTACTTCGAGGCGGCAGCGGTGATCACGGCGCTGGTGCTGCTCGGCCAGGTGCTCGAATTGCGCGCCCGTTCGCGCACCAACGAGGCCATCAAAATGTTGCTTGGTTTGTCGCCGAAAACGGCGCGGCGCCTGAACGCCGACGGATCGGAGCAGGACGTGCCGCTCGAGCAGGTCCAGGTCGGCGATACGCTGCGGGTGCGGCCGGGCGAGAAGGTGCCGGTCGACGGCAAGGTCGTCGAGGGCGAGAGCCATGTCGATGAGTCGATGGTCACCGGCGAGCCGGTGCCGGTAGGGAAGACCGCAGGCGAAGCGCTGATCGGGGGCACCGTCAACGGCACGGGCAGCCTGGTGATGCGGGCCGAGAAGGTAGGTGCGGACACGCTGCTGGCCCGCATCGTGCAGATGGTGGCCGAGGCGCAGCGTTCGCGCGCCCCGATCCAGAAGCTGGCCGACACGGTGGCGGGGTATTTCGTGCCCGCCGTGGTCAGCGTGGCCGTCATCGCCTTCGTCGTCTGGTTCGTTTTCGGTCCCGAACCGCGGTTGGCGCATGCCATCGTCAACGCCGTGGCCGTGCTGATCATCGCCTGTCCCTGCGCCCTTGGCCTGGCCACACCGATCTCGATCATGGTCGGCACCGGTCGCGGAGCCACCGCCGGCGTGCTGATCAGGAACGCCGAGGCGCTCGAGATCATGGAGAAGGTCGATACCCTCGTCATCGACAAGACCGGCACCCTGACCGAAGGTCATCCGGAGCTGACCTCCATCACGCCCGTGAATGACGCCGATGCCGACGAATCGCTACGTATCGCCGCCAGCCTGGAGCGGGCCAGCGAGCATCCGCTGGCTGCCGCCATCGTGCGCGGCGCCGAGGCCAAGGGGCTGGATCTCACCAATGCCGCCGGCTTCAGCTCCATTACCGGCAAGGGCGTGTCGGCAACCGTGGACGGGCGGCGGGTGCTACTCGGCAACGCTCAGTTGCTGCGGGACGAGGGTATCGAAACCGGCGATGCGGAGATCCAGGCCGATGCACACCGCGCCGATGGCGAGACGGTGATGTTCATGGCTGTGGACGGGAAACTGGCGGCGCTGATCGGCGTTGCCGATCCCATCAAGCCGACGACTGCCGAGGCCATCGCGAATCTGCACGAGGAAGGCGTCACCCTGGTCATGCTCACGGGCGACAACCGCAAGACGGCCGAGGCGGTGGCGAAGAGGCTCGGCATTGACCGTTTCGAGGCCGAGGTGCTGCCCGACCGCAAGGCCGAAGTGGTCAAGAAACTGCAGGACGAGGGCAGGACGGTGGCCATGGCCGGTGACGGCATCAACGATGCACCGGCCCTAGCGGCCGCCCATGTCGGCATCGCCATGGGTACCGGCACCGACGTGGCGATGGAGAGTGCGGGGGTGACGCTGGTCAAGGGTGAACTGACCGGCATCGTGCGCGCCATCCGGCTCTCGCGTGCCACGATGCACAACATCCGGCAGAATCTGTTCTTCGCCTTTATCTACAACTCGGCCGGTGTGCCGATCGCGGCGGGCATCCTCTATCCGTTCTTCGGCATCCTGCTCTCCCCGATCATCGCGGCGGCGGCCATGAGCTTCAGCTCCGTATCGGTGATCACCAATGCATTGAGGCTCAGGCATGCAAGGTTGTAGGTGCAGCACTTTGAAAATGCGCTGCGTCTTGTCTATATACATAGACCCGAGCTGATTGGAAAAAGGAGGAATATCATGAAGCCCCTTAAGTCCGCGTTGTTCGTATCATCCCTTGCCCTGGTGGCCTGTCTGATGCTGCTGCCGGCCACAAGCCACGCCGACGATCTGTCGGGCTGGAAGCTTCCGCCGGTACCGATACCGAAGAACAACCCGCAGACAGCGGCGAAGATACATCTGGGTCATCAGCTGATTTTCGATAATCGGCTGTCGAAGAGGGCATCGATAAGCTGCGCGGGTTGCCACGTGCCGTTTGCCGGAGGGGCGGGCTGGACGGCGCGCGCCTTCGGACACCAAGGCGAAGAGGGGCGCTGGGCGCCGTCATGGATCAATTCCGGTTATTACACCTCGCTGTTCTGGGACGGTCGCGCGGCGTCGCTGGAGGAGCAGACAGGCGAATTGCCCGGGCATATGGGTCCGGTCAGTGCCCCCAACGAGATGGCGGGCAATCCCGAAGAGGGTGCGAAGATCCTGAACGCGATTCCGGGATACAGGAAGGAGTTTGAGCAGGTGTTCGGGGGACCGGCTACACCGGAGCGCATCGCCATGGCCATTGCGTCCTATGAGCGTACGCTGAACGCGACGCACTCGCCGTTCCAGCGCTATGTGAATGGGGATAAGAAAGCGCTGAGTGCGGCGGCGAAGCGTGGCTTTGAACTGTTCCAGGGCAAGGCGCAGTGCATCGCCTGCCACACGCCGCCGTTGCTGACGGACAACGGTTTTCACAACATCGGCGTGCCGCAGGTGGGTCCGATGAAGGTGGACGATGGGCGGGAGGCGGTGACGCACAATCCCAAGGACAAGGGCAAGTTCAAGACGCCGTCTCTGTACAACTCGGCCTCGTTCCAGTTCTACATGCACGACGGGGCGTTTATGACGCTGAGGCAGGTGGTGGCGCATTACAATATGGGCGGAAATCCGAAGGATGCGAACCAGGATCAGCTGATCCAGCCGCTGCATCTGACGAAGCATGAGCAGTCGGATTTGATTGCGTTTCTGAAGAGCCTGACCGATCCCAGGCTGAACCACATCCGCCGGCCCTGGTTGCCGTAAGCCGGGACATCCCGGAGCTTCACGGACCGCCCCTCATCCGAGGGGCGGTTCTTTTTTATTTGCCTATACCCTTGTGCCGTGTCCGTTGCAGGTGCGCACGAATATCCGCCAGGGTTTTGCGAAACGTGGGTAGCAGCGGACCACCGAGTGCGACCGCCTGCCTTGCCGCCGTCAACGCATGCCGGTAATGCCCCTGGTCGGCATAGGTCTGGGCCAGATTGTTGAAAGCCGCGGCGGCATGCGGGTGGTCACGGATGACCTGCAGAAAGGCCCGCTGTGCCTGCTCGATTCTGCCCATCGCGTACAGGCTGTTGCCGAGGCCCATGCCGGCCATCTCGCTGTGCGGCCAGCGGCTCAGCGCTGCCCGGTAGGCGGCCACGGCACTGGCTGCATGTCCCGTTTGTTCCAGGGTGATGACGGCATCGACATAGCGCCGCTCCGATGCCGTCCGCGGCAGCATTCCGGGGGGCAGCACCAGCAGGGCCCAGTAGCCGCCACGCGCCCAGGTGTGTTCGAAGGTCGACATGGGCATATACATGCGCGCATCCGGACCCGAATGCAGGATCAGCCGCCGGTGTGCCAGGTCGTAGCCGATGACCACCGCGAAATGCCATACCGGATGCCAGGACAGTCCCAGGTTCTGGAACACGATCACCGGGTGTCCGGCGGCAACCTCGGTCAGCAGGTCACGAAGCTCTGGCCGCAGCACATACGGCAGCATGCCGTAGCGGCGGGTGGCCGCCACCAGTTCGATCTGCAGGCTGCCGTGCTTGTTCGGAATGAACACCTTGGGGGCCAGTTGTTCCGGGGTTACCTTGGCGCCGGCCCAGTCCAGGGTCATGGCCAGGGTGGCCGGCCCGCACTGGTAGGCCTGCTGGGCAAAGAAACGCACATGGGTGATCTCGGCGGAGGCTGGAAGCCGGGGAGGCGGCCGGCGGAGCAGGGCGGTGGTCTGGGTTGCGGCGCAGCCGCTGGTGACCAGGACAAAAAAAAGCGCGCCCGCGGCAAGGCGGGCGCGCCGGAACCCGAGTGGGTGTTTAATCGCCATGCGCGTGCCGATGGACGGGATGGTTGACGAATCCGAACACGTCGGTCAGGCCGAGGATATCGGTGATCAGCAGAATGACGAAGATCAGTACGGCCGCGCCCAGCACTGCACCAATGGCATCACCACCCGCAGGCAGCTGAGCGAGCTTTGCATTCAACGTCCTTACCTCCCTGTTGGTGAGGCTGGCCACACGTGCCTTCGCCTGTGCGGGGTCGACACCCAGCGCCTGCAGCTGCTTTTGCACGTCTGCACGATCCAGAAAGGCCGACAACCCGGCTCGATTCGCTTTGGCGGCGGTGGCATGTGCAAGCTCGGAGGTACTGACCATGGCCGCATGGGCAACGGGGATGCGCAGGCCCAGTGCGAATATGGCGACGATGAGCAGCGATACGCAGGTTTTCTTCAGTGCGGTAAGCATGATTCCCTCCCTGATTGATTGGGGCGCGGACAGTGAGATGCTGGTCGGCGTCCGACTAATGGATTTAAAGGTCGGCAGGTGCATGCTGTCAAGCCTGCCAGGCCCATCGCACCGGACCGCACCCCGGACTCGGCGGCTTGCGTGTGCGCGTGACGCTGCCGGTACGCGTGACGGAGGACTGAATACAGGCGAGGCTCCGGCGCAGCCACAGCACCTCTGCTTGGTATGACATCGGTGATCATATACCCTCGCCGCCAGGGTTCCCGCCAGACTTCCGGGGGCCGGACAGCAGTGAGGAGCGTCTATGTTTACCGCCACCAACCCTGCCACAGGGAAGGAGATTCACCATTACGAGCCTATGGAGGATGCACGGCTTGAGGACGTGATCGGGCGGTCCGCCGCGGTCTTCGCGGCATGGCGAAGCTCGAGATTTGACGAACGGGCGGCCCTGCTGAACCGCGTGGCCGAGCTGATGGAACGGGACGAGGACCGGCTGGCGCGGTTGATGACGGTGGAGATGGGCAAGCCGATCCGCGAGGCGTGGGGCGAGGTCAAGAAATCGGCCTGGTGCGCCCGTCATTATGCCGAATCGGGTGAGGCCTACCTGGCTGCCCAGTCCCTGGCTTCCGATGCGGCCCACAGCTACGTGCAGTACCTGCCGCTGGGTCCGGTGCTGGGTATCCTGCCGTGGAACGCACCATTCTGGCTCGCCTTCCGCTTTTGCGCCCCGGCATTGATGGCGGGCAACACCTGTTTGATGAAACACGATGCGCATGTTCCCGCCTGCGCCGAGGCAATCGGCGAACTCTTCATGCAGGCCGGTGCACCGGCGGGGCTGATGCAGAACGTGCGCCTGACCCACGAACAGGTGCAGACAGTGATCGGGCATGACGCCGTGCGTGCGGTGTCGCTGACCGGTTCCAGCGCCGCTGGTGGCGCAGTGGCTGCGCTCGCTGCGAAACAGATCAAGCCGGCCGTGTTGGAGCTGGGTGGGTCGGACCCGAGCATTGTATTGGCTGATGCCGACCTCGATAGGGCAGCCGAGGTACTGACGCTTTCCCGCATCATCAATGCGGGCCAGTCTTGCATCGCCGCCAAACGGATCATCGTCGAGGCACCGGCCTACGATGCCCTGATCGAGCGCCTCGAGCGCCGTCTGGCTGCCCTGAAGGTCGGCGACCCATCCGACGTGGAGACCGATGTCGGTCCGATCGCGCGCCCGGACCTGCGCGACACACTGCATCGCCAGGTGACGACCACGATTGAACAGGGTGCGAACTGTCTGTTGGGCGGTAGCCTGCCGGATGGCCCCGGCTTCTTCTATCCGGTCACGCTACTGGTGGATGTCACCCGAGAGATGTGCGCCGCCCGGGAGGAGACCTTCGGGCCCGTGGCGGTGGTGATGAAAGCCGACTCGGCGACGCATGCCCTGGAGATTGCCAACGATACGGCCTTCGGCCTGGCCGCTTCCATCTGGACCGGCGACACGGACCGGGCCGAGGCCATGGCCCGCGACATCGAGGCCGGGCAAGTGGCGATCAACGGCATCGTCAAGACCGATCCGCGCCTGCCCAGCGGCGGCATCAAGCGCTCCGGCTACGGCCGCGAACTGGGCCCTGCCGGTATCATGGAGTTCGTCAACGTGCAACAGGTCTGGGTCGGGCCGGCCACGACCTGAGGATTAGGGAACCGGGGCTATTTCCCGGATTGCTCTCCTTCCTTGTGGCCTTCCTTCTTCTTTCCTGCCGTGGCCATGGCGATGACGGTATCGGTGGCATCCCGCTTCGCCGGCTTGTTCGGGCGGATGGAGAAGTCCTGCGGCACATCCTCGAAGAAGGAGCCGCAGCCGGTATCGGTGATGTAGAAGGTATCGGAGATGCCGCAGGTCTTGTCGCCGTCGATGGCCCACATCCACGGGATGACGTGGAAGGTCATGCCCGGTTCCAGCACCGTGCTGTTGCCCTGGTAGAGGCTCAGGATATAGCCCTCGTCCCAGCTGGGCGGAAAGGCGATGCCGATCGAATAGCCGGCGCGGGTGATCAGCTTGGCGCCTACTTCGTTGTCGGAGATGATGTTGCGGACCAGGTTGTCGACGTCGGAGACCGTCATGCCGGGACGCATTTGTTCGCGCAGGCTCCGCAGGGCCAGCTTCATCGTCTCCTGCGCCTTGTACATGCTGTCTGAGAGCTTGCCGCAGACGGCGGTGCGCATCATGGCGGCGTGGTAGCGACGGTAGCAGCCGGCGATTTCCAGAAACACATGCTCGTTCGGCTGCACCTCGCGCCCCTCCCAGGAGGCGTGGCCGATCATGGTGCGTGGCCCCGAAGTGACGTAAGGCATGACTGCCGGGATCTCACCGCCCGCCGCGAACATGGCCTGGCAGATCGCCCCGCCGATCTCGTTCTCGGTCACGCCGGGCATGCAGGCCTCGAGACCCGCCTTCATGCCGGCCTTCGCGGCGACCGCCGCCTTCTGCATCACCGCCAGCTCGTAGGCTGACTTTTTGATCCGGCTGCGCTCGACGATGCCGAAACAATCCATCACGCGGCTGCGGGTGAAGGTGGTGTGGAAATTGTCCTGATGGTAGGCGGCGAAGAAGTAGGAATTACGCTCGTAACCGATCGTCTTGCCCTTGCCGGCCAGGCCGAACTCCATCAGCGAGGTGACCAGCATCTGGATGGCATCGCCGGTGTCGGGATAGGGGCGGGTCAGCTCTACCCAGGTGCGCGCAATCACGTTGGATTCCTCGAGTTTGCGGGTGACCATGAAGGGCTCGGCTTCCAGCGGCACGACCAGGGCCTGGAAGAAGGAGTAGCCGGTGGTCTGGTAGTCGGTTAGGTACATCAGGTTCTCAGGATCGGAGATGACCACCGCATCGAGCAGTCGCGCCTCCATCTGCTGGCGCAACTCGCGGATACGCCGCTCGTATTCCTCGAAGGGAAAGGTCATATCGTCCCGTTGTCTCATCGCATCACCTCACGGTACCGGGTTGGCTCATCCGATCGTCGCCTCCAGCGCCTCGGAGAGAATCTTTAGACCCGCCTCCAGCTCGTTCTCAGGGATCGTCAGGGGCGGGATCAGCTTGATCACGCTGCCGCCGACACCGCAGGGGCCGAATAACATGCCGCGCTCGAAACAGGCAGTGGCCACGTCCTTGGCCAGGGCACCGTCCTTCACGTCCAGGGCCTGCATCATGCCCTTGCCGCGTACGTCGAAATCCCGGTCGGCATGGGCGCGGGCCATGTCCTGCAGGGCCTTGGTCATGATCTCGCCCTTCTCGTGTACCGATGCCAGAAAGGCCTCGTCCTCGAAAAAGCGCAGGGCCTCGCGTCCGGCGACAAAGGAAAGGTTCTGCCCACGGAAGGTGCCGGTATGCTCCCCCGGAGCCCAGTGCCGGTCGTGTTCCGGCTTGACCAGATTCATCGCCATCGGTATGCCCAGGCCGCCGATCCCCTTGGCCAGTGTAACGATATCGGGATCGATACCGGCATCCTCGAAGCTGAAATAGTGGCCGGTGCGGCCGCAGCCTGCCTGGATATCATCGATGATCAGCAATGCGCCAAGATCACGGGCAAGCTGTTGCAGGGCCTGCATCCATGCGGGGCTCGCCACATTGACGCCGCCCTCGGCCTGCACGCGTTCGACGATGAAGGCGGCAGGCTTCTCCAGACCGCCGGAGGAGTTCTCGAACAGGGAGCGCAGGGTTGCCAGGCTATCGATACCGCCGCCGGCATTGGTCTCGTAGGGCCAGTGGGAGACCTCGGAAAGCTGCACGCCCGCGGCACCACGGAAGTAGGCATTGGCGGTGCAGGCCAGCGATCCCAGCGTCATGCCGTGGAAGCCCTGGGCGAAGGCGACCACATGGCTGCGGCCGGTGACCTTACGGGCCAGCTTCAGCGCCGCCTCCACCGCGTTGGTGCCGGTCGGGCCCATGAACTGCAGGCGGTAATCCATGCCGCGGGGCTTGAGGATCGTCTCGACGAATCCCTGGATAAAGTCGCGCTTGGCGGCGGTCATCATGTCCAGGCTGTGCAGCACGCCGTCGCCATCGAGGTAATCGATCATCGCCTGCTTCAGCTTCGGATGGTTATGGCCGAAGTTGAGTACACCGGCGCCGGCGTAGAAATCGATGTATGCCTTCCCGTCCTCGTCATATTGCGTGGCGTTCTGCCCCTTGACGAAAACCGCCGGGTAGGCCCGGCTGTAGGTGCGAATCTCCGATTCGTATGTCTCAAACCAATCCATCACATCCTCTCCTTCCTGTTGTTAAGCAATCGGTATGCCAGCCAGACGGCAAAAGACACGCATCACCTGCGCGATCACCGCATCGTTGAACCGGTACGCCGGGCTATGGCAGGGCGCTGCGAAACAGGGCTGTCCCTGCTCGTCGGTCTGGGCCATGCCGATCAGGGCGAATGCCCCCGGTACCTTGTCCAGGTAGTAGCTGAAATCCTCGGAGGCCATCAGCGGCATGGAGAGCTCGTCGAGATCGTAGCCGTCGCCCAGCTCCAGGTGCAGGGCCTCCCGGTAGCGGGCGGCGGGACCGGCGTGGTTGATCGTCGCCTCGTAGCGGGGGCGGATTTCGACCTCAGCCCTTACCCCGTATGTCTCGGCGGTTGATTCGGCAATGGACCGGATCGCGGCGTTGATCGGCTCACGCCACCGCGGCTCGGCAACGCGGATGCTGCCTTCCAGGTAGACGCTGTCCGGGATGACCGTCACCTGGTTCTTGGCATCGATCGAGGTGACGCTGACCACCGCCGCCGCCTGGGGAGGAAGGCGGCGGCTGACGATCTGCTGCAGGTTCAGCGTCAGGGCGGCGGCGGCCAGCACCGGATCGCGCGTCTGGTCGGGTTGTGAGGCATGGCCGCCCCGACCGAGCAGGCGGATATGGAACGTACCGTTGCCGGACATCACTGGTCCGTCCGGGCACAGTGCCTTTCCAATAGGCAGAGCGGGCCAGTTGTGCCAACCAAAGATGCAGTCGATCCCTGTCAAGGCGCCATCCTCGATCATGCTCTTGGCACCGTGTCCGCCTTCCTCGGCCGGCTGGAACAGCAGGGAGACCGGACCGGCCAGTGCCGATTCGTGTTCCTTGAGCCACTTCGCCGTGCCGAGCAGGGCGGCCATATGGCCGTCGTGGCCGCAGGCATGCATCACGCCGGTGGTCAACGAAGTGAAATCGAGGGAGGAGGCCTCCTGGATGGGTAGGGCATCCATATCGCTGCGAAAGGCGATATGCTCTCCGGCGGCATTCGGCGCCAGCGTGGCGACGCAGCCGTGCTCAGCGCAGGCATGCCAATCGATCTGCCAGTCGGTCAGTTGCTGGCGGATAAACCGGCCGGTTTCCCGCTCCTGCCAGGTCAATTCAGGGTGCTGGTGCAGCCAGCGGCGCATCTCCCGGGTCTGCTCCACATGCTTCTGCCAGTTCATGGGACATGCCCATGGGGAACGGGAAGCATCCAGTACATCGAAAGGCTACCGGACAGGGTATGGCCGAAAGCCACCGCTTCCCTGCGCAGAAATGGTTCGATGAGGTGGTGCTTAGAGATGGTGGGATACCCGATGCAGAGGACCGCCATGTTCACCGCCGCAGAGGGAAACCATGTCCAGGTGATGTTGTTTGTCAGCGCCCATATCACTCCTCCTGAGACTGGTCAAAACCTATGCATTTATTTGTCGCCATTTCAAGGGTGGGGGGTGCCTGAATCCTGGGGGACATGACGACGGCCACCATGGAACTGCTGCGTGCGGCTGCCGCATCGGGTGACAGAGGGCTGACCTAGTGGATCGTCGCCTGCTGCGTTTCCTCCCATTCTTCCATTGCCTCGTCGCCAGCCATCTCGGGCGAGGCGATGCGCTGCTGGAATTGTTCCAGCGAGGTCGGCGTGGCGGCGATCAGCAGGTCATCGCCCACCTGCAGTATGGTATCGGCGCTTGGCACGATCTCCTTCTCGCCGCGCAGCACGCCCACGATGACCATGTCGGCGCATGCCACCTGGCGCACCTGCAGCCCGGCGGCGGCGGTGCCGGGATTCAGTGTGATGCGGTACAGCTGTTCGTGGCCGCGCCCCAGCGGGATGCCCTCGCCCTCGGCGAGGGCCATCGTCAGATGGCGATTGATCGTACCCCCGTCCAGTTGCATACGGTTCTGGCGTAGAAAGTCGGCGAGGATTTCGGAAAACATCTCCGTGTTGGCCGGGCTCGCCGCCGGGATTGTTTCCTGTGCCTCATAGAGCGTGGGGTATTTGACATTGCGGGTCAGGGCCATCTGCACCAGGTAGCTTACCGCCACGGCCAGCATGGTCGGCATGATCAGATGGTAGCCGCCGGTCATCTCCGCCACCATCACCAGCGAGGCGATGGGCACGCGCGCAGCCCCGGCAAACAACGCGGCCATGCCTACCACGGCCAGTGCCGTGGTGGGGATGCCAGTGATGTGGAAGCTATGCAGCAGGATGGCAAGTGCGGCACCCAGCATGGCCCCCACATACAGACTGGGCGCGAACACACCGCCCGATCCACCGGAGGCCACGGTCAGCGACAAGGTCAGGATCTTGCCCGCCATCAGCAGCAGCAACATCCAGATGGCGAGGCCGCCGCCGCCCTGCAGGGCGATCTGGACGTAGCCGTAGCCGCCGCCGAGCAGCGGCGGCGCCAAGATACCGAGTAATCCCACGCCGAGTCCGCCGATGGCGGGTTTGAGCATGTTGGGGATGGGGAGCTCGTGGAACTTGTCGCGGGTCCAGTAGAATACCGTCGGCAATAGTGCACCGAGGGCTCCGGCCAACACCGCCAGCACCACGAACCAGGCCAGGTCGACCGGGGCGCCGAAACTGACGTCATGCGGCAATACGAATAACGGTGACCAGCCATCGAACAATCCGGTTACCGCATAGGCGACGGCCGATGCGACGAGGGTGAATGTCAGGTAGCGGCCTTCGAAGGCCATCGTCGAATACAGGATCTCGACGGCGAAAATAGCCGTGCCCAGCGGGCTTTTGAAGATGGCCGACAGGCCAGCGGCCATGCCCACCAGCAGCAGCACACGCCTTTCCTCGTCCGGCAGTTTGAGGATGCCGCCGATCAGCGAACCGACACCGGCGGCGATCTGTGCCGTCGGTCCCTCGCGTCCGGCCGAGCCACCCGAACCGATGGTGACCGCGCTGGCGATCGTCTTGATGATAGGCACACGATAGCGGATGCGGCCGGAGGTGCGGTGGTAGCCCTTGACCGCGCCGTCGGTGCCGTGACCCTCGGCCTCCGGTGCCAGGCCGTACACCAGGACACCGGAAATCAGGCCGCCCAGCGTGGTGGCGACCGGGATCAGCCAGTACCAGTGGTCGAAGGTCGGTGCCGAGCCCATCGCATGTGCTTGTCCAACGGTGAAGAATTTATAGCCGCTGATAAAGGTCAGAATATTCTGTTCGGCCAGATCCAACAGCCAGATAAAAAACTGGGCGCCAAGCGCCCCGACAACGCCGAGAATGGCACTGAGGGCAATCAATCGAGTGTTGCGCTGCAGGCGCATGAGCCAATGCATTTCTATCCGCCTATGGCTATCGTTTGCATATCGGGCGCCCATGATACGCTTTTTGCCGGCGTTCGTCAGCAATTAAGGCCAAAACCCCTTTTTCGATGAGCGGATAAAGGGTTGGGCTAATGCTTTATCGCCGTAATTGGCCGTAACATGCCGTATAATAGCGTAAATTCCACAAATGACATAATCGTTTTTCTCGCCTTATTCGCCCCGACAGCCGGAACCTGCGGGAGGGTCGATGGCGAACTTTTTTCACCCTGGGGCAAACGATAAGCCGCTAGCAGCCGCCGGAGATCATGACGCAGGATCAGTCCTGCAGGGTGACGGCGGCGGCAGCGATGCGCTCCACTGCCTCGGCCAGGGTGTCCTGACTCACCGCATAAGAGATGCGCATATGCCCCGGTGCACCGAACTCGCTGCCCGGTACCAGGGCAACCCCGGCATCCTCGAGCAGCCAGGCGCAGGCGGCGATATCGTCGTCGAGGCGCTGGCCTGCAGGGGTACGCTTGCCCAGCCAGCCGGAGATCGACGGGAATACATAGAAGGCGCCGTCCGGCAGCAGGCATGACATGCCCGGAATGGCATTCAGGCGTTCCACCAGCCAGGCGCGGCGTGATTCGTAGGTGCGCACCATCTTTTGCAGCTCGTCGGTCGGCCCGGTCAGGGCGGCCAGTGCCGCTTTCTGGGCGATCGAATTGGGGTTTGATGTGCTCTGGCCCTGCACCTTGGCCATGGCGCCGATCAGGTGGCGGGGGCCGGCGCAGTAACCGATGCGCCAGCCGGTCATGCAATAGGCCTTGGAGACGCCGTTCAGGGTGATCGTGCGCTCCTTCAGGTCTGGATTGACCTGGGCGAATGTGGTGAAGGATCTGCCGTCGAACAGGATCTTCTCGTACATGTCATCGGTGGCGACGGCGAGTTCCGGATGTTGGCGCACGACCTCGCCCAGTGCCGCAAGCTCGTCGGCCGTATAGGCCATGCCCGTCGGGTTGGACGGCGAGTTGATGATCAACAGCCTGGTGTTCGGCGTGATGGCGGCAGCCAGTGCGGCGGAGGTCAGCTTGAAATTGGATTCGGCGGTGGTGTCGACGATGACCGGCTTGCCGTCGGCCAAGAGCACCATGTCCGGGTAGGAAACCCAGTACGGGGCCGGAATGATCACCTCGTCATCCACATCGAGCATGGCCTGCAGCAGGTTGTAAATGCACTGCTTGCCGCCGGCCGACACCAGGATGTCTTCCGGGGCATAGTCCAGATCGTTGTCGCGGCGGAACTTGTCGGCGATGGCCCGACGCAGTTCCGGAATACCCGGCACCGCCGTGTAGCGCGTGAATCCTTGGCGGATGGCCTCGATCGCCGCATCGCAGGCGGCCTTCGGGGTGTCGAAGTCCGGTTCACCCACCGACAGCGAGATGATATCGCGTCCCGCCGCCCTGAGCTCGGCGGCCTTGGCGGTGATGGTCAGCGTGGCCGACGGCTTGATTTTCTGGATGCGGGTGGAAAGCCGGATCATGGCGGCATCCTGCCAGAGTACGCTGGTCGACTCCAAGCGAAATCAAACCCGAAGACTTTAGGTGTTATTCATGTGTTGCAGCTATTATGCTGCGTCGCCTAAGGCGGCCCCCGCGGCAAGGAGCATGCATATTGCAGGATAACATCCGCGAGATTCCGTATAACTACACTTCCTATTCCGACCGGGAGATCGTGCTGCGCTTCCTGGGGGAGGAATGCTGGGATGATTTGAACGTGCTGCGCCATCAGCGGCGCACCGGGCGCAGTGCCCGCATGCTGTTCGAGATCCTCGGCGATCTGTGGGTGGTGTCGCGCAACCCCTTCCTGCGCAATGACCTGCTGCATCACCGTAAGCGCCTGACCACGATGCGCGCCCGTCACCGCGATCGCCTGGAGCGCATCCATTCATCCGCCGCCGACAATCCCCGCGCCCAACGCGTGACCGCCTGCACCGAACGCATGGTCGACCAGTTCTACGCCTGGTTCGAGGCCGAGCCCAGGCGCCGGCGCGAGGCCAAGAAGGCCTTCTCCCGGCATACGCACGCGAACAATGTGCACTTCGATGCCTATACGCTGGTGCACCATGCCACCGATGCCACCGACTGGCGTTCTTTCCTGCCGTTCTGCGTGCTGACACCGGATCGTCCGGAGGAGATCCCGGGCCTGGTGGCGGCGGCGCGGAGCCTGGGGCTGACCATCATCCCACGCGGCGGCGGCACCGGTCTGTGCGGCGGTTCGGTGCCGCTGCAGGACGGTGCGGTGATGATCAATATCGAGAAGTTCGACCGCATCGGTGAGGTCGAGATGCACGACCTCGGCGGCGGACGCGTGGTGCCGGTGATCACGGCCCAGGCGGGGGCGGTGACGGGCAAGGTGATGGAAAAGGCCATGCCGCATATCTTCGCCACCGATCCAACCAGCCTGTGGGCCTGCACCATCGGCGGCAATGTGGCGAGCAACGCCGGCGGCAAGCACGCCGTACTGTGGGGCACCTGTGTGGACAACCTGCTGTCGTGGCGGATGGTGATGCCGGACGGCAACTGGCTGCTGGTCGAGCGTGTCAACCACAACATGGGCATCATGCCGGCCGACGCCATGGTCGAGTTCCGCCTCAGCCGTTTCGCACCCGACGGCAGTGATTTGGGCGAGCCCGAGCTGCTGTCGATCGACGGCGCCACCTTCCGCCGCGCCGGGCTCGGCAAGGACGTGACGCGCAAGGCCCTGGGCGGGCTGCCGGGCGTGCAGAAGGAGGGTACCGACGGCATGATCACCGAGGCCACCTTCGTGCTGCACCGGCCGTTCGCGCGCACGCGCACCGTCTGCTGCGAGTTCTACGGCCAGGAGCTGTCGGCGGCCACCGAATCGATGGTCGGCATCAAGCGCCATGTCGACAATCTGGACGGGGTGTTCCTGGAAGGGCTGGAGCATTTCGACGAGAAATATGTCAAGGCGATCAACTATGTGCCCAAGTCCACCCGGCGGGAGCGCCCGCGCGTGGTGCTGCTGATCGACGTATCGGGTGACGACGAAAAGGCGGTGGCGGGGGCCTGTGCCGAGATCTGCCGCATCGCATCAAACGGCAACGGCGAGGGCTTCGTGGCTTTGGGGGAGGCGGATCGCCGCCGCTTCTGGGCCGACCGCGGACGCATGGCGGCGATCGCCAGGCATACCCGCGCCTTCAAGCTGAATGAGGACGTGGTGATCCCGCTGCCGCGCCTGGCCGAATACAACGATTACGTCGAGCATCTGAACATCGATTTGTCGATTGCCAACAAGCTGGAGATGCTCGATACGCTGGATGCCTTTTTCCACGACGCGATGACGCGCCTCGGCTCGGACGACGCGCTGGCGCTGGCGGATCTGGGGGTGGAGGACGACGGCTATCTGGCGGCCAAGCTCACGGCCTGCCTGCAGATCATCGGCGAGGCGCGTGAACGCTGGCAGGGCATTGCCAAGGGCATGGACCATGCGGCCGGCGAATTGGCCGAACTACTCGGCGGCATCGCGTTCGACGAGAAGGAGCCGCTGTTCCGCGTCATCCAGCGCGGGGCGCTGCGCATCTCCTACCGCAAGGAGGTGGAGCAGTTGCTGCTGCAGCAACTGCAGGGCCACGATCCGCTGGTTCAGCGGGTGCGCCGGATCCACAAACGGGTGCTTTCCAGCCGCATCGTCATCGCCACGCACATGCACGCCGGCGACGGCAATGTGCATACGAACATCCCCGTCAACTCCAACGATTACACGATGATGCAGCGGGCGCACCATGTGGTGGAGAAGATCATGGCCAAGGCCGACGAGCTCGGTGGCGTGATCTCCGGCGAGCACGGCATTGGCATCACCAAGCTGTCGTACATGCGCCCGGATTACCTCGATGAAATGGCCGCCTATCTGGCCAAAACCGACCCGGAGGACCTGTTCAACCGCGGCAAGCTGCAGCCGGGCACCGACCTGACCTTCACCTACACCCCCAGCTTCAACCTGCTGGAGCACGAGGCGGTGATCATGGAGGCGGCCGACCTGACGGAACTGTCCGAGGCGATCTCGCCATGCCTGCGCTGCGGTAAGTGCAAGCCGGTGTGCAATACGCACTTCCCGCGCTCGAACATGCTGTATTCGCCGCGCAACAAGATCCAGGCGGCCGGCTCCATCATCGAGTCCTTCCTGTACGAATCGCAGACCCGTGCCGGTATCTCCTTCGAGCAATTCGCCGGTCTGCAGGACGTGGCGGACCACTGCACCATCTGCCACAAGTGCGAATCCCCGTGCCCGGTCAACATCGATTTCGGCGAGGTGACCGAACGCATGCGTGCGTTATTGAAGGACAAGGGGCAGGCACGTCCGAATTTCGGCTCGAAATTGTCGCTGGCCTTCCTGGTGATGCAGAATCCGGACGCCGTGCGCCTGATGCGCGAGGTAGTGATCCGCTGGGGCTATGCCGGGCAGCGCATGGTGCACCGCCTGGCGAGATGGACGGGGCTGATCCGGCCGGTGCCGGCGGCGATGCGCAACCTCGACGGGGTGCAGGCGCAGGTGATCAATTTCATCGAACGGCCGCTGCCGTCCATTCCGTTCAGGACGGCGCGCCAGCAGCTCGGCATCGAATCACGCGACAAGAACGCGATCCCGGTGCTGCGCGATCCCAAGCATGCCAACGGGCGGGCCGTATTCTATTTCCCGGGCTGTGGTTCGGAGCGCCTGTTCTCGCAGGTCGGGCTCGCGACCCAGGCGATGCTGTTCGAGCTTGGCTTGAACGTGGTGCTGCCGCCGTCCTATCTGTGCTGCGGCTATCCGTCCACGGCCAGTGGCGATCATGTGCGCGGCGACAAGATCACCTATGACAACCGGGTGCTGTTTCACCGCATCAAGAACGCGCTGTCCTACCTCGATTTCGAGGCAGTGGTGGTTTCCTGCGGCACCTGTTTCGATCAGTTGACGCAATACCAGTTGCAGCAGGTGTTCCCGGACGCACCGCTGATCGATATCCATGAGTACCTGATGGCCCAGGGGGTCAAGGCCGAGGGGGTCACCGGCGTGCAGTACATGTACCACGAGCCCTGCCATACGCCGCTGAAGCGCCACGGTTCGGATGCGGCGATCCAGGCTCTGTTGGGCCAGCAGGCCGTGGCTTCCGACCAGTGCTGCGGAGAGGCGGGGACGATGGCCGTGGCTACGCCGGCCATCGCCGGCAAGATCCGCGCCCGCAAGGAGGAGGAGATCGCCAAGGCCAAGGCCGTGCTCGATGCCCGCGACGATGCTGGCGGGGTGCAGAAGGTGCTGACCAGCTGCCCGTCCTGTCTGCAGGGCCTGTCGCGGCTGGAAGGCGAGAGCGGGGTTGAGGCCGACTACATCGTGGTGGAACTGGCCAGGCGCCTGATGGGCGAGGACTGGCAGGCGAAGTTCGTCGAGCGCGTCAAGCATGGTGGCATCGAGCGGGTGCTGATGTAGGGCATGGCCACTTTGTGGATCGATAGCCACTGCCATCTTGATTTTCCGGCATTCGATGCCGACCGTGCGGCGGTGATGGCCCGCGCCCGTGCCGCCGGGGTCACGGATTTCGTGGTGCCCGGCATCCGTACGGAGTGCTGGCAGCGCCTGGCGGAGCTTGAAGCGGAACCGGGCGTGCATGTGGCCTACGGCCTGCATCCGTGGTGGACCGGCGAGCACCGCCCCGAACACCTCGATGGGCTCAAGGAGTATCTCGGCGCGGGGCGGGCGGTGGCCGTTGGCGAGTGCGGTCTGGATTTCGCGCGTGATATCGACCGGAACCTGCAGCGGTACTGGTTTGAGGCTCAATTGCGCATGGCCGTGGATCACGGTTTACCGGTGATCGTGCACGCGGTGCGTGCGCTCGATGCCGTACTTTCCGCGCTGCAGCCTTTTCCGGAGCTTACCGGCGTCATCCACGGCTTCGCCGGCAGCCGGCAGCAGGCCGAGCGCTGTGTGGCAGCCGGATTCATGCTCGGCATCGGCCCCATGGTGACACGCTCCTCCCGCCTGCGCGCACTCGTGCGCACCATGCCGACGGAATGCCTGCTGCTGGAAACGGACGCGCCGGATAGACCGCTGGCCGGAGAGCGCGGTGAGCCAGCCGATGTCGTGGCCATTGCGGAGGTGGTGTGTGCAATCAAGTCGATTGGCTCCGTGGAGCTGTCCGAGGCGACGTCCAATAATGCGAAAAGACTGTTCCAATGGGAGAAGATACGGTGAGCCAGATGCATGAGCGCACAGAGATCCTGATCGGTGCGGATGGGCTCGACCATCTGGCCGGTAAGCACGTACTGATCGCAGGGCTCGGCGGGGTCGGAGGCTTTGCGGCCGAGGTGGTGGCGCGCGCCAACATCGGGCATATGACACTGCTCGACCACGACGTGGTCGGTGAATCGAACATGAACCGGCAGCTGGCGGCACTACGCTCGACGGTCGGTATGCCCAAAACCGCGGTACTCAAACATCGCATCTCCGACATCAACCCGGCCATCGATGTGCGCATGCAGCCGGATTTCCTCGACCCGGAAGACGTGGCCACGCAGCTGTCCGGCGGCTACGACTACGTCATCGACTGCATCGATTCCATCGCCTGCAAGGCGGCTCTGGTGGACGGCTGCCAGCGTCTGGGTATCCCCGTGGCCTCGAGCATGGGGGCCGGTGGGCGCTTGGACGTGACGAAGGCACGCATCGGCATGCTTGCCGATACCGATACCTGTCCGCTGGCGCGCGAGTTGCGCCGTCGCCTGCGTCGTCTCGGCGGTTCGCTCGACTATCCGGTGGTATATTCACGTGAACGGCCGGTCAAGGGCAGCGAACATCGCCCGGTCGGTTCGGATACACATCCGGGACGGCCCCGTTCGGTCAACGGCACCATCTCCTACCTGCCGGCGCTGTTCGGCGTCATGCTCGGCGGCTTTGTCGTCAAGGAGCTGTTGCGCCCCTAAGCCTCAGGCGATCTCCATCAGGCATTCGTCCGGGTTGACGTTGTCGCCGACAGCGATGTGGATCGCCTTGACGGAGCCGGACACCGGCGCATGCACCGGGTTCTCCATCTTCATGGCCTCGACGGTTAGCACCACCTGACCAGCCTGTACCTCATCGCCCTCCTTGACGTTGATGGCGACGATGCGGCCGGGCATGGCCGTCGTCACGTCATTGTCGCTCTTAGCCTTGGGCCGGCGCGAGCCCTTGGACACGCGTGCGGTATCGATCTTGCCGGATTCGGTCGGCACCACCTCGGTCAGGGTCTCGACCATGACCTCCTCCAGCACGTCGTCGACCTTGACGTAGAACGGGCGGATATCCTCGCTCTTGTGGCCCATGCCCTCGACGCGGATGTGGTATTCCTCGCCGTGGATGGTGATGTTGAACTCGGTTGGAGCCAGCATCTGCGGTGGAACGCTGGCGGCCGGTACCGCCTCCGGGCTTTCCAGCGGTTCCGGCTTGAGATTGCCGGACTCACGTTCCTCGAAGAATTCCCGGGAGATGGCCGGGAACAGGGCGTAGGACAGCACATCCTCGACCGAGCGTGCCTTGTCGCCCAGCTCGCGGGTCAGCTTGTCCATCTCCGGATCCAACAGATCGGCCGGGCGCACCGTGATCGGCTCCTCGTTGCCGAGGGCCAGCGCCCGTACCTCCGGGTTGACCTCGCCGAGCGGACGGCCGTACTTGCCGGCCAGGTAGTCGCGGGTCTCGTTGGTGATCACCTTGTATTTCTTGCCGGACACCACGTTCAGCACCGCCTGGGTGCCGACGATCTGACTGGTCGGTGTCACCAGCGGCGGGTAGCCGAAGTCGGCGCGCACGCGCGGCAGTTCCTCCATGACCTCGTCCATGCGGTCAAGCGCCCCCTGGTCCTTCAGCTGATTGGCCAGGTTCGAGATCATGCCGCCCGGGATCTGGTTCAGGTGCACGCGCGAATCCACGCCGGTGAAGCTCGATTCGAAGCGCTTGTACTTCTTGCGCACCTCGCGGAAATAGGCGGCGATATCCTGCAGCAGCTCCAGATCAAGGCCGGTGTCGTACTCGGTGCCCTCGAAGGCGGTGACCATGGCCTCGGTCGGTGGGTGCGAGGTGCCGCCGGCCAGCGGGCTGATGCAGGTATCGATGATGTCGCAGCCGGCATGGACGGCTTCCCACTGTACCATCTCGGCCAGCCCGGAGGTGGCATGTGTATGCAGGTGCAGTGGCACTGAGATCGCTTGCTTGATCGCCGGCACCAGCTCGCGCACCGCCGTCGGCGTCAGCAGGCTGGCCATGTCCTTGATAGCGACGGTGTCGCAGCCCATGTCCTCGAAGCCCTTGGCCAGTTCGACGAAGTGCGCCAGCGTGTGCACCGGGCTGGTGGTGTAACAGATCGCGCCCTCGGCATGCTTGCCGTTCTTCTTCACCTGCTGGATAGCCACGCGCACGTTGCGCGGGTCGTTCATGGCATCGAACACGCGGAACACGTCCACACCGTTGGCGGTGGCCATGTCGACGAACTTCTTGACCACGTCGTCGGCATAGTGGCGGTAGCCAAGCAGATTCTGGCCCCTGAGCAGCATCTGGATCGGGGTATTCGGCAGCGCCCGGCTCAGCTGGCGCAGGCGTTCCCACGGATCTTCCTTCAGAAAGCGCAGGCAGGTGTCAAAGGTGGCGCCGCCCCAGGCCTCGAGGGACCAGAAGCCGACCTTATCGAGCTTGGCACAGATCGGCAGCATGTCCTCCAGGCGCATGCGCGTGGCCAGCAGCGACTGGTGGCCGTCACGCAGGCCCAGCTCGCTGATGCTGAGTTTGTGTGGGGTCTTGTTCTTCTTGGGCATCTTGGCGTCCTAGCTATCAGAGTCCGGCATGCACGGCAATGGCCACCGCCACGGCGGCGGCGATGTCCTCGCGCGATTCGTAGGGCTTGAATTCCAGCAGTTCCGGATGTTCCTCGAGGAAGCCGGTGTGGAACTGGCCGGAGCGGAAGGCGGCCGATGCGGCGATCTGCCGGTAGAACGGCAGCGTCGTCTTCACGCCGCGGATGTCATATTCGTTCAGGGCGCGCATCGCCCGGTGCACGACCTGCTCCCAGGTCGGCCCCCAGATCGTCAGCTTGGCGCACATCGAATCGTAGTAGGGGGGGATGATGTAGCTGGGGTAGACGCAGCCGTCGACGCGCACGCCCGGCCCGCCCGGCGAGAAATAGCGGGTGATGGTGCCCGGGGTGGGCAGGAAGTTGTTCTTCGGGTCTTCGGCATTGATGCGGAATTCGATGGCATAGCCATTGATATGCAGATCTTCCTGTCGAACGCTCAGCGGCTGGCCGTCGGCGATGCGGATCTGCTCGGAGACGATGTCCATACCGGTGATCGACTCGGTGATCGGATGCTCCACCTGCAGGCGGGTGTTCATCTCCATGAAATAGAAGTCGTGGTTCTTGTCGACGAGGAACTCGACGGTACCGGCGTTGACGTAGTCGACGGCGCGGGCGGCCTTCACGGCCATCTCGCCCATCTTCGCGCGCAGGTCTTCATCGAGGTAGTTGGACGGCGCGATCTCGATCAGTTTCTGGTTGCGGCGCTGGATGGAGCAGTCACGCTCGAACAGGTGCACGCAGTGGCCGTGCTGGTCTGCCAGCACCTGGAATTCGATGTGGTGCGGCTCGATAATGCACTTCTCCATGAACAGCTCGCCGTTGCCGAAGGCGGCCGTGGCTTCGCGCTGGGTGATGTCGTAGTTCTGGCGCAACTCGGTCTCATCGTTGCAGCGACGGATGCCGCGTCCGCCGCCGCCCGCCGCGGCTTTCAGCATCACCGGATAGCCCATGGGTTTCGCCTCGCGCACGGCCTGTTCGACGTCGGCCAGCGCACTGTCGGTGCCGGGGATGACCGGGATGCCGGCCGCGATCATCGTGGCGCGTGCCTGCGTCTTGCTGCCCATGTCGCGGATAGCTTGCGGCGATGGCCCGATATAGGTGATGCCGGCATCCTGCAGCCGCTGGGCGAACTCGGGGTTCTCGGACAGAAAGCCGTAGCCCGGGTGCACGGCGTCGCACCCCGTCTGGCGGGCGATCTCGACGATGCGGTGAATGTTCAGATAGCTCTTGACCGGGTCCGGCCCGATCAGGATCGCCTGGTCCGCCTTTTTCACGTGCAAGGCGTTCTTGTCCGCGCTCGAATAGATGGCGACGGTCTTGATGCCCAGTTCGTTGCAGGCACGGATGATGCGGATGGCGCATTCACCGCGGTTGGCGATCAATATGCGTTTGAACAAAAGGTTTTCTCCTTCAGGGCAAGCCTTGTCGCATATGCTAGCCGCAGGCCTGATGCTTCACAAACGCGACCTGTGGAGCAATGCCCGGATTTCCGCTAATGTAACGGAAAAGCGGAGGTTCTAGCTCATGCACATCGGTATGCCCGAATTGCTGGTCATCCTGGCCATCGTCATCGTGCTGTTCGGCGCCAGGCGTCTGCCGGACATCGGCTCCGGCCTCGCCGGGGCCATCAAGGGCTTCCGCAAGGGTGTCGCCGAGGACGACAAGGCTGCGGATAACAGGGAGGAAGAGGACTCATCCCCGCAACCTCCGCTCAAGGAGGACGACCGATAGGTATCCTTCCGGCGCGTCTACGGCAGGTGGCGTAGCGTCTTGCCGATATAAACCTGACGCGGACGGTCGATGCCGTGGCCGTCGTCATGTTTCAGTTCCAGCCAGTGGCTGACCCAGCCTGCGGTGCGGGCGACGGCGAACACGGCCGTGAACATGCGACTCGGGAAACCCATGGCCTTCAGCAGGATACCGGAATAGAAATCGACATTCGGATACAGCTTGCGCTCGATGAAGTATTCGTCGGACAGGGCGATGCGTTCGAGCTCCAGCGCTACCGCCATCAGCGGATCGTTCTCCAGCCCCAGATGCGCCAGCACCTTTTTGGCAGTATCGCGGATCAGGTGCGCCCGCGGATCGAAGTTCTTGTAGACACGATGTCCGAAGCCCATCAGCCGGAATGGATCCTTTTTGTTCTTGGCGCGCTTGATGGCGGCCGGGATGTTCTCCGGCGCGGCGATCTCCTCGAGCATGTTCAGCACCGCCTCGTTGGCGCCGCCGTGGGCAGGGCCCCACAGGGCGGCGATGCCGGAGGCCATGCAGGCGAACGGATTGGCGCCGGAGGAGGCGGCCATGCGCACGGTCGAGGTGGAGGCATTCTGCTCGTGGTCGGCATGCAGCAACAGGATGCGGTCCAGGGCGCGGGACAGCACCGGATCGACAAGGTAGACCTCACTTGGCTTGCCGAACAGCATCTGCAGGAAATTGCTGGCGTAATCCAGCGTGTTGTCGGGATGGCGTAGCGGCCGGCCGATGCTGTAGGTGTAGCTGTTGGCGGCGATGACCGGCATCTTGGCGAACAGACGGATTGCCGCTTTCCAGCGCTGCGCCGGATCGTTGTAGTCCTGATGTTCCTGATAGAATGCCGACAGGGCGCCGACGACGCCGACCATCACCGCCATCGGATGCGCGTCGCGGCGGAAACCTCGGAAGAAATTGATCACCTGATCGTGCAACAGGTTGTGGAAATCCACCTCGCGCTCGAAGGCCGCCTTCTGCTGAGTGTCCGGCAACTCGCCGACCATCAGCAGATGGGCGACCTCGTTGAAGGTGCAACGCTCCGCCAACTCCTCGATCGGGTAGCCGCGGTAGCGCAGAATACCGGCCTCGCCGTCGATATAGGTGATGGCACTCTGACACGATGCGGTGGAACGGAAACCCGGGTCGAAGGTCAGCAGCCCCTGCTCGGCGTACAGGTTTCGCACGTCAATGGCCTTGGGGCCGTCGGTGCCCTCGATCACCGGCATGGTGCCGGTGGCCTCGCCGAGGGTGACCGTGGCGTATTCGGGCTTATCCATAAGACCTCCGTCCCCGCCATCCTCCGGTGATCGGCGGTGTGCAGATGCGCCGAAGGTAGGGGCATCATCGCGCCTTGACAAGGCCCGGATTCCGTATCGAACTTGGACCCATGCCGGTCCCCGTTGCCGGCCTCGATTGCACTGACAAACCCTGACAGGAGCATGGTATGGACCAGGATGAGTGGTTCGATGAAGACGAGGATCGATTCGAGATTCCTTCCGACGAAGGCAAGGCAAAGAGACCGGCACGGCGAGGGCGGCCGCTGGCGGACGACTGGGACGAGGACGACGATGAATGGGTCGAATGGGACGATTGATTTCCCCACCCGCAAACGCTAGCCGGGCGACGATGCCTGTATAGGCGAGGCGCCTGCCCGTCGCTACCATCAGGATGATGCGCCAGTCGTCTCGCGGCGATAGGGTCGGCGTTGCCGTACGGTTTTGCCGTGCGGCGGTGCTGCGGGCGATGCCCGCCGCCATGCTCAACGCACGGGAGGCCATGATGTCGGCATGGACCATCGGGGATTCCGCCCGCCTGTATCAGGTTGACGGCTGGGGACACGGCTATTTCGGCATCAATGCCGCCGGCAATGCCGAGGCCATTCCGGACGGTGTGCACAGCATCGATCTGAAGGCCTTGTGCGACGATCTGGCCAGCCGCGACCTGTATCCGCCGCTGCTGTTGCGCTTCTCCGACATGCTCAGGCGGCGTATGGAACAGATTCGCCAGCGCTTCACCATCGCCCGCGAGGAAGCCGCTTACGAAGGGCGCTATTACGGCGTCTATCCGATCAAGGTCAACCAGCAGCGGCAGGTCATCGAGGAGATCATCGAGTTCGGTGCCGAATTCAACTGGGGGCTGGAGGCCGGATCGAAGCCGGAGCTGCACGCCACGCTGGCCATGCTCGAGGATGTCGAGGGACTGATCATCTGCAACGGCTACAAGGACCGCGAGTTCATCGAACTGGCGCTGATGGGCGTGAAAATGGGCAAACGCGTGTTCATCGTCGTCGAGAAGCTCAACGAGCTGCAGCTGATCCTCGAGGCGGCGAAGCGGTTGCGCGTGACGCCGCTGATCGGCCTGCGCTGCCGACTGGCCTCGTCGGGCAGCGGCAAATGGGAGGATTCCGGCGGCGACAATTCGAAATTCGGCCTGGGGGCCGAGGATCTGCTGGATGCGGTGAATACGCTGAAGGATGCCGACATGCTCGAATCACTGCGCCTGCTGCACTTCCATATCGGCAGCCAGGTGCCGCAGATCCGCCACATCAAGCAGGCGATGCAGGAAGTGGCCCGCTTCTATGCCGAGATATTCAAGCTCGGCGCCACGATCGAATTCATGGACGTCGGCGGTGGCCTCGGCGTCAACTACGACGGCTCGGTGTCCGGATCCTCATCCTCGGTGGACTATACGCTGCAGGAATACGCCAACGACATCGTGTGGACGATGAAGGCCATCTGCGATGAGGAAGCACTGCCGCATCCGCACATCATCTCCGAATCGGGGCGTGCCCTGGTGGCACACCACTCGGTACTGATCATCGATCTGCTCGGCATCTCGCAGCGCAAGCGCGACACCTCGCCGGCGCAGCCGCATGACGAGTCGCCGTTGCCGCTCAGGCAGCTGTGGTCGACGCTGTGCGATATCGACACGATGGATGCGCGCGAGGCGCTGCACGATGCCGTGGCTCTCAGGGAGGACATCAACAAGCTGTTTACCCTCGGCCACTGCTCGCTGACCGAACGGGCGCTCGGCGATGCCATCTACTGGACCATCGCCTCGCACATGATGCGGGTGATGGAGTCCGACACCCTGTCCCAGGAACTGCCGGACCTCGAGACGCAGATGGCCGACCGCTATTTCTGCAACTTCTCGCTGTTCCAGTCGCTGCCCGATGCCTGGGCCATCAAGCAGGTGTTTCCGGTGATGCCGATCCACAGGCTGAACGAGGAGCCGACACGTCAGGGTATCCTGGTCGACATCACCTGCGATTCCGACGGCAAGCTGGCGCATTTCCCGCTGGCCTCCGGTATCTCGCCGACGCTGCCGCTGCATCCGGTGACGGCCGGCGATGCCTACCTGATCGGCATCTTCCTGACCGGTGCCTACCAGGAGATCCTCGGTGATCTGCACAACCTGTTCGGCGACACGCACGCGGTGCATATCCGCATGGATGGCGATATCTACGAGCTGGAGCAGGTGGTCGAGGGTGAATCGGTGTCCGAGGTGCTTGAATACGTGCAGTTTCACGAGACGGTGCTGATGGACCGCATGCGCCGGCAGGTGCAGGAGGCGAGAAGCAAGGGCCTGCTGTCCGCACGTGAGGCCACGGCCTTTTTGAACTACTACCGTCTCGGCCTGAAGGGCTACACCTATCTGGAAGAGAACGTGCCGCCGGGGCTGGAATGAGCAGTGTGGCCATCGGCACGCCGCTGACGCCTGCCGCCACGCGCGTCCTTCTGCTCGGGGCAGGGGAGTTGGGCAAGGAGCTCGTCATCGAGCTGCAGCGCCTGGGTGTGGAGACCATCGCCGTCGACCGCTATGCCGATGCCCCGGCGATGCAGGTGGCGCACCGGTCTCACGTTATCGACATGCTCGACGGCACGGCATTGCGCGCGGTCGTCGAGTCCGAGCGGCCGCGGCTGATCGTGCCGGAGGTCGAGGCCATCGCCACCGACACCCTGCTGGAACTGGAGGGCGAGGGTTTCACGGTGATTCCGACCGCCCGTGCCACCCGGCTGACGATGAATCGCGAGGGCATCCGCCGGCTCGCCGCCGAACAGCTGGGGCTCGTCACCTCGCCGTACCGCTTTGCCGCCACCCACGGTGAGTTCCTCGACGCCGTGCGGGACATCGGACTGCCGTGCGTCGTCAAGCCGATCATGAGCTCCTCCGGCAAGGGCCAGAGCGTGGTGAAAGCCGAGGCGGATATCGATGCGGCCTGGGACTATGCGCAGGAGGGTGGGCGCGTCGGCGCCGGTAAGGTCATCGTCGAGGGCCTCGTCAATTTCGACTACGAGATTACGCTGCTTACCGTGCGCCACGCCGGTGGCACGTCGTTCTGCGCCCCGATCGGGCACAGGCAGGTCGACGGCGACTACCGCGAATCCTGGCAGCCCCAGCCGATGCATGCCAAGGCGCAGGCCGAGAGCGAGCGCGTCGCAGCCGCCGTCACCGCCGCACTCGGTGGCTTTGGGGTGTTCGGCGTCGAACTGTTCGTCAAGGGCGATGCGGTGTGGTTCAGCGAGGTGTCGCCGCGTCCGCACGATACCGGCATGGTGACGTTGATCTCGCAGGATCTTTCCGAATTCGCGCTGCACGCCCGTGCGATCCTCGGTCTTCCGGTTCCCTCCATCCGCCAGTACGGGCCGGCGGCCAGCACCGCCGTCGTCGTCGAGGGACAGTCCTCGCAAGTCGTGTTCGGTGGCCTGGAACGGGCGCTGGCCGAGCCGGACACTCAGCTCAGGCTGTTCGGCAAGCCGTCCGTTTCCGGCAAGAGGCGCATGGCGGTGACGCTGGCGCGCGAGGACACGATCGATAAGGCCCGGCACAAGGCCAATGCCGCGGCGGCGGCGCTTACCCTCTCGCTCTAGTCGGCTTTTCGCAAGCTACGGGTTCCGCATCTGCCCGCCGCCATGGATCGGGTGTGCTAACATGAGACGATACATCAGCGACAAGGAGGTATGCCGATGTGGGACCAACGCTACAGCGAAGAGGAATATGCCTTTGGCACCGAGCCGAACGACTTTCTGCGCTCGCTGCTGCCGCAGTTGCCGGATGGAAAGGCACTGAGTATCGGCGACGGCGAAGGGCGAAACGGCGTATGGCTGGCAGAGCAGGGCCTGGCCGTGACCTCGGTCGATGCCTCCGCTGTCGGTCTCGAGAAGGCTCGGGATCTGGCGTTTCGACATGGCGTGTCCATTGCCACCGTGCATGCGGATTTGGCCGATTTCGATATCGGGCGCGCGCGCTGGGACATCATCGTGTCGATCTTCTGCCATCTGCCGCCGCCTTTGCGTAAACGGGTACTCCGCGATGCCGTGGCCGGACTCAGGCCTGGCGGCATGTTCGTGCTCGAGGCCTATACGCCGGAACAGATCGCCTTCGGCACCGGTGGGCCGCCCACCGCCGATCTGACGATGACCCTGGACTCACTGCGCCAGGAACTCACCGGGCTGAACCTGTTGCACGCGGAAGAGATGGAGCGGGAGGTGCACGAGGGCCGTTACCACAACGGGCGTAGCGCCGTGGTGCAGGTGCTGGCGGTCAAGGGGGATACGCCGTAATGGTGGTGGACGTCGCCATTGCGAAGCCCTTTGGAGACAGCACACAAGCGGAACGGCTTCAGTTCGGGCGATTAATGTCCTGCGGGTCCCTGTCGGGAATGTGTACGCCGAATCGTCGCATCTGCTGGCGCAGGTGCTCCAGCCAACGCCGGGCCCAGTAGAATTCCAATGCCAGGATGCCGAGACCGGCGATGATGACCGGGATGCCCGGCCCGGGTGCGACCAGCATGACCACGCCGAGCAGCAGCACGGTGCCGCCGATGACGGCGACGATGATGCGGCGGGCGAAACCGTATTTCGTGCTCAGTTTGTGCATGCGCTGATATTACCCGATCGGCGGCGGCGAAGGCTATCCGCTGCCTATCTTTTGGTCACCGACTGCCCAGAAAAAGGCCTGCCGGGGGAGTCGGCAGGCCTTTGCTGGGGAGATGCGTTGCACCAGCAGCACAGTCATCATCGGTACACCGGACCCATACCCGGGCGCTGAGGCGGCATATCTGGCGCAATCCCTGGAGGGGAGGATGGAACAGGCCAAAGAAGGCGCCGCTGCGCTGGTTGGTATCGGTTCGGGCCTGTGGGCCGTGTGCCGGTACAACACATGCTCATATAAGCATGGATAGTGCCAAAATCGCCGCGGCGCGTTAGACGTGGTTCTGCACCGTCGGTGGCGGTACGTCAGCGGAAGCCTGCAGGGCAAGTGCCGACGGATGGGTGGCATAATGATGGCGCACGGTGTCGGCCAGTTGACGTTTGGTACCCTCGTCGACGGGGGCGGGGTCTTGCTCCGGCAGGGTGGCGATCAGGGCCGCAAGCAACTGATCCTGCGGTGGCTGAAGGCGTGGTAGCCACGATGTGAGCAGCGCGCGGTCCACATAGGGCGGCAGCGAGCCCATGATGCCGACATCGTTCTGGTCATGCACCAACAGGCCGGTGGTCGTGCCGCGGTCCAGCGTCAGCACCTGGAAGAAATACAGGGTGTGGTAGGCGAGCTGTACGGCGCGCTGGGCGTCGGTCGCATCCGGTACCCGGGCAAGCGCCCGCCCCAGGATGGCAAGATAGGTGTCGATGGCCGTCTCGCCGACCGATTGTGCCAGGCGCATATCGGCCGCCGCATCGCTGCTGTGGAAGTTCTCCAGATAGAAGTGTGCCACGCCGCGATGCCGGTCCAGGGCCGGGATATAGAAGTAGCGTTCGCCCTGCGCTTTCGCTTCGGCGAACTGGAGAGGCGCCGTCGCCTCCAGGGCGGCGAAAAAGGCGGCCGTGTCTTCGTCATCGGCATGCGACGGATTCAAATCGGCCATCATGCGCCAGTAGCCCTCGCCCCCCTTCATCTCCGTCCAGCTGATGTGGATATGCACCGACGGTACCAGCGGGTGCGCCGGGTGGATGATGGTCGAGATGGCATTGGCCGATCCCAGTCTTTTTTCCGGTAAATCGTCGTAGTGTACCTGCGATACGTTCACCGAACCGCGCCCGAATATCTCGCCGTCGGCTGTCTCGTAGCGCACGCCGCCGCCATGGCGGCCATCGTCACGGAACCATTCGACCGGCGCGAAGCCCTGCGCGCTGCTTCGGCTGCGCGCCAGCGCCTCCAAGCCGTCGACGAAACGTCGCTGCAGGCTGCAGACAAGCTGATAGGCGGCGTTGGCGGAGGTGGAGGCGGCGGGGATGCGGTTCATGGCGTATCCTTGGCATGGATTGGGGCCGGGCGACCCGGGCACAGACTAGGGTCTGTGCTGACAAAATGCGAACCGGTCTGTGCAGCCTTCCGCGCGGGGTGGCAAAAGCCTGGTTTCCGGTCTATGGTTCCAGCCTTCGGCAAGGGGCTTGCCGGAAACGATACCGTGCGCGATGACCTGGCGTTGCGGTAAGCGAAACTATGCCCTGGAGCGTATCATCCATGACGGACCTTATGTGGAGCATTGCAGGCATCGGCGGACTTCTGGTTCTGGTCTTTTTGGGTTGGCGGATCATCGCCAATGAAAAGAAAAGCCGCATGTAGGGCGGCCGGCATGCGTGTCGGCGCGCATGTCATGACTCGTGTGAGAAACCCTTGATGATATAGCCACCGGATTTTTCGTCGAGTTCCAATTGCAAGAATCCACGTCCCTGCGCCTCCTCCAGCAACTGGCCGAAGCTGCGGAAGCCGTGGTAGCTTTCGGAAAAGCCCGGTTGACGCCGCTTAATGGTTTGCTTGACCATCGAGCCCCATACCTTCTCTTCCTCGCCGCGTTCCTTGAACAGGTCCTCCACCGTTTCCAACACCAGCTCGATGCCCTCCTGTTTCAGCGCCTCCTCGTTTTCCGGAGCATCGACGGCTTTGGGCTTGGTCTTGGCCGATGAGCGCCGGCGTCGGGCTGTGCCCTGCTTCTCCGATTCACGCACCAGATCGTCGTAGTAGATGAACTCGTCGCAGTTGGCGGTCAACAAATCCGACGTCGATTTCTTGACGCCCACACCGATCACCACCTTGTCGTTCTCCCTGAGCTTGGATACCAGCGGCGAGAAATCCGAGTCGCCGGAGATGATGACGAAGGTGTCGACGTGCGCCTTGGTATAGCACAGGTCCAGCGCGTCGACGACCATGCGGATGTCGGCCGAATTCTTGCCGGATTGGCGCACATGCGGGATCTCGATCAGCTCGAAGGCCGCCTCGTGCATCGGCGCCTTGAAATCCTTGTAGCGCGCCCAGTCGCAGTAGGCCTTCTTGACCACGATATTGCCCTTCAGCAGCAGCCGCTCCAGCACCTTTTTGATGTCGAAGGCGGCGAGCTTGGCGTCGCGCACGCCCAGCGCCACGTTCTCGAAGTCGCAGAACAGCGCCATGCTGTGGGTGGTATTCTTGTCGTTCATGTTCCGTCCTTGATGTCCATCGGGCGGACATGGTCACCAGCATAACCGATGCCGACAGTCAGTGGAAATGCCGCTTACGCGGGCGGGGAGGCGGCATCCTGGTCGATCAGCCATTCGCCTTCGGCCAGGCGTGCCGCCGGCAGCGGATCCCCGCGGCGCACCCGGGCCAGGGCCCCGGCCTTGGCATTGCCCATGACCAGGATCAGGCGGTGGTGGGCGGCGTTGAGCACGCTCAGTCCCATGCTGACGCGCACCGGCGGCGGCTTCGGGGCGTCATGGACCGGCACCGCCAGGCGGGTGTCGTCCAGGGCAGGGTTGCCCGGAAACAGGCTGGCGGTGTGCCCGTCCTCGCCCATGCCAAGCAACACGATGTCCATCGCCGGTGCACTGGCCAGCAGCGCCGCGTAGGCGGCGGCCGCCGCCTCCGGGCCCTGCTCGGCCGGGATGCGGTGCACCTGCGCGGGCGGGATCGGCACATGGGCCAGCAGGGCGCCATCGGCCATCGCATCGTTGCGCCCGGCATCGCCGGGCGGCAGGCAGCGCTCGTCGCCGAACCAGATGTGCAGCGCCGCCCACGGCAGGTCCATCGCACGCAGCAACTCGTAGCAGCGCCTGGGGGTGTGGCCGCCGGCCAGCACCAGATGGCAGCTGCCATGATTCTCGACGGCTTCGCGGCACAGGGTGGCCACCCGCGCCGCGGCGTGGCGGGCCAGCGCCTCGGTATCGGCGAAGACCTGCTGGGACATCGGCCGGGCTATTCCCCGTCCTCGGCCGGGCGGATGGCGTGGCCGCCGAAGCCGGCGCGCATGGCGTTGACGACCTTGCCCGCGAAAGTCTCGTGCTCGCGGCTGCGGAAGCGCATCTGAAGCGCCAGCGCCAGCACCGGCGTCGGGATGCCGAGATCGATGCCCTCAGACACCGTCCAGCGCCCCTCGCCGGAATCGTCCATCCAGTCGGACAGGGAGGACAGCTCACCGTCCTGTTCCAGGGCATCGCCGATCAGGTCGAGCAGCCACGAACTGACCACCGCGCCGTACTGCCAGACGCGCGAGATCTGGTGCATGTCGAGGCCGAACTCGTCCTTGGCCTTCATCAACTCGAAGCCCTCGGCGAAGGCCTGCATCATGCCGTACTCGATGCCGTTGTGGACCATCTTGACGAAGTGGCCGGCGCCGACGGGCCCGACATGGCCCCAGCCCTTGCCGTCGTTGGAGGCCAGCGTGGTCAGGGCCGGCGCGATCATGGCAATGCCCTGCGTTTCGCCGCCGATCATCAGCGAATAGCCATTCTTCAGGCCCCAGACGCCGCCTGAGGTGCCGCAGTCGGCGAACAGCATGCCGTCCGCCGCCAGCTCTGCCCCGCGCCGCTGTCCATCCTTGTAGTTCGAGTTGCCGCCGTCGATGATCAGATCGCCGGCGGCAAGCCCCGCGGCACGCAGGCCGCCGATGGTGTTGTCGACGAACTGGTAGGGCACCATCACCCAGATGGCGCGCGGCGCCGGCAATTGGGCGATGACATCCTGAAGGTCGGAGGCGGCACTGACCGCCGGTAGCTCGGCTGCCAGCACCTTTGCCGGCTCAGGGTTCACATCGTAGGCCACCACCTCGTGTCCGCCTTCGACCAACCGCTTCACCATGTTGCCGCCCATGCGGCCCAGTCCGATCATTGCCAGTTTCATAATTCCTCCATGTTGCTTTGTCTGTGGTCGGTTGCTGCCGGCAAGGGCTCCTCGCCGCCGTCGAGCAGCGCATCGGCGCTGATGATCGTGTGGTAGCGCTCGCGCGCCACCTGCATCACCCGCTCGGCGAATTCGGGCCTGTCCTTCAATATCTTGGCGAAGTCACCCTTGTCCAGCGTGTATATGCAGCAGTAGCTGACGGCACGCACCGTGGCCCGGCGCTGCTTGGTGACCAGCAGGCTCAGCTCGCCGAACACCTTGCCGGCGCTAAGCTCGGCCTTGACGCGGCCCTGGCGGTCGATGATCTCCACCTGGCCGCCGTCGATGATGAACAACTCGTCGGCCAGCGAGCCATAGCGGGCGATCTCGTCGCCGGCGTTGAACACCCTCGGTTTCAGCATCATGGCCAGGGCGTTGAGCATGGCCGGGCCAAAGCCCTGGAACATCGGCACGCGCTCGATCGCCTGCAGTTGGGAGCGGGCCAGCCAGCGCCGGTGTCCGGGCTTCAACAGTTCGAAGGCCGCCTTCGGTCCCCAGGTGCCGAATGGGTAGTTGGGGAAATCGGCGGCCGCTTGTGCCCCCCATACATCGAGAATCGGCTGCACGATGCGCCACGAGGTCTCGACCAGGTCGCTGCGCGAGAACAGCGAGGCGTCGCCGCGCATGCAGTCGTACAGCATGGTCTCGTAGCCGCTGCCGGGTTGGGCCTCGAAGGCCTCCCCGTACGCGAAGTGCATGTTGACCTTGCGCATATGCATCGATGGCCCCGGCCGCTTGGCCAGAAAGCGCAGTTCGATGCCCTGGTGCGGCTGGATGCGGAAGATCAGCTGGTTGGCCTCCAGCTGTTCTGCGGCCGGGGTGCCGCGGAAGGTGAATTCCGGCGCCCGCCTGAACTGCACGACGATCTCGGTGGAGCGGGTTTTCAGGCCCTTGCCCGAACGCAGGAACACGGGCACGCCGTGCCAGCGCCAGTTGTCGATGCGCAGCTTGACGGCGGCGTAGGTCTCGGTGTTCGAGTTCGGATCGACATGCAGCTCCTGACGGTAGCTCTTGGCCGGCGTGCCGTCGGCGTTGACACCCTCTCCGTACTGGCCGCGTACCGCGTTCAGCAGCACCTCGTCCGGGCTCATGATGCGCACGGCGTTCAGCAGCTTGTACTTCTCGTTGCGGATGGCCTCGGGTGCGAAGGTGGTGGGTGGCTCCATGCACAGATAGGCCATCATCTGGAACAGGTGGTTCTGCAGCATGTCGCGCACCACGCCCGACTTGTCATAGTAGTTGCCACGCCATTCCACACCCACCTGCTCGGTCGAGGAGATCTGGATGTGGTCGATGTGGGTGCGGTTCCACAGCGGCTCGAACATGCCGTTGCCGAAGCGGAAGGCCAGCAGGTTCTGCACCGGTTCCTTGCCCAGGTAATGGTCGATGCGGTAGATCTGCTCCTCGCGCCAGAAGGACAGCACCTCGCGGTTCAGGGCCTGGGCCGAAGCCAGATCGGAGCCGAAAGGCTTCTCGACGATGATGCGCCGCCAACCCTTGCCATCCTGCAGGTCTACGCCGTGCAGGCCGGTGGAGATCATCCCGAACACCGACGGCGGCGTGGCCAGGTAGAACAGGATATTGCCGCCCGTGCCTTGGTGCTCATCAAGCGCCTGAAGTTTCTGCTGCAGGTGCTTGAAGGCGTCCGCATCGTCGAAATTCCCCTGCAGGTAATGGATATTGACGACAAAGCGCTCCCACGCCGCTTCGTCGAAGGCATCGTCGCGGCGCATATAGGCACGCACGTCGGCGCTGATCTTGTCGCGGAAGCCGTCTTCGTCGAAATCGTCCATGGCCATGCCGAGGATGGCGAAGGCCTGCGGTAGCAGGCCATCGCAGTACAGGCTGAACAGCGAGGGCACGAGCAGGCGCTTGGTCAGATCGCCCGAGGCCCCGAAGATCACCATCAGGCAGGGATCGGACGGCGCTTCGTGTGTCGCCGGCATGTCAAAGGCGTGTTCCAGCATCGTCAGTCCTGTGGAGATGTTTTGTGCGCCGCGGGGACCCCGCCATGTATATACCGATGTTCCGAAGATGCAATCGTAAGCTTTGCCCGGCTGCGGACCCTCAGGACAATGGCGATTCGTCCGCCTTGGGCAGCGAGTGCTCCTTGATCTTTCCCTGCTGCTGGCGCTGGTAATCCTCCAGCTGGCGGTAGGCGGCGTTGAAGGCGTCGCGCAGCGCCACATACACATCCTCGTGCGCATGGTCGCGCTGCCGGTCTCGGCTGACCACCACCTTGCCCTGCGGCAGTGAGATGTCGATGCCCACGCTGTACAGCTTGCCCTGGTGATGACGGCGGTGCGGCGCCTCGATCACCACGTGGCAGGCGGTGATGCGATCGTAGAACTGTTCGAGCTTGTCCATCTTGTCGTGTACTGCCGCGTCCAGGGCGGCGGAGGATTCCATGTTGCGGAAGGTAATCCGGGGTGCGACTTGCATGTCAGACCTCCATCAGGATGCCGCGTGTTCGCGGCAGCTCACACCAGGATTATAGTCGATCGGTAGCTGTCACATGCGGCGTATACGTATTTCCCCTAGTTTTGCAAAAGGCTGATCTCTGCTATGTGTTTTACAGTCATCCCGCAGCACGGAGGACACATGAATGCGCAGGAAAGAGGGATAGCACTGAGTGGGTATGAGAAGGCTCTGAATGTGACGCTCGGCTACCGCGATATGATGACGCGCACCCATTCCGAGCGGGTGAGCGGGCTGGCGCTGATGCTCGGGCGGGCGTGCGGCATGGATGCGCGGGCGCTGGCGGTGCTGAAGCTGGCCTCGGCGTTCCACGACATCGGCAAGATCGGTATCCCCGACCAGATTCTGCTCAAGCCCGACCGCCTCGACAATATCGAATGGGTGGTGATCAAGCAGCATTCACAGATCGGTGAGCAGATTCTGGCTTCCTCCGGGTTCACCGGCCATCCGATCGATGGCGCGGCGCTCGCCATCCGCCACCACCACGAGCATTTCGATGGCAGCGGTTATCCCGACGGGCTGGCCGGCGATGCCATCCCTTTGCCATCGCGCATCATCGCCATTGCCGACAGCTACGACGCGATGTCGGTGACGCGTGCCTATCATGCGGCCAGGGGACACGGCGAGATTATGGAAATCATGCAAGAGGAGACAGGGACGAAGTTCGAACCGCGGCTGATACAACTGTTCAGCACGCACATCGAACACAGTCAGATGCGCGCGGCCTGACGGACGCGCCAATGTTCACCGATCGTCTTCGCTGGCTTAGCCATCGGAGTCGTACAAGCACAATATATTGAAATCATATAATTTTTCATGGGTATTGCATTAAACACATAACACATGTATGGTTGACTTCTTTAGTCTGATCTACCCGAAGGAGGGGACCTATGGGCGGCATGGCACCGGACAGTTTTTACAACTCTCAGTTGTTCGCATTCCTGTTTGCGGCGGTAATTTTCATCATTGGCATCATTTTGATGCAAATCACCTTGTCACCGGCGATCAAGCGTATCGAGGAATTGGATTCGGCAAATGACGATTAGTCGATGTGTTTGATGAAGCGGTGATAGGAAAGCGCGCCCCCACCCGGCGCGCTTTCTTTTTGTGATGATGGGTTGTGATGATGGGCGATGTCCGCGCAGGTGATCGCTCTCTGACAATGACACCGGCGCCGCCGGCTCTCAAAGACGGGCGCGGTGCCTGTGCGGGGAATCAGACGGCCTTGTAGTTTTTGCGGTGAAAACGCTCGCTCTTTCTCAGCATCTCGGTGCCGCATTCGGTGCAGCGCAGCGGCTTGATAGGAATGGTCAGCAGCCACAGGCCGCCCGTCAGCAGCACCCCGGCCCAGAACCCGAATCCGAATTCCCGCTTCCATACCGTCTCTTTGTCACACCTCTCGCAATAACCAGTACGCATGCAATTTCTCCCGAACCTGTACAGTCAGGCCAGTCTAATGTCTCGTGTCGAGATTCGGAGTGCAGAAAATGCCCCGATACAGATGAATTACTCTCTGCGCGGCCGAGGGCCTGCGAAATCCGCTGCCTGACACACCTTCCCGGCTGATGAGTCAGTTCAACATAGCGAGCATCGATGTGCAAACATTGCACCCATCCAGGCACTGACCCGTATTGGATACCCGGCTTTCGCCGGTCTATGGTCATATTCGGGGGAACGATATGCAACTGGTTTTCGTACACGGCTGGAGTGTGACCAACACCAACACCTACGGCGGCTTGCCCGAGGCGCTGGCCGCGGCCTCCGCGGCGGCCGGTATGAAGCTGGGAATCCGGCACATCCAGCTCGGGCGCTACATCAGCTTCCATGACGAGGTCACCGTCGACGACATCGCCCGCGCCATGGATCAGGCACTGCGCGAGCTGCCGGGCAACAGTGCCGAACACATCGCCCCGTTCTCATGCGTCACCCATTCCACCGGCGGCCCGTTGGTGCGCTGCTGGATTGACCGCTTCTACGGTGATGACGAGCTCAATGGTTTGCCGCTGACGCATCTGGTGATGCTGGCCCCGGCCAACCATGGCTCGGCGCTGGCTGTGCTTGGCAAGGGGAGGGTTGGGCGCATCAAGGCCTGGTTCAACGGTGTGGAGCCGGGGCAAAGGGTGCTGGACTGGCTGTGCCTGGGCAGCGCCGGCCAGTGGCAGCTGAACGAGCGCAATCTGAAGTACGATTACGCCGCCCACGGCTTCTATCCCTTCGTGCTGACAGGGCAGGGCATCGACAGCAAGCTCTACGATTTTTTGAACAGCTACCTGGTGGAGCCGGGTTCCGACGGGGTGGTGCGCGTGGCCGGGGCCAACATGAACTACCATTACCTGTCGCTGTGGCAGAATCCGCGCCAGCTGCTGGGCCAGCGTCCGCCCACCTTCGTGCTGGAGGCGGTGGGCGGCGAGCGTGCCTCGCCCTCGGTGCCGCTCGGCGTCTACAAGGACTACAGCCATTCCGGCACCCGCATGGGCATCATGGCCAGCATCAAAGCCAGCATCAAAGAAGTTGCCGTCGAGGGGCCGGTGGTGCAGGACATCGTCAAGTGCCTGCAGGTGCAGAGCCCCGATGCCTATCTCGAGCGCGCCAGCCAGCTGGCAGCCGAAACGGCGGCGCAGCAACAGGGGGCGGATCGCTACTGCATGCTGGTGTTCAGCGTGCACGACGACCAGGGCGGGCAGCTGGGCGAGAACGATTACGACCTGCTGCTGCTGGCCGGCGACAATTACCAGCCAAACCTGCTTCCGGCGGGCTTCTTCCAGGACAGGCAGATGAACAGGCAGACCGGGCGGCTGGTGTACTACCTCGATGCCGACAGGATGGCGGCGATCAGGGACGGCAAGTTCGGCTTAAGGGTGGTAGCCCGGCCATCGGCCGGCTTCTCGTACTACTGCGTGGCCGAGTACCACGGTGACGACAGCATGCTCAGGGCGAACCAGACGATCTATGTGGACATCACGCTGCACCGCTTCGTCGATGAGAACGTGTTCCGCTTCGATCCGGCCGACGCGCCCCGGCGCAGCTTCAAGAACCTCAGGCCCTCGGGCAAAACGCTCGGATAGATGCCGGGGCCGCATCCGGCCGTTGTTCAGGAATAAACAGGAGTGTCGTCGGGCTTACGAAAACAGGTTCTCGGGATCATCCGGCCGGCATCTGTCATCGCCGATCACCCGGTCGAGGTACTCGACTTCCGACTCATACAGAGAATCGTTGGCCTCGACATGGTATTTCCAGAAGTGGACCTTGTCGAAGAACATGGCGCAGGCCGAGCAGTAATACAGCTCGGGATCGAGCTCGTGGCGATCGCCGTGGATGTAATGGCGCTGCTTTTCCACCTTTTGCATGACGGAGCGAATCTAGGGCGTATGCCTGCCCGGACAATCGGGAAATATGTACTAGGGGTCAATACTTAGTTGTCCTGGCCCGTCATCGGTCTATGTTCCTGATTCCACCCTTATGTAAGGAGGTCGCACATGGACATCACCGACAAGCTTTTTGCTGCCAAGCAGAAACTAGGGCTGAGTTTTGCCGATCTCGGGCAAGCGCTCGCGCGCGATGAGGTGTGGGTCGCGGCCCTGTTCTATGGCCAGGCCAGGGCCTCAAACGAGGAGGCTGGCAAGCTGGCGTCAATCCTGGGCCTGGAGGCGGAGGCGGCCAGGGCGCTGAGCGAGTTTCCCACCAAGGGCCTGGGCCCCGTGGTGCCCACCGACCCGCTGATCTATCGTCTTTATGAAATCATGCAGGTCTACGGCATGCCGCTGAAGTCGGTGATCCACGAGAAGTTCGGCGACGGCATCATGAGCGCCATCGATTTCACCCTGCATGTGGACAAGGAAGCCGATCCCAAGGGTGATCGGGTCAAGGTGACGATGTGCGGAAAATTCCTGCCCTACAAGAAGTGGTAGACCATGGAGTCGTCTGACCGGCGCGGGGTAAGGCGCTAGTGGATGAGCTCCCTGATCTCGCGCCGTACGCGCCCGGATGCCAAACGAAAGTAATGCATGCCGTGAAGCATGCGATGCGTCAGTAGCCCCTTGGCTTCGAATGCCCGCAGACGATCGGCCGCTTCGTCATCCGGAAGCCTCGTCAGGGTCGCTACATCGCATTCGCATAGCTCCGCGTCATAAAGTCCTGCCAGGATCCTAGCGCCGGCGGCATCTCTGGCCTCCGGCATGGCCTCGGCCAGTCGCGCGGCCAGATGGCTTCCGAGCAGCAGGATCTTCTCCTGCTTGCCGGATATCTGGCACGTGTACGGCACCCGCACCGTGCCCTCGGGATCGAGCCGCGTCATCGCCGCCTCCACGATCGCGGGGTCCGCGCAGCGAACCTTGCAGCTGATCTTCGATCCCGTTTCGCCATGCGGCGTGGAGGCCTTGTCGTCCATCGGCATCTCCCGGCGTTACCGTGTATCGAGACCATAGCCCATTCCGGGCGGCTCTCTCAAGGCCAACAGTTGTGGGGTCTTGGCTGCCCCGATAGGCAGCACAGGGACGAAGATTAAAAGGCGTAGCTCAGGGTGCCGGCAATGCCGTCGATGGTGACGTTCATGCCTGGCCCGACATTGACCTTGTCCCAGTAACGCATCCACTCGACACCGGCGCCCCAGTTCATGCCTTGCAATTGCAGCCCTCCGCCATAGCTCGTGCCGTTCCGGTTGGCATAGCCCGACAGGCTGCCGGTCGGCGACGCCTGGCCCGTGGTCATGCCCCATAGGCCGTATATCCAGAAAGAATTGCTGATCGGTAGCCTGGCTCTAAGCAGATATGAATAGAGAGTGACTTTCTGGGTGGCGGCGATCCTGGAAAAGTGGGCGGTGTGCGTGCCGCCGAAACGGACCTCCAAGGATAGGAATTGGTTGAGGTAGGATCCGACCTCGACCATAACGCCGGTGCTGTTGCCGTGATCGCTGGCGCCCGGCACCGAGACCCTTTGATCGAACTGAACGGCCGATACGCCGATGTAGTTGGCTGCATGAGCCGCTGTGGTGGCAGCAAGGCAGAGCGTCAGTGCTGCCACAATCCGGGTGATGCGTTTGATCAAGTGGTTCCTCCCCAGAGGCCCTCTCCTCCGTGCCAGCTACTCTTCATAGCCGATGGCGCGAGTCAATTGACGATGTCCGGCCGGGCATCCCACGGGATGCCCGGCCGGGGTCATGTCATGCGAGGGTAGCGGGCGGGGCTACTTGACGGTGAACTTCACCGTGCTTTGCACTCCGGTCAGGTGATGGATGACCGTGGCCTCCTTCACCGCCACCTGATGCGCACCAGCCGTCAGGTTCGGCAAGGTGATGCTGCACGGGCAGCCGCTGACGTCGCGATCGATGATCGGCGAGTTGTTGTCGACATAGATGTGCAGGTGATTGCCGTTGGGACTCAGGTGTACCTTGTAGGTCAGCTTGATCCCGGTGCCGCTGGCGAGCACGGCGCCGTCCTTGGGCGCCAGGATGGTCACGGAACCGGTCTCGGCGGTGCCGGATGATGCGGCCGGGGCCGACGTCTTGTTGCCATACCCACCGTTGCTGCAGCCGCTGACGGCCAGCAGCAAGGCTGAGCACATGACAAGCATGAACAGGTTGATTCTTTTCATTGGTCTTCCTCCAGTGATCCCATCGTGCGATGGAGTCCAGCGATAATGATAGACGATTTCATTACCGCCCGATGGCGCGTCGAATACACCAGAGACGAAGAGGGATATCGGCATCCCTGTACGTCCCTGTTCATATGTGAAGGGCAATCTTGTGCCAAACTCACGCGGGGTTAAACACTAGGACAAACGTCCTAGTGTTAACGCAAAGACACGGCACGCAGGTACGGTAACGGGCACAATGACACCGTCATTGTGCTCAGAAACGCACAACGCTCAGCTACAATCTATTCGTTACTTTGGAGAGGCCGGGACATGCAACCGTAGGCCCCCCGTGTTACTGAAACGGGGGGCCGGATCGGTTTGGCACCCGGCGACGGAAGAAGAGCAGTGATCGGCCAATTGCAGGCGTCTGCTGGTCTTATGGTGCTCGCTTATGAACTATTTAGCGTATGGCTTTGCTTTACGCTGTGATTTTCGAGAGGACACCGAAGGCAAAGATAATTCCAATGATCACCAGAGCAAAGTAAAAACAACCTAACAATCCCATTTTAACCTCCTATAACCACCAGCTAGTGGTGGCCCCGATAGGGCGCATCCCATCGTGAATAATTACGTGTGTCAAGGGGAGTAATTACGCGTGACAATGGGAGCATTTCAAGCGATCGCAATGACCTCTAGCCGTTGCCCTGATTCATCCTGAGGAACGCCGCCAGGAAGATACCGTAAGTGATGAATGGCCGGGTTCGGCCGATAATTAATCGCTGTCCTTTTCTTTAGAATCCAAGAAACCAATCGAAAAAAGCGCCGCCATTATCACGAGGAAAATACCAATACTCCAATCGAAGAACGAGTCGCCCAAGGCAGGAGAAGAGTCAACAATCACACGAGGCCTCCTCATTGCATTTTCGTAGGTAGGATCGATGTGATTCGCCTTGTTCTTAGTGATTGTGACCGGAGCCGGGGATGTTGGCTCTGACGCATAAGTAGTACCACACGCCAGCATCAAGCCAAGAACCAATATCATTAGCAAACCCTTGGCATGCTTCATCCACCCCTCCAAACGTTCGTACTGGGCCTCAACCGCATCGTTCTTGTTCCCAAGAAGATTGGCCGCCCCAAGATTGCCTACGTTTCCACTCATAGAAGTTCTCCCAGAAACCGTAAGTCTGTCAGAAAGGTAATAGCCAAGGGAAGCATCTCAAGAGCGAATGTTGCACCAAGGGTCCGGAGAGCGGATGCATTTTCAGGATGGTTTATGCAATGGAACCCATTGCCCCTTCATAAGTCTTTCAGCATTTGTGGGCTTCATGTTGTGACTTCCCTTGGAACAACCGGATATCATGAGGATCATGAACATCAAAAAAAGCATTTTTCTCATCATGACTTCTTCCTTCGCTAACATAGTTGGCTGAACATGCAGCCTAAATGCTGCTCGAATAAAATCCAGGCTGCTGCGCCCGCCGCTTCGGTCACCATGCCATGGCCTCGGCCAAGGCTGCGACGCAGGACAAGCGCAAGCCGGGATCGCTGCGCTTCAAATACCCGCTGTTCACCGCATGCGAATAGACTGCGCCCTTCCCGTTTGCGCCATCATGCCGGTAATTCTGGGGACATGTATGGTCCGCTCCATCTTGCAAGGATGAATTGAGTCGCTAACAAAGGGAAAGTTGCACACATGTATCCGGCCTGTTGTTGAGGCAATGCCTCCGGCCCCGATGGAAATACGCGCACTCCTGTCCTCATTAATACTTAATTCAGTCAGCGCTTTTCGCAGCACGCTGACGCGGTCGCCGTCAGCGGTTTTTTGCATTCTCAGATGTGATCTATATAAACCGGAAAAGAGAGCGCGGTATGACGTGCCGGCGCGATGACGCGCCGCGCGGGGCTGCCGCTTTCAGGAGGGTCGCATGAGAAGGGTTCTTTCGGTTGTCGGCATGCTGTTCCTGGTCGTCATCCTGGCGGCCGGCGGATTCGTGGCGTATGCCACATATCAGGGCAGGGCGCTCGATGCCACGAGCAAGGCTTATGTCCAGGCGAACGTGCCGGCCATCGTGTCCACCTGGTCGACGCAGGAGCTGCTGAAGCGGGCTTCGCCCCAGCTGCTGACTGAAATCCACAGGCATCCGGGGCAGCTCGGCATGATGTTCCGCAAACTGTCGGCACTGGGCGTGATGCTGAGCTTCGGCCATGTGCAGGGCGAGTCCAAGGTCACCTACAATTTCCCGCACGGCAAAGTCGCCACCGCCGCCTACGTGGCCAAGGCCGCGTTCGCCAACGGCACGGTCGATATCAAGCTGCGCCTGATCCTGCAGGCGGGGAAATGGAAGTTCCTGAATTTCTACGTGACCGCCCCAGCATCCTTGAAAAAACAACCCGAGGAACAGACCGTTTAGCTTGGAGCGCACAACAGGCGGACCCTGAAACCCTCGTAGGCGAAGCGGCGGACGGTGGTCACAGGCGGGCACCGCTTCCCGGTCAGGGTTTGGGTTTCTTGAATGACAGCAGCTTCCCGTCCTTGACCGTGCAGATCGCATCCTTGGCAATTTTGTCTCCCAAGGAATCTTTCTCCGCGAAGTCCAGGCGTACCAGATAGCCGCCGCCACGCATTTTCGTGGGGGGCTGCCTGCCGAACTCACTGAAGTCGATCGAAGCTGGGTGGGACGCCGCCTTGCGCACCGCCTGCTCGCACATGCTCTCAGCCCGTGAGGCCGCCGACTGCGGGCCGGGTTTCTTGGGGGACTCCCTGTGCAGGACGTACCAGACAATCACCAGGAAGGCGCAAAGGATCAGCACCACCGCCATGAGGCAGCCCGCGCGCTGGAAGCTGCCGCAGTACTGGCACTTCGATGCATCGGCCGGAATCTCGGCCTGGCAGCTCTTGCAATTTTTCATCTTGGCCATATGTCTCCCCCGGCATCCGTGCAGTGGGCTTGATGGTAAGTACGGTTGCGGGGAATGCGCAGTGCGTTCTATGCACCCCAGGGTGACGGATTGCCACAGCGGCGGCGGGAATCAGGACAGGCGGTTGGCGACACATGCGTCACCGCGGTAGGGCCGATGTCTGGATCAATATCCACCGCCATATCCACCCGATCCCATCGGCCAGGCGGTATTCCCGCCAGTAGCCTTACCCTGTGAGACCTTCGCATCGATCCTGCCGTACAGGCCGTGCTTCTCATGATCCGGTCCGGCGGCGAAGAACAGGGCGTTGATGGGCTGATGGCGCTGGCCGTTGCCAAAGCGGATGCCCCACAGGCCATCGATTTTCAACGGCCGATGATCCGGACGCTTCAGCTGCCCCTCGAATCTACCGCTGGTGATGGAGTAGGCGTCGATGGTGCCATCGCCGAAATTGGCGACGAGCAGGCTGTGGCTGAATCTGCCGAAGTCCGCCGGGGCCTTGGCCAGTCCCCACGGAGCATTCAGGTGGCCGCGGCTGACGAGCCGCCGCAGCAGCCGGCCATTGGCGTTATAAACATCCACATAGCCCAAACCGGCGCCATCGATTTCGTCTTGCCTGGCACGATCCTGCTTGGCATAGGTGACGTACAACTTGCCGTCGATAGCCTGGATGCCAAAGGGGGCAAAGCCTTTCGGCAGGTGATGGTCGGTGAAGGCGCCAGGCTGCAGATAAGCCTGACCGAAGTGCAGATCGAAAACGTCGATACGACCGTGATGGAAGTCTGTGGCATAAATCCTGGGTACCGAACCGCCGGCATCGATGATGGCAAGCCCCTTATAGATGACCCCGCTCGTCCCGTTGTCGACCATGGTGATGGCGTGCGTGGAATCGACGTTGTAATTCCAGCCGGAGATACGCCCGCTTTCGCTGGCAAAGATGAAGGTGCTGGCCCCGAAGGTGACGCCCTTGTGGATAACGAAGCCGGGTGAGGTGTTATAGACGATGCCGGTCGGACTGCCGCCCGGGATCTTGACCACCAGCGATACGGGGTTGCCGGCGCTGTCGTACAGGGTCGACAGGCCGCTGCCAGTGTCTGTGACCCAGATGTCACTGTGCGGATTGAAAGCAAGTCCCCAGGCGTTGACCAGATTGGGATCGGTATGATCCGCCCGCACGTATCCGTCCGATACCAGATTATGCTGGGTATAGCTGTTCATGCCGGCCGCCCACAGGGCGGGGGGGCCGACCATCAAGGTTAGGCAGAGTGCCAGCGCGTGGCCAAGCGCCGTCGCCGGCCGGTTGCGAACCATCGTATGCGTATGCATAGGCACCTCTCGTGCTTCGCCGCAGAATGGCAGTGCGATCGGCCATGTCCGCCCGTGCGGTATGCGATCATGTTAGGCCCGGTTTCGGGGAATGCGCAGTGCGTTCTATGCACCCCGGGTTGACGGATTGCCACAGCGGCGGCGGGAATCAGGACAGGCGGTTCTTGAAATCCTCGTAGGTGAAGCGGCGGACGACATCGAGTTGGCGGTTCTCGCGCAGGATGGCGATGTCCGGATGGCGCACGCCGTTGAACATCGTCGTCTTGACCATCGTGTAATGGATCATGTCCTCGAACACCACGCGTGAGCCGACGCGCAGCGGGCGGTCGAACGAGTAATCGCCGATGACGTCGCCGGCCAGGCACGACACGCCGCCCAGCCTGTAAGTGTGGGGCTTGTCGCCCGGATCGCCGGCGCCGGAGACGGCGGGGCGGTAGGGCATCTCCAGCACGTCCGGCATGTGCGCGGTGGCCGAGATATCGAGGATGGCCACGGGCATCCGATCGGTCAGCACCACGTCGAGCACCGAGGCGACCAGGGGCCCGGTGCGCCAGGCCACGGCCCCGCCCGGCTCCAGAAAGACGTCCACGCCCCAGCGCTGGCGGAAGGAGCGGATGCGATCGATCAGCAACTCGACGTCATAGCCCTCTTTGGTCATCAGGTGCCCGCCGCCGAAGTTGACCCATTTGAGGGCGGGGATGTAGTCGGCGAACTTCTGTTCGAAGGCGTCGATCAGCTTCACCGAGGAGGCGGCCAGGTTCTCGCACAGCGCGTGCATGTGCAGCCCCTCCAGACCCGTCAGATCCTCGTCGGCCAGATGCTCCGGGCGCACGCCCAGACGCGAGCCCGAGTAGCAGGGGTTGTACAGATCGGTGGCCACCTCGTTGATGCCGGGATTGACGCGGATGCCGCAGGATTTGCCGGCGGCCATGGCTTTCGGCCCGAACTTCTGCCACTGGTGCTCGGAGTTGAACACCACATGCCCGGCCATGGAAAGGATCTCGTCGAACTCGTCCTCCCGGTAGGCCACCGAATAGATGTGGCTGTCACCCTTGAACTCTTCAAAGGACAGATGCAATTCGTACAGGGAGCTGGCGGTGCAGCCGGGCAGGTACTGACGGATCATCGGGAAGGCCGACCACATGGCGAAGCCCTTCAGGGCCAGGATGATGGTGCAGCCGGCCTCGTCCTGTACGCGCTTCATCAGCTCGAGGTTGGCGCGAAGCTTCGCCTCTTCGAGCACATAGGCCGGGGAGGGGCAGCTGCGGATCCAGTCAGGGGTATCGGTCATGTTATGATTCTAGACGGCGCTGCGCACCGGCAGGCGGGGTGAAGAGGAAGCCCGCGCTCTTGCGTAGCGGCCAAGGCCGAGGGCAGGAGGCTCCGAGGCCGGATCATGCTAATTACGATCAGACCGACAGGCGGCCGGCGAATGGTACATCCACCCACGGCAGGCCGTTCTCGTTCAGCGCTTCCATGAACGGATCGGGATCGAACTGCTCCATGTTCCACACCCCCGGCTTCATCCACTTGCCGCTCAGCATCATCATCGCCCCGATCATCGCCGGCACGCCGGTGGTGTAGGACACGGCCTGGGCGTTGGTTTCCCTGTACGCCTCCTGGTGGTCGCAGATGTTGTAGATGTAGCGCGAGACCGGCTTCCCATCCCTGGTTCCGGTGATGATGCAGCCGATGTTGGTCTTGCCCCTGGTTCTGGGGCCGAGGCTGGCCGGATCGGGCAGCAGCGCCTTCAGAAACTGGATGGGCACGATCTTCTGGCCCTGGAAGTCGATCGGCTCGATCGAGTCCAGGCCGATGTTGCGGAACACCTCCAGATGCTTCAGATAGCTGTCGCCGAAGGTCATCCAGAAGCGCAGCCGCTTGACCCCGGGGATATGTACGGCCAGCGACTCCAGCTCCTCGTGGTAAAGCAGGTACATCTTGCGCGGGCCGATCTCGGCGAAATCGAACACCTGCGAGATTTCCATCGGCTTGGTCTCGTTCCATTTGCCATTCTCGAAGTAGCGGCCGTTGCTGGTGACCTCGCGGATGTTGATCTCGGGGTTGAAATTCGTGGCGAAGGCATAGCCATGATCGCCGCCGTTGCAGTCCAGGATGTCGATGGTGTCGATCTCGTCGAAATCGTGCTTTAGCGCGTGGGCGCAGAACACGTTCGTCACCCCTGGATCGAAGCCGGAGCCGAGCAGCGCCATCAGCCCTGCATCACGAAAACGGTCGCGGTAGGCCCACTGCCAGCTGTACTCGAACTTGGCGGTGTCCAAAGGCTCGTAGTTGGCGGTGTCCAGGTAATGCACGTTCGTTTCCAGGCAGGCGTCCATGATCGTCAGGTCCTGGTATGGCAGGGCGACGTTGATGACCATTGCCGGCTTCACACGCTTGATCAGCGCCGTCAGCTGCGCTACCGAATCGGCATCGACCTGGGCGGTATCGATGGAACGCCCGTGCTTGTCCTTGATCTCGCCGGCGATGACATCGCACTTGGCCTGCGTGCGGCTGGCCAGCGTGATCCCGGAGAACACCTCGGGAATCTGCGCGCACTTGTGCGCCACGACGCGGCCGACGCCGCCGGCGCCGATGATCAGGATCCTGGACATGCCCACCCCCGGCGATTGCGAATGCCCGGTGATGTTAGAGGCGGGGCCCGGCGGCTGCAATCACCGGGGGCCGCATTTCACCACCAGCGTTTCCATTTAAACACGGCCGCCAGCGCCCCGGCGATGGCCACCATCAGCAGCAGCGAGGTCGCGAAGCCCCACGGCTGTTTCAGGATGTCCATGTGTACGAAGTTCATGCCGAAGATGCCGGTGATCACGGCCAGCGGGCTCAGGATCACGGTGATGATGGTCAACAGCTTGACCGTCTCATTCATGCGCTGGCCCAGCAGCGACTGGATCGCCTGCATCACCGCCAGCAGGTGCTCGGCGGCAGCCTCGGCGCGGGCGGCCGCGCGTTGCATGTGCTCGCAGGCATCGACCAGATACTGGTTGCCGGCCAGGCTGCCGGTGCCCAGCAGCGGGTCCAGGGCGATGAAGCTGTTGCGGGCGGCCCGGGACAGCATGACCAGGTTCTGACGCACCGTCAGCAGGCTGGCCATGTCGGCACGCCCGATGTCGGAAAAGCATGCGTCCTCGAGCTCGTCGGCCGTATCCAGCATCGGTGCGAGCTGGGTGAACAGGCGCTCGGTCAGGGCATGCACGGCCCGGCACACCGTGTCGTGGATATCCACCCCGCCCAGATGACGGCGCTCCAGCGCATCGCCGGCGGCGGGGTCGGGCCACACGATGGCGCACAGCTTGGTATCGAACAGTAGCGACACGCTGGTCAGATCAAGGCGCCCGTCGTCAACCAGGCGCGGCAGGCGCAGGATCAGCAGATGGCCCTTGGCGAGCCGGATCAGCCGGGCCGGATGCTGGGGATTACGGATATCGATCAGCTGCAGGTCGTGCAGGGAGAAACGGCGGCGCAGCAGCTCGATCTGCTCCGCCTCGGGTGCGAAGAACTGTATCACCGCCTGTGGCGCCTCCGGTGCCTTCTGCCAGGAGAGCTGGCGCATGCCCGGCACATCGAAGGCTCGCGGCTGCAGCATTCCGGCCTCGTGCTCGCTCATCGGTGCGTTTGTTTCCGTCCCATGTCAGCGGAGCATAGCAGCAAGCGGCGGACGCTTGCCAAGCATCGATCAATAGGCGGAAGATATACCGATGCACACCGATGACTGGCTGGACGATCTGGACGGCACTGTTTTCGCCGGCGGCTATGCCGCGGCGCGGGAGCTGTGCGACGAGGCGGCGCGCGCTGCCGGCGCCGAGCTAAGGGCGTATGCGCATCCGTTGAGCGGCCCGCGGGGCGAGGCGCTGGCCACCGATACCTCCTGGCTGGGCCCGAGGGACGCTCCATGCGTGCTGGTGCTGCAATCGGCGATGCACGGGGTGGAAGGCTTCTGCGGCTCCGGTGCCCAGACCGATTTCCTGCGCCATGCGCCGCCGCTTCCCGCCGGCACGGCAGTGCTCGTGATTCACGCCATCAACCCGCACGGCTTCGCCTGGCTCAGGCGCGTCACCGAGGACGGGGTGGATTTGAACCGCAACTTCGTCGATTTCGCAGCACCGCTGCCGGTCAACCCCGGCTACGACGAGCTGCATGACGCCATCGTGCCCGAGGATCTGACACCTGCCACCGTCAAGGCCTGCAACGACAGGCTTGCCGCCTATGAGAAGGAACACGGGCGCATCGCCTTCGAGCAGGCTCTGTCGGGTGGCCAGTACCGTTATCGCCACGGGCTGTTCTACGGCGGCAGCGCCCCGGCCTGGTCGCGCCTCACCACCGAGGCCATCATTGCCGACTATCGGCTGGCGCAGCGGCAGCGGGTGGCCGTTATCGATTTCCATACCGGCCTGGGGCCGTTCGGCTATGGCGAACCGATCTGCGACCATGCCCCGGGCAGTTCGGGGGCGGGACTGGCGCGGCACTGGTACGGCCAGGCGCTGACGGAGCCTGCGCACGGCACCTCGAGCTCGGTGGCCAAGTTAGGGCTGTCGGACTATGGCTGGCAAGCGCTGATCGGCCAGCCGCTGGTGTTCGTGGCCCTGGAGTTCGGCACCTACGATTTCTCCTCGATGATCCACGTGCTGCGCGCCGACCACCGCCTGCATGCGGCAGATTCCATTGACTGGCATGCCGACGACACGCAGGTGGTCAAGGCGGCGATGCGCCGCCATTTCTACCCGGGCACGCCCGACTGGCAGCAGATGGTGCTGTTCCGTTCGCGACAGGTCATCACCCAGGCGCTGGAAGGCCTGGCGCACGACTAGCCGCCGGTCCGTGCCGCATCGGGTACGATGCGCTTGCCCTGCGAATAAAATGCCGGCCTTTGTTCTTTCTTGCGCGCCAAGAAAGAACCAAAGAAGGCCGCCCCGAGGCAGCGCGCCCTGCGGGTTCCCGATCCTGCAGCGCATGCAAAGGGCGCGTGTTACTGCGCTTTATCCTTTGCCTGCCCTGCATGATCGGCTGCTCTGCAGCGGGAGTGGGGCATTCCCGCCTGCCGCAGCGCCGCATGGACGGGGGAGCGAACGGAACAGCGTAAAATTCGTGCTCTGTTTTACGCCCGTTCGCAGCCCGGCCAGGCGGGAGACGCGCCGGCCCTGCGGGCGCCCTTTCTTCGTTCTTCTTTGGGCGAACAAAGAAGGACAGAAAATGGTTTTTGCGGGGTTCCGGCAGGCGGGGGATCAAGAAATCATACCTGCGTTGCTCCGGGGGTTGTCTACCGACCAGGCGTCTTCGGTCCCGATAGTGTCGATGCGGTCATTTTTTCGGTCCTGCAAGGCATGGCGAGCGCCGTGTGCTAACTGCACATAAGCGAGCGATAACGCCGCAAGACGGAAAAATGCCCGTATCGCCCTAGGCGGAGCGCGAGGCCTCGATGCGGCGGATGAACTCGCGCATGATCGTCGCGTACAGCTCCCCTTTCAGCACCTTGTCCTCGATGCCGCCATCGATGTTCGGGTTGTCGTTGATCTCGATAATGAACACGCCTTTCTCGTTCTGCTTCAGGTCCACGCCGTACAGGCCGTTGCCGATCAGCGAGGCCGCCTGGGTGGCCAGCTCCACCACCTCGGTCGGGGCGTCCTCGATGGCGAAGGTCTCGAAGCCGCCGGCGATGATGCGGCCGTCCTCGCGGTGGTTGACGATCTGCCAGTGGCCTCTGGGCATCGTGTACTGGCAGGCGTACAGCGGCGCGCCGTTCAGGATGCCGATGCGCCAGTCGAAGTGCGTGTACATGAACTCCTGGGCCAGGATCAGGCGCGAGCGCGCGAACAGCTTCGCCGCCGCCTCGCGCACCTGCTGGCGGTTTTCCGCCTTGAACATGCCGCGCGAGAACGAACCGTCCGGGACCTTCAGCACCATCGGGTAGCCGAGGATGCCCTCGATGGCCGCCAACTCCGTATCGCTGAGGGTGGCGCGGTCCAGCGAGAAGGTCTTGGGTGTGGGCAGCGAGCGGCCGTGCAGAAGCTCCCACATGTAGACCTTGTTGGTGCAGCGCAGGATCGATTTCGCGTCGTCGATGACCGGCATGCCCTCGGCCTCGGCCTTGCGCGCGAAACGGAAGGTGTGGTGGTCCAGGGCCGTAGTCTCGCGGATGAACAGCGCGTCGTACTCGGCGATGCGGTGGTAGTCGCGCGCCGTGATCAGCTCGACGTCCATGCGCAGCTCCTGGCCGGTGCGCACGAAGCGGCGCAGCGCCGTCTCGTTGGATGGCGGCAGCTTCTCGTTCGGGTTGACCAGGATGGCCATATCATACAGCGCCGGCTTCCGCTCCGCCCGGCGCCTGCGTGGCACGCGCGCATAGCTGCGCAGGCTGGACTCGAAGTAGGGGGCAAGCGCCGCGGTGACCTGGTGCAGGCCCATCGGCCGGATGGCCTTGATCCGCCAGCGTTTCCCGCTCACCACGCGCAGCTTCAGCAAGGGATAGCGGAACACGTCGAACAGCTCGGCCGCCAGGCGGTGAAAGCGCCGGTCGTCGGCATGGCCGAAGAAGATATGCAGGTCGAAGTCGCCCTCCGGCGGCTCGGCCAGGCGCGTCAGCGTCCGGGCCAGCAGCGTGTCGAGCTCGGGCAGCGCGAAGGCATACAGGCTCTGGCGCGACAGATCGAGGATATCGGCCACCGTCGGCATCGGCAGGTCGCCGCGCGCCTCGGCCAGCAGCGAGCAGTAATATCCTCCACTGAGATAGCTGTAACGGCGGCACAGGTTGATGACGCGCGTCGGCCGTTTCGGCGTCTTGTCGCGGTGCGCCAGGTAGTCGTTGGCGGTGACGGGGTTCAGGCCCTCGATGTCCCATTTCCAGTCGCCCAGGCGGTCGACGATGACGGTATGGCGAACGGTCATGCCTTTTTGCGCCTGGAGATCAGCAGGGTGGCGTACTGGCGGCTCTTGCCGTAGCGGGTCATGCGCTCGAACTCCGCGCGCGGCACCGGGATGCCGATGCAGGTGGTCTCGCTCTGCCCCTCCTCGACATCGACATACGGCTCGTTGAAGTAGACGAAGCGCTCGTCGAAGCCGTTGATCACCACCCAGTGCGGCGACTTGTCGCCGGTCAGCCGGTAGGAGCTGATCAGCACCACCGGGATCGCTCCCCGGCGGAAGCCCTGCTCGGTCTCGTCCAGGGTGATCGGACGCTCAAACACCGTGATGCCGGGGGCGGCATCGACCTCGTGCATGAAGTCCTCGTGCACGATGCGGATCACCTGGCGCTTCTCTTCATTGCGCACCGAATCGGTGAACATGTCGATGTCGTAGCGCGCGTACATCTCGACCGCGAAGCCGCGGTGGTAGGCGGACAGCGCCAGCCCGAACGGGCCGCAGCCGCCGTGGCCGGAGGTCATGAAGATCGTCGTGGCCTCGCGCCACAGCCTGAGCTCCAGCATACGGTCGAGCTTCAGCGCCGGTTCCAGTGCCTTCATCGCCATCATCAGGCAGGCCGACCCGCAGGTGAATTCCAGCGTCTGCGCATAGAACGGCACCGGCGTGCGGTGCGGGGCCAGATGCGGGGCCAGCGCCTTCTCCATGCGCAGGGCCTCCATGTGATCCTCGTAGTAGTCCGGGGCGATTGCGAATTCGCGGTAGCCCATCGATGCGTACAGCTTTTGTGCCGCGGTGTTGTCCGCGCGCACCTCCAGGCGCATCGACACCACGCCGCGTGCCAGCGCTGCCTTTTCCGCCTCGCGCACCAGCGCCTTGGCCAGCCCCAGGCCGCGCCACTCGGGATCGACGGCGAACGAGTACATGCGCGCCATCGAGGTGTTTCGGTGGAACAGCACCAGGATGTAGGCGCGCAACCTGGCGTGCGTGTCGTCGACCAGCAGCGTGGCATTTCCCTTCTTCAGCAGGTGGCGGAAGCTGCGTTCGGACAGGCGGTCGCTCTCGAAACAGCGGTTCTCGAGCTCCACCAGGGCCGGGATGTCCCCCAGCGTCGCTTCGCGGATCATGGCCGGGACGGCAGATGCGGATGCATAGCGCGAACGATGGTATGGCGCCGCCGCGGCGTCAATCGCCGCTGTCGACAGGCGTCAGGCCCAGCTCATCCGATCCGGCCCATCGATGATCGCGGAGGCCAAGAGCTGCGCCAGTTCGATGCGGTTGCTGGCGTGCGGGATGCTGTCGCAGCTTACCAACGCCGTCACGCCGGCCTTGTGCAATGTGGCCTGCATCTCCGCCTCCGGCAGCACGTGCGTGACCAGGCAGGTGACGTCGGCCGCCCCGGCGTCGTAAAGCAGCCCCGCGGCCATGGCCACGGTGCGACCGGTGCTGATGACGTCGTCGACGACGACCACACGCCGGCCCGCCACATCGAGCTTGGGCAGTGTGATGCGGATGTCGCGATCCCCTTTGCGCTCTTTGCTGGCCACCCCGTAGGGCTGGCCGGTGGCGGCAGCGATGGCCGACACCCATTGCGCCGATTCGCCGTCCGGCCCCAGCAGCACGGAATCTGCGTGCTCAGGATCGCTGAGGAACGCGGCCATCGGACCGGTGGCGGTCAGGCTCACGGCCCGACGGGCCGGCACCGCCTCGGAGAAATCGGGGGTACGGTGCAGGTGCGGATCGACGGTGATGACGGTGTCGAACAGCCGGGCCAGCAGGCGGCCGATGATGCGCTGGCTGACCGCCTCGCCCGGGTGGAAGGCGATGTCCTGGCGCATGTAGCACAGGTAGGGGGCGACCAGCGTCAGCTTCTGCACGCCGTTGTCGCGTGCGGTCTCAGCGGCGAGCAGCAGGTCGATGAGCTTGTCGTTCGGGTCGAACAGGCTGCGGCAGATGATCAGGTACTCGGGCAGCGGCAGCGGCAGCGTCAGCTTGTGCTCGCCGTCCGGGAACACGTGCACGTCGGCCTGCCGGAACGGGCAGCCCAGAGTGGCGGCCAGGCGCTCACCGGCTTCGCGGTATTCGCTGAAACCTACGATGAGCATTACAGGCCGAACGAGTAGGGCGTGATATCTTCCGGGCTGCCGATGGTGTAGCCGGCATCACGCCGGCACTGATCCTTGGCGAACTGCAGATCCGGCGGGAACTCGGCATGCACCCGGTACAGCACCTCTCCCTTGCTCACGGGATCGCCGAGCTTTTTCATCAGATCGACACCGGCTCCCTTGTCCATCGGGGCCCCGGCCAGGCGCGCGATGCGTGCCATCGTCTGGTTGTGGATGGCGGTGACCACGCCGTCACGCTCGGCATGGATGTCGAAGGTCAGGGAGCCGGGCGGGATGGTTTCGGCTTGCCGGCCCTGGCTGTCGATGATGGCGCCCATCTTGGCCATGGCGCGTCCGGAATCGAGGATGTCGCGGGCGATGGCGAAGCCCTCGCCGCCGCGCACGTCCGGATCGAACTCGATGACGCGCCCGGCCAGGCGCAGTGCTTTCTGCCTGAGGTCGTTCGGGGCATCGGGATCGTTGCCCAGCACCTGCATCACATCGCGCGCCTCCAGCACCGGGCCGATGCCGCGGCCGATGGGCTGGCGGCCGTCGGTGATGATGACCTCGAGATGCAGGCCGCTGCGATCGCCGACGTATTCGAAGAGCTTGCGCAGCTGCAGGGCTTCGCGCATCTGGCGCACCTTGGCGCTGGGGCCGACCGGGATGTCGATCAACAGGTGTGTGGAGCCGGCGGCGATCTTCTTCGACAGGATCGAGGCCACCATCTGCCCCAGCGAGTCCATGCCCAGCGGCCGTTCGACCGAGATCAGGATATCGTCGACCGGGGCCAACTTGGCCGTACCGCCCCAGACCATGCAGCCACGCAGCGCGTGTACGATCTCGCGGATGCGCTTCGGGCCGATCTCGACCTTGGCCAGCACCTCCATGGTGTCGGCGGTGCCGGCCGGCGAGGTGATGGCGCGGCTGGAGGTCTTGGGGATCAACAGGCCGTGGGCGGCGACGATGGG
>Ga0307440_1000003_pt1 | contig 104552 bp, 103 predicted proteins | sample SalMarWE160410MG_FD_202150 | JGI IMG/M metagenome (GOLD analysis project Ga0307440, IMG submission 202150) | Salt marsh sediment microbial communities from the Plum Island Ecosystem LTER, Massachusetts, United States - WE1604-10 | ecosystem: Environmental > Aquatic > Marine > Intertidal zone >...
CCCGCGAACGCCGAGGAGCTCCTGGCCATGCCCGGCATAGACGGGGCCCTGGTCGGTGGGGCGAGTCTGGATCCCGAGGCGTTCGCCGACATTTGTGCCGTGGTCACGGCGTGAGCGCGTTGACGCCGGACGGGCCGGAGCGCTAGGTTTCCGGCCAGGACAGGAAGGCGCGGGCGCGGCGTGCCCGCGCCTTCGCACGTTTCGCCGCCGTCACGGAAGCACACGATTCGATGCTATATACGTTTCTGCTCATCGTCCTGATCCTGCTGGCCATCCTCCTGTGCGTCATCATCTTGCTCCAGTCGGGCAAGGGGGGCGGGCTGGCCGCGACCTTCGGGGGCGCGTCTTCCTCCACCGACTCCTTCATGGGCGGCCGGCAGGCGGCCACCCTGCTCACGAAGCTGAGCTGGATCGGAGGCGGCGTGTTCCTGTTCCTCGCGTTTGTCCTGGCCCTGATCTCCTCGGGCTCGCGCCAGAGCACGCCGAGCTCGATCCTCCAGGGCGAGTTCAGCGGCGGCGCACAGCAGCAGGTTCCGAGGACGCCGACGTCGGTCCTGCAGGCGGAGAGCGCCGGGGCGCGGATCCCGGACACGTCGAGCGCGGGCCGGAAGGGCCTGCCGCTGCCCGGCAGCCGTCCCGACACGGGTCAGGAGGGGGCGGGCGCCGCCGGGTCGGGCTCGAAGGGCTCGTCGGGCGGCACGTCCAGGTAGTCGACGAACTGCCCGGCGTCGATCCGGGCCTGGATCCAGTCGTCGAACCCCGACGGGACGAGCCCGTCGAGCCCCTCGCCCGTACGGGCGGTCCCGATCGCGAGCTCGTTGGCGTACTCGTTCTTGGGATGTCCGGCGTGTCCCCGGATCCAGCGCCACTCCACACGATGGCGCCGGGCGACGCCGGCCAGCTCCTGCCAGAGCTCCAGGTTCTCGATCTCGCCGCCCTTCCGCTTCCAGCCGCGACGGGCCCAGCCGTGGATCCACTCCTTCATGCCCCGCACGAGGTACTGGCTGTCGCTCGTGAACACGACCTCGGAGGGCCGACGGAGGGCACCCAGACCGAGGATGCCCGACCACAATGCCATGCGGTTGTTGGTCGTGTCCGGCTCGAAGCGCGCGAAGTCCTTGCGCGCCCACCCTCCGCGGGGACGGAACTGTTCGACCAGCCCGGCGGCGCCGCCGGGATTGGAGCGGGTCCGGAACTGGTTGCCCAGGCAGGACTCGTCCGCGTAGATGTAGATGTGCGACGGACCGTCGGTCCGCCCGCCACCGGAGCGTTCGCTGGGATTCATGGCCCTGTATGGGAGTCGTTCGTTGCCCGACACGCAAGCTGCTGACGGATATCTTCTCCTCGAGGACGGGACTCGCTTCGAGGGGCGGCTCGCAGGCGCCGGTCCGGGAGGGGTCGGGGAGATCGTGTTCACGACCAACCTGACCGGCTATCAGGAGGTCCTCACCGACCCGTCCTACGCCGGTCAGATCGTGGTCATGACCGCGCCCATGATCGGAGTCTACGGGATCCGGGAGGAGGACGACCAGTCGCGCCGTCCGTGGGTGGCCGGCTTCGTCGTCCGGGACCTGACGGCGGATCCGGGCCGCGACGGCCCGGGCCGCCTGACCGACTACCTCGAGCGCCACGGCATCCCCGTCCTGACCGACGTGGACACGCGAGCGGTGACCCGGAGGATCCGGGAGTCGGGCGCCATGCGGGCGGTGATCGCCGGCGCCTCCGAGCCCCTCGAGGCGGCACGTTCCCGGCTCCAGGCGGAGCCGTCGATGGAGGGACGCGACCTGGGCTCGGCGGTGTCCACCCCGGAGCCCTACGAGCTGGCCGCGGAGGGACCGGAGCGCGGCCTCGTGCTCTGCCTGGACTACGGGGTCAAGCAGCGCAGCCTGGACCTCATTCGCGCGGAGGGCTACCGCGTCCGCGTGGTGCCGTGGAACACGCCGGCGTCGGACATCGTCGAGTCCGGGGCCTCCGGGTTGTTCGTGTCCAACGGCCCGGGGGATCCCGCGGCCGTGCCCGGGGCGGCGGACAGGATCCGAGCGGCAGCCGGTGCCGGTCTGCCGGTGTTCGGGATCTGCCTGGGTCTGCAGCTCATCGCCCTCGCCTTCGGCGGCCGCACCTTCAAGCTCGCGTACGGGCACCGCGGCGGGAACCACCCGGTGCGCAACCTGGCCACGGGGCACGTGGAGATCACCTCCCAGAACCACGGCTTCGCCGTGCTCGAGGAGGACGAAACGGTGCCGGGTGCTCCGGACCTCGAGATCACGCACCGGAACCTCAACGACGGAACGGTGGAGGGCCTGGCGCACCGAACCCTGCCGGTGTTCGCGGTCCAGTACCACCCCGAGTCCGCGCCGGGGCCGCACGACAGCCGCTATCTGTTCGACCGCTTCGTGGACGCAATGCGGGCGCCTGTCACGCGTTGACACTTCGCGGGTCGGCGGAATAGCTTACCCACAGGTGAAGCGGTCTCGCCTCCCCGGAAGGACGCCATGCCGGCACGCAGTCGCACCTCGTTCCTCGCCGTGGGTCTCGTCCTCGTCGTCTTCGCCGTAGGCGCCGTGGTGGCCGCCGCCTTGCTCCTCGGACGCTCGGTGCCGGTCTTCGGCGGGGGAGGGCGCATCGCGGTGGTGCCTTTGAACGGCGTGATCGGCACGGGCCAGGGCGCCATCCACGCGCTCGAGAGGTTCCGCGACGACGGTTCGGTGCGAGCGTTCGTGCTCGAGATCCGCTCGCCGGGTGGCAGCGTGGGCGGGTCGCAGAGCCTGTATCGTGAGCTCGACAGCCTGCGGCACGACGACGACCGACCCATCTACGCGTGGATCGGGGACGTGGGCGCCTCGGGCGCGTACTACGCCGCCCTCGGAGCGGACAGCATCTTCGCCCTGCCTGGCTCGATCACCGGGTCCATCGGCGTCATCATGGAGTTCCCGGAGTTCGACCGACTCATGGACAAGGCGGGCGTCCGGCTGGAGGTGATCAAGAGCGGCGAGCACAAGGACATGGGAAGCCCGGCGCGCAAGCTCACCGATTCCGACCGGGCCATCCTCCAGCAGGTGGTGGACGACACCTACGCCCAGTTCGTGGACGCGGTCGCCAGCAACCGGCACCTGGCGCGGGACACCGTGAAGGCGCTCGCCGACGGCCGCATATTCTCTGGGGTGCGGGCCCGCGACCTCGGGCTGGTCGACGGCCTCGCCACCTTCTCCGAGGTCCTGGCGCGCGCCGGGCGCGCCACGGGACTGGGCGACCATCCCCCGACGGTCCGTCCGACGGAACGGCGGGTCGGGATCCTCGATCTCCTGAGGGGCGTTAGTCAGACGCGGCTCGAAGGTTGGCTGGCATCTTGGACCGGCTGGGCCGGCTTCGGCGGCGGAGGGGCCCCGCGGCTTCTCTACCAGTGGCGTTGACGGCCTTCCGGTCGTCGTGGGGCCGGAGGGATCCAGGCTCTACCCTCCGGGTATCTCTTGTCGGGACAGGGCGCTCGCGATCGCGCGGGCGGCCGGGCTCGCATTGCACGGGAAGGGTCACATGACGAAGGCGGATCTGGTCGACCAGGTGTACGAAGCCATCGGGCCGGGCATCACCAAGAAGGACTGTGCGGCCGTGGTGGACGGTTTCCTGAACGCGGTGCGGAACGCGCTGGCCAACGAGGAGCGGATCGAGCTGCGCGGATTCGGCACCTTCGAGGTCCGGCACCGAAAGGCCCGCATGGCGCGCAACCCGCGCACCGGCGACCCGGTGCGGGTCCCGCCGCGTGCGGTGCCGGTGTTCCGGCCCTCGAAGCTGTGGAAGGAGTACGTGGCCGAGGAGGCCGATTACCCGCCCGTTAGCTGAGGCCGGCGGCCCCTCTTCCTTCCTGTGCGGTGCGCCCCGCCGCGACCCTTCGGGGCCGCGGTGGGGCGCGTCCTCATGCTCTCGCTCGCGACTCGAAGAACTCCCGCACGCGCCGCACCCCTTCCTCCAGGTCGGACGGTTCGACGGCCAGGTTGAATCGCAGGTGACCGGGGCTCTCGAACGCCTCTCCCGGGATGCAGGCCACGCCCGCCTCGAGCAGGCCTTCGGCCAGCTCCGCGGAGCTGGCATCCCCCGTGGTGCGGGCCCACAGGAAGATGCCGCCCTGCGGTGGGCGGACCTCCAGACCGGGCGTTCCCGCCAGTCCTTCGGTCGCCAGCCTGCGGGTCTCGCCGAGGCGGTCGAGGAAGTCCGCGACCACGGCTTCCCGCTCCCCGATCTGCCCGAAAGCCGCGGCGGCCGCGTACTGGGATGGAGCGGCCGCACCCGAGGTCGTCTGGCTCTGGAGATCGGAAGCCTTGCCGATGAGATCGCGGGGGCCCAGGGCGAACCCGATTCGCCAGCCCGTCATGGCGAAAGCCTTGGAGACGCCGTCGAGCACGACCGCGTGGTCCGGCAGCTCCCCCAGGTCGAGGAGGGAAGGGGCGGGCCCCTCTCCGAAGCGGAGCCTCCGGTAGATCTCGTCGGAGAGGATCCACACGCCGTGACCGCCGGCCCACTCGGCGATCGCCCTCAGCGAGTCCAGGTCGTAGACCGCGCCGGATGGATTGTTGGGGCTGTTGAGGAGGAGGACCCGCGTGGCGTCGGTCCGGGCCGCCTCGAGCCGATCGACGTCCAGGTGGAATCCGTCCTCCCAGGTGGACTCCACCAGCACCGGCTCGGCTCCGCCCAGCCTGACCTGCGGACGGTAGCTGGTCCAGCACGGCGTCGGAACGAGGACCTCGTCCCCGGGGCCGGCCAGGCAGAAGAGGCAGTTGAACAGGGCCTGCTTCACACCCGCGCTCACCAGAACGCCGTCGGGATCCAGCCCGGCCGAGCCGGTCGTGTCCCCCAGGTAGTCGACGATCGCCCTGCGGAGCTCGGGGATCCCCTGGGTAGGAGGGTAACCCATCTTCCCGGCCCGGATCGCCTCGATCCCGGCCTGCGCCGCGAAGTCGGGCGTGCCGTATACCGGCTCACCGGCCGACAGGTTGACGATCGAGCGACCCTCCTCGCGCAGGCGCCGGGCACGGGCGGCCAGGGCCAGGGTTGCGGAGGGCTCGAGCGAAGCGACGTTTCGGGAGAATCTCACCGTGGCTCCACAGGTCTGGTCGGATTGAAGGCCGGCGGAGCGCGCGCTACCTTGATCGGAGAGTCGGCCCCGTCGGGAGGACGCCCGGGTACCGTCCTCGCCGGCCCGATCCTACGGACTGCGCGCGCGGGGCGTCAAGCTAGGGTGGAGGCGGATGACGCACGAGACGATCACTAAGCTCTCTCCGGCCGAGGTTCTGACCGAGGCACGCGAGTTCTTCACCGGTCGGCATCCGATCTGTCCGGCCTCCATCGAGAGCGAGAGCGACAGCCACATCACCTTCAACACCTTCCGGAGTCGGATCACGGTGGCGGCCTTCCCCGATCCACGGGGCGAGGCCCCCACGCGCGTGCGGGCTTCGACGCTGCGTGAGGACGCGGTGGCCGCCCGGTTCGTGAGCGCGATCCGCTCCGTGGGTCGGGCGCGGGCGGCAGCCGGGAGCGGAGCCGGGGAGTGAGCCGTATCGCGGCCCGGGACACGATCACCGTCGACGTTCGTTTCTTCGCGATGCTCCGCGAGCGGGCCGGGGGCGAGCGGTGTCGGGTCGAGCTCCCCGGCGGAAGCACGGTGGCCGCGCTCTGCGCGCACCTGCGGGAGCGACTGCCGGAGTTCCCGGAGGGATACGCCGTGGCGGTGGGCCTCGCCTACGCAGCCTCCGACCACATCCTCGAGGACGGGGACGAGGTCGCGCTCATTCCACCGGTCTCCGGAGGCTGATGCCGTGACGGCGCGGTCGGGAGGATCGAGTCCCCGGGTGGAGGCGGTGATCAGCGCCACACCCATCGACGCCGCGGCTCTGGTCCGGGGCGTATCCGGTCCCGGCGAGGGTGCCGTCCTCCTCTTCCTGGGAACCGTGCGCAATCACAATCGGGATCGCCGGGTAGAGCGGCTCGACTACGAGGCGTTCGCCCCCATGGCCCGAAAGGAGCTCGCCGCGATCTGCGAGGAAGCCGCTGGCTCGTTCGGCCTGGCCGGCGTGTCGGCGGTCCACCGCACCGGCCGCCTGGCACCCGGCGAGGCCAGCCTGGGGGTGGCGGTGGCCTCGGCGCATCGCGACGCTGCCTACCGAGGCAGCCGCTGGATCGTCGAGGAGATCAAGCGTCGGCTGCCGGTGTGGAAGCGCGAGGCCTACGCGGACGGCACCGAAGCGTGGCTGGATGGTCACCCGACCGGGAGCGCGCCATGAAGGACCAGTTCGGCCGTCGCATCGACTACCTCCGCATCTCCGTCACCGACAAGTGCAACCTCCGCTGCACGTACTGCATGCCTGTGGAGGGCCTCGAGTGGGTTCCGCGGGCCGAGCTCCTCACCTACGAGGAGATCACCGAGATCGTCCGCCAGATGGCCGGCATGGGACTCTCCCGGATCCGGCTCACCGGGGGCGAGCCGCTCATCCGGACCGACCTGCCTCGCCTGGCACGCATGCTCTCGGACGTGCCGGGGATCGAGGACCTGGCGCTGTCCACCAACGCCGTCCTGCTGCCACGGTTCGCCGGGGAGCTCCGCGGGGCGGGGGTCCGCCGGGTGAACATCAGCCTGGACACTCTTCGCCGTGACCGCTTCGAGGCCATCGCGCGCCGACCGCCGCGGTTCTTCGATGCGACCCTCGCCGGGATCGAGGCCGCTGAGGCGGCGGGGTTCGATCCGATCAAGATCAACACGGTCATGATGCGGGGCCTCAATGACGACGAGTTCGCGAGCTTCGCGGCGGCCACGCGGGAGCGCCCGTGGCACGTGCGGTTCATCGAGCTCATGCCGGTAGGGGCCAACCTGCACCTCACGGATCGGTTCATCCCGGCCTCGGAGATGCTGGAGCGCGTGGGTGCCCTCGGAGAGCTCGAGCCGGTCGTAGGCCCTCCGGGGAACGGTCCGGCCCGTTACTTCCGCTTCCCGGGCGCACCGGGAACGGTGGGGGTGATCACGCCGCTCTCGCACAATTACTGCGACCGCTGCAACCGCATGCGGCTCACGGCCGAGGGTCGGCTGCGGACGTGCCTGTTCGGCGACCACGAGGTCGACCTGAAGACGCCGCTGCGGGCTTCGGGGCGGGTCACCGACGCGGTCCGGACGGCCCTGGCCGGCAAGCCGGAACGCCATTACCTGCAGCTCGGAACGAGCCGTGGTAGCGGGGGGCTGGCGGCGCTCAGCGAAGTGGGCGGGTGATGACCTACCAGGAACGACAGCGGTACCGGGAGCTGCTCGACGAAGTCGAGTCCCTCAGGGATCGATTGCAGCGGGGAGGACGTGAGGCGGCGCTGACCCGTGAGGAGGCCCTGGATCTGCTGGGGCTGGTCGAAGCAGCTATCCAGCGCATGAGTCCGGAGCGCTGGGACCGCGCCCTGGAGGCGGTAGCCGGCGAAGCGGCCCGGAGGGCCGGAGGCCTGGGGCCGCTGCGGAACTGAGGGCTCCGGCCGAAGACCGGCGCTCGCACGCGGTTGCTACCTCCGAAACGCGCCGGTACCTTGCGCCTGCCGCTGGCGGCGGGCGCAGGGCGCCATGGCACGGCCGCTGCGCGCGGGGCGTGCAGCGAACGCGGAAGAAGAGGTCGCGAGGGCGACCATCGCATAGAGAGAAGAGGGACACGGTGGATAAGATCACGGTCGTCGGCGCGGGGCACGTGGGCGCGACGTCCGCGATGCGTATCGCGGAAGCCGAGCTCGCCCGGGAAGTCGTTCTGGTGGACATCAAGGAGGGACTACCGCAGGGCATCGGCCTCGACCAGTGGGAGTCGGCGCCCGTTCGTGGCTTCGACACCCGGCTCACCGGGGCCCAGAGCTACGAGGACACGTCCGGCTCGGGCATCGTGGTCGTCACGGCCGGGTTCGCCCGCAAGCCGGGCATGAGCCGCGATGACCTGGTGGCCAAGAACGCGGCGGTCGTCTCCGGGATCGCCGGGGAGATCCGCGACCGGAGTCCGGGCGCGATCATCATCATGGTCACCAATCCCCTGGACGTCATGGCCTTCGTGGCGCGTCAGGTCACGGGCTTCCCGCGCGAGCGGGTCGTCGGCATGGCCGGCGTCCTCGACACGGCCCGCTTCCGCAGCTTCATCTCGCTCGAGCTCGACGTCAGCGTCCGCGACATCCAGGCGCTCGTGCTGGGCGGGCACGGCGACAGCATGGTGCCCATCGTCAGCACGGTCACGGTGGGCGGCGTGCCCCTCACTCAGCTGCTCAGCCGGGAACGGATCGAGGCCCTGGTGCAGCGCACCCGCAAGGGCGGCGGGGAGATCGTCGGTCTCCTCAAGGAGGGAAGCGCCTACTACGCCCCCTCGGCGGCGGTGGCGCAGATGTGCGAGGCGATCGTGCGCGACCAGAAGCGCATCCTGCCCTGCGCCGCCTGGCTCGAGGGCGAGTACGGGCTCGAGGGTCTGTTCGTCGGCGTCCCCTGCAAGCTCGGCCGCGGCGGCGTGGAAGCGATTCTCGAGGTCGACCTCACCGACGAGGAGCAGGCGGCGCTCGAACGGTCGGCCGCGGACGTCCTGGAGACGATGGAATCCATCCGGTCGTGAGGCGAGGGTCCTTGGAGGCTACAGCGAAGCAGGGATGAGGATGGCCCGATGAGCGACGGAGCGGCGACAGAGCGACCCACCTTCACGGGCCCGAAGGCGTGGGTCACCTACCGGGGCGGACTCGGGATGCTGATGTGGGCCCTCCACCGGATCGCCGGCCTGGGCATCCTCCTCTTCCTGGCCCTCCACATCGTCGACATCTTCCTGCTCGGCTTCGGAAAGGACGTCTTCGACAGCCTCCTGGGCTTCTACAGCGCGCCCTGGGCCCACGTCATGGACGTGTTCCTGGTGTTCGGCGTCCTGTTCCACGCCATCAATGGCCTGAGGATCATCGTCCAGGACTTCGCCCCGCGGGTGATGCTCGCCGAGCACAAGCTGGTGGTCATCGAGCTCGTGGTGCTGTTCGTGATCTTCGTGCCCGCGGCGTGGGCCCTCCTCGCACCGCTGTTCGGAGGCTGACATGGCGAGCGAGCACAGGCGCGGAGGCGGTCACGCGAGGCCGGGCTCGGGGGGCATAGAGGCGTGGGCGTGGCTGTTCATGCGAGTGTCCGGGGTCGTGCTCCTCTTCCTGGCGGTGTTCCACCTTCTGTGGATGCACTACGTCATCGGGGTGGACAACCTGAACTTCGAGACCGTCGTGAGCCGCTGGTCCAGCCCACTGTGGCGGATGTACGATTTCGCGCTCCTGGGCTTCGCGCTCGTCCACGGCGTGAACGGCCTGCGCATGGTGCTCGAGGATTATCTGCGCAGGCCCGGGACGCTGCTGGCCGTGAAAAGCGTGGCCTACGTGCTCGCCTTCGTGCTGCTGAGCGCGGGCGCCTGGATCATCTTCACTTTCCACGTCCCGGCCTGAGCGTGGCCCGGGAGCCGGACGGACGAGGCGATGCCTAGAGTCCATACATACGACGCGCTGGTGGTCGGAGCGGGCGGGGCGGGCCTGATGGCCTCGCTGTACCTGGGGCGGCACCCGGGGGTGCGCACGGCGGTGGTGAGCAAGCTGTATCCCACCCGCTCGCACACGGGCGCGGCGCAGGGGGGCATCGGGGCGTCCCTGGGGAACATGGACGCCGACGGCGACCGTCCCGAGTGGCACACCTACGACACGGTGAAGGGCAGCGACTACCTGGGCGACCAGGACGCGATCGAGGTGATGTGCAAGGACGCACCCGACGTGGTGTACGAGCTCGAGCACATGGGGCTCCCGTTCAGCCGCACGCCGGAGGGTCGCATCGCCCAGCGCCGCTTCGGGGGGCACACCAAGCGCTTCGGAGAAGAGGCCGTTCGGCGGTCCTGCTACGCCGCCTCCCGGACCGGTCACGCCATCCTGCAGACGCTCTACCAGCAGTGCGTGCGTCACGACGTCCAGTTCTTCAACGAGTACCACGTGGTGGACCTCCTCATCGAGGACGGGGCCTGCCGTGGCCTGGTGGCACTGGAGCTGGCCACGGGCGACCTGCACGTGTTCCGCGCCAAGGCGGTTCTCCTGGCCACGGGCGGGCACGGCCGGGTGTGGGAGATCACCAGCAACGCGGTCACCCTGACCGGCGACGGTCTCGCGCTGGTGGCTCGCAAGGGGCTCCCGCTGGAGGACCTGGAGTTCTACCAGTTCCACCCGACCGGCATCTACCGGATGGGGATCCTCATCACCGAGGGCGTCCGGGGCGAGGGTGGCGTGCTGCGGAACTCCGAGGGCGAGCGCTTCATGGAGCGCTACGCCCCCAACATGAAGGACCTGGCCAGCCGTGACGTGGTCTCCCGTGCCATCTACAAGGAGATCCGGGCCGGGAAGGGGATCGACGGCAAGCGCTACGTGCACCTGGACGCCACCCACCTGGGCCGGGAAGTCATCGAGAAGAAGCTCACCGAGATCGCCGACTTCTGCCGGACCTACCTGGGCATCGATCCGGTGGACACGTCCATACCGGTCCAGCCCACGGCCCACTACGCCATGGGTGGCATCCCGACGAACGTCGACGGCCAGGTGCTGGCGGACGAGAGCGGGACGGTCGTGCGCGGGCTGTACGCCGCCGGAGAGGCTGCGTGCGTGTCCGTCCACGGGGCCAACCGCCTGGGCACGAACAGCCTCCTGGACCTGGTCGTGTTCGGTCGGAGAGCGGGGGACCACATGGCCGCCTATTGCACGAGGGCCGACCTCGAGCCGATCGCCGAAGAGCCGACGGGTCCGGCGCACGAGCGCCTCGAGCGACTGCGCAATCGTGACAGCGGCGAGCGCGCGGCGGACATCAGGGCCGAGATGCAGCACCTGATGATGCAGAACGTGTCGGTCTTCCGGACCGGCGAGCTGCTGGAGGAGGCCCGGGAAAAGCTGGCCGAACTGCACGAGCGCGTGGAGCACATCTCGATCGACGACAAGGGTCACGAGTACAACCTCGACCTCACCGAGGCGTGGGAGACGCGTGGCATGGTCGAGCTGGCCCAGGTCATCACGGAGTGCGCCCTCAACCGGACCGAGAGCCGGGGTGCCCACTCCCGGGAGGACTTCCCGAAGCGTGATGACGAGAACTGGCTCAAGCACAGCTTCGCATACCGGCGGGACGGGAAGATCGATATCGCCTACAAGCCGGTGACGATCACCAGGTTCCAGCCGAAGGAGCGGGTCTACTGACGATGGACGTGGCCTTCACCATCCGGCGCTTTCAGCCCGAGGTCCGCGAGGACCCCTACTACGAGACGTTCGAGTTCGAGGCGGAGCCCACGGACCGAGTGCTGGACGGGCTGAACCACATCAAATGGCACATGGACGGCACGCTCGCCCTGCGCCGCTCCTGCCAGCACGGCATCTGCGGCTCGGACGCCATGCGGATCAACGGCAACAACGGCCTGGCGTGCAAGACGCTCCTCCAGGAGGTCGGGGACGAGGTCACGATCGAGCCGCTCATGGGCTTTCCGGTGCTCAAGGACCTCATCGTCGACGTCGACCCCTTCTTCGAGCAGTTCAAGAAGGTCAAGGCGTACCTGATCAACGACGGCCCGGAGCCCGACCGGGAGCGACTGCAGTCGCCCGAGGAGGCGGCCCGGTACGGCGACACCTCCAAGTGCATCATGTGTGGCGCGTGCACCGGGTCGTGCCCCTCTTTCTGGCCCGGGAGCGGCTTCATCGGGCCGGCGGCGGTCGTACAGGCCCACCGCTTCATGTTCGATTCCAGGGACGAGGGCGACGAGGAGCGTGCCGCGGCGCTCGATGGCCGCGACGGCGTGTGGGCCTGCCGGACCATCTTCAACTGCACCAAGGCCTGTCCGGTGGGCATCCAGGTGACGCGCGCCATCGGGGAGGTCAAGCGGGCCCTCAGCTGGGACGGATCCTGACGGCGCCAGCTCTTCCACGACGAGCCGGGAGCAACCCCATGCGAACGTCGGTCTCCGCGGGCCTCCGCGGGTCTTCCACCTGTCTCGCCCTCCTCCTGGCTGCCACGCTCGGGGCGTGCCGCCGGCCCTCGACCGTCGACGGGGTGGACGTCTCGTCGGCCGTGGCCAGGCAGGGGATCCAGAGCATCGACAGCGCGGCCATCCGTGCGCGGACGGCCTTCCTGAGCAGCGACTTCACGGAAGGGCGGGCTCCGGGGACCCGCGGCGGCCGGCTGGCGGCGGCGTACATCGCCTCCGAGTTCGCGGCGGCCGGCCTGCGGCCGGGAAACGACACGAGCTACTTCCAGCCCGTGACGTTCGTCGGCGTCACGCCGCATCCAGAGCTCGACTTCCAGAGCGCCGATGGCCGGAGCCGTTACTCGCCGGGGTATCTGGATGACTACGTGGCCTGGACCCCGAGGCAGGCGGGCCAGGTGGAGTTCTCGGGCGACGTGGTGTTCGTGGGTTACGGCATCGACGCCCCCGAGTACGACTGGAACGATTACGCCGGCGCCGACGTCAAGGGGAAGATCCTCCTCGGGCTGGTCAACGACCCGGGCGGCACCGGCGGGTCGAAGAAGTTCCGCGGCGACACGCTCACCTACTATGGACGCTGGACGTACAAGTACGAGGAGGCGGCCCGACTGGGCGCGGCCGGCATGATTCTCATCCACACGCCCGAGTCCGCCGGGTACGGATGGTCGGTGGTCAGGAACTCCTGGTCGGGCGAGCAGTTCGAGATCCCCAACGAGCCCGGAGACTACCATGAGGCGCTCGAGGCGTGGGTCACCGAGGCGGCGGCCCGACGGCTCCTGGGGCTGGCCGGTGTGAGCCTGGACTCGCTGGTGACCGCGGCCCGACGGCCCGGGTTCACCGCGAAGCCCCTCCCGCTCCACGCCGCGGGGAGCATCCGTAGCGACGTGGAGCGGACGACGTCGGCCAACGTGGTGGCGCTCGTGCCCGGCCGGGACTCGACCCTGCGCGACCAGGTGGTGGTGTACACGTCGCACTACGACCACCTGGGGATCGGGGCCCCGGAGAACGGCGATGCCATCTACAACGGCGCCAAGGACAACGCTTCGGGCACCTCGGCCATCATCGAGCTGGCGCGAGCCTATCAGCGTCTCCCGGAGCGACCCCGGCGCTCGGTGCTCCTCGCGGCGGTCACGGGCGAGGAATCGGGCCTGCTGGGCTCGGCCTACCTGGCACGCCATCCGCCGTTCGGACACTTCGTGGCGGACATCAACATGGACGCCATCAACATGTACGGTCGGACCGGCGACATGGTCGAGCTGGGCGGGGAGTACTCGTCGCTCGGAGACGTCTTCCGGGAGCTGACCCGCTACCTGGGCCTCGATGCCCGGGGCGACCAGAGCCCGGGCCAGGGCCATTTCTTCCGCTCCGACCAGTTCTCATTCGTCAAGCGCGGCGTGCCGTCCCTCTACATCGAGCAGGGGGTCGACTACGTGGGTGAGCCCGCCGGTACGGGACAGAAGCGCGAGGAGACCTATCGGAAGGAGCGCTACCACCAGCCCGACGACGAGATGCTGCCCGAGTACACGATGGGCGGCGCCGCCCAGCAGACGCAATTGGGCTTCCTGGCGGGCTGGGTAGTGGCCAACGCGCCGCGGCCGCCGGCCTGGAAGCCGGGGTCTCCCTTCGCCCCGGCGTCCGACACGGCCCCGGCCGGGCCCGGTGCGGCCCAGGCGAGCCCGGGGTCGGCCCCGGCCGGCGGCACCGCGGCCGTGGACAGCGCCGCCGGCGGCTCGTGAGCCCGGAGGAGACCGCGGCGTCCACCGTCGGCCCGCACAGGAGCACCGGGACCGGGGAGGAGCGCCGCGGTAACGAGCCCCTGGACCTGGACGCATATCAGGAGGGGGCGCTCCGCACCGCGCTGTATCCCGCCGTGGGAGGGCACCGGTTCGTGTATCCGGCGCTCGGGCTTGCCAACGAGGCCGGCGAGGTGCTGGGGAAGATCAAGAAGCTCTTCCGCGACCGCGGCGGGCGGGTGACCCCTGAGTTCCGCGAGGAGATCAAGAAGGAGCTCGGCGACGTGCAATGGTACGTGGCCGTGCTCGCGCACGAGTTCGGCCTGTCCGCCTCGGACGTGGCCCGGGCCAACCTCGAGAAGCTGGCCTCGCGGGCCGAGCGCGGCGTGTTGGGAGGGGATGGGGATGAGCGCTGACCGGACGCCGGAAGGGCGGACCCGGTGAACATGGACCGGACGGCTCCCGCGGGGCTTTCGACGCCGTGAGTGCCCGGGGCCTGCTCGTGGCGGGCGCCATCTCGGCTTTCGTGGGCGTGGCGGCCGGGGCGTTCGGTGCTCACGGCCTCCACGGGAGGATCTCTCCCGACCTCCTGGAGGTGTTCGACACCGGGGTCCGCTACCAGATGCTCCACGCGCTGGCGCTCGTCGCGCTGGCGGCGCTGGCCGGCCGCTGGCCGGGCGGGGCCTGGGGAGCGGCCGGCTGGCTCTTCGTGGCGGGGACGGTGCTGTTCTCGGGCAGCCTCTACGCCCTCGCCCTCACCGGCATCCGGTGGCTCGGTGCGGTGACCCCGTTCGGGGGCGTGGCCTTCCTGGTGGGCTGGGTCGTGGTGGCCGTGACCGGCTGGCGCAGCGCGGGCTGAGACGGTCTGCCCGGCCCGAGCGGCACGGGCCGCCCTCTCGACGCGACCACCCCTCCTGCCCGTCGACCTCCGGCGCCAGCGGGCGCCGTCTACAGCCTCGGCGGCGTCACCCCCTTCTGTCCCTGGTACTTCCCCTTACGGTCCGCGTAGCTCACCTCGCACGGCTCGTCCGACTGGAAGAAGAGGACCTGGGCGATCCCTTCGTGGGCGTACACCCGCGCGGGCAGGGGCGTCGTGTTGCTGATCTCGAGGGTGACGAAGCCCTCCCACTCTGGCTCGAACGGGGTGACGTTGGTGATGATGCCGCAGCGCGCGTAGGTGGACTTTCCGACCGTGATCGTCAGGACATCGCGAGGGATCCGGAAGTACTCCACGGACCGCGCCAGGGCGAACGAGTTGGGCGGGATGATGCAGGACTCGCCGCTGAACTCGACGAAGGAGCGCTGGTCGAAGCTCTTGGGGTCGACCACCGGCATGAGGGCGTTGTGGAAGATCCTGAACTCGTCGGCCACCCGCATGTCGTACCCGTAGCTGGACAGCCCGTAGGAGATCACGCCGTCCCGGACCTGGGCGTCGGCGAAGGGCTCGATCATACCGTGCTCGGTGGCCATGCGTCGGATCCAGCGGTCGCTCTTGATGCTCATTCCCTCGTCCTCATTCGGCGTTTGGGTACGTGGCGGCGTTCCTGCGTCGCGATCCTACGGATACGAGCGGCCGTCGGCCACGGCCTCGATGGCCCGCGCGACCGCGTCCGGCGCCTCCTCGGGGAGAGCGTGGCCAGCCCCGGGGACGACCCGGAGCGGGCATTCCAGCCGACCGGCCAGCCGTTCGACCAGCTCCGGTGGAGCCCGGCGGTCGAGCTCTCCGGTCAGCACCAGGGTCGTGGGGCGGGGGGCAAGGTGGGGCGACAGCTCCCAGGGGCGCCAGTCCGCCAGCACGCGAAGCAGCGTGCGTGCCCGATCCGGGTCCCGGTACGGGGCGGCGTAGCGCCGAACGACGGCCTCGTCCACCGCGTCGGGGTCCCCGAACACGCGGCGACGGAGGACGAGCCGCGTCAGGGGCCGGCGCACCGAGCAGAGGAGCGGCGCGAGCGAAGCGCGCACCGGTCCTGAGCGCAGGAGCTCGAGGAGGAGCGGCCGCTTCGTCCAGGGAGTGACGGGGTCCACCAGGCACAGCCCGCGGCAGCGGGTGGTGCGCGCGGCGACGGCCAGGGCGAGGGCGGCTCCGTGGGAGTGGCCCACGAGCACGAACGGCCCGGGCGCGTGGACCCGCGCCACGGCCTCGAGGCGTCCCACCTCCTCGGCCAGCCGGAAGCGGGCCCCGGGCGCGGGGTCGGAGGCGCCGCGGCCCAGTAGGTCGGGGATCACCAGCGTGAAGCGACCTTCGAGGCGCTCGCTCACCCGGCCCCACACGGCGCCGCTGGCCGTGAGCCCGTGCACCAGGAGGAGGCGCGGGCCGGCTCCACGGAGGGACACCCGGATCCTGCCGCCGCGAGTGACCACGGGGTCGTCGGCGTCGTTCACCGCGGGGGCTCCCGGACCGCTTGATCGGCCTTCCGGGGTTCGATATACTCCGGTGGCGCGAGGCAAGTGAAGAAATTCACAAGGGCTTCGAGGAGGCGATGACGCGCCCGTATCTGGGTATCTTCTTCCTGAGCATCGTGGGTGTGGCGAACGCCGCAGTCATGATGCTCGCGTCCCACCTCGCCAGCCCCTTCCGGCCCACCGCGGCCAAGGGCAGCCCGTACGAGTCGGGCATGCTCCCCCTGGGCGGCACCCGCGAGCGCTTCTCGGTGCAGTACTACATCGTCGCGATGCTGTTCATCGTGTTCGATATCGAGACCATCTTCTTCTTCCCCTGGGCGGTCATCTACCGCGAGCTGGGCCTGGCCGGGTTCTGGGAGATGGTCGTGTTCATCGCCGTGCTCGCGGTCGGCTTGGCCTATGCATGGAAGAAGGGCGCGCTCGAATGGACCTGACGTGGGCCAGGCGGGGCTGAGACGATGCCGAGGGAGCTGAAGACCCTGCGGGCCGACGCCGGTCACGCGGACGACACGGACACCGTGGACACGGGGGTTCCGCGGAGCTGGCTCACCACCCGGCTCGACTATGTCATCAACTGGTCGCGTCGGAACTCCCTGTGGCCCATGCCCTTCGGCACCGCCTGCTGCGCCATCGAGATGATGGGGGCGGCCGCCTCCAAGTACGACATCGCGCGCTTCGGCATGGAGAGGATGTCGTTCAGTCCCCGCCAGGCCGACCTGATGATCGTCGCCGGACGCGTGAGCTACAAGCTCGCCCCGGTCCTCCGGAAGGTGTGGGACCAGATGCCCCAGCCCAAGTGGTGCGTGTCCATGGGGGCGTGCGCCAGTTCGGGCGGCATGTTCGACAACTACACGATCGTGCAGGGCATCGACGAGATCGTGCCGGTCGACGTGTACGTGCCGGGCTGCCCGCCCCGGCCCGAGGGGCTCATCTACGGTCTTCTCATGGTGCAGGAGAAGGTGAAGGGGGAGTCGGTCACCGATCCCACCGCCCGCGAGGAGTCGGCGTCCGCGGCCGGCCGGCCCAACCTCCCGCCCGAGGCGATCGAGCTCGTGTCCCAGCCCTTTGGAAACTCCACCAAGCAGAACCGGGTCAGCGGCCTCGAGGCCACCAGCGCGGTCTCCCGGCCCGGTGACCGGATCGAGCGTCTCCTGGAACATCGGAGCTGAGGGTGCCGAGGACGGGGACGCTCCCGGGCGTCGCGGCCGGCGAGTTGGTCCGGGGCTCTCCGACGCCGGAGGGCCCGGCCGACGACCACCCCAGCGTCCGCGCGCTTCGCGAGCGCTTCGGGGAGGCGGTGGGGCGTACACGGTTCGACGCCATCCACGTGCCCGTGGTCGTGGTCGACCCGGACCGGGTCGGGGACGTCCTCGAGTTCCTGCGCGACGACGAATCTCAGTCCTACGAGCTCCTGCTCGACGTCATGGGTGCCGACCTCGGCGGCGGTCGCCCGCTCCAGGTGTGGTACCAGCTCTGGTCACTGCGCCACGGGCGCATGTTCCGGGTGGTGGCCGAGCCGCCGTGGGACGACCTGTCCGTGCCGACCGTCACGGGGTTGTACCAGACGGCCAACTGGCTGGAGCGGGAAGTCTACGACATGTACGGGGTGACGTTCAGCGGACACCCCGACCTCCGGCGAATCCTCATGCCGGAGAACTACGCCGAGGGCTTCCCCCTGCGGAAGGATTTCCCGCTGCGCGGGCGCTTCTCTCGGGCCGAGCAGGTGCGCCGGGCGCTGGGCGAGGGGCTGGAGGACGTGTACGCCATACGTGAGCTCGAGCTGGCCGCGGGTATCGCCGGCGCGGATCGCGACGTCGAGGCGCTGGACCTGCCACCCCGTATGAGCCCCGATGACGTGGGAGCGATGGCCCGCGGGCTCGAGGGCGAGAGGATGCTCATCAACATCGGGCCGCAGCACCCCGCCACGCACGGTGTGCTGCGCCTGGTGCTGGAGCTGGATGGCGAGCGCGTCGTGCAGTGCATCCCCCACCTGGGCTACCTGCACACCGGCTTCGAGAAGACGTGCGAGTACCGGGAGTGGAACCAGGTCGTCCCGTACACGGACCGCATGGACTACCTGGCGCCGATGATCTACAACATCGGCTACGCGCTCGCGGTGGAGAGCCTGCTCGGGATCGAGATCACGCCGCGCTGCCGGTCGGTCCGCGTCATCCTCATGGAGCTGAACCGGATCCTGGGGCACCTGCTCTGGTTGGGAACCACGGGCATCGACCTGGGCGCGTTCACCGTGTTCCTATACACGTTCCAGGAACGCGAGCGGATCTACAACCTGCACGAGGCCTACTGCGGCGGCAGGATCACGACGTCGGTGACGCGGGTGGGGGGCATGGTGGCCGATCTTCCCGTCGGTTGGCTCGACGGCCTCGCCGAGTTCGTGCGCACCCTCCCCGAGACGATCAACCAGGTCGAGGACCTGCTCTCCAACAACGCCATCTGGCTGGCGCGGACCGAGGACATCGGGACGATGAACGGGGCCGAGGCCGTGAACCACGGCCTCACGGGCCCCAACCTCCGGGCCAGCGGCGTCCCGTACGACGTGCGCAAGGCGCGCCCCTACCTGGGCTACGAGGAGTACGACTTCGACGTCCCGGTGGGCGAGCACGGCGACACGTACGACCGGTACATGGTGCGGATGGAGGAGATGCGGCAGAGCGTGCGCATCCTCGAGCAGGTCCTGGAGCGAGGCGTGCCCGACGGGCCGATCAACGTGCAGGACCGGCGGGTGGTGCTGCCGCCCAAAAGCGAGGCCATGGGTAACATCGACTCCATGATCTCGCACTTCAAGCTCGTCATGGAGGGACTGCAGGTCCCGCCGGGCGAGGTGTGGTACTCGGTGGAGGCGTCCAAGGGAGAGCTCGGGTTCGGGATCATCTCGGACGGGGGCAACAAGCCCGTCCGCTGCCGCTTCCGGGCCCCGTCCTTCATCAACCTCTCGGCCCTCTCGACCATGGTGAAGGACGAGCTGGTCTCGGACGTGATCGCGGTCAACGCCTCCCTGGACATCGTCCTCGGCGAGATCGATCGATAGCATGAGCGAAGGACTGCACCCCTCGGTGGCCGGCGCCCAGCCCTACATGCGCGAGGAGCACCAGGGCTCGGGCACCACGGACGAGCCGCTGTTCGAGTCCGATGAGGGCCGGGAGCGCCTCGAGAAGATCCGCAGCCGCTACCCGAGCGCCACGCCGGCCCTGCTGCCGCTTCTCAACTACGCGCAGGAGAAGAACGGGTGGGTCTCGGCCCGCGCGATGCAGGAGATCGCCGGAGCCCTGGACCTCACTCCCGCCTACGTGTACTCGGTCGCCACCTTCTACACGATGTACAACAAGCGGCCCGTGGGCCGTTACCTGATCCAGGTGTGCACGAACATCGCCTGCCACCTGAACCGGGGTGAGGAGGTGCTGGAGCGCTTCCTCGAGGAGACCGGGACGCGTCCGGGCGAGACGTCGGAGAACGGCCTGTTCACCGTCATCGAAGTGGAGTGCCTCGGCGCCTGCGGCTTCGCCACGGTCGTGCAGATCAACGAGGACTACGTCGAGAACGTGACGCCGGAGAAAGTGCCCGACATCGTGGACGCGCTGTGGGCCCGGGCCGAAGGGCGGGACGTCTAGATGGCCTTTCCCTATCGGCACGACCTCGAGACGACCACGCTCCTCTCCCAATACATGGGGGAGGAGGAGGCGCGCCACCTGGACACGTGGCTGGAGCGGGGCGGCTACGAGGGCCTCCGCAAGGCCCTGTCCATGGAGCCCGAGGAGATCGTCCAGGTCGTCAAGGACTCGGGCCTGCGGGGGCGGGGCGGGGCCGGGTTCCCGACGGGCATGAAGTGGAGCTTCATGCCGGGTGCCGACGACGACCGGCCGCACTACCTGTGCTGCAACGCCGACGAGAGCGAGCCGGGCGCGTTCAAGGACCGCGAGGTGCTGCGCTGGACGCCCCACCTTCTGATCGAGGGCTGTCTGATCGCGGCCCGCGCCATCCGGGCCCGGCATGCCTACATCTACATCCGGGGCGAGTTCTTCCCGGTGCTGCCTATCCTCAACCGGGCCGTCTCGGATGCGTACCGCGAGGGCTACCTGGGCGAGGACATCATGGGGAGCGGCTGGAGCTGCGACCTCACCGTGCACGTCGGCGCCGGGGCGTACATCGCGGGCGAGGAGACCGGGCTGATGGCCTCCCTCGAGGGTCGTCGGGCCGAGCCGCGGGTGAAGCCGCCGTTCCCGGCCCAGGCCGGGGTCTTCGGCCAGCCCACCACCGTCAACAACGTGGAGACGCTGGCCGCCGTCCCCATGATCCTCACGAACGGGGCCGAGTGGTACCGGCAGTGGGGGACCGAGAAGAGCCCGGGCACCAAGCTGTGGTGCTGCTCGGGCCATTTGAACCGGCCGGGCAACTACGAGTTGGCCCTGGGCGTGCCGCTCAAGGACATCCTGTTCGATGTGTGCGGCGGCATCCCGGAGGGACGGGCCGTCCGGGCCGTGATCCCCGGGGGGTCGTCCACGGCCTACCTCACGCCGGACGAGCTCGACTGCGAGACGACGTACGAGGGGCTCAAGGAGGCGGGTAGCTCGCTCGGGACGGCGTCCCCCATCGTGATGGACGAGAGCACCTGCCTGCTGGGGGCCACACGGCGGATCGCCCAGTTCTACGCCCACGAGTCCTGCGGGCAATGCGTCCAGTGCCGTGAGGGCACCGAGTGGATCGCGGAGATCCTCACCCGTATCGAGCACGGCGACGGACGCATGGAGGACATCGACACGCTGTACGACCTGTGCGAGCAGCTCACCGGCCGGACGATCTGCGTGCTGGCCGACAGCGTCGTCTTTCCCCTGAAGTCCTCCCTCGACAAGTTCCGCGACGAATACGAGGCGCATATCCTCCGGGACACGTGCACGGCGACATGAGCGAGCAGACCGGCAGCCAGGAAACGGTCACCCTCACCATCGACGACGTCGAGGTGACGGTTCCCAAGGGGACCAGGGTCCTCGACGCGGCCCAGCGGGCCGGCGTCGTCGTACCCTTCTATTGCTACCATCCGGGCATTCCGACCCGGCCGGCCCAGTGCCGGGTTTGCCTGGTGTCGGTGGAGGGGCAAGGGAAGCTGCAGCCCTCCTGCGTGCTGGATGCCCAGCAGGACATGGTGGTCCACACGGCCACCGACGAGGCCCGCCTGGCCCGTAAGTCGGTGATCGAGTTCCTGCTCGTGAACCACCCGCTCGATTGCCCGATCTGCGATGCGGCGGGGCAGTGCATGCTCCAGGACTACGCGTTCGAGACCGGCCAGCTCGAGAGTCGGGTCGAGGAGCCCAAGCTGGTCATGGGGCGGGACCGGATCGCCGACGACGTCCTCTACTTCGCCGACCGTTGCATCATCTGTACGCGATGCGTCCGGTTCATGCGCGAGGTGGCACAGGACGACGCGCTCATCGTGGCTCAGCGAGGCCACCGCGCCTACATCGACACCTTCCCGGGGACGGAGCTCGACAACCCGTTCCACGGGAACATCGTCGATGTGTGCCCGGTCGGCGCGCTCGTGCACGAGGACTTCCTGTTCAAGGCGCGCTTCTGGGACATGGACTCGGCGTCCAGCATCTGTCCGGGTTGCTCGAACGGCTGCAACGTCTCCGTGGCCAGCAAGGAGAACCAGGTCGTCCGGCTCAAGCCCAGGCACAACGCCGAGGTGAACTCCTACTGGATGTGCGATCACGGGCGCGGGCAACTCGTGATGGCCAACCGCGGCATCCGCGCCGAGGTCCCGCTCCTGCGCGACGAGGACGGTGAGCTGCGGCCCGCGGACTGGAAGGATGCGCTCGAGCGCGTGGCATCGGATCTGTCGAATCTCGAGGATGGCGGCCGGGCCGTGGTGAGTCCGCACGCCTGCAACGAGAGCCTCCACCAGCTCCGTCGCCTCCTGGAGCGGCTCGGATTCCGGGGCGGCGAGTTCCGGGTGGAGCAGGGTGGGGAGGCCACGCTGGCCGGCTTCCCGAAGCTCAAGCTGCGCGCCGACCGTGCCCCCAACGCCACCGGGGCCGAGCTGTTCGGCTTCGAGCGCGTGGAGTCTCTGTCGGCGCCGGGACCGGGGGAGGCCCTGGTCGTGCTCGGGGAGCGTCTCGACGACGACCCGACGCTGCCGGACGCGGACTTCGGGGAGGGTGCCGGCTACGTCCTCTACCTGGGCACGCGGCTCACCGAAGCGGCGCGCCGGGCCGACGCCATCTTGCCCATCACGTCCGTCGCCGAGATGCAGGGAACGTTCACCAACTGGGAGGGCCGGGTGCAGCGCTTCGACCAGGTCCTGCGCGAGGCGGGAATCGCCCGGCCCGCCTGGATGGTGCTGAGCAGGCTGGTCGGGCTCCTCGGCGGCGAGGAGCCGACGCGGCTCGAGGCCTCCGATGCGTTCGACGCGATGGCCGCGGCCACGCCCGGCATGGAGGCGATGAGCTGGTCCTCGTTGGGGCTCAAGGGAGTGTCGCTGGCACGGCCGGTCGACGTGGCCGGAGGAGCGACCTGACGTGGAGACGCTGACCGGCGCTCACTTTCTGTGGATGACGATCTTCAAGGTCGTCCTGTTCTTCACCCTCCTGATGCTGATGGTGGGTGGGCTGGTCCTGTTCGAGCGCAAGGTGGCCGGCTTCATCCAGGACCGGAGCGGTCCCAACCGGGTGGGTCCGTGGGGGCTCCTGCAGACCATGGCGGACGGGATCAAGTTCCTCCTCAAGGAGGAGACCTATCCGGATGCCGCCCTGACGGTGTTCTACCTGCTGGCGCCGATGCTGGCCATGGTGCCCGCGACCATCCTGTTCGCCGTCATCCCCTTCGCCTCCCCTCTGCCCACCGGCTGGGGGCTGGTCCACATGATCGTGGCGGATGTCCCGGTGGGCTTCCTGTACGTACTGGCCATCGGGTCGTTCGGCGTCTACGGGGTCGTAATGGCGGGGTGGTCCTCCGGGAGCAAGTACGCTTTCCTGGGCGGGATGCGCGGCTCGGCGCAGATGATCAGCTACGAGGTCGGCCTCGCGCTCACCCTGGTGCCCATCGTGCTGCTCGGAGGCGGCGTCCGGATCCCGGACCTCATCTCCCTGCAGCAGGGCTTCTCGGGCCAGGGGCCCGCGACGCTCGGCGTGTGGCTGTTCCTGCCGCTCGGCGTGAGCTTCTTCCTGTTCTTCATCACGGGTCTGGCCGAGACCAAGCGGATCCCGTTCGACCTGCCGGAGGCCGAGTCGGAGCTCATCGCCGGCTACCACACCGAGTATTCGGCCATGAAGTTCGGCATGTTCTTCCTGGGCGAATACGCGCACATGCTGACCACCGCGGCCCTGATCACGGTGTTCTTCCTGGGCGGCTGGGACATTCCGTTCTGGCACGGGGACAACATCCGCGTGCTCGCCGATGGCACGGTGATCGGCGACCCCACCTGGTGGAAGACCGTCCTCACCTTCCTGAGCTTCACGATCAAGACGAGTCTCGTGGTGACCGTGTTCGTGTGGATCCGGTGGACCCTGCCGCGCTTCCGTTACGATCAGCTCATGGAGCTGGGCTGGAAGTTCGTGATCGTGGCCGCCACGGCCTACGTGTTCGTGGTCGCCGGCTCGGTGCTGGTCCTGGACCGGCTCGGCATCCCCTTCGGCCTCCTGTACGCGGCGATCCTGACGGGCGTCAACGTCGTCCTCCTCGGCCTCCTGGTGCTCGTGATCGATCGGGGTCGACTGGCGCGCGGCGCCGCCTACACGGTGATGCGCCGGCTGGAGCGCGCCAGCCGGCGCTCCGGGGCCGGCTCGGCCACGGTGGGTCGGTCGTGAGACACGGACGGGGTCGGGCGAGCGACGTGACCCGAGACGAGCGAGGCTGAGGCCATGCCCGGCGAGGTGAAGGTGATGCGGCGGCCGGAGGAGAAGGGCTCCTACGTGCGCGCCGCGCTCAAGGGGATGGGCGTGACCTTCCGGCACATGGTCAACCCACGGAACGTCACGCAGCAGTACCCCGACGAGAAGTGGGAGCTGTCCCCGCGCATGCGCGGAACGCACCGGATGGCCACCCACGAGGACGGGCGGGCCAAGTGCGTGGCGTGCGGCCTGTGCCCGACCGTGTGCCCGGTCAACTGCATCAAGCTCATCCCCGCCGAGGATGAGAGCGGCGAGCGCTACGCGGCGGTCTACGAGATCGACGAGTTCCGCTGCATCTTCTGCGGCTTCTGTCAGGAGGTGTGTCCGGTGGAGGCGATCCACCTGGGCGTGCACTACGAGAACTCGGAGTACTCCCGGGAGCGCTGGGTCTACGACCTGGAGCGCCTGTGCGCCCAGGACCAGCCGTTCACGGCCCTGTGGGACCCGGCCGACCCGGCCTCGGAGTGACATGACCGAATTCCTGTTCTTCCTGTTGTCGGCGGCGGCGCTCCTCAGCGCGGTGTTCGTCGTGGTCAGCCGGAATCCGGTGTCGAGCGTGATGTTCCTCATCGTCACGCTGTTCTCGCTGGCGGGGCTGTTCGTGATGCTCGAGGCGCACTTCCTCGCCGCGGTGCAGGTGATCGTCTACGCCGGGGCCATCATGGTCCTGTTCCTGTTCGTGGTCATGCTCCTCAACCTGGGACACGCCGAGCTGCCGGACTTCAGGGGCGCGATGGCCCGGCTGCTGGCCGGCGCGTTCGGGATCGCCCTGGCCGCGTTCACGGCGTGGACCCTGCTGACGGGGAGCGATCCGCTGACCGCCTCCGGTGGCGAGGCGGCCGACCCGATCCAGGCCGCCCTGAAGGCCAGGGGAGCGATCGGCGCGCTCGCGGTCCCGCTGTTCCGTACCTACCTCGTGCCGTTCGAGGTCACTTCGCTCCTGCTGCTGGTGGCGATCGTCGGGTCCATGGTGCTGGCCCGGAAGGAGGCACCCTAGGTGACTCCGACCCTGATCCGCGTCGCGCTCCTGGTGAGTGCCGCGCTGTTCGCCATCGGCGTCACGGGCGCCCTGCTGAGGCGTAACGCCATCGTGGTCTTCCTGTGCGTGGAGCTCATGCTCAACGCCGTGAACCTCAGCCTGGTGGCGTTCTCGCGGCTCCTCGGGATCGACGGACAGATCATCGTGTTCTTCGTCATGGCGGTGGCGGCGGCCGAGGCCGCCGTGGGTCTGGCGATCATCATCGCCGCCTTCCGCCACTACGGAGACATCGACGTCGACCGCTTCGATATGCTGAAGTGGTGATGTACCGCCCGATTCTCCCGGCTCTGGTCCTGGCGCTGCCGCTGGCGGGCGCGATCATCAACGGCGTGGGTGCGTTCCTGTGGCGAGAGGACCACCGCGTGGCCCGCTGGGTCGGTCCGCTCGCCGTGGGCGCCTCCTTCGTGGTCGTGGCGATCAACTTCTTCGCCATGAAGGACTCGGGGACCACCGCGGCCTCGGTGGTGTCGCTGTGGACCTGGATCGCCGCGGGCGGACTGCACGTGGGCGTGGACCTGCAGTTCGACCGGCTGTCCATGGTGATGATGCTGATCGTGACCGGCGTCAGCACCCTGATCCACATCTACAGCATCGGCTACATGCGGGGCGATCCGGGCTTCAACCGGTACTTCGCCTACCTGAACCTGTTCGTGTTCTTCATGCTGGTCCTGGTCACGGCCGCCAGCTTCCCGCTCATGTTCGTGGGCTGGGAGGGCGTGGGGCTGTGCTCCTACCTGCTGATCGGCTTCTGGTACGAGAACGAGGCCTACTCGAACGCGGGCAAGAAGGCGTTCATCGTGAACCGCATCGGCGACTTCGGCTTCCTTGTCGCCATGTTCATCATCTACGGGATCTTCGGGAGCCTGGACTTCTCGCAGGTGCTGCCGGCCGCCACGGGACACCTGCAGTACGGTGACGTCTGGGCCACGCTCATCACGCTCTTCCTGTTCCTGGCGTGTATGGGGAAGTCGGCCCAGATCCCGCTGTACGTGTGGCTCCCGGACGCCATGGCGGGTCCGACGCCGGTCTCCGCCCTGATCCATGCCGCCACGATGGTGACGGCGGGCGTGTACCTGGTGGCTCGCACCAGCGTGCTGTTCGCGCTGGCGCCGGTGAGCCAGGCGGTGGTGGCCACGGTGGGCGCGGGCACGGCCCTGTTCGCCGCGACCATCGCCACCCAGCAGTGGGACATCAAGAAGGTGCTGGCCTACAGCACGATCTCCCAGCTGGGCTACATGTTCCTGGCGGTCGGCGTGGGAGCCTTCACGGCGGGCATCTTCCACCTCATGACCCACGCCTTCTTCAAGGCGCTCCTCTTCCTGGGAGCCGGCGCGGTCATCCACTCGGTCGAGCACGCCTGGCACGAGGCGGGCCGGCACGGCGGCGATCCCAACGACATGCGCAACCACGGCGACCTGCGCCGCTGGATGCCGGTCACCTGGATCACGATGTGGTCGGCCACCCTGGCCATCTCGGGGGTGTTCCCGTTCGCGGGCTTCTTCTCCAAGGACGAGGTGATCTGGAAGTCTGGCGTGCTGGGCTACCCGCTCCTGTGGGGCGTGGCGCTGGTGGCCGCCTTCCTGACGGCCGGCTACATGGCGCGCCTCATGGCGCTCACCTTCCACGGGGGCGAGAACCGCACCGGGGAAGACGCCCGCGGCCACCTGCACGGCGCCCCGCTGGCCATGGCGGTGCCGCTGGTCGTGCTCGGGGTCCTGTCGCTGGTGGGCGGCTGGATCCAGATTCCGGAGTCGCTGCCCCTTCCGCACGTCAACGCACTCGAGGGCTGGCTGGACCCCGTGTTCGAGCCGGCTCATCACGTGATGGCCGCGCACGGCGGCGCCGCGGCGACGGCGGCTCCGCTGGGCGGGGGCGAGCTCACCTGGGGCCTGATCTCGACGGTAGTGGCCCTGGCCGTGGTCGTGTGGATCTTCCTCGCCGTGGTGCGCCGCCACTACCGGACGGCGGCGGAGGCCCCCGAGCCCACCGGGCTGTCGCTCGTCCTGTACCGCAAGTGGTACGTGGACGAGCTCTACGACCGGCTCATCGTCCGCCCTCTCATGGCCCTGTGGAGGGGGTGCTGGAAGATCGTGGACGACGGGCTCATCGATGGCACGGTGAACAGGCTGGCCTCGGGAGCCCGGGCGGTGGGCTGGGTGGGGAGCCAGCTCCAGTCGGGCCGGCTGGGGGCCTACCTGCTCCTGTTCATGGTCGGCGTGCTGGTCATCCTCGGAACGGTGGCCTTCTAGGATGTACCATTCGCACTGGATCCTGACGTGCCTGCTGGCGATTCCCCTCGCGGGGGCGGTCGCCTGCCTCGGCGTGTCGGGCGAGCGCGCCGGCCGGGTGGCCCTGTGGACCACGGTGCTGGAGGCGGCCCTGGCGCTGCCCCTGTTCTGGACGTTCCGCATCGGGGCGGGAAGCTTCCAGAACTCGGTGTCGGTGCCCTGGATCGGGGCCTGGGGGATCGGCTACCGCGTCGGGATCGACGGGATCTCCCTGCTCATGGTGCTGCTCACGGTGGTGATCATGCCCCTCGCCGTGGCCGGCTCCTTCCGCTACATCGACCGCCACCGGCCCGCCTACTACGCCAGCATGCTGGTCCTCACGACCGGGATGCTGGGCGTGTTCATGGCCCTGGACATGTTCCTGTTCTATGTGTTCTGGGAGCTCATGCTGGTCCCGATGTACTTCATCATCGGGATCTGGGGCGGGGAGCGGCGGCTCTACGCGGCGATCAAGTTCTTCCTATACACGACCGTGGGCTCGCTCCTCATGCTGGTGGCGATCGCCGGCCTGGTGTACCTGCACTGGAGGAGCTCGGGGACGGTCACGTTCGCCTACGGGGCGCTGCTGAACACGCCGATCGCGAGACCGCTCCAGTTCTGGCTGTTCGCGGCCTTCGCGCTGGCCTTCGCGATCAAGGTCCCGATGTTCCCGCTGCACACGTGGCTGCCCGACGCTCACACGGAGGCGCCCACGGCGGGCTCGGTGGTGCTGGCCGGTATCCTCCTGAAGATGGGGACCTACGGCTTCCTCCGGTTCGGGATTCCGCTGTTCCCGAAGGCGGCTACGAGCCACGCCGTGGTGGGGCTGTTCGTGACGCTGGCGGTGATCGGGATCCTGTACGCGGCCTGGGTGGCCGCGGTGCAGCCGGACGCCAAGAAGCTGGTCGCCTATACGTCCGTGGCCCACCTGGGCTTCGTCATGCTCGGCGTGTTCGGGTTCACGGCCGAGGGCCTCCAGGGCGGCATCCTCCAGATGGTCAACCACGGCATCTCCACGGGAGCGCTCTTCCTCCTCATCGGCATGCTGTACGAGCGCCGGCATACGCGGGCCATCGCCGACTTCGGCGGCCTCGCGAAGGTGATGCCGGTATTCGCGGTGTGTCTGGTCGTCGTGGCGCTGAGCTCGATCGGGCTCCCGGGGACCAACGGGTTCGTGGGCGAGTTCCTGATCCTGGTCGGCACCTTCCGGACCCACCCGCTGGCTACGCTGATCGCGACCACCGGGGTGATCTTCGCCGCCTGCTACATGCTGCCCATGGTGCAGCGGTTGATCCTGAACCCGCTGGACCGGCAGGAGAACCGCGAGCTCGAAGACCTGGGTGGACGGGAGCGCGCCATCCTCGTGCCCCTCCTGGCGCTCATCCTGCTGATCGGCGTGTATCCGAAGCCCTTCCTCGACCGGCTGGCCCCGGCCGTCGACCGTGTCCTGCAGCGAGTCGACATGCTCCCGTCGACCCCCACGGCACGGGCGGAGCGTGCCCTCCCGCCGGGCGTGCGCCTGGGGAGCGAGGCGTACGCGGCGACCGCCTCCGCCGTCGCACGGGTCGCGCCCGCGCCGGCCCCGGAGCGCGGGTCGTGAGCGGAGCGGCGGACGTGGCGGGCCAGGTCGGTTTCCTGAGGACGCTCCTCCCGGAGATCGTGCTGACGGTATCGGCCGTCGTGGTGCTGCTGGTGGACGTGTTCCAGCGAGGCGAGCACCGGGGACCGAGCCGGCCGAGCGTGCGGTGGCTGTCCGTGATCGGCGTGCTGCTGGCGGCGGCGGCCAACCTGACCCTGATCCCGCTCGGTCCGGCCGGCCCGGACGCTCTCGTCGCGCTGGACGGCTTCCGCGTGCTGGCCAACTTCATCATCCTCGGCGCGACGCTGCTCGGGCTCCTGTTCTCGTTCGACTATCTGAAGCGGGAGGGGCTGGAGATCGGAGAGTTCTATGCCCTCGTGCTGCTGGCCAGCGTGGGCATGATGGTGCTGTCGGGCGCCCAGGATCTGGTCCTCATCTTCCTGGGGCTCGAGATGATGTCGATCTCGGTCTACGTTCTCACCGCCTTCAACCGGCAGGACCCACGCTCGGCCGAGGCGGGACTCAAGTACTTCCTCATCGGGGCCTTCGCGAGCGCGTTCTTCATCTATGGCATCGCGCTCCTGTACGGGGCTACCGGGACCACACACCTGGTTCGCATGGCCTCGGTGCTCTCGCACGGTCATCCTGGGTTGCTCACCGCGGGCGGCGCGGGGCTTCTGCTGATCGGCTTCGGATTCAAGGTGTCGGCCGTCCCCTTCCACGCCTGGGCGCCCGACGCCTACCAGGGCGCTCCGACTCCGGTGACCGGGTACATGGCCTCGGGGGTGAAGGCCGCGGCGATGCTGGCCCTGTTCCGCGTCCTGTGGGTGAGCCTGGGCAGTGTCCAGGGATTCTGGCACGGGACGATCTGGTGGCTGGCCGTGTTGACGATGGCCGTGCCCAATCTGGTGGCGCTGGTCCAGGATGACGTGAAGCGGATGCTCGCCTACAGCTCGGTGGCGCACGCCGGCTACCTCCTGGTGGGGGTCGCCGCCGGCGGCCCCCTGGGCCGCGGAGCGGCGCTGTTCTACCTGGTGGTCTACACGCTGATGACCGTGGGTGCCTTCGCGGTCGTCTACGTGGTGGCGGGGAAGGGTGACCGACACTCCCACCTCGCCGATTTCCGCGGCCTGGGCTGGCGCCGGCCCTGGCTCGCCGGAGCGCTGGGGATCTTCCTGCTGTCGCTGGCCGGGTTCCCGCCCACGGGCGGCTTCGTGGGTAAGCTCTACCTGCTGCGAGCCGCGGTCGGCGCCCACCAGTCGGGCCTGGCCGTGATCCTCGTCCTCACCAGCCTGGTGGCCTACTACTACTACCTCCGGGTCGTGTGGAAGATGTACTTCGAGGACGCGCCTGCCGACGTGCCCGAGCCGGACGTCACCGGGCGGGCCTTCCGCTTCGGGGCCGTCGTGTGCGTGGCGGGCATCCTGGTCGCCGGCCTCGTGCCCGGACCGGCCGTGAACGCGGCGGGCAGCGCCGGGCTGACCGGGGCCTCGGCCCCGTCGGCCGCCGAATCGGTCGCATCGACGGCGCCCGGAGCCCGGCAGGAAGCGAAGCCGGGAGCGCACCCGCGGCGAGCCGCGGCCGCGGCGCAGGAGTAGGAGCCGCCCCGGCGAGCCTTCCGAAGGGCCGCGAGCGCCCTCCCTCCACGAACGCACGGTCCCGCTCCTCCATCGAGGTGAACATGCAGGTCCCCGACTGGATCTTCCGTGAGTACGACATCCGCGGCGTAGTCGGCGAGGACCTGACCCTCGACGTGGCCCGGGCCGTCGGCCGCGCGTTCGCCACGAGGCTCGGACCGGGCGCGTGCGTGGCGGTGGGTCACGACAACCGGCTGAGCTCGCCCGACCTGGCGGCGGCCCTGTGCGACGGGCTCGAACGATCGGGCGTCGACGTCCGCTTCCTGGGCACCGTCCCCACGCCGGCCCTGTACTTCGCGGAGCGGGTCCTGCAGGTGGAGGGCGCCATCCAGATCACGGGCTCGCACAATCCGCCGGAGTACAACGGCCTCAAGATGGTCGTCGGAGGCGAAGCCCTGTACGGCGACGACATTCAGGAGCTCAGGGGTCGGATCGAGACAGACGATTTCGCCGACGGGGATGGACGCACCGAGCGCGTGGAGATCCTGGACCGTTACGTGGAAGTGATCGCGCAGCGGGCTCCGATCTCCCCGCCCACGGCGCTCACCCTCGATTGCGGCAACGGAACCGGGAGCGTGGTGGCGCCGCGGGCCCTCGAGGCGGCGGGGGCGCGCGTGGATCCCCTCTACTGCGAGTCGGACGGACGGTTTCCAAACCACCATCCCGATCCGACGGTCGACGAGAACGTGCTGGACCTGATCGCCCGAGTGCGTGACCGCGGCGAGGGCTTCGGGGTGGGCCTGGACGGGGACGCGGACCGGATCGGCGTGGTCACCGAGACGGGCCGCATCGTGCGCGGTGACCACCTCCTCCTCCTGTTCGCGCTCGACCTGCTGGAGCGGCGCCCGGGCGCCGAGGTCATCTTCGACGTGAAGTGCTCCAAGGCCCTGCCGGAGCTCATCCGGGCGGAGGGGGGCGTACCGGTGATGTGGAAGACCGGCCACTCCCTCATCAAGGAGCGGATGCGGCGAACGTCAGCTCTACTTGCAGGTGAGATGAGCGGTCACATCTGTTTTGCTGACAATTACTTCGGCTTTGACGATGCGATCTACGCGGCGGCGCGGCTCGCCGCCATCGTGGCCCGTCGGGGCCGCTCGGTCGACGAGCTCGCCGCCCGCATCCCCGACTACCCCTCGACGCCCGAGCTCCGGCTGGACTGCCCGGAAGAGCGTAAGTTCCAGGTGGTCGAGCGAGTGGCTCACAGGTTCAGAGGCGAGCGGGAGGTGTTCGACCTGGACGGAGCCCGTATCGACTTCGGGGAGGGGTGGGCCCTGGTGAGAGCGAGCAACACGCAGCCGGTGGTGGTCGTCCGCTTCGAGGCGGAATCCGCGGACGGACTGGCCGCCATTCACGACGAGGTGGGACGAGTGCTGGAGGAGGAAGGCCTGGAGGTTCCCCCGCTTCGGGATGGTACGGGCGCCGATGCGACCGGCTAGGACGCTCCGGCTGGCGGTCTCGGCCGCCGCGGTGCTCGCCGTCTTCCTCCTCGTCGGGGAGGCGGCGCGCTTCTACGCCGATGCCGCCTGGTTCGGCGCTTTGGGCTATGCCGACCGATTCTGGACCCTCGAAATCGCCACGGTGGTGGCGTGGGTCGTCCTCTTCCTGCTCACGGCCGGGATCCTGTGGAGCTCCCTGCGCGGCACGGCCCACAGCGGCGGCCCCATCCGGATTCGCCGCCGCCTGGGGGACCTCGAGATCGCCGAGGCCCTGCCGGAGCATTGGGTCCAGCTGGCCGTGGTGGGCGCGGCGATCGGGGCGGGCGTGCTGGTGGCGCTTCCGTTCGGCCGTGGGCTGGCCGAGCAGGTCCTCGTGGCGAGCCACGCGCCCCCCTGGGGCGGCCCCGACCCCGTGCTCGGCCACGACCCGCGCTTCTACGTGTTCTACCTGCCGGTGCTGGAATCCGTGTGGTCCGTCCTGGTCTCGATCGTGACCTGGGTGGCCATCGGATCCGCGTCGCTCCTCCTGCTCACCGGTCGCATCAGGCCCACGGGGAGCGGCGTGCACGTGGACGCGTTCGCCCGCCGCCGGCTCGCGTGGGTCGGGACGGCGATCCTGGTCCTGGTGGCCGTCCACTTCGGACTGTCCGTGTTCGAGACCGTGGCGGCCGGGCCGGTGAGCTACGCACAGGTACACGGTGACATTCCGGCGCGGCGCCTGGTGGCGGTCCTCGCGCTCGTGGCCGCTGGAGCACTCGTGGTGGCCGAGCGCACCGGCCGCTGGAAGCTCCTGACCTGGGCCGGGGGGCTGCTGGCCGTCGGCTGGGCGGCGGGGCTCGTCCTGTATCCGGACCTGGTGCAGCGCCTCAAGGTGGAGCCCAACGAGCTCGAGGTGGAGCGGCCGTATCTGGCCTACCGCATCGCGGCCACCCGGCGGGGCTTCCTCCTGGACAGCGTCCACCGGGTGGGATACCCGCTCACCGGGAAGGCTCCGCCCACCTCCGTCGTGAAGCGCTTCGCCTCCAGTCTACCGCTGTGGGACGAGCGACCCCTGCAGGCCACGTTCGACCAGCTCCAGGGGCTGCTGGCCTACCACACCTTCCCGGACGTGGACGCCGACCGTTACGGCCGCGGGGACGACCGCCAGCAGGTGGCGGTGGGGGTACGCGAGTTCGATCCAGCGCGGCTCGCCCCGTCGGCGCGCACGTGGCAGAACCTCCACCTGCGGTACTCGCACGGTCAGGGCATCGTGGTCACGGCGGTGGACCGGGCATCCACGGGCGGCGAGCCGGACTACCTGGTCCGGGACCTGCCGCCCACGCTGGCGCCCGGGGCTCCGTCCTCGCTCGCCGTGCGCGAGCCGCGCACCTACTTCGGCGAGCTCACCACCCCGTACGTGCTCGTACCCCCGGACTCGATCCCGTCGGCCGGCCGGCCCGCCGGGGTGCCGGTGGGAGGCCTCGTGCGGCGGGCTCTCCTCGCCCTCGCGCTCGATTCCAAGAACCTCCTCCTGCGGTCGCCGGGACCCCAGGGCACGCTGCTCCTGTGGCGGCGGCAGGTGGTCCAGCGGGTACGAGCGCTCGTGCCTTTCCTGTTCGTGGACGCCGATCCCCACCCGGTCATCCACGACGGGCGCATCGTGTGGATCCTGGACGTGTACTCGGCGGCGAGCCGCTTTCCGCTCTCCGCGCCGTCGTCACTCCGTGGTCGGCAGGTGCGCTATGTCCGTCCGTCCGTCAAGGCGGTGGTCGATGGAGTGACGGGAGAGGTATCGCTGTACGTCATGCGCCCTCGCGACCCGTTCCTGGCGGCCTACCGGGGCGTCTTCCCCGGGCTGTTCGCACCCCTGTCCGCCATGCCGGCCGATGTGCGCTCGCACATCCGGTATCCGAGGGCGCTGTTCGGCGCGCAGGCGCGGGTCCTCCAGGCGTATCACATGACCGATCCCGTGGACTTCTACAGGAAGCAGGACCTGTGGAGCATCGGGCAGGAGGTGTACGAGGACACCCCGGCGCCGGTGGAGCCGTACTTCCTGCTCATGCCTTTCCCGGACACGACCGGGGCCGGCGGGACCGGGACGGCGTCGGACTCGGCGTCCATGGACACGGCGGCCAGCGGCCGCGACCCCGAGTTCCTGCTCACGGTGCCGTTCACGCCCCGCAGCCGGGACAACCTGAGCGCCTTCCTGCTGGCGCGGAACGACGGTTCCCACTACGGGGAGCTGTGGCTGTTCGACATCTCGAGCCGGCAGCAGGTGTTCGGCCCGCGCCAGATCGAGGTCCAGATCGACCAGGACCCGATCATCTCCCAGCAGCTCTCCCTGTGGCGTCAGCGGGGCTCGCGCGCGATCCGGGGGCATCTCCTCCTCCTCCCGGTGCGCGGGTTCCTCCTCTACGTGGAGCCGCTGTTCCTCGAGGCCGAGGATCGCGAGGGTGCGGCGCCGGGACTCAAGCGGGTCATCGCGGCCACGGGGGCCGGGGTGACCATGGCCACCACGCTGGACGGCGCGCTGGAGCGCCTCCTGTCCGGTCAGGCGGCCGAGCCCGTGGGGCCGTTGCCGGGAGCGCAGGGCCAGGGCGAGGCAGCGGCCGCGCCACCCCCGCCGACGCTGCGCTCCCTTCGGTTGCTGCTGGATTCCGCCGACCGGGCCCTGCGGGCCGGGGACCTGGTACGGTTCGGCACGCTGTGGGAGCGAATCCGCTCGACGGCCGGAGCCCGGGACACCGCCTCCGGGGGCGGCTCTTGACGCGCAGCGTCGTGGTGGCGATCGGCGGGAACGCGCTGTCGCCCTCCAGCGAGCCGGCCACGGCGGCCAACCAGTTCCGCCACACCCGCGAGAGCCTCGCCCCGATCGTGGACTTCGTCCTCGAGGGGTGGAACGTGGCCATCGTCCACGGGAACGGGCCCCAGGTGGGCGACGAGCTCCTCCGGGGCGAGAAGGCCCGGGCGGCCGTGAGCCCCCTGCCGCTCGGCGTGCTGGTGGCGGCAACGGCGGGCTGGATCGGGTACATGATCCAGCAGTCGCTGGAGAACGCCCTTGAGCGCGCGGGATGCGACCGCCGCGTGGTGACCCTGGTCACCCAGGTCGAGGTGGACCCGGAGCGGCCCGGCGCCCGCGAGCCGCGCAAGTTCGTGGGCCGGCCCGTGATGGAAGGGGAGGTCTCGGCGCTCGAGGCCGACGGCTTCACGGTGGACCGGGACGACCGGGGTCGTCTGCGCCGCCGCGTTCCGAGCCCAGCGCCCCTGCGCATCGTCGAGGCCCCGATCGTGTCGGAGCTGGTCGGCAGAGGGAACATCGTCGTCGCGGCGGGTGGGGGCGGGATCCCCGTGTACCGGGACCCCCATCTCGGCCTCGAGGGCCTGGACGTGGTCATCGACAAGGACCTCGCCGCGGCGCTCCTCGCCACGCAGATCGGGGCGAGCATCCTGCTGGTGCTCACCGACGTGGACGCCGTGTACCGCGACTACGGCACGCCCGATGCACGCCCCATCGACCGGCTGACGCCCCCCGCCGCCCGCCGCCTCCTCGAGAGCGGCGAGCTGGGGCAGGGGAGCATGGCGCCGAAGGTCCGGGCCGCGGTCGAGTTCGTGGAGCGCGGGGGGCGGCGGTCGGTCATCGCCGAGCTCCGGCACGCCAGGCGGGCGCTGGCCGGGGAGTCCGGGACCGAGATCGTCCCGGAGTCCGTCGCGTGAGGTGAGGTAGGGAGACAGTTGTCCGGTACGCCGGACGGCCGGCACCGCGTCCGGTGGGACCCGGCGCGCGGCGAAGCCACGACATCGACATGGAGCGAGGATGAACATTCACGAATATCAGGCGAAGGAGATCTTCCGGGCTCACGGAATGCCCGTGCCGCCGGGCGAGATCGCCACGAGCCCCGAGGCCGCCGCGGCGCTGGCCGAGGAGTACGGTGGCCGGGTCGTGGTCAAAGCGCAGGTGCACGCCGGCGGCCGGGGCAAGGCCGGCGGCGTCAAGCTGGCCGCGGGACCGGAGGAGGCCGCCGAGGCGGCCGGGGCCATCCTGGGCATGCAGATCAAGGGCCTCACGGTCCACAAGGTGCTGGTCACCCCCGCCGCCGAGATCGCCTCGGAGGCCTACGTGGGCATCGTCATGGACCGGGCCAGCCAGCGGCCGGTGTTCATGGTCTCCGCGGAGGGTGGGATCGACATCGAGGAGGTGGCCCGAGACAACCCGGAGGCCATCCACCGGCAGCCGATCGATCCGCGATACGGCCTCCTCAACCACCAGGCGGCGCGGCTCGCCTTCCACCTGTACGACGACATCGTCGTCGTGCGTCAGGCCTCCGACGTCCTCCATCGCCTGTGGCACGCGTACGAGGACTCCGGGGCCACGCTGGCCGAGGTGAACCCCCTGGTGGTGACGCCGGACGGGGACGTGGTCGCGATCGACGCCAAGATGAACATCGACGACAACGAGCTCTTCCGGCAGCCCGACATCGCGGCCATGCGTGACGAGGAGGCCGAGGCGCCGTCGGAGCGCCGGGCGCGCGAGGCGGGCCTCAGCTACATCAGGCTCGACGGCAACGTGGGCTGTTGCGTGAATGGGGCGGGCCTGGCCATGGCCACCATGGACCTGGTCAAGTACTACGGCGGGGAGCCCGCCAACTTCCTCGACATCGGGGGCTCCTCCAATCCCGACAAGGTGGTCGCGGCCCTGTCGATCATCGGAGAGGATCCCCACGTCCGCTCCATCCTGTTCAACATCTTCGGCGGGATCACCCGGTGCGACGACGTGGCCAACGGGATCGTGGAGGCCACCGACCGTCTGGACCTCGACCGCCCGATCACGATCCGGCTCACCGGAACCAACGAGGAGGAGGGGGTCGCGATCCTCGAGGAGCACGGGTTCCAGGCCATGGTCGACATGGACGAGGCCGTCCAGCGCGCGGTGGAGGCGGTGTCATGAGCGTGTTCATAGATGGCGAGACGCGGGTGGTGGTCCAGGGCATCACGGGCCGGGACGGTTCGTTCCATGCCCGACAGATGATCGAGTACGGGACGAACGTGGTGGCCGGTGTGACACCGGGGAAGGGCGGTCAGCGATTCGACGACGCCGTTCCGGTGTTCGATACGGTCGAGCAGGCGGTCGAGGAGACGGGGGCCGAGGCCAGCGTCATCTTCGTCCCGGCGCGCTTCGCCGCTGACGCCGTGTTCGAGGCGGCCGACAGCGACGTGGGGCTCGTGGTGTGCATCACGGAGGGCCTCCCGGTGCGGGACATGATGCGGGTCATGCCCTACCTGGAGGAGCGCGACGTGCGGCTCATCGGGCCCAACTGCCCGGGCCTCATCGTCCCCGGCCAGGCCAAGATCGGGATCCTTCCGGGCCAGATCGTGCGGGAGGGCGGAGTGGGGATCGTGAGCCGCTCGGGGACGCTCACCTACGAGGTGATCCACCAGCTCACCACACGGGGCGTGGGCCAGTCGACCTGCATCGGGATCGGTGGCGACCCGATCATCGGAACGGACTTCGTCGACTGCCTGCGGGCCTTCGAGGAGGACGACGACACCGAAGCCGTGGTGCTGATCGGCGAGATCGGCGGCACGGACGAGCAGGTGGCCGCCCACTGGGCGAAGGAGAACCTCAGCAAGCCTCTGGTCGGCTTCATCGCGGGCCAGACGGCGCCGCCGGGCCGGCGCATGGGCCACGCGGGGGCCATCATCAGCGGGTCCGAGGGCACGGCGGCCGAGAAGATGAAGACGTTCGAGGACCTCGGCATCGCCGTGGCGCGGCGACCTTCGGAGATCGGAGACATCGTCGCCGGCTGGATGGGGGAGGTGTGATGGGGGTCGACAGGACGCTCGCCATCATCAAGCCCGACGCGTTCGGTAGCGGCCATGCCGGCGACATCCTCGCGCACCTGGAGGGCGAGGGCTTCCGGGTCGTGGCCACTCGCGTGCTCAGGCTCACGGCCCCGCAGGCGCGGGCGTTCTACGCCGTTCACCGCGGGAAACCTTTCTACGAATCGCTTGTAGCATTCATGACTTCGGGGCCCTGCATGCCCCTGGCCCTGGAAGGCGACGACGCCGTGCCCAGGCTCAGGGAGGTGATCGGGGCTACCGACCCCTCGAAGGCGGCCGAGGGGTCGGTGCGGGCGCTCTACGCGGAGAGCGTGGAGCGCAACGCCATCCATGCTTCGGACTCCGAGGAGAACGCCCGGCTCGAGCTGGGGTTCTTTTTTCCCGGGGCGGAACTGGTGGACATCGATTGACGCCGCGTCCGGCCGGGCGTATCCATGAACCCACCGACGTTGCAGCTCGACCTCCGGGACCTGGAGCGAAAGCCGCGGTCCTGGACGGCCCGTCTCCCGGTGGAGGAGGGCCCGTGGGCGGATGTCGACGTGACGTTCGTCGAGGCGCCGGTGGCGGAGCTGCGGGCCCGCATCACGGGTTCGCGCGGCGTGCACGCGACGGGTCGGCTGGAGGCGCCGGTGCAGCTCGCCTGCCGACGGTGCCTGAAGCCGCTGCGCCGCACGATCGCGCTCGACCTGGACCTCCTGTACGACCGGAGTGTGCGGGAGCAGGATTCCGAGGGGCAGGTCTACCCTCTGGAAGGCGGGTCGGACACGCTGGACCTGATGCCGGCGCTGCGCGAGCAGCTGCTGCTGGCGCTGCCACCGTACCCGGTGTGCCGGGAGGACTGTGCGGGGCTGTGTCCCCGCTGTGGCGCCGATTGGAACGAGGGGAGTTGCGACTGCGTCCTCACGGAGCCGGACCCCCGCTGGGACGTGCTGAGGAAGCTCAAGCAGGGCGAGACGGCCACCGGCTGACCGGAGGTTGTCCGACCCCCACCAACCTGGACGAATCGCGAGGATCGAGATCATGGCCGTTCCCAAGAAGAGAACGTCGAAGCAGCGCAAGCGGAAGCGGCGCACACACCACGCCGACCAGCCGGCGGCCCACCAGGCCTGTCCGCGCTGCGGCGACTTCCGCCGGCCGCACCACGTCTGCCCGACCTGCGGGCACTACGACGGCGAGCAGGTCGTCGAGATCGAGGAGTTCTAGCTCCGACTCATCCCGGCCCACGTCCGCCCGAGGCCGGCGAGCGCCCGTGCGGATCGCGCTGGACGCCATGGGGGGCGATGACGCCCCGGAGGTGCCCGTGCGCGCGGCGCTGGGCGCCCTGACGGACGGACCCGAGGCCCTCTCCATCCTGCTGGTCGGGGACCCCGACAGCCTCGAGCCGGCCGTACGCGACGCGGGGCAGCCCCCGGAGCGCCTGCGGATCGTCCCGGCGCGCCAGACCATCGCCATGAACGAGCCCCCGGTTCAGGCGGTGCGGCGCAAGCCCGATAGCTCGATCGTGGTCGGCCTCCGGCTGCAGCGGGAAGGGGAGGCCGATGCATTCGTCTCGGCCGGATCGACCGGCGCCGTCCTGGCCGCCTCGCTGTTCGTGCTCGGCAGACTCCCGGGCGTCGACCGGCCTACGGTCGGCGCGCTGTTCCCGACCGCCGACTGCCCCGTCCTCGTCCTCGATGCGGGGGCCAACGTCGGCTGCCGACCCGCCCACCTCCACCAGTTCGCCCACCTGGGTAACATCTACGTGCGGGATCTGTGGGGCGTCGAGGTGCCGCGTGTCGGTCTCCTCAACGTGGGAGAGGAGAAGGAGAAGGGGGACGACCTGGCGGTGGCGACCCACGAGCTCCTGCGCGAGGACCCCGAGCTGCACTTCGTCGGCAACGTGGAGGGCCACCGCATCATCGAGGGACGCTGCGACGTCCTCGTGTGCGACGGATTCGTGGGCAACGTGCTGCTGAAGTTCTACGAGTCCATGGCGGGGTTCATCGTCGGGCTGCTACGGCGGGAGCAAGCGCAGGCCGGCGAGGGATCGCGCGAGCCGGGACCGGTGGAGCGCATGCTGGACTACACGGAGTACGGAGGGGCCCCGCTCCTCGGCGTGGATGGGGTCGTGGTGCTGTGCCATGGCTCCTCGCCGCCGCGGGCCGTTCGGAATGCCCTCTCCGTGGCGGTCGACTCGGTCCGCGCCGACATGGTCTCGGACCTGGGCCGGGACCTGGAGGAGCTCTCCAACCGGACCCGACGAGGGGAGATGTGATGACGGACACGGCGCTCCTGCTGCCGGGGCAGGGATCCCAGTTCGTGGGCATGGGGGCCGACCTCGTGGACGCGTATCCGGAGGCGGCGGAGCTGTATGCCGAGGCCGAGGAGGTGCTGGGCGTGCCGCTGGGCCGCCTGAGCCGGGAGGGGCCGGCCGAGGAGCTCACCCGGACCGAGAACGCTCAGCCGGCCATCCTGACGCACAGCTACGCGGTCTGGCGACTGCTGCCGGCGCCCGTGAGAGCCTCGGTCGTGGTGGCAGCAGGCCATTCCCTGGGCGAGTTCACGGCCTACCTGTGTGCGGGGGCCCTCACCTTCCCCGATGCGCTCCGGATCGTGCGGAGGCGCGGCGAGCTGATGGCCCGCGCCCGGAACGGCACGATGGCCGCAGTGATCGGCCTGGACGATGAGGCGGTCCGGGCGGCGTGCGCGGCGGTCGAAGACGGCGTGGTCGTGGCCGCCAACTTCAATGCGCCCGGCCAGGTGGTGATCAGCGGGGACGAGGCCGGTGTGGAGGCCGCGTCGGAGCGAGCCCGGGATGCGGGGGCCAGGCGCGTCCTTCCGCTCGAAGTGAGCGGCGCCTTCCACTCTCCCCTCATGGAGGTGGCCCGCGATGGGCTGGCGGAGGCGCTCGCGGCGGCGACGTTCCGCGACCCCGGGTTCCCGGTGGTGGCCAACGCGGCGGCACGTCCGGTGCGCGGCGGAGAGGAGGCGCGGGAGCTGCTGCTCGAACAGCTGACCTCGCCGGTGCGCTGGGTGGAGAGCATGCGGGCGATGCTCGAAGCCGGCGCCCGCCGCTGGCTGGAGATCGGCCCGGGGACGGTCCTCACCGGCCTCCTGCGCCGCATCGACCGCTCCCTGGAGACCGCGACGGTGGGTGATGCCGAGAGCGTACGAGCCTGGAGGGAGGCGGAGCATGGGTGAGCTGGAGGGCAAGGTCGCGGTCGTCTCGGGTGGATCCCGGGGCATCGGCTTCGCCGTGGCCGAGGAGCTGGCGGCGGCGGGGGCCCGGGTGGCCGTCACCGCGCGAGCCGAGGACCGGGCCGGGCAGGCGGCCGAGGCACTCGGCGGAGCCGGAGGCCGCGGCTACGGTTGCGACGTCACCGACGGGGAAGCGTGCACGGCGCTGGTCGAGCGGGTGGATGAAGACCTCGGTCCGGTGGACATCCTGGTCAACAACGCCGGCATCACCCGGGACAACATCCTCGTCCGCCTCAAGGACGAGGACTGGGACGCGGTGTTGGACACGAACTTGCGCGGTGCGTTCTACATGATGCGTGCCGTGGCCCGGGGCATGATGAAGCGGCGAAGCGGGCGCATCGTGAACATCGCCAGTGTCGTGGGCTTGACGGGGAACCGCGGGCAGGCCAACTATGCGGCGTCCAAAGCGGGCCTCGTAGGGCTCACCAAGTCCGTGGCCCAGGAGCTGGCCAGCCGCGACGTTCTGGTGAACGCTGTGGCGCCCGGCTTCGTGGAGACGGAGATGACGGCGTCCCTGAGCGAGGATGCGCGGAACACGCTGTTCGAGCGCATTCCGCTGGGGCGCTTCGGGCAGCCGTCCGATGTGGCCGGGGCCGTGAGGTTCCTGGTCGGTTCGGCGGCTTCCTATATCACGGGGCAGGTCCTGGTCGTGGACGGCGGCATGGTCATGTGAGGTCGACCGCAGCGTCGTTCGAAACACCCATCACCATCGAGAAAGGAAGCGCACATGTCGGATACGGCCGCGCGCGTGAAGGAGATCATCGCCAGCGAGCTGGGCGTCGAGATCGAGAAGGTCACCGATGACGCCCACTTCGTGGACGATCTGGGTGCCGACTCCCTGGACACCGTCGAGCTCGTCATGGCGTTCGAAGAGGAGTTCGGCATCGAGATCCCGGATGAGGATGCGGAGGGGATGCAGACGGTCGGTGACGCGATCGAGTACCTCTCCAAGAAGCAGGAGGACTGAGAGGTCGGCGGACGCGAGTCTCCGAGCGCGGGCGACCCATGACCGGCCGACGCGTCGTCATCACGGGCACCGGCCTCATCACCGCGGTGGGGAACGACGTGCGTTCCACCTGGGAGTCCCTGCTCGAGGGGCGCAGCGGAGCGGCACCGATCACCCTGTTCGACGCTTCCCGGCACGACGTCCGGTTCGCTTGCGAGGTCAAGGACTTCGATCCCTCGGAGTACCTGGACCGCAAGGAGGTCAAGCGGACCGACCGCTTCCTCCAGTTCGCGCTGGCGACGGCTCAGCAGGCGGTCGCGGCGGCGGGCGTCGCCGACATCCTGCGAGACGAGTCCCCCGATAGAACGGGGGTCATCGTGGGCAGCGGCATCGGTGGCCTGGCCACCCTCGAGGAACAGCACATCCGGATGCTCGAGCGGGGACCGGACCGGGTGTCGCCCTTCTTCATCCCGATGTTCATCGCCAACATGGCTGCGGGACTCATCTCGATGCGCTACGGCGTTCGAGGCCCCAATTACTGCACGGTGTCCGCCTGCGCCTCCAGCGCGCACGCCGTGGGCCTCGCCTTCCGCTCCATCCGGACGGGGGAGGCGGACGTCATGATTGCCGGCGGCACCGAGGCCACGATCACTCCGCTGTGCGTGGCCGGGTTCTCCAGCATGAAGGCCCTGTCCACCCGGAACGACGCGCCCGAGGCGGCCTCACGCCCGTTCGACGCCGGGCGGGACGGATTCGTGCTCGGCGAAGGGTCGGGGATGGTCATCATGGAGAGCCTGGAGCACGCGCGTGCCCGCGGCGCCACGATCTTGGCGGAGCTGAAGGGCTTCGGACAGAGCGCGGATGCGTATCACATGACCGCCCCGCCCCCGGAGGGAGCCGGAGCGCAGGTGGCGATGCGCCATGCGCTCATGGATGCGAACCTCGAGCCGGGCGACATCGACTATATCAACGCCCACGGAACGTCCACCCCGGCCAACGACGCAACCGAGACGGTGGCCATCAAGAAGGTGTTCGGGGAGAGGGCGTACGAGATCGTGGTGGGGTCCACCAAGTCGATGACCGGACACAGCCTGGGTGCGGCCGGCGCCGTCGAGACCGTGATCTCGACGCTCGTGTGCCGGGAGGGCCTCATCCCACCGACGATCAATTTCGAGGAAGCCGATCCGGAGTGCGACCTCGACTACGGACACCGGGGAGTCACGGAGAGGCCCGTTCGGACGGCGCTCTCCAACTCGTTCGGCTTCGGCGGTCACAACGTGGCCCTCGCCATCGGCCGCTGGGACGAGGACTAGCCTCGTGCGCAGCGACCGGGTGACCGGCCGCTCGCGCTTGGGCGGTCGGGTGCCGTCCGCTTCATGCGCGTAGGCCTCGGGTACGACTCCCACCCCTTCGATCCCGGACGACCCCTGCGCCTGGGCGGCGTGACCGTCACCGGGCACGCGGGGCTGGGAGGCCACTCGGACGGCGACGCCGTGCTGCACGCGGTCGTCGATGCGATTCTAGGGGCGGTGGGCATGGGCAGCATCGGGGACCTGTTCCCGGACACGGACCCGGAGCTGGCCGGGGCCGACTCCCTCCCGATGCTCCACGAGGCGGTCCGGCGCGTGGAGGGCGAGAACTATCAGGTGGTGAACGTGGACGTGACGGTGGTGGCCGAGAGTCCTCGCATCGCGCCCCACGCCGGAGCGATGGCCGTCCGCATGGCCGGGGTCCTGCACGTGCCGCCCTCGGCGGTGAACGTCCGGGGCAAGTCGAACGAGGGCATGGGATGGATCGGGCGGGGCGAGGGGGTCGCCGTCCTGGCCGTGGCCCTTCTCGACTCCATACGGGACCTGGACACGTTGCACGCGTCGATCCGCTCGGGCGGCTGACGACCGGAGGCGCTCGTGACCGACGCCCTGGAGCGGATCCTTTCCGCCATTGCCTCGCTCCCGGTCGCCAGCGTCTACCTGGTGATCGGCGCCGGGGCGGCCCTCGAGAACATCTTCCCGCCCGTCCCGTCGGACACGTTCGTCATCGTGGGTGGCGTCCTGGCCGACCGTGGCGTGGTCCAGGGGGATCTGGTGATCGCGGTGGCGTGGGTGGCCAACGTGGTGCTGGCCGGACTGGTGTACGTGGCGGCCCGTCGCTACGGCCGGGCGGTGTTCGAGACACGCTGGGGCCACTGGCTTCTCAGGCCTCACCAGCTCGAGCGGCTGTCGAGGTTCTACGACCGCTACGGCATGCCGACCATCTTCGTGAGTCGCTTCGTGCCCGTGTTCCGGGTGCTGGTCCCCGTGTTCGCCGGGATCAGCGGACTCGGACTGTGGCGTACGCTCCTGCCGCTGGGGATCGCCTCGGCCCTGTGGTACGGGGCCCTGCTCGAGCTGGGCGTCCTGGCGTCGCGCAACATCCCGCGACTGGTGGGCTGGGTACAGGGCATGAACCGGGGCCTGCTGGCGGCGGCCCTGGTCGCGGCGGCGGCGGCGGCCTGGTGGTGGTGGCGCACGCGCCATCATCACCAGGATGCGGGAGAGGACGGCGGGTGAGCCGCGAGTTCTTCCTGGAGCCGTTCGAGGACTACCTGCGCTTCGAGCGGGGGCTGGCCGACCGGACGGTGGAAGCGTACGTGCGGGACTGCCTCCAGATGGCCGCGTTCGTGCGCGCCGGGGGGGCCGACGGTGCGGACGAGGTGGACTACGGACGACTGCGGGACTTCGTCGTCGACCTGGTCGAGCGCGGGCTGGCGGGCTCCACCGTGGCCCGCAAGCTGTCCGCGATCCGGGCGTACTTCGCCTTCGCGGTGGCCGAAGGACACTGTGACTCGGACCCCACCGAGAGGCTGGAATCGCCCCGGTCCGGCCGCTCCCTGCCCGACGTCCTCAGCTACCCCGAGGTCGAGCGCATCCTGGCGGCCGTTCCGATCGAGCACGAGCTGGCCTTCCGGGACCGGGCCATGCTGGAGACGCTGTACGGCGCGGGGCTGCGGGTCTCCGAGCTCGTGGGCCTGGAGATCCTGGACCTGCTGCTGGACGAAGAGCTCCTGCGGGTCCGCGGAAAGGGCTCCAAGGAGCGCCTCGTGCCCCTGGGCGCCCGTGCGATCGACGCGCTGCGCCGCTACCTTCGGGAAACGCGTCCCCGCCTGGACCGGGGCGAGAGCCGCGGTGTGGTGTTCCTCAACCACCACGGCCGACCCCTGACGCGGGTGGGCGCCTGGAAGGTCGTCCGCCGGCACGTGGAGCGGGCCGGCATTCGCCGGTCGGTGAGCCCGCACACGTTCCGGCATTCCTTCGCCACGCACCTCCTCGAGGGCGGGGCGGACCTCGCTGCGGTGCAGGAGATGCTGGGCCACGCCGACATCAGCACGACGCAGATCTACACGCACGTGGACCGCGCCTACCTCAAGCAGGTGCACCGCAGCTTCCATCCCCGCGGATGAGAGCGCTCCGCATCGCCGGATGGTTCGGGAACGGGCGGCTCTGGTGACCCGTACTTCCCGGCTCCTCAGCCTCGTTCGCAACCGCAGGCCTCCCACGCGGTTCGCGGACCGTCCCGTCCCCGACGAAGCGCTGTCGAGCGTGCTCGAGGCGGCACGCTGGGCTCCATCGGCCGGAGAGGCCCAGCCGTGGAGGTTCGTCGTCGTGCGCGAGGGTCTCCGCCGTCACCGGATCGCGGCGGCGGCCTTCAATCACCCGCACGCGCGCACCGCTCCGGTGCTGGTCCTCTGCTGCGCCAGGATCCATTCACACGTGAGCGGCAACGGCCGCACCAGCTTTCCGGTGGATGTCGCGGCGGCCACCCAGACCATGGCCCTGGCCGCCGCGGACGTGGGGCTGGCCACGAGCTGGCTCACCGGATTCCGGGAGCCCTACGTGCGCGAGGCGGCGGACATCCCCGCCGACGTCCCGGTGGTGGCGATCCTGGCGGTGGGCTACGCGGACGGGCTCGAGCCGCTGAGCCACCGGGCGGACGCGGGGAGCGTGATCGTCTGGGAACGCTGGACGGCCGAGGAGCAGGGATGAGGCGTCGGGCGGCGCGCATGGTCGGAGCTCTCGCGGCCGCGGTCGTGGTCGGGTCGGTCCTCGGCCTGGCGCGTCCGGCACTCGCCCAGGAGGTGTCGTTCGTGCCGCGTCCGGACCGCCCGGTGGAGCGGCGGCTCGACCACTTCCTGCATGCCGGTGGCTACCGGCTGTGGACGCGCGACACCGTGCTGGCGCCGGGTGCGCAGGTGGACGGGCCGGTCCTGGTCCTCGGTGCCACGGTACGCTCGGCGGCCACCATCCACGGCAGCATCTACGTCGTGGCCGGAGATCTCTTCCTGAGGCCGGGCGCCCGCGTGGAGGGGGACGCCGTGGTCCTCGGCGGCGGCTGGTATTCGTCCTCGCTCGCCAGGGTCGAGGGGGAGGTCGTGTACCGCCCCAATCTCCTCGTGCGCGTGGACCGGAGGGGCACGGGGTGGGAAATCGTGCCCGTGGAGAAGGTGCCCCGGGCCGTCTCCTTGGAGGGCTTCTACGGCTTCTCCCTCCCGACTTACGACCGGGTCGAGGCGTGGACCTTCTCCTGGGGTGCCACGGCCCGGGCCGCGCGCATGGCGTGGCAGCCCAGTCTGTCGGCGCGCCTCCAGTTCCATACAAGGGGAATCCAGGCGCTCGGCGGCACGCTACGCCAGAGCTGGTATCCGACCGGCACCCTGCGCGTGGACCTCGTAGGGGAGCGGCGTACCCGGACGAACGAGGACTGGATCCGGGGCGACATATCCAATTCGCTCGCCTACCTGTTCGGCTCCGGCGACTATCGGGACTACTACCGCTCCGAGCGGCTCGGGGCGGGCGTTCTGACCGCCAGCGCCTCGGGTTGGCACACGGAGTGGTCGGCCTTCCGGGAGAGGGACCGGAGCCTCCCGGCCTTGCGGCTGCCCGTGTTCTTCAAGTCCGACGCGGACGTGCGGCCGAACCCGACGGTGCAGGGGGGCACCCTGTGGAGCGCGCGGGCGCTGGTGGGCTACCGGCGCCGGGCCGGCTCGTGGCGAGTCGACGCGTCGGTCTCGGCTGAGGTGGCGGACTCCTCGGTGGCCGGGGACTTCTCCTTCTTGCTCGGCGAAGCGAGGGTTTCGGGCCGCACTGAGGCGATCCCGGGCGTGCGGCTGGAGTTCTTCGGAATCGCGCGTGGCGACCTGTCCGGCTCCCTGCCGGGCCAGCGCTGGTCGGCTCTGGGCGGCGCCGGCACCCTGCCCACGCTGCCAGTGCTGCCGCTCCGGGGCCCCCGCCTCCTGTTCGGCCAGGCGACCCTGGCCATTCCGCTGGGACGGGTGGGGATTCCGGTGGTGGGAGGGCCGGAGCTCTTCGTACGGGATGCGATCGGATCGGCGTGGGGAGAGGGGACCTCACCCCACTTCACCGACAACGTGATCGGGGGCGTCCGGCTGTTCCTGATCGAGGCGGGGCTGGCGATCGACCCGTCCGCGTCGAACCTGGACCCGACCTGGGTGTTCGACGTCAGCCTCCCGGCATCGGCGCGCCGCTGACGGGGAGTGGAGCCGGCGCCCGACGGCCGGCCTGCTCGGGACTTTGACACGCCGAGTCGGCGCGGGTACGTTCCGGTGCGTGAATGGATCAACTCACGCATCCGCTCGCCGCCGGCGATGACCGTCCTGTGTGTGCTCCCCGCGAGGCTCGGGAGTCGGCGCATCCCCCGCAAGCCGCTCCAGCCCATCGCCGGCCGGCCGCTCGTCGAGTGGAGCTGGCGCGCGGCCTGCCGCGTCCAGGCGTTCGACGCCGTCTGGGTGGCGACGGACTCCGAGGAGATCGCCATGCGGGTGCGCTCCTTCGGCGGCACGGCCCTCCTCACCCGACCCGACCATCCCTCCGGGACGGATCGCGTCGCCGAGGTGGCGGCGCGCCCCGAGGCCCGGCGGTTCGATGTGCTGGTCAACTACCAGGCCGACGAGCCCTTCCTGGACCCGGAGGGGGTGAGCGCCGCGGTCGAGGTCGTGGCGTCGGGTGGAGCCGAGGTGGCCACCGTGGCGGTCCCCATCCGGGATGCGGCGGAGTGGCGGTCTCCCTCGGTCGTCAAGGTCGTCCGCGCCGCGGACGGGACGGCGCTCTACTTCAGCCGGGCGCCCGTGCCGCATCCGCGGGACGGGGAGCCCGAGTTCGAGTCCCGGGGAGCCGGTCCGTATCTTCGGCACGTGGGGGTGTACGTGGCCACGCGGGACGCGCTGGAGCGCTGGACCGGATCGCCGCCCTCGCCCCTGGAGGGGATCGAGAAGCTGGAGCAGCTGCGCGCTCTGGAGGCCGGCCTGCGGATCGCCGTCGTCGTGAGCGCGGCCGCCGGCCCGGGCGTGGACGTCCCCGCCGACCTGGAACGAGCCGAGCGACGGCTCGCCGAGACAGTCCCCATCGAACGAGTCGAGGCCGATGACTGACGATAGCGCCACGCCGACCCGCTACATCTTCGTCACGGGGGGAGTCGTGTCCTCCCTGGGGAAGGGCATCGCCGCCGCGTCGATCGGACGGCTGCTGGTGGAGCGCGGCCTCAAGGTGACCATCCAGAAGTTCGACCCCTACCTGAACGTCGACCCGGGCACCCTGTCACCGTTCCAGCACGGAGAAGTGTTCGTCACCGACGACGGCGCGGAGACCGACCTGGACCTGGGCCACTACGAGCGCTTCATCGACGAGTCCCTCTCGCAGGCCAACAACGTCACCACGGGCCGGATCTACCAGGACATCCTCACCAAGGAGCGCCGCGGCGACTTCCTGGGAGCCACGGTGCAGGTGATCCCGCACGTCACCGACGAGATCAAGGCGCACATCCGGCGCCTGGCTCCCAGCAAGCAGGTGGTGATCACCGAGGTCGGGGGAACGGTGGGCGACATCGAGTCGCTCCCCTTCCTGGAGGCGCTCCGCCAGTTCCGCCAGGACGTGGGGCGGGAGAACACGTTGTTCGTCCACCTGACCCTCGTGCCCTACATCGCCGCGGCCGGGGAGCTCAAGACCAAACCCACCCAGCACTCCGTGCGGGAGCTGATGGAGACCGGGATCCAGCCGGACATCCTGATCTGCCGCACGGACCGTCCGCTCACGGAGGAAGTGCGGCGGAAGATCGCGCACTTCTGCAACGTGGACGTCCACAACGTCGTGGAGTCGCGCGATGTGGAGACGATCTACGAGGTCCCGCTGCGTTACCGGGAGCAGCGACTGGACGACCATATCCTGTCGCTCCTTCGCCTCGAGGCTCCCGAGCCGGACCTGTCGTCCTGGGAGGACCTGGTCGACCGGGTCAAGCGGCCGGAGCACGAGGCTGTCCGGATCGCCGTGGTGGGCAAGTACACCCGACTGGTGGACGCGTACCTGTCGGTTCAGCAGGCGCTCATCCACGGCGGGATCGCGAACGACTGCCGCGTGGACATCGACTGGATCTCCTCCGAGGACGTGTCCCCGGACGACGTCGACTGGCTGGCCAGGTACGACGGCGTGCTGATTCCGGGTGGCTTCGGCGTGCGAGGCGTGGAGGGCATGGTCGACGCCGTCCGCTTCGTCCGCGAGGCGGGGATCCCCTTCTTCGGCATCTGCCTGGGCCTGCAGTGCGCGATCATCGAGTTCGCGCGGAACGTGTGCGGCCTCAGCGACTCCCATTCGTCCGAGTTCGACCGCGACACGTCGGATCCTGTGATCTCCTTGATGGACTCCCAGCGCCAGGTGACGGACATGGGCGGCACCATGCGTCTGGGCGCGTACCCGTGCCGACTGCAGCCCGGCACGCGGGCCCGGACCATCTACGGCCTCGACGACGTGTCGGAGCGTCACCGGCACCGGTACGAGGTCAACAACGACTACCGGGAGATCCTGGCAGCCAGCGGCATGCGCTTAAGCGGGCTATCGCCCGATGAGCAACTGGTGGAGATCGTCGAGCTCCCGGACCATCCGCACTTCATCGCCACGCAGTTCCATCCGGAGCTGCGCTCGCGCCCCAACCACCCGCATCCGCTGTTCGCGGCCTTCGTGGCGGCGGCAGCCAGGCGGCGGGCGGGCCGCGAGGAAGGTTCGGCGAAGGTCGTGACGGGGGAGCGCGGCGAGCGGGCCGCCGTGGGCGGCTAGGGTGGCTTCCGACCCCGGCCCCCTGTTCCGCGCGGGCGGTCCGTTCTTTCTCGTGGCGGGCCCGTGCGTGCTCGAGGACCGGGAGCTCAACCTGACCGTGGCCCGTCACCTGGCCGAGGTCTCGGTGCGCCTGGGAGTGCCGGTCGTGTTCAAGGCGTCCTTCGACAAGGCCAACCGGAGCCGCCCCGACTCGCCGCGCGGCCCCGGGCTCGAGGCGGGCGTGGCCCTCCTCGGAGAGGTCCGCGAGGACACCGGCCTGCCCGTCCTCACCGATGTGCACGAGTCCGTCCAGGTCGAGCGGGTGGCCGGAGTCGTGGACGTGCTCCAGATCCCGGCGTTTCTGTGTCGACAGACGGATCTCATCCTGGCGGCGGCGGCCACGGGTCGGCCGCTCAACCTCAAGAAGGGCCAGTGGATGGCGCCCGAGGAGATGGGGCTCGCCGTGCAGAAGGCCCGCGAAGGCGGTGCGGAGCGGCTGGCCGTGACGGAACGGGGCACCGCGTTCGGCTACGGTCGCTGGATCGTGGACATGCGGAGCTTCGAGGTCATGCGGGAGGCGTGTGCGTGCCCGACCCTGTTCGACGCCACGCACGCGGTCCAGCTTCCGGGAGCGGCCGGGGGGAGCAGCGGGGGCGAGCGACGGTTCATTGAGATCCTGGCCCGCGCCGCGGTGGCGGCCGGGGCCGACGGGCTCTACCTGGAGGTCCATCCGACTCCGGAGACCGCTCCCTCCGACGCCGCCAGCATGCTGCCGCTCGATCGGCTCGAGCCACTCCTGGCCCGCGCTCTGGAGATCCGCGAGGCGGTGGGCCGAGCGTGAGCGACCGCGAAGAGATTTTCCGCAGGATCGCCCGGCGCGTCCGCCTGCTGGTGCTGGACGCCGACGGCGTCCTCACGGACGGTGGCATCTACGTGGCGGACGGCGTCGGGGGCGAGCCCTTCCAGCTTCGCCGGTTCCACGTCCGTGACGGGGTGGCCGTCCACCTGCTGCGCGCGGCCGGCGTCGAGTCGGCGATCGTTTCGGGACGCTCGTCGGCTGCGGTGCGGGAGAGGGCCCGGGAGCTGGGGATCGAGGAGGTCCACCAGGTCCCGCCCTGGGACAAGGTGTCCGTGGTCCGTGGCATCGCGGAGGCGCGCGACCTTCGGTGGAACGAGGTCGCCTGCCTGGCCGACGACCTCCCGGACCTGGCGCTGCTCGAGCACGTGGGCCTCCCGGCCGCCGTGGCGGACGCCGCGCCGGAGGTGCGGGAAGTGGCCCTGTGGTGCTCGGAGCATCGAGGCGGGGACGGCGTGGTCAGGGAATTCGCCGAGGCTCTCCTGCGGGCGCGGGGTCAGTGGGAGGAGCGTGTCGCGGCCTACGTGGCCCGGGCCCGCTCCGGCGGGGGAGGGGAGGGGCCGTGACCGACGAGGAGATCCTGCGGCGTGGCCGCGAGGTGCTGGGAACCGAGGCGGAGGGCATCCGCGCGGTGGCGGGTCGCCTGGGCGAAGGCTTCGTGGAGGCCGTGCGCCGCATGGAGGCGTGCCGGGGACGCGTGGTGGTGACCGGGGTGGGAAAGTCCGGCGTGGTGGCGCGCAAGGTGGCCTCCACCCTGGCTTCGACGGGGACGCCCGCGCTGTTCCTCCATCCGGTGGAAGGGGCGCACGGAGACCTCGGCATGCTGGTGCGCGGCGATCTCCTCGTGGCCATCTCGAGGAGCGGGGAATCGGAGGAGATCGCTCGTCTGCTGCCGGCCGTAGCGCGGCTGGGCATCCCCGTCCTGGCCCTCACCGGCGCGCCCGGCTCGACGCTGGCCCGGCACGCCGAGGTCGTGCTGGACGCCGGCGTGCCCGAGGAGGCGTGTCCGCTGGACCTGGCGCCGACCGCCAGCTCGACCGCCGCCATGGCGCTGGGCGATGCGCTCGCCATGGCCCTCCTGGCCGTGCGAGGCTTCGGTGCCGAGGACTTCGCGCATCTCCACCCGGCCGGTAGCCTGGGCCGGCGCCTGCTCTGGAGGATCCGCGACGTCATGCTGACCGACCCCGAGCAGGTGCCGTCGCTCCCGCCGGAGGCCACCCTGGAGCTGGCCATGCGGGAGATCGCCCACCGTCGGGGGACGGTGCCGGTCCTGGACGGCGCGGGGACCGTCGTGGGAGTGATCACCGCCGGCGATCTGACGCGCTACGCCGAGAGCCACCCCGACTTCCTGGGCCGCCCGGTGGCCGAGGCCATGACGGGCGACGCCCGGCTCATCGGCCCGGACTCCCTCGCGGCGGAAGCCGTACGGGTCATGGAGGAGCACGGCATCATGGCGCTGCCCGTGGTGGACCCCGAGCGCCGCCTCCTGGGCATCGTTCACCTGCACGACCTCCTGCGCGCGGGCGTCGCGTGAGGCGGCTCCCGGTGCTGGCGGCCGTGCTGCTCGTCTGGGCGGCGGCGTGCGGCGGCGACCACAATGTCGACGTGGCCAGCCCCGACCTCCTGCAGCTCGACGCGGACCAGGTCATGGTCGGCGTCGAGCACACGATGACCCGGGACGGCGTGCGGCGCGCCCACCTGCAGGCGGACACGGCCTACTTCCTCCAGAACGGCTCGGTCGCGCACTTCAGGCGCTATCGGATCGATTTCTTCGACGGGGCCGGCGATCGTCGGTCGACGCTGACGGCCGTGGACGGCGTGTACGACATGAAGTCGGGAGACATGACCGCCAGCGACGACGTGGTCGTGGTCGACTCGACCGGCGGGCAGCGGCTGCTGACCTCCCGGCTCCACTTCGACGCGTCCACGGATCGGCTCCGCGGAGACACCACCTTCGTTCTGTACCGCGGCCGTGACACGCTGCGTGGCCGGGGCTTCGTGACGGATCCCGGGCTCGACACCCTGCGGGTGACGCGTCCCGCGGCCGTCTCGCCGCCAGACACGACGGCCGTCGGGAGCCAGACGCGGAAGCCGTGAGATCCGGGTTCCGGGCGCTCGTCGCCGCTGTGCTGGGGATGGCCCTGGGCGCCGGCGCCCTGGCCGGCCAGGGCGCCGACACGGCCGGGAGTCCCGAGTCCAGGTCCTGTACGGTCATCCTGCTCCCGCGCGGCGACAGCACGCGCATGGTGAGTCACCGGGTGGGCCCCGACCAGTACGTGACGCACGTGGGCGGCGGGCTGCGCTGGACGTGCGGATCGGCGCGCATGGCGGCCGACAGCGGTATCAAGTACGACCGCGAGCGCAAGTTCGAGATGATCGGCTCGGTGGACTACCGGGACAGCGTCCGCACCCTGACCGCCGACTCCCTCGCGTACTGGCAGGACCAGGATCGGATCGTGGCCTACGGCCGCGTTCGGCTGGTCCGCCTCGAGTCGAAGTCCGTGCTCACGGGTCCCCGGGTTGAGTTCTTCCGCTCGGGAGGCGGCGGTCCCCAGCGCACCGTGGCCACCGGCCGGCCCCACCTCACCGTCCGCGACACGACGGGGAAGGGGCCGCCGGCGGAGATCGATGCGGACCGGATGGTGTTCCTGGGCGACTCGGACGCCCGCATGCGCGGCGACGTGCGCATCGTGCGCGGCAAGACCCGGGCACGCTCGGACAGCGCGGTCTACCTGTCCGACGCGCACGAGGGACGGCTCCTGGGGAACCCGGTGGTGACGAGCGAGCAGTTCCGGCTCGCCGGCAGCGTGATCTCCGCCGTGATCGACTCCGGAAAGGTGCGGACCGTGACGTCGAGGGGCGAGGCCCAGGCGTCCGGGAAGTCCTTCCGGCTGTTCGCGGATGCCATCGACGCCCGCGTGGCGGGAGATCGCATCGAGCGCCTGTGGGCCCATGGCCCGAAGCCCGCCCTGGCCGTCTCGGCCCCGTACCGGCTGGACGGGGACTCCCTGGTGTTCGCTTTCCGGGACGGGGACATCGACAGTCTCGTGTCCGTGGGCGGCTCCAGCGCCATCGAGGTCGGAGACACCGCCGCCGACACGCTCGGGGGCTCGGCCCGGGGCTTCTCGCCGGCGCCCTCGGCCGGAGACCGGAACTGGGTCCGGGGCGACACCCTGCAGCTGGCATTCGCGCGCGTAGACTCGGGGGGCTCGGCCGTCGACTCGCTGTCCCCGGACTCCGCGGGCGTCCGGACCGACACGATCACCGAAGCCGGACGGCCCGCCGACAGTAGCGCCGCGGGGAGCGCCGGAGAGGCCGGCGCAGCGGGGGACACGACGCCCGGCGCCGCCGGCGGCCACCGCCAGCTCCAGACGATCCGGGCCGCGGGGGACGCCCGGGCGTACTACCTTGTGCCCCGCGACTCCGCCGAGGGCGGGGGAGACGCCAGGAACTATCTGATCGGCAAGGAGATCATCGTGCGCTTCGCGGACGGCCAGGCCAGGCAGGTGACCGGCCGCGACGCCATCGGGGTGTTCCTGGACCCGAACGCTCCGGGAGAGAGCCCGGCGCCCTCTCCGGCGCGGCCGGGCGACACGGTGCCCGTTCGCCCCGACACGACGCGGGATGCGGGCGCCGGAAGCGGATCGGCCGGACGCCGCACGGCGGACCGCGGGGGCCGATCGTGAACCCGGGCGACGGTAGCCCGGCTCCGACCGTGGGCGAAGCCGACCGGTCGTACCGCATCGCTGGCGGCGAGCGGCGCTCCGGCCCGGGCGAGAACGTGCCGGAAGGCGCCAGCGTCCTGCGGGCCGAGGGCCTGGTCAAGGCGTTCAAGAAGCGGCGAGTGGTCGACGACGTGGACCTCAGCCTGTGGCAGGGCGAGATCGTGGGCCTGCTCGGGCCCAACGGGGCAGGGAAGACGACCACCTTCTACATGATCGTGGGCCTCCTGCAGGCGGACGAGGGCCACGTCATGCTGGACGACGTCGAGCTCACCGACGTCCCCATGTACCGTCGTGCCCGCGCCGGCATCGGCTACCTCTCCCAGGAACCCTCGATCTTCCGGAAGCTGACGGTCGAGGAGAACGTCATGGCCATCCTGGAGACGCTCGACATCGACGCCGCCGAGCGCCGCCGGCGTCTCGAGTCGCTGCTGGACGAGCTGTCGATCAAGCACCTGCGGGACATCCGGGCCTACTCCCTCTCGGGAGGCGAGCGTCGCCGACTCGAGATCACCCGCGCCCTGGTCACCTCCCCCAAGTTCATGCTCCTCGACGAGCCGTTCGCCGGGGTCGACCCCATCGCGGTGGACGACATCCAGCGGATCGTGGCCGAGCTCAGGGAGAAGGGGCTGGGGGTACTGGTGACCGACCACAACGTCCGGGAGACGCTCTCGATCACCGATCGGGCCTATATCATGTTCAACGGACGCATCCACATCGAGGGGCCCGCCGAGGTGCTCGTGAATGATCCCGAGGCACGTAAGCTGTATCTGGGGCAAGACTTCAGACTGTAATCCCGCCCGACGCCCCGCGCCCACACGGCGGGGCGCGGGCCCCGCGCAAGATGCGTGCGCGCCCAGCAAGCGGTATCTTCCACCACTCGTGGCAGCGCGACGACGCGAGGGCCTCGGGCCAGCGCGCGAGCGGCGGAGCCGGCGGAACCGGGCCGGGCGGTCGCCGTTCGACTCCAGGAACGTGGAACGGCATGGCGAACGTGAGAGGCGGGCTTTCCCAGGAAGTCCGCATGAAGCAGGAGATGAAGGTCAATCCTCGCCTGTACCAGGCGATGGATCTCCTGTACATGCCGCTCCTGGACCTCCAGCAGCACCTCAAGCAGGAGCTGGTGGCCAATCCGTTCCTCGATCTCATCGAACCGGGCGAGGACGGCGAGCTCCTCGAGGAGGACAACGAGGAGCTCGACGAGGACGAGATCGACTGGGAGGAGATCCTCCTCGACGGCTTCGATGCCGGCGGCCGCCGGGCCGAGTACGAGGAGAAGGAGTTCTACCGGCCGACCCCGTCCACCAGCGAGGACCTCTGGGACCACCTGCGCGACCAGCTCCAGCTGCTGCGCCTCACGCCCCGGGAGCTGCTGCTGGGCGAGGAGGTCATCGGAAACATCGACCGGGACGGCTTCCTCACCTGCTCGATCGAGGAGGTCATCCAGTCCATCAACGACTTCCTCGAGGAGACGGACAACGCCGCCTGGAACGGCACCGCGTCCTACGCCCTCGAGGATGGCCGCAGGGCTCTGGAGGTGATCCAGGGCTTCGATCCGCCGGGCGTCGGCGCGCGAGACCTGCGCGAATGCCTGCTGCTGCAGCTGCGCGCCCGCAAGGAGCAGGAGACGCTCGCGTACCGAATCGTGCGCGACCACTTTGAGGAGCTCGTCAACCACCGTTGGAGCGAGCTCTCCAAGGAGCACGGAATCTCCGCCAGGGAAGTCCAGGCGGCGGCGGACCAGATCTCCAAGCTCGATCCGAAGCCGGGTCTGAAGTACGCCGACATGCGCGACAACTACGTCACCCCGGATCTTATCGTCGAGAAGATCGGGGGCGAGTACTACGTGTTCCACAACGACACGTCGCTCCCGCGTCTCCGGCTGTCGCGGGCCTACCGGGAGGTCGCCAGGGACAAGAGCAAGTTCCAGGGCGACAACAAGGCGTTCATCTCCAAGAAGCTCAACAGCGCCCAGTGGATGATCCAGGCCATCGAGCAGCGGCGTCAGACCATGCTCAAGGTCATGAACTTCATCGTGGACCGGCAGCGCGAGTTCTTCGAGAAGGGCGTCGAGCACCTCCGCCCCCTGACCCTGCGCGAGGTGGCCGAGCACATCGACATGCACGAGTCGACCGTCTCGCGGGTCACGAACGAGAAGTACGCGCAGACCCCCCGCGGCGTGCTGCCGCTCAAGTTCTTCTTCTCGAGCGGACTGTCCACCGACTACGGCGAGGACGTCTCGGCGCGGGGCGTGCGGGCCAAGATCAAGAAGCTCGTCGAGGACGAGGATCCCCACGATCCCCTGACCGACCAGTCCATCGTGGACAAGCTCAAGGAGGACGGTGTGCAGATCGCGCGTCGCACGGTGGCCAAGTACCGTGATCAGCTGGGGATCCTCTCGGCGCGCATGCGCAAGAGGGTATGAGCGGGCCTCCATCGCCGGGCCCCGGTCCGGCGTCTCCCGACGCGCCCCGCGTCTCCATCCTCGTCCCCGCCTTCGACGAGGCCTCCAACATGCCCGAGCTGTTCACGGAGCTGGGGCGGGCGATCCGGCAGGGAGAGCTGTCCGCAGAGGTCATCCTCGTCGACGACGGATCGCGGGACGGGACGCTCGAGGCCGGACGGAGGGCGGCGGACGCCGCCGGACTGACCGACGTGCGCTTTCTCCGGCACCGGCGCAACCGCGGCAAGACCGACGCGCTCCTCACGGGAGCCCGGGCGGCACGCGGCGAGTATCTGGTCCTGTTCGACGCCGACCTCCAGCACGTGCCCGCTGAGATCCCTCGCTTCGTCGCGGAGCTCGACCGTGGCTACGACATGGTGGTGGGCCGCAAGGTGGGACGCTACGAGAAACGGTTCGTGTCGGGGATCTACAACTGGCTGGCCCGGCGGATCTTCGGGATTCCGGTCCACGACCTGAACGCCATGAAGGCCTTCCGGCGGGAGGTGCTGGACGAGGTCCGGCTACGCAGCGACTGGCACCGCTACCTGGTCGTGCTCGCCCATGCGCGGGGCTTCCGGGTCACCGAGATCGACGTGGAGCTCCACCCTCGCCGTCACGGCACCTCCAAGTACTCGGGGCAGGGTCGCATCGTCGTCGGGACCCTGGACCTCCTGAGTGTTTGGTTCCAGCTGGTCTTCAGCCGGCGGCCGATGCTCCTGTTCGGCGTGACGGGCCTGGTCCTGCTCGGCGCGGGCGCCGTCGTGGGGCTGGTGGCCGTCTACCTGCGCTTCGTGCTCGACACCGGCTATCGTCCGCTCCTCACCCTGGTCCTCCTCCTCGTGGTCGTGGGACTCCTCCTGTTCGCGGTCGGGTTCCTGGCCGAGCTGATCGCGTCCCTGCGAGGGGAGGTCGACGATCTCCGCCAGCGGCTCGACGAACGACGATGAGACAGGTCGTCCCGGCGCCCGGACGCTCGTGAGCGAAGCCGCCGGACGTGCCGCGGAGCCGCGGCGCTTCGGGGGACTCACGCCGCGCGGGTGGCTCGCGGTGGCCTGCGCGGTCCACGTCGTGGCGGGACTGCTGCTGTTCGAGCCCACCCTGTTCCCGGGCGGCGACAACGCCGGCTACATGATCCTGGGCCGGGCGCTGCGCACGCTCCGGGGCTACCGCGACCTGTATCTGCCTGCCGCACCCCTCCACACCAAGTATCCGCCGGCCTATCCCGCCCTCCTGGCGGTCCTGGGCTGGGCGGGAGGCGTGCCGCTGTTCAAGCTGGCCTCCCTGGCGCTCACCACGACCGCCGTGGCGCTCACCGGCCTGCTCGGACGGCGGTGGCTGGGCGCGGCCGGGGGCGTGCTGGCCGCGTTCGTGGTGGCGCTCAACCCCGTGCTGCTCGAGTACGGCCACTACGTCCTCTCGGAGGCCCCGTTCGTGGCCCTGGTGCTGTTCTCGTTGTGGGCGCTCTCGGAGGGGTCTCCGCTCCCGGCCTGGGCCGGCTACGTGGCGGTGGCCGCCGCCTTCCTGACGCGCACGGCCGGACTGCCGCTCCTCGGCGCGGCCGTGCTGGCTCCCCTCCTCGCCCGTCGCTGGAGGCGTGCCGGAATGGCGCTGGCCGTGGCGGTGGTGGCGGCGGGAGGCTGGAGCCTCTACCAGCACCTGGCCGCGCCCGAGCAGGCGGGCTATCTGCGCCAGCTCGTCCTGGCCAATCCCTACGATCCGGCCGCGGGCACGGTGGGCGTGGCGGGCCTGGTGACGCGCGGGGCTCGGAACCTGTGGAGCTACGTCTCGGGGATCCTGCCGGGCTCCCTAACGGGCGCAGGCGCCGCCGCGGGCGCCACCGGGGCGGGAGCGGGCCCCCTGACCCTCGCCGGGCTCCTGCTGGCGGCCCTCGGCGTGACGGGCTGGATCCGCCGCGCCCTGCGGCGGCTGGACGTGGCCGAGCTGTTCACCCTCCTGTACGGGGCCGAGATCGCGCTGTGGCCCTCGGTGTGGACGGACCGGCGCTTCCTGCTGCCCGTGCTGCCCCTGGTGCTCCTCTACGTCCTGGTGGGCACCCGGGCCGCCGCGATGGGAGCGCTCCGGCGAGGCGGGCGACCGTCCGCGGCCAGGTCACGGGCCGCGGCGGGCGACGCCGCCGGGCCGCGCCGCCGGGCCGCCCGGCTGAGCGGCGCGGTGGCGGCGGTCGCCATGCTGCTACCCGGCGCCGTGTACCTGTTCTCGACCGCCCCCGGCCGCGTCCGTTGCATCGCCGACTACCGTGCCGGAACGCCGTGCGAGGCTCCGGCCATGTCGAGCTTCTACGCGGCGGCGCGCTGGGCGCGCGACAACCTGCCGCCGGATGCGGTCGTGGCCAACCGCAAGCCCCGCCTGTTCTACTGGTTCTCGAATCGGCGGGGCGACGTGTACCGGTTCACGTCGGACACGGATCTCCTGCTCAACGGCCTGGATGCGATGGGAGCCGGCTACGTGGTGCTGGACGCCATCTCGGCCACCACCTTCCAGTACCTGGTACCGGCGGTGCGGTCCCACGCGGAGCGTTTCACGGTGGTGTACCGGAACGGGGATCCGCCGACCTGGATCCTCGCGTACCGATCGCCCCGGGGCACCGCGCTGGGGCCCCCGTCACCGGAAGGCGGCGCCCCGGGGAGCGCCGCGCGGGGTAGGACGGGGGGCCGGGCCGCCCGATGAGGGTCGTACACGTGGTGACCGCGTTCCCGCGCCATCCCGGGGACGTGATCACTCCCTGGATGGTCGAGCTCGTGCGCCGATCGCGGGAGCGCGGCCTGGACGCGCGGGTGCTGGCGCCCTCCTACCGCGGCGACGGCGCCCTGGAGGTGGAGGGCATCCCCGTCCGCCGCTTCCGTTACGCCCCGGCGCCGTGGGAGACGCTCACCCACGACGAGACCGTTCCCGACCGGATCCGGCGCTCGCCCGCCTTCGCCGGGCTCGTCCCCCTCTACCTCCTGGGCGGGAGCGTGGCCTCGCTCGGAGTGGGTCGCGAGCGGCCGGACATCGTCCATGTGCACTGGCCCATGCCCCACGCGCTGTTCGGGGCGGCGGCCCGGTGGGCTTCCGGGCGGCGGAGCGCGCTCGTGTGCAGCTTCTACTCCGTCGAGCTCACCTGGGTGTCGCGGCGGATGCGCTGGCTTCTCCCGTTCCTGCGCTGGAGCGCGCGCACGGCGGACCAGGTGACCGCCATCTCCCATCCCACGGCGAACCTCGTCCGGGAGATCACCGGCGTCGAGGCTCGCGTCGTGCCATTCGCGGCGGCGGTGGGCGACGGGTCGGCCCGCGACGAGGGCGAGGCGAGGCCGCCCCTGTCGGGTGGGCCGGGTGCGCCGCTCGAGCTCCTGTTCGTGGGACGGCTCGTGGAGCGCAAAGGGGTCGAGGTCCTGATCCGGGCCCTGCCGGCCATCCTCCGCCGGAGGCCGGCGCACCTCACCGTGGTCGGGGAGGGAGAGTGGGAGCCCGTGATCCGGGAGGCGATCCGGGAGGCGGGCGTCGAGGAGCGTGTCCGGCTCACCGGGTACGTGTCCCGCGTGACGCTCTCCCGGCTCTATCGGCGGGCGGACCTGTTCGTGCTCCCGGCGGTCGTGGACCGCAAGGGAGACACGGAGGGCCTGGGGGTGGTGCTGCTCGAGGCCATGCGCCAGGGACGACCCGTGCTCGCCTCGCGGGTCGGCGGGATCCCCGATATCGTGGTGCACGACCGGAGCGGATGGCTGGTGCCGCCCGGCGACCCGGAGGCCCTGGCGGAAGCCGTCCTGCGGGCGGCGGCGGACCCGGACCGGACGCGCGCCGTGGCCCGCGAGGGCAGGCGGCGCGCCGTGGAGGATTTCTCGTGGGACCGGGTGTTGGGCGGGCTCGAGGACGCGTACGCGGCGGCGCTCGCCCGGCGGTCGGCCGGCGGCCGGCGCGACGATCGGAAGGCAGGAGTGGGGGGATGACGGGGCAGACCGCGGATCGCTACGAGTCCTTCGTCCGCTCCCGGGAATACCGGGAGGAGCGACCGGAGAAGGCCCGGGTGATCGCGCATCTCTGCCGGACCGAGCTGGAACGTGCCGGGCGGATCGTGGACCTGGGCGCCGGGACCGGCATCATCAAGAACGAGCTCGAGGTGATGTTCGACAAGTCGATCGCGGGCTTCGACCTGGACCGCTCGTTCATGGAGGCGTCTCCTCGCATGGCGGTGGCCGACGTCCTGCGACTTCCCCTCGCGGACCGGTCGGTCGGCTTCGCCATCGCCAACCACCTGTACGAGCACGTGTCCGACCAGGCGGCCCTGTTTCGGGAGGTGGCCCGGGTCCTGGCCCCCGGCGGGTCCGCCTACGTGTCGGCGGGCAATCGCCTGATGATCATGGAGCCCCACTACCGGCTCCCGTTTCTCAGCTGGCTTCCCCGGGGCCTGGCCGCCGCCTACGTGCGCGCGTCGGGCCGGGGCGGTGGCTACGACGGCATCCGCTTCCTCACCTGGGGCCGCCTGGCCGCGCTCCTCCGCGGCGCGGGACTCGAGGTCGAGGACCGCACCGAGCGGGCCGTGGACGAACTGCTCGGCGAGCGGCGAGGTGCGGGCGCACGGGCGGCGTGGCGCGTGCTGAGGGCCCTGCCGGCGGGGCTGAGGCGGGTCGTGCTGCGGTGGCTGTCACCCCAGTGGTTCCTGGTGCTCCGGCGGCGGGAGGCGGCGTGAGCGCGGCCGCAGGGGACCCGCGTGCGGCGCAGGGGTCCGGCGGGGTCGACCGGGGGTGGCTCCCCACGGCGGCGGGGCTGGCCGGGGGGCCGGGGCCGCTGACGTTCGCGGTCCTGTGCGCGCTTCTGGCGCTGGCCTACTTCGCCTCCTTCGTGTTCCATCCCGACCGCATGCTGTTCGGCACGGACATGCTCGGGCAGGCCTTCCAGATGCGGCACTTCGCCGTCCAGGAGGTGCGGGCGGGCCGCGGGGTGCCGTTGTGGAACCCGTTCGTCTACTCCGGCGTGCCCTACCTGGGAATCCTGCCCGGGCCGGTGTTCTACCCGAGCAGCGTCCTCTACCTGGTGATGCCGCTGTTCCGGGCCATCGGCTGGACCTTCGTGATCCATGTGGCGGTCGCCGGGATCCTGGCGTACGCGGCCGGGCGCTCGCTGGGCCTGGGCCGCTGGGCGTCGGCGTTCTCGGGACTGGCGTTCATGTTCGGTGGCTGGTTCATGGCGACCCTGCACGGCGGCCAGGACGGCCGCATGTTCGCGGCGGCGCTGCTCCCGGCCGCCTTCGCCCTCCTGGAGCGGGGGATCCGAACGGGCCGCGTCGCGCCCTTCCTGGGGATGGGACTGGTCCTGGCGCTCCAGATCTTTACGCCGCACGTGCAGATCATGTACTACGGCGCCCTCATGCTGCTCCTGTACGGCGTGCTGCGCGCCGTGCTGGTTTCGCCCGACGGCGGCGGCGTCCCTGACGAGGGGGGGAGGACCGCCTCCCGGCTGGGTCGGCTGGCCGGGTACACGGCGCTCGCCTTCCTGGTCGCCGCCCTGGTGGGCTCCGTGCAGCTGCTCCCGACGCTGGACCTCATGAAGTACGGCGTGAGGGGGGCGGGGCAGGGCGGGTACGCCTTCGCCTCCTCGTGGGCTGTGCCACCCCAGGAGGTGAGCGCCTTCTTCCTGCCCGACCTCATCGGCTCCCTGGGGACCTACTGGGGCTCGAACCCGTTCAAGCTCCACACGGAGTACCTGGGGGCGGTGACCGTGGCCCTGGCGGCCATCGGGATCGTGGGCGCGCGGCGGGACCGGCGCACGTGGATTTTGGCGGGTGTCACGCTGCTCGGGGTGCTGTTCGCGCTCGGCGGCGCGACGCCGGTGCACCGCATCGCTTACGCGCTCGTCCCCTTCGTGAAGAAATTCCGCGCTCCCTCCCTGATGCTGCCGCCTATCGAGTTCTGCGCGGCGCTCCTGGCCGGCATCGGCTGCCAGCGCGTCCTGGACGCGCGAGAGGCCGCCGGAAATGGGAGCACGGGGGCCGAGAAGGGCGGAGGCCGAGGGAAGGGGGCGCGCGCCGCGATGGGGGATCGGCCCGGCCTCCCGTGGCTGTGGATCTGGGTGGCGTCGGCCCCCTTCCTCCTCCTCGCGCTGGCGGCCTTCCTGTCACCGCACGGGCTCCTGCGCTGGGTCGAGAGCTCCTGGTACCCGGCGGGACACCGACCCTCGCCGCCCGCCTCCCTGGTCCCTACGCTCCGCGTCACGGGGCTCATCGTGTTCGCGCTGTGGGCCGCGACCCTGGCGCTGGGCCAGGCCGTGGCCGAACGGCGGGCGCCGCGCTGGAGCCTGGCCCTGCTGGCCCTCCTCCTGGTGGCGGACCTGTGGAGGGTGGACGGCCGCTATCGGAGCACGATCGAGGCACGCCGCTACCTGGACGCACCGGGCCTGGTCACCCGCATGGAGCGGGAGCTCCGGCCCGGAGAGCGCGTGTGGCCAGCCGGGAACAGCTTCGGCCCCAACCAGCTCATGCTGTGGGGCATCCCGGCGGTGACCGGGAGCCAGAATTTCCGGCTGGCGTGGTACGAGCGCCTGGTCGGGGGGACCGGCGAGTTCCAGAACCTCCTCCGGGACCCGGCCCTGTGGCCGATGCTCGACCTGCGGTTCCTGGCGGTGCCCTCGGAGGTCAACACGCCCCTTCTCGTCCAGGATACGGTCGAGGAGGGCGTCCACCTGTACGCCGTGGCGACGGCGCTCGAGCGTGCGCACGCCTTCTTCCCGGACAGCGTCCGGGCGGTCGGTGACACGACCGCGGCCCTTCGGGCCACGCTGGCGCTCCGGGATCCCTCCGAGGCGGCCGTGGTCGAGACGCGCGGCCCGCCCCCGCAGGCGGGACGGGGCAGCGCCCGCCTCGTGGAGGACCATCCCGACGAGCTCGCGCTCGAGGTCGATGCCTCCCGGGCTGGCCTCCTGTTCGTGAGCGAGGTCTACCACCCGAACTGGCACGCCTACGTGGACGGACGCGAGGTCCCGGTGCTGCGGGCCGACGTCGCCTTTCGCGGCGTGAGCGTCCCCGCGGGGCGGCACCGGGTGAGGTTCGTGTACCGCTCTCGGCCGTTCCGGATCGGCCGCTGGCTGTCGGGGCTCACGCTGGTCCTGGTCCTGGCCGCCATCGGCTGGCGGGTGGGCAGGCGGCGGAGGACCGACCGGGCGTGAAGCGACCGGCTCTGGGCCGGGTCGTGACCGGTCTGTTCTTCCTGGCCGCGGTCCTGTTCGTCGGTTTGCTCCTCCGCCGCCAGTGGAGCGCGCTCGCCTCCCTCCGTCACGGAGCGGGCCCGACCTTCCACCTGTCGCCCGGCTGGCTGGCCGCGGCGCTGGTGCTGGCCACGCTCAACCTGGGCTGGATGGGCGGCACCTGGGTCCACCTATACCGTGCGGGCGGAGGGAGGCTCGGCTACCGGCGTGGCGTCGCCGTGTGGATGGCCACCAACCTGGGACGTTACATCCCCGGGAAGGTGTGGCAGCTCTCGGGGCTGGCCCTGCACCTGCGGCGGACGGGCGGCTCCGGGGCGCTGGCCCTGTCCTCCTCGCTCGGCTACCAGGTGGTCACGCTGCTCACCGGGGCGGCGGTGGCCCTGCTCACGCTGGGCGGAGATCTGGCTGCGGCGCACAGCGGCAGCCCTCTCGTGTGGGCCGCGGCCATCCTGGTCCTGGCTCTCCTCCTGCATCCGGCGCTCCTCCGGTGGGTGACGCGCCTCGCCGCCAGGTTGACCGGGGAGGAATCGCTGGAGTCCGCGGCGCCACGGGGCCGCGACCTGGGCGCGGCGGGCGTGGCCCTCGTTCTCTCCTGGCTGGCTTACGGCCTCGGGTTCTGGTGCCTGCTGCGGGGCCTGTGGAGCACGGCACCCGTGGGGGTCCTCACGGCCACCGGCGTGTTCGCCGCCAGCTACGTGGCCGGCTACCTGGTCCTGCTCGCCCCCGGCGGGCTCGTCGTGCGGGAGGGAGCCATGACGGCCCTTCTCCTGGCGCTCACGCTCCTGACCGCGACCTCGGCGGCCGCCGTGGCGATCGCGGCGCGCGTGTGGACGGTGGCCAGCGAGCTGGTGGGCGTGGCCGCTGCGAGTGCGATCGCGCGGGGCGGCTCGTCCGACGGCGCTCCGGGTACGTCGTCCAACGAGGGCGGGGCGGAGGGCGCCGCGCCACCGGGTCACGAGGCGCCGGAGAGTCCCGAGGGATGAGCACTACGCGATCGAAGGCGGCGAAGGGCCGCGGCGTCGGCAGGGCGCTGGTCGTACTCCCCACCTACGACGAGGTAGAGAACCTGGCGGGCATCGTGCCGTCCATCCTCGCCGCCGATCCCAGGATCGACATCCTCGTGGTCGACGACGCGTCCCCGGACGGCACCGGGGAGCTCGCCGACCGCCTGGCCGCCGGGGAGCCGCGCCTGCGCGTCCTGCACCGGGCGGGGAAGCTGGGACTGGGCTCCGCCTACCTGGAGGGCTTTCGTCTCGGCCTGGGCGAAGCCTATGACGTGCTGATCGAGATGGATGCAGATTTCTCCCATGATCCCAAGTACTTACCGGATCTCCTGGAGGCCTCCGAGACCTGCGGCGTGGCGGTCGGCTCCCGGTACCTCCGGGGCGTGAACGTGGTGAACTGGCCCATGTCCCGGCTCCTCCTCAGCTGGCTGGCCAACAAGTACGCGCGCTGGGTCACGGGACTCCGGGTCACCGACGCCACCAGCGGCTTCAAGTGCTTCCGGTGGGAAGTCCTCGAGGCGATCGACTTCTCCGACGTGGACTCGACCGGCTACGCCTTTCAGATCGAGATGAGCTTCCGTGCCTGGAGGCTCGGGTTCGAGGTGCGCGAGGTGCCGATCGTGTTCGTGGACCGCGACACGGGAGAGAGCAAGATGTCCGGGGCCATCGTGCGGGAAGCGGTGTGGCGTGTGTGGGCGCTGCGCATCAAGACGTTGTTCGGGCGCCTGTGAGGGCCCGGCCGGTCTCCAGGAAGGAGGGGGCCTGCGGTGTGGTGCGGCCTCCCGGGGCGGAGGGGGACGTGGCCGGGATGTCCGGCCCGCGGGATGGGGTGCGTGTCCGACGCTTGTTAACATAATATACATTATGCGCCATGTGGATAACGGCGGGGATAATCGGAGCGCGGCGTATGATCGACTTCCGTATATAACCTGTATACCACGCGATACTGCCGTTGACCTCATGTGATACACCGGTGGATGTGCGCGGGGACGGCGAGCGCGACGCGGGGCTGCCGTCCGGACCCATCGGGGCGACTCCCCGCCGGAGCTTGACTTTGCGGACTCGCGGACTCTAGATGGCGAAGGGGTGCCCGGACGATTCGCGGATCAACGGAGGAAAGGAGCGCGGTGGGCGAACGGGACCGTTCGGAGCCTCGTTCGGTCGAGCGGGGCTCGTGGTGGGAATCGGCTAGGTCCCCGGCCGGACCCGAGCCGGGGTCCGCTCGCGCGCGCCAGCCGGGCGATCCAGGCTTGGGGCCGGATCGGGAGGAGCTGGAGAGCGTGTTGGAGGAGCTGGCCGGAGCCAGGCGGGCTCTGGCGCGGCAGGACGCCGCCCTGGCCGCTCAGCGGGACCTCGTGGACGTCGAGAGGACCCGGTACCGTGAGCTGTTCGAATTCGCGCCGACGCCCTACCTGGTCACGGACCCGGATGGGATCATCCGGGAGGCCAACCGGGCGGCGGGAACGCTGCTGGGCGTCCCCTCGGAACGGCTCGTCGACGCGTCGGCCCTGGGCTACATCCCGGAGGAGGAGCGCGACGGCTTCCGCCTGCGGCTCGAGCGGTTCAGGAGCGGTGCCGGCGGAGCCGAATGGGAGGGTCGGGTGTGCCCGCGCGGACCGGACCTGGAGCCGGGTGAGGTCGCCGTGGACGTCGTGGCCAGGCCGATCCGGGCCGGAAACGGCCGCATCACGGGGGTGCGGTGGATCCTCCGGGATCTCTCCCAGCAACGGCTGCTGGAGGAGCGTCGCAGGGCCCTCGTCCAGGAGCAAGTAGCCCGGGAAGCCGCCGAGCGGGCGGCGTGGCGGGCCAGCTTCCTGGAGCACGCGGGCGAGCTCCTGGCCCGGTCCCTGGACCCGATCGTAAGCCTGCAGCGTGCCGCGCACGTGGTGGTCAGCGAGTTCACCGACGGCTTCGCCGCCTATCTGGAACGGGACGGCAAGCTACGACGCGTGGCCCTGGCCTTCCGCGACGGCGAGGCCCGGGAAGCTCTGGGCGACTTCGAGGCGCGCTTCCGGCTGTCGCCCGGAGACCCGCACGGGTGGTTGGCCAGGGCGATAGCCGGCGGGCGTGGCCTGGCTTTCCCATCGGGCGACGGCGGTCCCGAGGCCGGTGGGGGCGGCGGTCCTCCCGGAGGCTCCCCTCCCCCGCGCCGGGGGATGATGCTTCCTCTCACGGGGGGCGGCGGCCGGGCTCCCGTGCGTGGCGCGCTGGTCTTCCTGGATTCCGGGAAGGGCCCGGGCTTCGGTCTCGAGGACTACGTTCTGGCCCGGGAGCTGGCCCAGCGCATCGCGCTGGACCTGGAGAACTGCCGGCTCTACGAGCAGGCTCAGAGCGCGCTCTCGGCCCGAGAGCAGGTGTCCCAGATCGTCTCGCACGACGTGCGAAACGCTCTCCAGCGCATCGCGATCCACGTCGGCTTCTTGCTCCAGGACACGCCGGCCGGCCGCTCGGTCGACGCCGCCCGCGAGCACCTGGAGCCGGTCCTGCGCACGGTGGACCGGGTCCGGCACCTGATCGAGGATCTCGAGTGGGGGCCCGAGGAGGATGGGCGGCTCCGCATGGCGATGGAGCCGGTGGACGTGCCTTCCCTCCTGGCCGAGGTCGAGGAGCTGTTCGGACAGCTCGTCGAGGACTCCGGCATCCACCTCCGGCTCGAAGTGGACGGCGACCTTCCCCGGATCCGGGGGGACCGCGAGCGTCTCATGCAGGTTCTGTCCAACCTGGTGGGAAACGCGCTCCGTTACACGGACCGGGGGGGCTGGATCGCGCTGCGTGCCTCGGCGGGCTCGGCCCAGGTACGCTGCGTGGTGGCCGATAGCGGGTCGGGGATCTCGGAGGGCGAGCTCGAGACCGTGTTCGAGCCAGGCAGCCATGGGCTCGATGCTCGGGCGGGCACGGGGCTCGGATTGGCCATCTCGCGCAAGATCGTGGAGGCGCACGGCGGCAAGATCACCGCGGAAAGCAAGCTCGGGGTGGGATCGCGCTTCGCCTTCACGATCCCGCTGGCTCCCCCGGGGCCGTGAGGATGGGGGGGCGTCGGATCAGGACCCGCCCGACCTGCCGTTCGACGTCGAACCGGGGCGTGCGGCTGCCGAGCCCGCGGGAGCGACCGGCAGCGTCGGTGACGCTGTCGGGGCGCCCACGCCGGGCGGTAGCGTCGTGTCCCGGGCCGCGGTGTCGGCCGGAGGACCCGCGGGCGGCGGGGCTCCCGCCGACTTGAGCGCCAGCACTTCCCCGAGCCGCATCGCGTACACGCCGGTCCCCTCGGGCGAGGCGGCCGAGTCCTGCGCCAGGCGCCGGTAGATGGACGCGGCCGAGTCGTAGCGGCCCGCCTGCACGAGTAGATCGGCGAGCTCCGCCGAAGCGTCGTTCCGCTGGAAGGGGAAGCGCGCGTTTCGGGCCGCGTCGTCCAGCGTCCGAAGGGCGCTGGCCCGGTCGCCGGCCGCCGCGTAGGCGTCCGCCCGCAGGCGCGTGGCGGCGTAGCCGATGGGCGTGTCGAGCGCACGGTGTGCCAGCGGATCCAGCGTCTTGACCGCGTCCGCGGCCGCGCCTTCGTCCAGCTGGATCCGGGCCATCAGCAGCCGCGCGTCGTCAGCCGATGGGGTGCCGCCGAAGCGGTTGAGGAAGTCCCGCAGCCTGCCCACGGCCGACGCCGGGGCGTTGCTCTGCGCGAGCTCGGCCTCCAGCTGCTCGAGCTGAGTCACGGCCCGGGCCGTCAGGTTCCTCCTGTAGTCCCTGTAGTAGACGAGTCCCGCCGCCAGCGCGGCCGCCACCAGCACGCCGAGGATGACCGCCCGCTGGTGACCACGCATCCAGTCGATGGTCCGCGCCATTCCGACCGCGAGCGCATCTTCGGTGCTCGCATAGCCCCCGGACCGACCACCACCTTTCGAGCCCTTCGCTGCCATCTACGCCTCGATCCTCTAGCCTCTATCTCCGTGGCGAACCCGCGGCGCCGCCGCTCCGTTCCCGGCGCGCCCCGGATGCGATCTCACATGCGAACCAGTGCCAGGAGCTCGTGCGGCGCCAGCCTCGCCGCACCCTCCAACGCGACGAGCTCCACGACGACGCCCAGCCCGGCGATCTTCCCGTCGGCTCGCTCCACCAGTCGACAGGCTGCTTCGAGGGTGCCCCCGGTGGCCAGGAGGTCGTCGACGACGAACACCCGGCTCCCGGCGCGGATCGCGCCGGTCTGGATCTCCAGCTCGGCTTCGCCGTACTCGAGCGCATAGCGCTCCTGCAGTGTCCGGCCCGGCAGCTTCCCTTGCTTGCGGATGGGGAGCAGCGGGCACCCCAGCCGGATCGAGAGCGGCGCGGCGAACAGGAACCCGCGCGACTCGACGGCGGCGATCGTGTCCGCCTCCACCCGCAGGGCCTCGGTCGCGAACTGCTCCACCACCTCCGCGAACAGCTCCGGCGCCTTCAGGACCGGCATGAGATCCTGGAAGACGATTCCGGCCCGCGGGAAGTCGGGGAACGCCTCCATGTGCTCTCGGAGGCGCTCGCTCACGCTTCCGCCCGCGCGGCGGTCCTCGTACACCTCGGGCGGCCACGACGGCCCGCGGGCCGCCCCGCCCTCGTCGCCCTGCCCCGCCCCGCCCTGACCGGGCGGAGCGAACACCGGCGGAACCCGGTCGCTCACGGGCTCTCCTCCCCCGTCAAGAGGCATGGCACGCCGTAGCTTCCGATCGCGGGGGCGCCCGGCCGCCCGCGGCGACCCCAACCTACCGAGCCTCTCACGGAGGCGCCAACCGTTGGCCTCACAATCCGCCCAGCGCCCATCGGACGACCACGAAGCCAGCGATGATGAGTACCACGAGCAGCACGCTGAGGACGTTGAAATAGCGGTCGATGAACTCCCGCATCGGCTCGCCGAACAGGCGCAGGAGTCCGGCCACGATGAAGAAGCGGCCCCCGCGGCTCACGGCGGAGATCGCCACGAACGCCGCGAGTGGCACCTTGAAGCCTCCGGCGGCGATCGTGAACACCTTGTACGGAATCGGAGTGAATCCGGCGCTTCCCAGCGCCAGCACCAGGTTCTGTCGATACAGCTCGCCGACTCTCTGGTAGACCTCGCCGTAGCCGTACAGCTGCAGGATGGGTCGGCCCACGGTGTCGTACAGGGTGCTGCCGGCCCAGTAGCCGAGCAGCGCGCCGCCGACCGAGCCCAGCGTACACAGCAGGGCGAAACGGAAGGCGTGCTTCGGTCGACCCAGGCACAGGGGGATGAGAAGGACGTCGGGGGGGATTGGAAAGAACACGGCCTCGGCCGCCGCCAGGCCGACGAGCGCCGCGGGTCCCGAGGGACGGTCCGCCCAGCGCAGGACCCAGTCGTACAGCCGGCGAACCGGATTCCGGCTACGAGCCGCCGTCGACCGCACGGCCTCCCCGGAGTCGCTCACGGCCGCCCCTCCCCGATCAGGGGAACGAAGCGCGCCTCGTCGACGATCTCCTGCGCCCAGCCCTCCTCGACGTGCCGGACGAGCACGAGACGCTGCCCCGCGGGCGTGTGCACCGGCACGACCATCCGGCCACGCGGGGCCATCTGCTCGCGCAAGGCCTCCGGGACCGCCGGCGCGGCGGCCCCGACGAGGATCACGTCGAACGGAGCCTCCTCGGGCCAGCCCGCGCTTCCGTCCCCCACGCGGAGGCGGACCTCGGTGAGACCCAGCTCCGTCAGGCGTGCACCGGCGAGCGCGGAGAGCGCCTCGATCCGCTCGATGGAGAACACTCGGGCTCCGAGCGTGGCCAGGAGCGCGGTCTGGTAACCCGAGCCCGTCCCCACCTCCAGGACCTTCTCGCCACCTCGCAGGCCGGCGAGCGACAGGTGGAGGGCGTGCACCGCGGGGCGGGAGATGGTCTGGTCGCGGCCGATGGGCAGCGCCACGTCCTCGTAGGCACGGTGCGTGACGGCCTCGGGAACGAACAGGTGGCGCGGCACGGCGTCGAAGGCGTGCAGGACCGCCAGGTCTTCGATCCCGCCCGCACGAAGGAGCTCCACGAGGCGCCGGCGGTCGCGCCGGTAGGCCTCCCTCACAGCTCCAGCGACCACGCCCGAACCTCCTCGATGAGCCGGAAGTCGGTCAGGTCCAGGTGAAGGGGCGTGAGCGACACGTAGCCCGCCTGGACGGCGCGGAAGTCGGAGTCCTCGCGCCCCCGCCAGCGCGACTCACCGCCCCCGATCCAGAAGTACTCGCGGCCACGAGGGTCCCGGCTGCGGGTCAGCGAATCGAGGTAGATGCGTCGTCCCAGGGACGTGACCCTCACGCCCTCGACCTCAGCCGCCGGACGGTCAGGCAGGTTGACGTTGAAGAAGGTCTCCGGCGGGAAATCACGGTGCTCCAGGAGATCACGCAGGAGGCTGCGGAGGATGGCCTCGTACCCCTCCACGCGCCCCTCGTCGTCCCCCGCGTAGGATATGGCCACCGCGGGGATCCCCAGGATGGTGGCTTCCATGGCGGCCGCCACCGTCCCCGAGTAGAGGACGTCCTCGCCCATGTTCGGGCCGTGGTTCACGCCGGAGAGCACCAGGTCGGGGGCCTCCTCGTACAGCTGGCTCACGGCCAGCAGCACGCAGTCGGTGGGAGTGCCATCTACGACGTAACTGTCGGGGGCGGTCTCGGTGAGCCGCAGGGGCCGGTGCAGCGTGAGCGAATGGCTGCTGGCACTCTGCTGCCGGTCAGGGGCCACCAGCGTGACGGAGCCGAGCTCCCCGGCGACGCGTGCGAGGACCTCGAGGCCGGAGGCGTAGATCCCGTCGTCGTTCGTGCACAGGATCCGCGGGCCCGCGCCGCCGCGTGTACGGGGCGAAGTGTCGGACGGCGTCACGCGTCGAGCGTCAGGAGATCCAGGAGCTCGTCGACGTCCCGCCGGAGGTCTTGAACGACGTGCGCGTCCCAGGCGGCCGTGGAGGCCCGGGCGACCTTTCCCTCCTTGCGGAGCCGCTCGAGCTTCTGCCGGCCGCCGTCGATCGTGTACTTCTCCACGTAGAGGAGGTGGCGCAGGAGCTGGACGAGCTTCACTTCCTTCCGCCGGTAGACGCGGTTGCCGGCCTGGTTCTTCGATGGGCTCAGGGCCGGGAACTGGGTCTCCCAGTAGCGCAGCACGTGCGGCTTGAGCCCGGTGATGTCGCACACCTCGCCGATCGAGTAGTACTCCTTCGGTGCGATCCTGTCGTCCGCCACCGCGTCAGCTCCAGCGTTCCGGTTTCGGCTCTCGGGCCATGAGCTCGGCCAGCGCCTCCCTGGGACCCACATCCTCGAACAGGATGGAGTATACGGCCCGCACGATCGGCATCTCCACCCCGTGCCGCAATGCGAGCGCGTGCGCGGCCCGGGTCGTCGGCACGCCTTCGACCACCATGCGGACCTCCTCGAGCGCCGCCTGGAGCGACGAGCCCCGCCCGATCGCCAGGCCCGCGCGGCGATTGCGGCTGAGGTCGCCCGTGCAGGTCAGGATGAGGTCACCGACGCCCGCCAGGCCCGACAGGGTGTGCTCCTCCGCGCCGAGGCCCACGGCCAGCCGAACGATCTCCGCCAGTCCGCGCGTCAGGAGGGCGGCCCGGGCGTTGGCTCCCAGCTCGAGTCCATCGCTGATGCCGGCCGCCAGCGCCATCACGTTCTTGAGTGCGCCCCCGAGCTCCGTCCCGACTACGTCCCGCCCGGTGTAGATGCGGAAGTGGTCGTTCTGGAAGAGCTCCTGACACGCGGCCGCGCTCCCTCTCGACCGGGAGGCGGCCGCCACCGCCGTCGGCAGGCCCCTCGCCAGCTCCAGCGCGAAGCTGGGTCCCGAGAGCACCACGAGCTCGCCGGCGACCTGTTCGCCGAGCACGGCGCCCACGACCTCGCTCATGCGGGAGCCGGTCGCGGTCTCGATGCCCTTGGAGCCGCTGATGAACAGGACGCCCGGCGGAAATTCGTCGCGGGCGGCCTCCAGGAGCTCGCGCACGGCATGCGACGGCGTGGCGCACACGACCACGTCGGCCCCCTCGAGGGACCCGGCCAGATCCGCCGTGACGGCGAGTTCCGCGTGCAGAGCGATGCCCGGGAGATAGCGGTCGTTGTGTCCGGTCTCGCGGATTGTCACGGCCACCTCGGGGTCGTGCGCCCACAGTGTGGGCCGGTGGCCGTTGCGAGCCAGCACATGCCCGAGGGCCGAGCCCCAGCTGCCCGCCCCCAGGATCGCGATCGACCGGCCGCTCAAGGGTCCCTCCCCGGCGCGCCGCCGCCCTCTCCGCCCCCGTGGGCACCGAAGCGCAGCTCCTCCCCCCGCCGCAGGCGGCCGAGGTTCTCCCGGTGCGTGTACCAGACCAGCAGGGCGAGGCCGGCGCTGAACACCACAGTCGAGGTCGGCGCGTCGAACAGGTAGGCCAGGATCGGGATGACCGTGGCCGCGGAGAGGGAGGCCAGTGACACCGTGCGCGTCGCCAGCACCACCCCAGCCCACAGCAAACCCCCGACCAGCACGGCCACCGGCGCGAGCGCCAGGAGCACGCCGCCCGACGTCGCCACGCCCTTCCCTCCACGAAACCGGAGGAAGACGGACCAGATGTGGCCCGCGATCGCGCACAGTCCGTAGGCGAGCGCCAGTCCGGCCGTGGCGTGCGCGTCCCACGTCGGGAACAGCCACGTCGGCAGGAGACCCTTGGACACGTCCACCAGGACGACCGGTACGGCCGCCTTCCAGCCCAGGACCCGGTAGACGTTCGTGCCCCCGAGGTTGCCGCTACCCCGCTTCCGGAGGTCGACCCCGGCCAGCCGACCGGCCAGGTAGCTGGTGGGAAGCGAGCCCACCAGATAGGAGGCGAGGAGGAGCGCCGCCACCCTCACCGGTCAGTACCCCGGCGTGCCCGGACCCGGATGCGAATCGGCGTGCCCTCGAAGTTCCAGGCATCGCGGAAGCCGTTCTCCAGGTACCGCACGTAGTGATCGGCCAGCTCCCGGGGACGGTTGGCGAACAGCACGAAGCCGGGAGGCTCCGTCCCCACCTGGCTCCCGTAGTAGATCCTCACGTCGCCCCTGCCTCCCTGCGGTGGCTGTCGGCGCTGCGTGAGCTCCCCGAGCACCCGGTTCACCTCGGCGGTGGGGATCCGGCGGCTCCGGTTCTCCTGTACCTCCAGGGCGAGCTCGAGCGCCGTGCGCACGCGCCGGCCCGTGAGCGCCGAGGTCGTCAGGATCGGAACCCAGCGGAGATAGGGGGCCCGCTCCCGCAGCTCGCGCACGAAGGCGTCGAATACGTTCGGGCCGCGGTCCTCGATCAGGTCCCACTTGTTGGCGACGAATATCAGCCCACAACCCGCGTCCCATGCGCTCTGGCCGATGCGGAAATCCTGGTTGCCGGCACCGGTGCGGCAGTCCATGAGGAGGAGGCACACGTCCGCCCTGCGGATAGCCGAGGTCGCGCGGACCCGGCTGTAGAACTCGACCTCGTCGTCCACCCGCGATCGACGGCGCAGCCCCGCCGTATCCACCAGCCGGATCGGGGTGCCCTCGAACTCCAGGTACGTGTCGATGGCGTCACGCGTGGTGCCCGCCTCTTCGTGCACGATCACACGGTCCTCGCCCAGGAGCCGGTTCACGAAGCTGGATTTGCCGACGTTGGGCTTGCCGATGACGGCCACCCGGAGCTCGTCGCTGGCTTCGGGAGCGGCAGGAACCGGGGGCGGCAGCGTCTCGACCAGACGGTCGAGGAGGTCTCCGCTCCCCTTGCCGCTCAGTGCGCTCACCGGGATGGGCTCGCCGAGACCGAGCCGGTAGAAGTCCACGTGCGCGAGCGAGCCCGCGAGCTCGTCCACCTTGTTCACCGCCAGGAGCACGGGGCGCCCCGAGCGCCGGAGCAGGTCGGCCACGTGCTCGTCCACGGGGTGGACGCCGGTGCGTCCGTCGACCATGAACAGCAGGATGTCGGCGTGCTCGATGGCGACGAGCACCTGGCGGCGAATCTCGCCCTCCATCGCCTCGCCCGGAGCGTCCATCAGGCCGCCGGTGTCGACCAGGATGAAGTCGCGTCCCGACCACTCGGCCGCAGCGAACTGCCGATCGCGTGTCACACCGGCGCGCTCGGCCACGATCGCGACCCGCCGGCCCAGGATCCGATTGAAGAGCGTCGACTTGCCCACGTTCGGACGCCCCACGATGGCCACCGTGGGGCGTCTTCCTCCCGCGAGCGCGGCGCGTTCCTGTCGCGTCTCGGTCTGCACGCGTCTAGCTCCGGTGGTCCTGGTTGCGGCCCCGGCCCACGCCGGGCGGTGGCCGCCGGTCGGCCCGCCCCGGCTCGGGCCGCAGCCCGGCCGGGGCAACCGTGCGGGGCGTCAGGAGCCCGATTGTACCTTCCCGTACGTGAAGCCGGCGATCGGCTTCTCCGACTGGACCTGGAACTGGATTCCCGCCACCTCGTTCTGGCCCGGCACGGTGAGGCTGATGGCCTTCTGGGCCACCTGCGCCCCCTCTGGACCGTAGAAGGTGAACGGGACCGTGACCTTCTTCCCCGACATCCTGCCGCCGCTCACCTGACCCTGGACCTGGTAGGTCCCGCTTCGACCGTTGAGCTGCAGGCCGATGAACTCGAGCGGCAGCGACTGCATCTGGTGCAGGCGCGCCTGCACCTCCTGCTTCCGGCCGAGGCGATCCAGGGACTGGGCGACCGCACGGAAGGCGTCCTTCTCGTAGGGATAATGGTCGAGCAGCTCCGAGCCGACGTCCGCCGCCGTCTTGAAGTCGCTCGCGGCGACGGCCGCCTGGAGCAGGTTCATGTATCCGTCCTTGGCGTACGGATTCGACTTGTGCGCCTGCTCGAACGCCTTCTCCGCCTGGCCCGCGTCCTGGATCTGGAGGAACCCGGTGCCGAGCTCGGTCAGCTCCGTGTAGGAGAGGTCCTGCCGGGCGAGGAGCCCGGCCAGGATGGCCTTGGCGCTGTCAGCCTGGCCGGAGTGCGCCAGGTCCACGGCCATGTTGATCTGCGGGGTCACCGCCTTCGGGTGCGCAGACAGGTAGTCTCGATAGACCTGGAGCGCCTCGTCGTTCTTGTTCTGGCTCTTGAGCAGCAACGCGAGGTTGATGGTCGCGGCCCGGACCTGGAGCGAGTCGCCGCCCACCTTCAGGGTCCGTCGGTAGAGCGACTCGGCCTGGGCCGTGTCCCCTGCCCTCTCGTGCAACAGCGCCGAGTTGTTCAGGGATCGCGGATCACCCTGCATGAGGTTGGCCGTGTCGAAGAGCCCCATGGCACCCGCTTCGTCGCCACCCTGGTAGGCCCGGACGCCCTGGTTGTAGAGCTCGACCCAGGCCTGCTCGCGCAGCTGGCTCACCAGGTGCTGGCAGCCCGGCTTGAGCTCGATGAAGGAGTTCAGGGCCGAGTCGGCGTTCACGTACTGGTGGAGGCCGACCTGCGCGCGACCTCGGAGCCACAGCGCCGCCGGGTCCTTGGCGTTCTGCGCCAGGGCCACCTTGAGGAGCCGCATGGCGCTCTGGTAGCCCCCCTGGCTCGCCGAGTCGGACTCCGCCTTGGCCGCGTTGTCGATCTCCTTCTCGGCCCGTTGCGTCAGATCCGTCCCGGTGAGGTTGCATTCCTGCTTCGGCTGCTCCTGCTGCTTCTCGCCCTCCTTCTGCTGGGCGCGTAGCGCGAGCGGGCCGAGGCCGATCAGCAGTGTCACCAGGACCCCGACGAGGGTCGAATGCCGTCGCCGATCACTCACGGTGCCGTCCTTTCCCATGGTTGTCGTTCCCCTCTCGCTCATCATGCCAGGTCCGGCCAGGCCTCGTGCAGCGCCCGGAGCACGGCCCGGGGGGCCATGCCTTCGCTGGCGGCCGCGGCCACGACGTCATCATGCTCCGGCTTGCCGGTCCACGGTCCCTCCGGGCCGTCGGCGGCCGCACAGAGTTTGACCCGTATCCGGTGTCCGCGCCACTCCCGCGCCTCCATCCGTCGTGGCAACGTCCGGCGGAAGGCGGTCCATCCGCGGATCCCCAGGGTGGTCGAGTGCCGGAATATCGCCTCCTCGACCGCCCGCTGCGCCGGCGCGCGAACCAGTGCCTCCAGGCGCCACGCCGGCCGGCCCTTCTTCATGAGCCTCCACCCCACCGACGCGTCCACAGCACCGGCCGTCACGCACGCCTCGATCAGCTGGGGGGCGTATTCGGGGCTGAGGTCGTCCACATCCGCCTGGAGCACCACCAGTGACTCGCCCCGCTCCGGCGCCCGTCCGATCCACACCCGCAGGCAGTTGGGATGGTCCTCGGGGTCGCGGGAGCCGGCGCCGTATCCGACGCGTTCGAGCACGAAATCACCCCGGGCCGGCCGCCCGTCCGTCAGTTCCGCCAGGAGTGCGGCCCCTGTAGGGGTGGTGCACTCGCCGTCATACCCGACCGGTAGGATCTCGGTCCCCTCCAGCAGATATGCCGTCGCGGGAGCCGGGAGCGGATAGCTGCCATGCTCGATACGGATGGTGCCACGGCCCACGCACACCGGGCGCGTGCTGGCGCCGGTCAGGCCCAGCCGGTGGAATCCCTCGGCCGCGGCGCAGACGTCCAGGACGGCGTCCACCGCCCCGACCTCGTGAAAGTGCACCTCCTCGGACGCCACGCCGTGCACGCGCGCTTCGGCCTCCGCGAGCCGGGCGAACGCCCCGAGCGCCATGGGCCGCGCCGCCTCGTCCAGGCGGGCTCTCTCGAGCAGGACACGGATCTCGGACCAGCTTCGCCCGTGATCGCCCGACTCGCCCCCGGCCGGCTCCACCACCACGCGGGTGCACGAGATCCCGGCCCGCATCACCCGGCGAGCCTCGAGCCGATCCATCCGCAGATCGAGGCGATCCGCCAGGTCTTCGAGCCACTCCGGTTCGAGCCCGAGGTCGATCCAGGCCCCGAGGATCATGTCACCGCTGATGCCGGCGAAGGGATCGAATACGGCGTGCCGACCGCCGGCCACCTCGGACCCGGCCCGCTTCTCGGTCTCGGTCACGTGCTTCCCGCCCCCGGAGGTCAGTAGGCCAGCTGGCTGCCGGTGTTGAACAGGACCACCGTCTCGCCGGCCTCGAGCTCGCCGGCCTCGCGCAGCGCCCGGGCCGCGGCCAGGGTGGCGCCGCCCTCGATGGCGGCGTCGATGCCTTCTCGAGATCCCAGCTCGTCGGCCGCTGCCTGCATCGCTTCGTCGGAGACGGCGATCGCGGCACCGCCCGTCTCGCGGATCGCCCGGAGGATCAGGAAGTCGCCCAGGGCCCGCGGCACGCGCAACCCATACGCCACCGTACTGGCGGTCTCCCACTCCGGGGCCTCCTCGAGACCCTCCTGCCAGGCACGGACCATGGGTGCACAACCCTCGCTCTGGACGGCGTACATGCGGGTCGGCGCCTCCTCAAGCACGCCCGCGGCCACCAGCTCTCCGAGTACCTTCCACGACCCGATGAGCCCGGTGCCCCCGCCGGTGGGATACACGATGGCATCGGGGGCCCTCCAGCCGAGGGCCTCGACGATCTCGAGCATCATCGTCTTTTTGCCCTCGAGTCGGTACGGCTCGTGGAGCGTGGACACGGAGAACGCCCCGGTCTCGCGCGCATAGGCGGCCGCCTCCCGTCCGCAGTCCGTGATGAGGCCGTCGACTTCCTCGACTTCGGCGCCGTAGTGCCGGCAGCGCCGCCGCACACCCTCGGGCGTGTCGGCCGGCAGGTACACCCGGGCGGGGAGACCGGCCCGCGCCGCGAAGGCCGACAGGGCGGCCGCCGCGTTCCCCGCGCTCGGAACCACGAAGCCGGGCTGACCGTCCAGGGCCGCACGCGTCACGGCGGCCGACAGGCCCCGGTCCTTGAAGCTGCCCGTAGGATTGCGGGTCTCGTCCTTGACGCGCAGGTCGAGGCCGAGCTCCGGGCCCAGTTCCCGGGTTCGAATCAGGGGCGTGTCTCCCTCCCCCAGCGTGACCGGGGCCTCGTCCACCCGAAGGGGCAGGAGCTCACGGAAACGCCACATCCCGGTACCGCGTCTCTCCGCCCACGCCCGCCGCAACTCGCCCCCATCGAGGGCGTCCGTGTCGTAGCGCGCGAGCAGAGGCTTTCCGCACGCCCCGCACACGGTGGCGCCGGCCTCGAACGGCTCCACCCGGCCACACGCGCCGCACTCCAGCCTCACCGGTCCCATGCCGCTCGTCCCTTCGTCAAGGTTGATCGTCGGTCTGCTCCTCGAGTGCGTTCTCGAGGCGTTCGAGCACTCGATCGCGCCCGAGCACCCAGGCAACGTCCGCCAGGTCCGGCCCCTCCAGGGCTCCGGTGAGCGCGGCCCGCAACGGATGGTAGAAGCGGGCGCCGCTCGCTTCCACCCCCCCGCGCGCCTCGTTCAACGCCGCGCCGACCGACTCGCGCTCCCACGCCGTGCACTCGCGCCACGCTTCGAGGGCGGAGCGCAGCGCGGCCGGAGCGTCGTCGGAGGCCAGGGCCTCCCGCGCCGCCTCGCTCCTGGCCGGGGGCTCGATGAGGGCCGCGAGCTCGTCGGCGCCGCCCGACACGGTGTGCATCCGCTCCGCCAGGACGGTGGCACCGGCGATGAGGTCCCGCTCGGAGAGCACGAGCCCCCGCCGGGCCGCGAACGGCGCCAGCCGCATGGCGAGGCGTCGCGGGTCCTCCCGGCGCAGGTGCTGGCCCGAAAGCCACTCCAGCTTGCCCGGATCGACCGTGACGTCCGAGGCGCCGAGGCGGTCCAGGTCGATCTCCTCCACGATCCGGCCCCGACTCAGCACCTCGTCGCCCGATGGGCTCGACCACGACAGGAGGGACAGGTAGTTCACCACCGCGTCCGCGTCGTAACCCTCGTCGCGGTAACGTCCCAGTCCGGGCGCCCCCGTTCGCTTGGAGAGGGGCTTGCTGTCCTCGCCCAGCACCAGGGGCACGTGCACGAACTCGGGGGCGGCCGCCCCGAGGGCCTCGTACAGGAGCCATTGCCGGGGCGTATTGGGAAGGTGCCCGGCCCCCCGGATCACGTGCGTGATGTCCATGGCGATGTCGTCCACCACAACGGCGAAGTTGTAGGTGGGGCGCCCATCGGCGCGGAGAATCACGAAGTCTCCGAACTCCACGGCATCGATGACGATCTCGCCGCGGATCCGGTCCCGAAAGACTACGGGCCCGGGCACCACCGCGAACCGGAGGCTGGGCACCCGGCCCTCGGCGCGCAGGGCCTCGCGGGCCGCCGGATCCAGCTCCCGGCACCGGCCGTCGTAGCGGGGTGAGTGCCCGGACTCGAGCGCGGCCCGGCGTCTCTCCTCGAGCTCCTCCGGCGAGCAGAAGCAGGGATAGGCGGTGCCCGCGGAGGCCAGGCGGGCCGCCTGTTCCCGGTAGACGGCGAGGCGTTGGCTCTGGCGGTAGGGCCCGTGCGGACCGCCGCGCACCGGGCCTTCGTCCCGGTCCAGGCCGAGCCAGTCGAGGCCCTCGAGGATGGCCCGGCCGGCGCCCCGCACCTCCCGATCCACGTCGGTGTCCTCGAAACGCAGCACGAAGGCGCCCTCGTGGTGACGGGCGAAGGCCCAGTTGAGGACCGCGACGCGCGCGTTCCCCAGGTGCAGGTCTCCGGTCGGGCTTGGCGCGAAGCGGGTCCGGACCTTCATCGAGCCTCGCCGTGCACGCCGGTCGCATCTCCCCCCGGTGGCCCGCTCCGTCCGGGGGCGGCTTCGAACCCGGCACACCGGAGGACGGGCAGACGGGGATAGCGGGGGAAGCGCCGGTCGCCGTCGGCTCGTCGGCACCGGAGGAAGGTGGACCCGCGGTCGCTCACGACCTTGCGGGCGTGCCCGCAGGCGCCGCACAGCCCCGCGTGGGGCGGCGCGGCCCGGTGGTCGGCCCCGGCCCGCGGTCCTCCCGTCACGGCCCGACCGGCTCCTCCCGGCCGGCTTCCAGCTCGGTCAGGATACGCCGCGCCAGACGCTCCCCGATGCCCGGAGTGGCGGCCAGCGCTTCAGCCGATGCCGCCCTCACGGCGTCGACGCTCCCGAAACGGCGGAGCAGCTCCTGCTCGCGCGCCGGGCCGACCCCCGGGATCTCGGAGAGCCGCGAGCGCAGGGTACGTCGGCGGCGCAGGGTACGGTTGTAGGTCAGCGCGAAGCGGTGTGCCTCGTCCCGCACCCGCTGCAGCCAGTGCAACGCGGGGCTGCGGCGCTCGAGGCGCAAGGGCTCGCCCACGTCGGGGCGGAAGACTTCCTCCTCGCGCTTGGCGAGCGCCACCACCGGGAGGTCGGAGACGCCAGCGGCTTCCATGGCCTGCCGGGCAGCGCCGAGCTGCCCCTTCCCGCCGTCGATGACCACCAGGTCCGGGAGCTCCTTTCCCTCCCGGACGCGTCGCTCGAAATAGCGGCCCACGACTTCCTGCATCATCGCGTAGTCGTCGGGCAGGTCGTCGTGGAACTCGCGGATGCGGAAGCGCCGGTACTCCTGCTTTCGCGCGCGGCCATCCTGGAGCCACACGGCGCTCCCCACGGAGTCGGAGCCCTGCAGAGTGGAGACGTCGAAGCACACGAGCGCCCGCGGCGGCGCCGGGAGATCGAGAGCTTTCTGGAGGGCTCGCGCCGGGGCCGGAGCCGCCCTTCCTTCTCCGGCGTCCCGGCCAGCGTCCGGCCGGGACGTCGGCCGCGGCCGGCCGGATTCCTGGCCGAGCACGTGGCCCGCGTTCTGGGCGGCGAGCTCCACCAGGCGTCGGCTCGTCCCCCGCTGCGGGACCCGGATCTCGAACGGCCCGTCGCGGCGCAAAGACAGGTACTCCTCGACCAGCTCGAGGTCCTCGAAGGTGGCCGGCACCAGGAGGCTGCCGGGCAGGTCCTCGCGGCGGAGATAGAAGCCCTTGACGAGCGCCTCGACCAGCGCGGGCAGCTCCTCCGACTCCACGTTGCGCAGGAAGTGGATCTCCCGGCCCAGCAGCCGGCCCTCCCGTACGCGCAGCAGCACGCCGCACGCCGTGGCTCCCTCCCGGCCTACGCCCAGCACGTCCCGGTCGCCGCCCCGGAAGTCGACGGCCGTCCGGCGGCGCTCCAGCGCCCGGAGGCCCGAGAGGACGTCGCGGAGCTCGGCAGCTCGCTCGAACTCGAGCCGACCGGACGCCTCTTCCATGCGCTCCCGCACCGCCTTCTTCACCGGGGAGGTGTGGCCCGACAGGACATCGACGATCTCGTCGATCATGGCCCGGTACTCGGCCTGCGTCTGGTAGCCGGCGCATGGGGCCTTGCAGCGGCCGATGTGGTAGTCCAGGCATGGCCGCTCGGGCATCTCCCGAGGCATGTCGTAGCGGCAGCTCCGAACGTGGTACACCTTCTTGATCATGCGCAGGGCGCTGCGCATCGGCCCCACGTCGGTGAAGGGGCCGAAGTAGCGGGAGCCGTCCCGCTCGAGCCGGCGGGTGACGAACACCCGCGGGAACGGCTCTCCCACGGTGACCTTGATGTACGGGTAGCTCTTGTCGTCCCGGAGCCGGACGTTGAAGTGGGGCGCGTGCTCCTTGATGAGATTCCACTCGAGGAGGAGCGCCTCGGCTTCGGAATCGAGGACGATGGTCTCGATGCGGCGGGACCGACGCACCAGCTCGCGGATCTTGAGCGAGCGGCCGGCGTCGCGGGCGAAGTAGCTCCGTACGCGGGACCGGAGGGACTTGGCCTTGCCCACGTAGAGGATCTCGCCGGCCTCGTCCCGGAACAGGTAGACGCCCGGACGCGTCGGCAGGCCGGCGGCCTGCGCGCGCAGGGCGTCAGGATGCTCCATCTCCTGGGCGGGCATGGGCTCCGGCGTTGCCTCGGGGCGGCTTTCCAGCGATCGCGGCATATGATACCCCCGCCGCACCGAGCGTTCCGGCCAGCACGAGGATCTGCCCGACGAGCCCCGGGGCGGGCAGGCGGCCCTCCAGCAGGTGACGGACCCCGACTCCGACCCCGGCTCCCACCAGAACGCCGAGAACGATGCGTCCGACGATCGTGAGGACGGGTGGCTCGAAGATCGGACCCAGTTTGCGGCGCAGCCCGCTCCACAGGAGGGCCATGTTGAGCCACGCGCCGGCCGAGCCCCCCAGGATGAGCCCCGTCACCGAGAGCGGTCCCCAGCCTCGCCCGCGGAACAGAAACAGGAGCCCGGCCCCGAGCGCGATCCCGATCGACATGGACAGGATCGCGATCCGCATGGGCGTGCGCGTGTCCTGGAGCGCATAGAAGCCGCTCGCGTACAGCTTGATGGAGCTCGTGGCCACCAGCCCGACGGCGAAGGCGATCAGGATGCCGGTGACGAGGGCGGCGCTCGAGGCTCCGAACGCGTGGCGCTCGAACAGGAGCCGGACCATCAGGTCCCCGAACAGCAGGAAAGCCACCGAGGCGGGCAGCGTGAGGTAGAGCACCTGGAGGAAGCCCACCCGCAGGCGCCTGCGCAGGGCGTGCGAGCGGGTGTCCCGCGACATCTCCGGCAGGGACGCCGTGGCCACGGACGTCCCGACCAGGCTGAGCGGGAGGTAGGCCAGCCGCTGAGCGTAGTAGATGCCGGCCAGGCCGGCCGGCGCCACGAAGCTGGCCAGAACGAGGTCCACCAGGCTGGAGATCTGGAAGACGCCCTGGCTGGCGATCACGGGCCCCGCGTTGACCACCACGCGCCGAAGCGGCCCCCACGATGGCTGGAAGCGAGGCCTCAGCTTCCCCGCCAGGCGCACGGTCTCCGGGAGCTGGACGCCGACCTGGAGGCCGCTGCCCACCAGAGTCGACCACGCGAGGACGTGCACCAGAGAGCCCCAGCCGAGCCAGCTCCCCAGGAGGAGGCCGCCGATCTGCGAGAGGTTCCACGCCACCGGCGCCACGAAGGGCAGGAAGAAGTGCCGATGGCTGTTGAGAACCCCCAGCGCCCAGGCCCCGATGATCATGACGCCAGCCATCGGAAACAGGATGCGCACCAGGGACGTCGTGAGCCGCGTGTCGGCCGCCGTCCAGCCCGAGCCCGGCACCAGGAGCCGGGTGAGCCACGGCGCCAGCAGGACACCGGCGGCGGCCAGGAGCGCCGCGACCCCCAGCACCACCCCGAGGACGTTGCGGGCCAGCCGGTCCGCCGCCTCCGGGTCCTGCTCGAGCATGGCGCTGTATACGGGCACGAACGAGGCCGACAGGGTGCCCTCGCCGAGGAGGTTCCTCAGCGTGTTCGGGATCCGCAGGGCCGCGCTGTAGGCCGCGGCTGCCACCCCGGTCCCGAAGAACGCCGCAATGGCCATGTCGCGGCCGAAGCCGGAGATCCGGCTGACGAGGATGCCACCCGCCACCGAGACGGCGGAACGGGCCGTGGAGCGCGCTGCCCCGGCCGAGGACGAAGCCGGACCCGCGGGCCTCGCGGACGAGAGGTCGCCGCCGGTTTCCGGGTCTCCGGTCGCCGTCACGGCCTCGGGTCACTCACCGGTGGGCGGCGTCCCCTCGTCGGACGGCCGCGATCCCAGGCGCGGCGCGTCGGAGCGCCCGGGGGAGCCCTCGACGAGCGAGCGCACGAACTCCGTCTCCTCTCGGAGCTCTTCGACGGTCGCCGTCAGGTAGCGGACCTCGCCCTCCAGCGATTCGAGCCGGGCCTGTACGTCGTCGGGCACGCGGCCGCTGGAGAGGCGCTCCGCCATCGCCTTCCCGATCTGGGAGTCGAGCACGATCGCGAGGATCGGGATGAGGAGGACCACGATGATGACGAGGGCCCAAACGAACATCGGGAGGCTCCGGTGCATGCGCGACAGGCGGCCGGATGTCCGGCGGCGTGTCCGATTCTACCGGGCTTCCCCCGGACCGGCAACGCCGCCCGGCCCCTCGCGGGCCCACTCGTCGGCCGCCTCCCCCACCGCGGACAGGAAAGCGGAGCCGTAGCGCACCAGGAAGTAGAAGGGGCTGACCACACGCTCCTGGGGCTTGCCGTCCGGATACAGATGGCGGGCCGCCTTGTGGATCTGCTCGACGAGCACGGACTGCCTCTCCCGAACCCGGCCCAGAACCGCCCGCTGCAGCTCTTCGAGCGCCGAGAACGCGGAATGGCGGGCGGCCCCCACGGAGGCCCGCACCCCCGGAAGCTCCGCCTCCACCGCCTCCTCGAGCGCTCCGAAGGCGGCCCCCACGTCCTGGCGGGCCTCGTCGAGGGCGGCCCGCACGGGCGCGGGGAGGCCCTCTTCGGCCACGCGGTCCGCCAGAGCGCGGCCGCCGTCGGCGAACGCCTCCGGCTCCACGTCCAGCTTGTCGAGGACCTTGCGGACTTTCGACTCGACCACGTTCCAGGAAGGGCGGGGCCGCGCGACCGGCAGGGGCGTCTCCGCCCACTCGAACAGGGGGGGGAGCTCGGCCCAATAGGCGAGCTCGGACGGTCCGAGGATGGTCGCCGCGACGGGAAGGAGCCACGATTCCAGCACCGGCCGCAGCGCGACGTTGGGGCTGAAGCGATCCGGGTCCGACTCGAGGGTCGCCAGCACCTCGGCCTCGCTGCGGAGGGAGCCGCGCGGGCCCTCCCGGATGCCCTCTCCGTCCGCCAGGAGCCTCATGCGTCCCGCGCTCGTGTCCAGGAACAGCGGAATGCCGCCGGCTCGGCGGTGGAGCTGCGCCTCGTAGCCCGCCGCCTCCACCGCGGCTTCCCCCTCCGCCAGCGCCTCGGCCACCCGCGTCCGCTCCTGCACCACCCTCGCGTACAGCGGCGCGGCCGCGGAGCGAACCGCTTTCGCCCCCGAGTCGAGGAACACGAGGCCCCGGTCGGCCAGGAGACCGGACAGGAGCTCGGTGAACGCCTCCCCCAGGGTCCTGGAGGGGACGTACGCTCCTCGAAGAAGGTCCAGGTAATCCTTACTAAAGTCTGATATGGGAATATATTGGCAGAGCTCATCGATGCGGTCTGTGATGCCGTCGGGCACCCGCGTGACCCCCACCGAACGGTCCGAACGCCCCGGGGGCGGCTCGAGCGTGACCTGCCGGGATTGCCCGTCGGCGTCCAGGACGTCGACCCGTCCCACCTCGTCCCAGTCGTGGTCGTCCGAGGCCACCCAGAACATGGGGAGCGCGGGAACGCCGTGGGTCTCCTCGATCGCGGCGGCCACGACACAGGCTCCAAGGGCCTTGTAGAGGACGTAGAGCGGCCCGCCGAACAGGTCCGGCTGCTGGCCCGTCGACACGAGGACTCCGCCTCCGTGCAGTATTCCGTCCAGCTTGTCGGCGTCGGCGGCTCGGGTCGTCCGAAATGCCGAAGCGGCCAGTCGGGCCGGTGAACCGCCGCCCCCACGCCGCAGGACGCCCTCCGCCCCGGCCGGGAACCCCGGCAGGAGGGCGTGGACCGGGCCCGTTTCGCGGAGCATGTCCCCGGCCGGGGTGCCGGCGGCGGCCAGCGCCCGGGCCGCGAACCCGAGAGCCGCCATCAGGCCGCTCTTCCGGCCAGCAGGGTCCTCTCCGAGTCCGGCCCCGACGGCTGTCTGTCGTAGCCCCCGAACCGGGACTCCACGCGGAGCCCGGCGCTCCGGAGGAGCGTCTCGAGCTCGGCCGACTCGTACAGGCGGACCCGCTCCTCGAACATCTCGTCCTTCATCCCCGGATCCTCGTGGTGAATCTCGATCTCCTTGACCACGGTGCTCGCCTCGATCCGCCGCCGCTGGATCACGAGGCGATCTCCGACCCGGCGGCGATCCACCGGCACCAGGGTGTCCCGCACGTGACGCGCGTTCAGGAAGTCCAGCAGGAATCCTCCGCTGGGCAGCAGGACGCGCCGTACCTCCTCCAGCACCTGGATGTCCTCGCCAACCGTCGCGAAGTAGCCGAAGGACGTGAAGAAGCTGGCCACCGCCCCGAACGTCCCGCTTCCGAAGGGGAGCCGCCGCATGTCACCCCGGACGAGGCGGCCCCGAGCGCCCGTCCGCGAGGCGGCGCGGTGCAGGAGGTCCGCGGACAGGTCGAGGCCCACCGGGCGCAGGCCGGCCTCGACCAGCGGTCCCTGGTGCCGTCCCGCCCCGCAGGCGAGGTCCAGGACGCGTGCCCCGGGCTCGGGCCTCAGGGCGTCCACCAGCAGCTCGACGGCTCGCCTGGCTTCCTCCTGATCCCGATGGGGGTAGAGGGCCAGATACTCGGCCCCGAACCAGTCTCGGAACCAGGGGCCGCCCTCGCTGCGTCCCGATCGCGTCGTGCCCACCCCACCTCCGCCCCGCTCGTCGATCTCACCCTCCCTTGTGGTAGGGCTCGCCCCTCAGGATCGTGCCGGCCCGGTACAGTTGCTCCACGAGCACGAGCCGCGCCAGCCCGTGGGGCAGAGTCATGGCCGAGAGGGCCAGCCGGTGGTCCGCCTCGACCACATACGAGGGCGCCAGGCCGAAGCTGCCGCCCACGACGAAGGCGGCGCCCGCCGCCCCGTGCGCCGCTCGGTCGCCCAGGTAACGCGCCAGACCGGCCGAGGTGAGGCCCTTGCCGCGCCGGGTGAGGACGAAGCGCTCCAGTTCCGCCGGGACGCGGCGACGGAGCGCCTCCGCCTCCCGCTCCATGCGCTCCGCGGCGGGCAGGGAGCCCGGGCCGGCGGGGAGCTCGACCACCTCGAGATCGAAGTAGTGGCGGGTGCGCGACTCGTAGTCCGCGATGGCCGCGGTCACGTCCGGGTGTCCCGGCGAGCCCACTACGGCCACCACGAGCTTCACGCCGCGAGGACCGTGTCGCGCAAGTAGCGCTCGCTGTCGCGGTGGGGGTGGCTCTCCGTGTAGTGGAGGCCCCGGCTCTCCCTCCGCCGGAGCGCGCAGCGCACCACCAGGGATGCGAGGCGCGTCATGAAGGCCACTTCCCGGGCGCGCATCGCGCCGGGGCCGTCCCCACCGTGCCGCAGCGGCGTGGCGGTCAGGCGGGAGACCTCCTCGCGGGCCGAGGCCAGGCGCTCGTCCGAACGGACGATCCCCACCTTCTCCCACATGAGATCCCGGAGCCGATTCTCCACTTCATCGGGATCGGCGCCGGCGTCGTCGAGCGATGGGACCACCGTGGCCGAGGAGGGCACGATCTCGAGGTCGTGCAGCTCCTGAAGGGTGCGGCGGGCGGCCCTATGGGCGTAGACGACGGCCTCGAGGAGAGAGTTGGAGGCCAGGCGGTTGGCTCCGTGAACGCCCGTGCAGGCGACTTCCCCGGCCGCGAACAGACCACGCAGCGACGTGCGCCCGTCCCAGTCGGTCAGCAGGCCGCCGCACTGGTAATGGGCGGCCGGCACCACCGGGATCGGCTGTGCCGGTAGCTCGATGCCCCGTTCGGCACAGGCTGCGGCGATGGTGGGAAAGCGCTCGTTCACCCGCGCGGCCGAGACGGACGAGACGTCGAGCACGACGTACGGCTCCCCGCTGCGGCGGAGCTCGTCGTCGATGGCCCGGGCCACCACGTCCCGCGGCGCCAGGGAGCCCGAGGGGTGGATGCCCTTCAGGAAGTCCCTCCCATCCCTCGTGCGCAGTACCGCACCCTCTCCCCGCACCGCCTCGGAAACCAGGAAGGCCTGGGAGCCGGCCGGATACATCGCCGTGGGATGGAACTGCACGAACTCCAGGTTGGCCACCGCGGCGCCGGCTTCGTAGCCGAGAGCGAGCCCGTCGCCGGTGGCGATGGGCGGATTCGTGGTGTGGCGGTACAGCCGGCCGGAGCCCCCGGTGGCCAGGAGGACGGCGCGGGCGTCTATGGCCCGGAAGCTCCCGCCGTCCACGTCCAGGGTGAGGGCGCCCGTGCAACGGGATCGCCAGCTCCCGGGATCGAGCCCGGTCCGCAGCTCCCACACGAAGTGGTCCTCGAGCACCTGGATCCTGGCGTGATCCGCCACCGCCGCCAGGAGGGCGCGCTCGATCTCGTGGCCGGTGAGGTCGGCGGCGTGGAGGATGCGACGGCGGCTGTGGCCCGCTTCCCGCCCCAGCGCGAAGCTGCCGTGATCGCGGGAGAATCGAACCCCCCAGTCCGCCAGCTCGTGCACGCGGTCCGGTCCCTCGCGGACGAGTTCCTCGACCGCACGCGCGTGGCACAGGCCAGCCCCGGCCAGCAGCGTGTCGCGCCGGTGGAGGGCCGGCGAGTCGTCGGGGGCGACCGCCGCTGCCACCCCGCCCTGGGCGTAATTCGTGTTGGTCTCCACCCTCCCCTTCTTGGTGAGGAGGAGGACTTCGGCTTCCTCGGCCGCCTTGAGCGCGAAGGTGAGGCCGGCGATGCCGCTACCCACCACGAGCACGTCCGTCTCCAGGACCTCCACGTCGCTCACCCCGTTCCCCGTCGCTGATTGGGTGCGGCGCGCCTTCCGGCGCAGACCGCTTCGATGCGCTGACGAAGCTCGTCGACCCCCTCCTCCCACGTCAACCGCTCCTCCAGGCACCACAGAGGGAGCCCGGCGGGAAGGGCCGGCGACAGCCGGGCGAGGTCCTTGCCGGTGGTGACGACTCCGGAGTCCCGTGCCGCCTCCACGATCTCGCCGACCAGCTCGCGCGGGAGCGTGCCGTGGTCGGGCAGGATGACTTCGAGCTCGGGGTCGAGTCCCCGCGCCCGCACGGCGGCCAGGAAGGCCTCGGGCTTCATGATCCCCGCCACGGCCACCCGGGGGCCGGCCCCGGCGTCCGGCTCGCGCCCATGCGCCGCCCGAGCCACGCGGCGCAGCTCCCCCGGCTCGAGCGCGCACCGGGCGATGAGCGGGACGTCCGTGTGACGCCGGGCCCACGCCGCCAGCGCCCGCCCGGCGGCCGCCCCGAGGGAGCGACGCGTCACCACGATCGCGTCCGCACGGCCGAGGGCGGACGGGGGCTCCCGAAACGGCCCGGATGGGAGGAGACGCCACGGGACGCGGCCGACCACGTCCGCGTCGAGCAGGACGAGGTCGAGGTCCCGAGCCAATCGTCGGTGCTGGAAGCCGTCATCGAGCACGGCCACCTCGGCCGATCCGGCGGCCTCCGCGACGGCCAGCCGTCGGTCGGGATGCCCGACCACCGGCCACCCCCGGCTCATCCGCGCGTGCAGGGCCAGCTCGTCGGGGAAGCCGCGGGTGACGACGACCGGACGATGGCCCGCCGCCGTCACCATCCGCGCGACCTCCGCGGCGACCGGCGTCTTGCCGCTCCCGCCGACGGTGACGCCCCCGACCGAGATCGTCGGCAGGGCCGGCTGGCGCGGCCGCAGCAGCCCCACCTCGTACGCGAAGCTCCACGCGTGGGTCGCCGTCCCGTACAGGACGCCGGCCGCCCGGAGCCACGGCCCGGATCCCTCCCGCCACGCTCGCCGAGCGCGACGTTCGGCCGCGCTGCGCAGGTCGCGGCGCTCAGACCCCATGGTCCTGCGCGGACCCGGGGGCCGCACGGCCCGCAGCGATCAGGCACCGCTCCGAGAGGGCTTCCAGAGCCTCCTCGAGACGCCCGAGCGCATCGGTCGCCCCCGGGTCCAGCGCCTCGCCGTGAGCCACCCACACCCGCGTGCCCGGGGCCGGCAGCAGGAACCGGTCCCAGCTCCGCAGCCTCCACCCGCGCTCGGCTGCGGCGGCCGCGGGCACGATCGGGACTCCGGCGGCCGCGGCGGCCCGAACGGCGCCCGGGTCGGCCCGGCGTCGCGGGCCCCTCGGCCCGTCGGGCGTCACCGCCAACGGCCGGCCTTCTCTCCCGGCCCGGACCAGCGCCCGGTAGGCGGCGGCGCCCCCGCGCGTCGTTGAGCCGCGCGCGACGTCGTAGCCGAGTCCGGTGAGGACGCGGGCCAGGATCTCGCCGTCCCGGTGCCGGCTGACCAGGGCCACCGCTCCCTGCCCGCGGTGCAGGTACGCCAGAGGCAGCAGGTGCTCGTGCCACAGGGCGTACAGGGCCGGCCGCAGCGGCTGGGGACCGCGCAGGGTCCGGCCGCTGGCCTCGTCCCGGAAGCGCCACGACCCGCACAGGAACCGGGCCACGAGTCCCACCGCCGGAGCCACCACGGTCGGCGAGAGCTTCATAACCGACGCCCGTCCATGAGCTCGAGGGCGGCCTCCGCCACGCGCGCCGAGCCGCCCGGCTCGCCCAGACGATCGCGGACCCTGGCGAGGCCGTCCAGCATGCGCGCGCGCTCCTCGTTGTGCGGATCGAGCAGGGGGAGGAGGGTCCGGACCAGCCGACCGGGCTCCGCCTCGTCCTGCACGAGCTCGGGCACCAGACGCTCTCCCAGGACCAGGTTCACCAGCGCCAGGTGATCGACGGTCACAAGCCGCCGGGCGATCGCGTAGGTGAGCGGGTTCACGCGGTGTGCCACGACCATGGGCACGCCGGTCAGGGCGAGCTGGAGGGTGATCGTGCCGGACTTGGTAAGCGCCACGGTGGCCCGGTTCAGCACCTCCTCGGCCGGCAGGACGCTCGACGCATCCGCGGGCTCGAATGCCGCGTCCGGCAAATCGTGCGCACGCGCCACCAGGACCCGGAGTCCGGAGGCGTGGAGTACCAACCGGCCGGCCGTCTCCAGGAACAAGGGGAGCATCCGCCGCACCTCCTGGACCCGGGAGCCCGGAAACAGACCCAGCGTCGGCGGAGCCCCCCGGGGCCGGGGGCGCTGCGACCTCGCGCGCGCCACGTCCAGGAGGGGATGGCCCACGAAGCGGGCCCGGACGCCGTAGCGCTCCAGGAAGTCCCTCTCGAACGGCAGGACCGTGCACACCAGGTCCGTGGCCCGGGCCAGGTGGCGGGTCCGGCCCGGCCGCCACGCCCACACCTGGGGAGCGATGTAGTAGAGCACGGGCAACCCACGGCGCCGGGCCCAGCCCGCCAGCGGGACGTTGAAGCCGGGATAGTCGATCGGCAGGAAGAGGTCTACGCCCTCGCGCAGCAGGAAGCGGCGCACCCGCCGCCGCAGGCCGAGGAGCCGCGGGAGGCGCGTGAGCACCTCGGCCACGCCCATCACCGCCAGCAGGTCCAGGTCGGCGAGGAGCTCGACGCCCGCATCGGCCATGAGGCTGCCGCCCAACCCGACCAGGCGCAGGTCCGGGGCGCGCGAGCGCAGCTCCCTGGCGAGGCGCGACCCGTGCTCGTCTCCGGACACCTCTCCGGCAGAGAGGAAGATCGTCCGACGGCGACGGGGGCCTCGGATCGAGGCCGAGGGCACGGCCCGGGCTATCCCAGGCTGCCGAGGTACAGGATCAGGAGCAGCACCAGGACGAGCAGGAAGACCAGGGTTCGGGTCCCGGGTCCCCGCCGCGTGGAGCCACCGAGCCTCTTTCTCTCCTCACGAAGCTTCCAGAGCGACATCGGCGAACCGTTGTATGGAACGACCGATTCGAAACGCCACCTCGAGGGCGGCGCGACCTTCCCGGGCCGAGACGACGGGCGAGCTCTCGCCCCGCACCGCCGCCAGAAAGGCCTCGAGCTCCAGGCGCAGGGGCTCCCGGCCATCGCCCTGCAGGGGAATGCGCTCGACCAGCTCGGAGAGCGCGTGAAGCGGAACCTCGCCCTTCCCCCCCTCCAGCGAACCGATTCCGGCACGCCTGCGGAGGAACTCTCCCCGGCCGGCTGCCAGGTCGAGCTTGAGGTAGCCATCGGGCTGGAAGAGGCGCAGCACCCTGACCCGCTCCTCGGACACCCGGCTCGCCGTGATCTCGGCCACGGTCCCGTTCTCGAATACGAGCCGGGCGTTGGCGATGTCCACCGAGCCGGTGAGCACGGGCGTGCCGACCGCGTGCAGGCTCTCGACCGGGGAGCGCACCAGGCCGAGGACGAGGTCGATGTCGTGGATCATCAGATCGAGGACCACGTTGACGTCCGTGCCCCGCGGTTGGAACGGAGCCAGGCGCAGAGACTCGACGAAGCGCGCCCCGTGCAGGTAGGGCTCGCTGCTGCGGATGGCCCCGTTGAAGCGCTCCACGTGCCCGACGGCGAGCCGCAGGTCGCGCTGTTCGGCGAGAGCGATCAGGTCGTCGGCCTCGTCGAGCGTCCGGGTGAGGGGCTTCTCCACCAGCACGTGTCGACCCGCGACCAGGGCCCGCCGGGCCACGTCGTGATGGAGGGCCGTCGGCACCGCCACCACCAGAGCCTGGACGTCGTCGAGCAACGCGGTCAGGTCCGGGTAGCTGCGGACGCCAAACTGTGCGGCGACGCGAGTGGCCCGCTCTCCGTCCACATCGTGCACGCCCGCGAGGTGGACCTCGTCGAGCTCGGACAGGATGCGGGCATGCTCGCGCCCGAGCCGTCCGACGCCCGCGACGCCCGCCCGTATCCGGGTCACGTGGTCACGCCGCGTTCGCTGGAGCGGATGAACGCGATGAGCTCGGAGACCTCCTCGCCGAGCCCGCCCTCCGACTCGAGGGCTTCGAGCGCATCGCCCACGTTTCGATTGGAGCGGAACAGCACCCGGTAGGCGTGGCGGAGCGCCGCCAGTGTCTCCCGTCCGAACCCGCGCCGGCGCAGGCCCTCCGCGTTGATCCCATAGGCCGCGCAAGGGTTGCCCGCCACGGTCACGTACGGAGCCACGTCCTGGGGCACCCGTGAGCCGCCGCCCACGAAGGCGTGGCGGCCGATGCGGACGAACTGGTGGATCGCCGTCACGCCGCCCACGATGGCCCAGTCGCCGATCTCCACGTGGCCGCCCATGTTCACCGCGTTGGCCAGGATGACGTGGTCTCCCAGGTGGCAATCGTGCGCCACGTGGGCGTACGCCATGATCAGACAGTCGTCGCCCACGCTGGTTCGCCCCGATGCCGCGGTGCCACGGTTCAGGGTGGCGTACTCCCGGATCGTGGTACGACTCCCGACCTCGAGCACCGACGCCTCTCCGTCGTACTTCATGTCCTGGGGGTCGGTACCGAGCACGGCTCCGGCGTGAATGTGCGTGTCTTCCCCGACTCGCGTATCGCGCTCGAGGTAGGCGTGCGGTCCGATCAGCACGCGCTCGGCCAGCCGCACGCCCGGACCGATCACGGCGTAGGGGCCCACCGCCACCGACTCGGCGAGTTCGGCCTCCGGCGAGATGACGGCCGTGGAGTGCCGCGTGCCCGGCTCGACCCCCACGGGGGACTCGCTCATCGATCCATGACCCGTGCCATCATCTTGCCTTCGGCCACGACCTGTCCGTCCACCCGACCGACGCCCTGCATGCGGCACACACTCCCCCGGAACTGCACCATCTCGAGCTCGAACACGAGCTGATCACCCGGGACCACGGGCTTCCGCCACTTCACATCGTCCAGCGACATGAAGTAGACCACCTTGTCCTCCGGGCTCTCGAACTCGTTCATGAGCAGGAGACCCCCGACCTGTGCCATCGCCTCGACGATGAGCACGCCGGGCATGACGGGGTGTCCGGGATAGTGTCCCTGGAAGAAGGGCTCGTTCATGGTGACATTCTTGAGCCCCACGATACGCTTGCCTGGCTCGAATTCCAGGATGCGGTCCACGAGCAGGAAGGGATACCGGTGGGGCATGTACTCGAGGATCTCGTTGATGTCGAGGACCGGGCCCGGCTCACGGGCTTTCCGGGCCTCCCGGGCAAGACGCCGGGCCAGGGCCACGTTGCCCTTGTGCCCGGGCCGCAGGGCCAGCACGTGTCCCCGGATTCGCAAGCCGATCAGGGCCAGATCTCCCACGAGGTCGATGAGCTTGTGCCGGACGAACTCGTCGGGGAACCGCAGTGTGGACTCCTCCGCCAACCCCTCGTCGGTCAGGACGATGGTGTTGGAGTAGCTGGCGCCCATCGCCAGTCCCTTCTTCTGGAGCGGCTCGCGCCAGGCCTCGAGTCCGAAGGTGCGCGCCGCGGCCACCTCGTCGCAGAATCCGTCGGCATCGACGAGCACCGAGGCGAACTGCCGGCCGATCGAGGGATGGTCGAACACGATCTCGCCCGAGACTCGGAACCCGTCGTACGGGACCACGGCGTAACGGGAGTCGTCCTCTACGACTTGGATCGGGCTCTCGACCACCAGCGCCCGCGACGTCGCCTCGAGCTCCACGAGGCCGATCTGGCGGATCGCCTCGCACCACGGATTGGAGCTTCCGTCCAGCGCGGGAGGCTCGGGGCCGTCCAGGAGGATCTCGGCGTCGTCCACCCGGAGCGCCGCGAGCGCGGCGAGCACGTGCTCGACGGTCCGCACGGCACACTCACCCTCGCCGAGGACCGTCTCCCACTCCACGCCCGTCACGGAGGCGACGTCGGCCTGGAGGTCCGGACAGCCCTCCAGATCCATGCGTCGGAACACGATGCCCGTGTCGGCGGCGGCGGGCCGGAGCTCGGCCCGCACACGGCCGCCGCTGTGAAGGCCGGTCCCTTCCCTCATCACCGAACCGGCCAGGGTCCTCTGAGGACCGTTCTCGGCCAGGCTCACGAGTGCGCTCACGCGTCCTCCGCCTCCTTCGAGTCCGTGCCGCGGTCCTCTCCGAGTCTGCGCATTCGCTGCAGGAGATCGGGAAGCCGGAAGAGCGCCGCGCTCGCACGCATGGCTTCGTGGTGGGGGCGGGCGGGGTAGCCGGAGTACGTGGCGCCGGGAGGAACATCGCCGATCACGCCCGCCTGCGCCGCGATCCTCGCCCCGTCACCGATGGAGAGGTGCCCCGCGATGCCGGCCTGGCCGGCCAGCTGGACGCCCGTCCCGATCTCCACGCTGCCGGCCACGCCCACCTGCGCCACGATCATGCAGTTCTCTCCAATCCGGACGTTGTGTCCGATATGGACCAGGTTGTCGATCTTGGTCCCGGCGCCGATGACCGTGTCGCCGAGGGCGCCCCGGTCGACCGTGGTGTTGGCACCGATCTCGACGTCGTCCCCGACGAGGCATCGGCCCACCTGGGGGATCTTCACCGGACGGCCCCCGTCCACCCCGAATCCGTAGCCTTCGGTGCCCAGCCGCGCTCCCGGGTGGACGTGGACGCGGTCCCCCATGCGGACGGCCCCGAGGACCGAGCATCCCTGTCCCAGTCGGCATGCCTCCCCGATCATCGCTCCGGAACCGACGTGCACCTGGGCTTCGACGACGGTGTCGCGTCCCACGTGGCACCCCGCCTCGAGGACGGCGTGGGGACCGACCCTCACGCCCTCGCCGAGCTCCACGTCACGGCCGAGGACGGCCGTCGCATGCACGCCGGGGACGGACGCGGCCTCCACGCGATCGGGAAAGAACAGCGGGAGAAGGCGCCCGAGGGCGACGTGGGGGTCTCGGACGCGGATCAGGGTCGCCGACGTCGCTCCGTCGGTGGTCAGGTCGTCCGGGACGAGGACGGCCGTGGGACGGCTGGATGCCAGCGCGCGCCGGTAGCGCCGGTCGCTCACGAAGGTGAGGTCGCCGGGGCCCGCCTCGTCCACGGGCGCGATGGCCGTCACGACCGCGGAAGGATCGCCCTCCACTCGACCGTCGACCCGGGCGGCCAGCTCCTCGACCGTGTATCGGCTCACAGGATCCTCCGGAGCCAGGGTGCTCGGCGGTCCTTCATCCAGCCGGACCGAGTCGGGACGCGGCCGCCTTCAGCGCCCGCCGCTTCCACCCGACGCGGTCGAGTCGCCCGTCGCGGCGTCGCCGCTGGCCTTCAGGCGCTGAATCACCATGTTCGTGATGTCCAGCTTCGGATCGGCGGCCAGGAGTCCCGAGCCGGCCGCGTCGAACACCATGGTGTAGCCCCGCTCTTTGCGGATCTGCTCGATGACGCCCCGCACCTTGTTCAGGATGGGCTGCAGGAGCTGCTGCTGGCGCTGGGAGGCTTGCTGCTCCAGCTGCTGGGTGCGCTGCTGAAGCTGCTGCCGTTTCTGCTGGATCTCCTGCTGTTTTCTCGTCTTGGCAGCGTCGCTGAGCATGGCTTCCTGGCGCTGGTAGGCCTGATCGAGCGAGTCGACCTGGGCGGCGAGAGACTGCACCTCGGAGCGGTACTTACCGAGCTCCTGGTTCCACTGCTGCTGTGCCTTGTCCGCGCCCGGCGTGGCCTGCAGGAGCTGCTGGGAGTTGATGTAGACGAACTGGGTCCCCGGAGGCGGTGCCGAAGAGGAGTCCTTCCCGGGGGCACCGGACTGCGCCGCGAGCGGAGCGACGGTGACCAGAGCGAGGGTCAGCGCCAGGGCCGGTCCACGATGCATCGCTTCCATGAACGTACTCCTCAGGTCGTCGGATTCGAGTTCAGAAGATGCGGCCGAACTTGAAATGGAGCTTCCAGCCCGGATTCGGCCGTCCGAGCACGTCACGTCGATCGAAGCCGTAGGCGTAGTCGATCCCGAGCGGTCCGAAGGGCGTCACGAGGCTCACCCCCACGCCCGCTCCCACGAGCAGGTCGGTCGGGTTGATGTCCGCGGCGGACTTCCAGACGTTGCCCGCGTCCACGAAGGCATCGGCGAACAGGCTCCCGGACAGCTTGACGCCAAACTGTGCCGTGCTGCCGAAGAACGACTCGCCGGCCCGGTCGATGGTCGCAAAGCTCGTGGAGTTCTGCGGCACGTGGCCGTAGGGTGTGACGGTTCCCTCCGAGTAGCCGCGCAGCTGCTCGCCGACCTGCACCCCTCCCATCAGGAAGCGCTCCCGGAAGAAGGGGTTGTCACCGAGGATGACCCCGCCCCGGAAGATGAGACCGGCCGTGAACTGGATCGGCTGGGAGTTGAGCCCGCCACCGATTGCCGCGACCGGCACGAACCACGAGCTCTCCACCGTATACTTGCCGTACCGGCCAGCGCCCCCGAGGGGCCCGCCGGTGAACGCGGCGTCGATCTCGTTGCGGCTGCCCGCCACGGGGAACAGGCCTCCCTGACGCGTGTCCCGCACCAGCCGGAGGCTGATCGTGCTGCGAGTACCGTTGAGCAGGATGTTCGCCTGCTGCGGCGTCAGTCCCACGAGCTGCAGGTCCCGGGTCTCGTCCCGGAACAGCGAGTAGCCCGCGAACAGGCGCGTGCCCCGGAGTCCCAGCACCGGAAGGCCGACCTCGAGCGAACCTCCGGTCTGGCGACGCTGGCCCAGGTTGTAGGTCGTATAGATGTCCCGCGAATGGCGTAGCTGGACCGAAGCCGAATACCTGGAGCCCCTCACGGATGGGTCCTGGTATCCGAGCTCCAGATCCTGTGTGCGCCCGCCGAACAGCCAGCGGAAGTGCCCGCTCTTGGCCTCCCCGAACAGGTTCGGCTGGTCGTAGCCGATGAAGCCGGCCAGCCCGGTGACGGCCGACGCCGACGCTCCGAAGTTCAGGTTCCCGGTCTGCTTCTCCTTGACCTTGAGCGTGATGTCGACGTCTCCGTTGTCCAGCGGCTGGATGTTCACGGCCTGCTGGGGCGGAAGCGCCTCGAAGAATCCCATCGACTGGATGTTCTTGACGCTCTGGATCAGCCGTTCCTGCGAGTAGATGTCTCCCGGGAGCAGGCCGAGCCGCTGCCGGATGACGTAATCGTGGGTGTAGGTGTTGCCGGTGATCGTCACCTTGTGCACGTAGGCCGGCTCGCCCTCGGTGATGTTCCACACCGCCTTCACCAGGTGGGCCCCTCCGGACCTGGACGGGGGAATGCGCTGCACGGAGGGCTGCACCTCCGCCCGCAGGTAGCCCGTGTTTCGGTACAGGTCTCCGATCTTGCCGGTGGCGTCATCGAAGGCGCTCTGATCGAACGGCGGCAGCTCGTCTCTGGGCAGGCTGTCGAGCGGTGTGGCGTCGGCCGGCCGGAAGCGGCTCATGAGCGCTCCGGTCGGGAAGCGCCGGTTGCCGTGCACGTCGAACTCGGCCAGCCGGTACTGCGGACCCTCGTCCACCTTGACGACGATGCGGCCCTTGCCGGTGCGCGGGTCCACGATGACCGTGTCGCCCGCGACGCTCATGTCGATGTAGCCGTGCTCGGCATAGAAGGCGGGGAGGCGCTCGCGCAGGTCCTTCTCGAACTCGTCGTGGCGGAACTCTCCCGTGTGGAGCCACAGGAAACCCTCCTGGCCGGTCGACATCGCGCTCCGGAGCTGCGCGTCGCTGAAGGAGGAATCGCCCTCGAAGGAGATGCTCGTGATCGCCAGCCGGGGGCCCTCGTCCACCCTGAACACGAGGCGGTAGCCGCCCGGAGCCACGACCATGGCCGTGTCGATGCGGGGCCTTGGAAAGCCCGCCTTGGAGAGCAGATGACCGAGCATCTCCTCGGCACGCGAGATCCTGGCCGGATCCAGCGGCTCGCCGTTCACGAGACCGGCGGTGTCGCGGACCGTGCCGGGGGACACGTGCTGCAGGCCCTCGAAGGCGTATTCGGCCACCACGGGCCGCTCCACGACGTCGATGAAGAAGGTGGCCGGGCTGCCCGGGGTCACGCTGATCGAGACGTTGGAGAACTGCCCCGAGGCGTACAGGCGATGGATCGCGCCCTGGATGGTGGGAAAGGAGACCGACTCACCCTTGCGAAGGTGGCTGAGCTCGATGACCCGGGTGTCGCTGACCCGGTGGTTCCCATGGACGATGATGCTGTCGACGACGACGTTGCTCGCCGCCGTGTCCTGCTGAGCGAAGAGGCTCCGGGGCGCTCCGGCCAGGGCTGCGACCGCGAGGATCGCGACTAGGAGCCGCCGAATCACGTGGCCGATGACGGGGACGCGGCCCCGAACGCCAGCAACTCCGGGTCCTCCTCCGAGACCTCGACCTGGATATCGTCCCCAGGGGCGAACTCGGCCATGAGGATCTTCTCCGAGAGCGGATCCTCGATGTAGCGCTGGATCGTCCGCTTCAGCGGCCGCGCACCGAACTTCTCGTCGTAGCCGTGATCGACCAGGAACCGCACCGCGGCGTCGGTGAGCTTCAGCGACAGCTTCTCCTCGGCCAGTCGCTTCTCGACGTCGCGGAGCTGGATGTGGACGATCTTGCCGATCTGCTCGCGGTCGAGCGGATGGAACACGATCACCTCGTCGAGCCGGTTGAGGAACTCGGGGGCGAAGGTGCGCTCGATCTCCTCCTGCACGCGCTCCTTGATGCGCTCGTACCCCATCCCCTCCTCGGCGTGGAAGCCGAGGTTGGAAGTGGAGGTGATGTCCCGGGCTCCGACGTTCGAGGTCATGATGATGACGGTGTTCTTGAAGTCGATGATCCGACCGTAGTTGTCCGTGAGCTGCCCGTCGTCCAGCACCTGGAGGAGGATGTTGAACACGTCCGGGTGCGCCTTCTCGATCTCGTCGAGCAGCACCACGCTGTAAGGACGGCGACGCACGGCCTTGGTGAGGACGCCGCTGTCCTCGTAACCCACGTAACCCGGGGGAGCCCCGATCAGGCGGCTGACCGAGAACTTCTCCATGTACTCGGACATGTCCACGCGGATGAGCGCCTGCTCATCGGCGAACAGGAAGCGCGCGAGCGAGCGCGCCAGCTCCGTCTTCCCGACCCCGGTGGGGCCGCAGAACACGAAGCTGCCGATCGGGCGGCGCGGGTCCTTGAGGCCGGCGCGGCTGCGGCGGATGGCCCGGCTGATCGCGTTGATGGCCTCGTCCTGGCCCACGACCGTCTCGTGCAGCTCCTCCTCCATGCGGAGGAGTCTCTCGGTCTCCGTCTCGCGCAGGCGCATGACGGGAATCCCCGTCCACCGGGAGACGATGAACGCGATATCCTCCTCGTCCACCACGGGCCGATGCTCGCGCCGCTGCTTCTCCCACTCCTCGCGGCGTCGCTTGATCTCCTCCTGGATCTCCTTCTCGCGGTCGCGCAGCTCGGCGGCTCGCTCGAAGTCCTGGTCCCGGATCGCCTCGTCCTTGCGATCCGCCAGCGCGTCGACCTCCTCCTGGAGCTGCTGCACCTCGGGAGGCGGCACCTGCGCCCCGAGCCGCGCGCGCGCTCCGGCCTCGTCGACCACGTCGATGGCCTTGTCGGGCAGGAACCTGTCGGTGATGTAGCGCTCGGACAGCCGGCTCGAAGCCACCAGCGACTCGTCGGGGATCACCACCCGGTGGTGCTCCTCGTAGTGCTTCCGGAGCCCCTTTAGGATCTCGATCGTCTCGTCGACCGTCGGCGCCTCGACGATCACGGTCTGGAAGCGCCGCTCGAGCGCGCCGTCCTTCTCAATGTGCTTGCGATACTCGTTCAGGGTCGAGGCGCCCACGCACTGGAGCTCTCCCCTCGCCAGGGCGGGCTTGAGCATGTTGGACGCATCGATGGCTCCCTCGGCGGCTCCCGCGCCGACCAGCGTGTGGAGCTCGTCGATGAACAGGATGATCCCGTCGTTCTGGGAGATCTCGTTCACGATGGCCTTGAGGCGCTCCTCGAACTGCCCGCGGTACTTGGTGCCCGCGATCACGGCGGCCATGTCGAGCGCGAGGACCCGGTGGTCCTTGAGGCTGTCCGGAACGTCGCCGCGCACGATGCGCTGGGCGAGGCCCTCCACGATGGCCGTCTTCCCGACGCCCGGCTCCCCGATGAGCACGGGGTTGTTCTTCTTTCGCCGGGAGAGGACCTCCATCACCCGCTCGATCTCGGCTTCGCGGCCGATGGTCGGGTCGAGCTTGCCCTCGTCCGCGAGCTGTGTGAGGTCGCGGCAGAAGTGGTCCAGCGCCGGCGTCTTGGACTTCTTCTCCCCCTTGGCGGGATTGGCACCCGACGATGGACTGCTGGAGCCTGAGCTGGGCATCTCGGTACCGAGGAGCTTCAGGGTTTCGGAGCGCGCGTCTTCGAGCCCGATGCCGAGCTCGCCCAGCACCTTGGCCGCCAGCCCCTTCTCCTCCCGGAGGAGGCCGAGCAGCAGGTGCTCGGTCCCGACGTAGCTGTGGTTGAGCTCGCGGGCCTCGGCCATGGCGTACTCGAGGACCTTCTTGGCCCGCGACGTATAGGGGAGTTCGCCGATCGTGGCCGTCGACTTGCCCTTGCGCACGTGCTGCTCGACCAGCCGCTGGATCTCGTCGAGGTCCGCGGCCAGGTTCGTGAGCACGGCCGCGGCCACGCCCTCCCCCTCGCGGATGAGTCCCAGGAGGACGTGCTCCGTCCCGACGTAGTCGTGCTGCAGGCGGATGGCCTCCTCCCGCGCCATGGCGAGGACCTTCCGCACCCGGTCCGTGAAATTGTAGTTCATGCGGGCCTCAGCAAGGGAAGTGTCGAGCCGACCGCCTCACCGCTCATCGTCGCCATCCGTCCCCGCCGGAAGGTCCCGTTCGGGACCCGCGCTCCGGGCGGCCTCCTCGTCCTCCGCCAGGGCCCTTCGGACGAACGCGGCCCGGTGCACGTCCGCGTCCGCGTCATCGAGCGACCGACCCGCCATGCGCTCGAGGTGGGCGGTCTGACCGAAGATCATGACCCTGTTGAGCGTCTCTACCCGAGGTGTTCGGAGAAGTTTCAGCGTGAGGCCCAGCCGCAGGCCCGAGATCAGGTTCATCATCTCGTCGAACGGCAGGGTATAGGCGTGGCTCAGGATGCCGTAGGCGCGCCCCACCTTGTCTTCGAGAACGGTCGGGGCCTCGCGGAGCAGGATGGCCCGGGCCTGCTTCTCGTACTGAATCACCTGGCCCACGATCCGGGCCAGGTGGTCGATGAGCTCCTCCTCGGTCTTCCCCAGCGTGGTCTGGTTGGAGATCTGGAAGAAATTCCCCACGACCTCGGAGCCTTCGCCGTACAGCCCCCGGTAGGTCAGGCCCACCTGCGAAATGCCCTGCAGGACCTTGCGGATCTCCTTGGTGAGGACGAGACCGGGCAGGTGGATGAGCACGGACGCCCGCAGTCCCGTGCCGACGTTGGTCGGACAGGAGGTGAGGAACCCGAACTCGTGATGGAAGGCGTACGGCAGACGTCCCCCGAGCTCCTCGTCCAGGCGGCTCACCTCCTGCCAGGCCTGCACGAGCTGCAGGCCGTTCAGCAGCGTCTGGACCCGGAGGTGGTCCTCCTCGTTGATCATGAGACCCAGGGCGCGCCGGCCCTCGAGGACGAGCGCCGCGCCGGGCGGTGCGACCTCATCGGGGTTGCCGATGAGGTCGCGGCTGACCAGGTGGCGCTCGAGCAGGAGACGGCGCTGACCGGAGTCGAGGCTCTCCATCTCGAGCAGCTCGGGCTCGACGAGGCTCGTTCCGCCCTCGAGCGCGCTCTGCACCCGGGCGAGCACACGGCGGCGGTCGTCCACGCCGGCCCGGATCGAGAAGGGAAATCCCTGGAGGTTGCGCGCCACCCGCACACGCGTGGAGAGCACGACCTCGTGATCGGGCCCGCCGCCGGCCAGCCAGTCGATGCCGCGATCCCGAACCGCGTCGGCGTCTTCCATCACTCCACCGACTCCAGCTCGTGGATGCGGTCCCGAAGGTCCGCGGCTGTCTCGAAGTCCTCGAGCTCGATGGCCCGCTCGAGTCGCCGGCGCAGGGTGCCGATCCGGGCGTCGGCGCCCACGCCGATCTCCTCTTCGGCCGCGCCCAGGTAGAGCTTGCCGACGTGCTGAGTGGATCCATGGATGCGGCGGAGGAGCGAACGCAGCTTGGGCTCGAAGTGGGCCCAGCACTGGGAGCAGCCGAGGCGACCCGTGCGCCGGAAGTCCGCCGCGGTGGTGCCGCAGTAGGGGCACGCCTCGCTCTCGACGGCGAGCGCCGAGTCGGTGGCGCCCTTCTCCATCTGGGCGAGGAAGTCGGTCAGGGGCGCCGATCCGAGGCCCACCTGCGTCGGCACGCCTTTCTCTCCGGCGCACTCGCTGCACAGATGCAGCGTGGTGAGCTCACTGTCCACGATCTGCGTGAGGTGGATCTCCGCCTCGCGCTCGCCGCAGTTGTCGCAGCGCATGCCGTCTCCGCTCCAGGACCCGCTCCGGAGAATGGGGCCGAGCGATCTCGCCCACCCCCATCTGCTCCCGCCCGTTGATACGCGGGCGCGGCCCCGCGGATCCGCCCGTCCTCCTCCCCCCGACCCCGCCGGCCGTGCCGGCCTCAGCCGCCGTCCCCGTCCACCGGGCGCAACCTGCCATCCGCCAGCTCGAGCGTGTGGGACGCGCGCTCGGCGAGACGACGGTTGTGGGTCACCACCGCGAACGCGCTCCCATGCCGCTCGACGAGGCTGAACAGGAGATCGTGCAGGCGTTCACTCGTGGACACGTCAAGGTTACCCGAGGGCTCATCGGCCAGCAAGAGCGGAGGTTCGTTGGCCAGTGCCCGGGCGACCGCCACGCGCTGCTGTTCCCCGCCAGAGAGCTCGGCCGGCCGGTGGCCCGTGCGCTCCTCGAGACCCACCTGGCCGAGCAGCTCCCGTGCACGGTCCGCCGCGGCCGCGCGGCTGGCGCCCGCGATGAGCTGGGGGACCATGACGTTCTCGAGGGCCGTGAAGTCCCGCAGGAGGTGGTGGAACTGGAAGACGAATCCTACGAACTGATTCCGCAGCTCCGCCATCTCCTCATCCGGCAGACCCTCGATGGGTCGGCCTCGCAGGACAATGGAGCCGGAGGTGGGTCGGTCCAGCCCCCCAAGCAGGTGCAGGAGGGTCGACT